>Ga0213831_1000117_pt1 | contig 121779 bp, 108 predicted proteins | sample SWATP12_FD_163421 | JGI IMG/M metagenome (GOLD analysis project Ga0213831, IMG submission 163421) | Coastal seawater microbial communities from Marineland, Florida, United States - SWA TP1 #2 | ecosystem: Environmental > Aquatic > Marine > Coastal | place: USA: Florida | collected 2016-08-06 | reverse complement strand
TATGTAAAATCAACCACATCGTGAGTGCCCACACAAATTGCATGATAACGAATTGTTAAAGAACGACGTGCATGGATGCACTAACGTCGAACATGCTCACGGATGAACGTATTTGTTCGACGGCTTAGGTTAATCGCATTCGCCAACCTAATCGTTTAGCGCCTCAGGCCTTGCCCGAAGCAGGATGCGCATTGTACGCCTCCGAGTTTTGATGTCAACCTTTTTTCTTAAAATCTTTGCTCTTTTTCGTTCGCACCGATTTTTAATGTTTAAGTTGAGTGTTTATGCCGACATTCGTCTGACTAAACTTATCAAAACAGTTTGTTGGGCTGCCCCTCGAAACTGGATGCGCATTTTAGACACTTTTGCTCGCCCGTCAACCCTTATTTTTAATAAATTATTCAAGTGCTGGTTTTTCGTACGATTCAGCCAATTTAAGGCCTGTAGTTCGATAATTACAGGTAAAGCAGATCCACATACATTGAATATTCTAAGCAAGTAAATAGAAAGATAAAGATCACAAATAAAATTAGTTTCTACGCACTAATACCTGGTAAATACAGATCAGACCTTATATTTATCAATTTGATTAAATTGAACAAAATTCACGCTTATAGTTGCACATTAATAAAAGCTCGGTAACATAGAATTGCAATTTTGTGATTTTAAAAATAATAATCAGGTATTAAATATGAAGTCTCCGCAATTTTTAACAGTCATCACAGTAGCTGTAGTCTTCGCTATAGTCGGCTACTTTGTCGCTGGGTTTATCGGGTTGGAAGGGAAAAGCCTTGCGATTGGTTTATTCCTTGGTGCGCTTGTTGCTCCCTTTATTGGTGGCAATTCAGCAGAGAGCGTAAGTGAGCAGGCCACAAGCAATGAAATAAAAACGCTTTATGTCGGTAATTTACCCTATAGAGCCAATGAGGCTGCCGTACGTCATTTGTTCTCCGAGCATGGTCAGGTGCATTCGGTGCGCTTAATGAAGGACAAGCATACAGGTAAACGTCGTGGCTTTGGTTTTGTTGAAATGACCGCCACAGATACAGAAAAGACGATTGCCGCATTAAATGATACTGAGTTCCAGCAAAGGACGCTAAAGGTGCGAGAAGCCAAAGAGCGTCCGGAAAGAACGGACTCAGACGAATAACAATCACCTTATCTAAAAGCCCGCTTAATGCGGGCTTTTTATTTGATACCTTATTAAACAAGAAGATAAGCCTAGCTCTAGCTTCTCCCGCCCCTTATTCTAGAAATATATCCCTACTATTACTAGACAATCCAAATTGCAAGGTTAAAATCTGCGCTCTATTTTTTAGTGAGGCATTATCATGTTTAATCATATCGACCCAAACAACTACGACAAGCAACTTGCCGAAAAGCAAGCGGATATTCAAGCCTTGTTTGCTTGTTTCGAGCTGCCGAACTTTGAAATATTTACTTCAGAAAAGCTTAACTACAGGCTAAGGGCAGAATTTAGGGTATGGCATGAGGGTGATGATCTTTACTACATCATGTTTAACAGTGACACCAAAGAGAAATATCGCGTCGATTATTTTCCTGTTGCCAGCAAACTGATTAACCAGGGCATGACAGCCTTAATTGAGGCAGTTAAGGGCAATCCAACACTGAGGCAAAAACTGTTTCAGGTAGATTTCCTTTCCACCCTAAGTGGCGAGTTACTGATCAGCCTGCTTTACCATAAGCAGCTTGACGATAATTGGACTCAAGAAGCCAAACAGCTCAAGGCTAAACTCTCGGATATCGCCCCCATTGATATTATAGGCAGAGCCCGAAAACAAAAGCTTGTCCTGGATAAGGACTGGGTAACGGAAACCCTTACGATCGGTGATAAGACCTTTAGCTATCAGCAGGTGGAAAACAGCTTTACCCAGCCAAACGGTGGCGTTAATGAAAAAATGCTGCTTTGGGCCCAGCAAGCAACGAATAATGCCGGTGGTGATTTGATAGAGCTTTATTGTGGGAATGGTAACTTTAGCATTGCCCTGGCACAGAACTTCGATCGTGTATTGGGCACAGAAATCTCCAAAACCTCGGTAAAATCAGCCCAAACCAATATCGCAGCCAATAATATCGACAATATAGATATTATTCGGATGTCGAGTGAAGAATTCAGTCAGGCGATGGCGGGAGAGCGCGAATTCAGGCGCTTGCAAGGCTTTGATCTAACCAGCTATAAGTATGAAACTGTGCTTGTTGATCCACCTCGCGCTGGCCTGGATAAGGACAGTGTTGAACTGGTGAGCCGGTTTGAGCGAATTATTTATATTTCCTGTAATCCGCATACTCTCAAAGACAACCTGGCGGAACTAGCCAAGACTCACAAGATCGAAAAGTTCGCCCTCTTCGATCAGTTCCCCTATACGGATCATGTTGAATCCGGTGTTATCTTGTCACGCAAGTAATATATACCCAAGCCACCTCAAGATGCTCGTTTCAGGACGCCTGAGCGATTCATGATCAAGGCGCGTATTTTATTAATGGTTGTTCCCTTAATTACATACGCAACGATGAACATGATTTGCTCAGACATCCCCTCGGGCTGGTTTAGAAACGTTTTATGCTGCGTTATTGATTTTGATAAGGACCCTACATGGATGTAGGTTATTAGACAAAGCAGGAGCAATTGTCCTGAGTAACCATTCTCTTCAATCAATGCCTTGCCTAAAGGAGTTTCTAATTCCAGCTGAATCCTGCATCTTGAGGTGGCTTGGGTATACTTAACGCCTGGCCCCGTCCAAACGGCCATTAAGCTCCGCAGCCCCCCGGGCAATAAACCGGAGCTGGTGTATGGTATCCAATGCCAGTTGCTCCCGCTCCTTCTTGTCCATATCCAGCGCATCCGCGCCGGCACTAAAGACTATGGTCACGGCAGCATTGGCCTGTAAATGGGCAACATCGGCATCCAATTCATTGGCCTGCTGGAGATAATCACAGAGCTCCAGGGTGAAGTAACGAATTTCTCTGTTTACCGCGGCACGAAAAGCCGCCGAAGTTCCGGAGCGCTCCCTAAGCAGCAGGCGAAAGATATTGCCATTATTCTCAATAAACTCCATAAAGGTCAGCACGGATATTTTGATCACAGAACCGCCTTTTTCGATGCGCTGCCGAGCCTGCCTCATTAGCTGCCTCAGGGTCAAACCGGCTTCGTCAACCAGGGTCAGGCCCAATTCATCCATATCGGAAAAGTGGCGATAAAAGGACGTCGGCGCCAATCCTGCCTCCTTGGCGACCTCCCGCAAACTCAAACTGGAAAAGCTGCGCTCGGCGCTCAACTGACCCAAGGCAGCATCAATCAATTGCCGACGGGTTTTTTCTTTTTGCAGTGCTCTTATACCACTCATAGCATTGATGACATTCCAGAATTAAGCTAAGTAGCTCTATGATACTGAATTTACTGGCCAATGTCAGCGCAGTAGCAGGAGCTATTTATTCTCCTCTATTTTTAGGTTACAGGTATAAGCGCAATAATCAATCTAATGCTTGACTGACGTTAAAAGCGATATAAACTGGTGTACAGATGTACGCTGAAAATACAAATTCACAGGAACAGTAATGAAAGAGAAGCCAGATTCCCTATGGCGCAATGCTCTTGCCGTTATCGGCAGTCTAATATTTATTAAGCTGATGTCACAAAAAAAGCCCCCCATCATCTGGCTTAATGTTGCAGTTTTTCTGTTCACGTTCCTGGTAGCCGCTATTGGCGTGCCTTACAGAGCCATGACCCATGGCTTTGACGGCACGGAAATACTGGTCGCCCTGGCCTGTTTTAGCTATTGCGGTATGTCCATCACCGCCGGATATCACAGGCTCTGGTCACATAAAAGCTACCAGGCCCATTGGAGTTTACGGCTGATTTTTGCCTTGGGTGGTGCCTTTGCCCTGCAAAACAGTATCTTGCACTGGAGTTCAGATCACCGCATCCACCACAAGCATGTCGATAACAATGATGTTGATCCCTATTCCGCCAAGAGAGGTTTTTGGTATTCTCATATTGGCTGGATGTTACGGGAATATCAGGCGCACAGATACGATAACTATGACAATTGCCGGGATCTGCAAAAAGATAAAATTGTCATGTGGCAACACAAACACTATTTACCCTTAACCCTATTGATGAATTTCGGTATTCCCCTGGCGTTCGGTTTATGGCATGGCGACATTATCAGCAGCCTATTACTGGTAGGGTTCTTACGACTGGTGCTGAGTCATCACACCACGTTTTTTATCAATTCACTGGCCCATATTTGGGGCAAGCAAACCTATACGGATAAAAACACCGCTCGCGACAACGGTATTCTAGCCTTTTTTACCTTTGGCGAAGGCTATCACAATTACCACCATATCTTTGAAAACGACTATCGTAACGGTATTCGCTGGTGGCAATTCGATCCCACCAAATGGTTGATCAAATGCTGTGAGCATTTAAGGTTAACCACCAAGCTGCGCACCAGCCCGGAAGACAAGGTGGAAAAAGCCAGGCTGGCCATGACACTTCAGCGCAGCCAGCAAAGGATCAAGTCTCGCCCCGATGCCGAACAGCTACTCGAGCGCCTTCAGCAAGAATATGATGCCCTGATCTGCAAGGTGAACGAGTACTACGCGGCCCGTAAGCAGGTTATCGCCGCCAAACGCGACAAACTGATTATTGAGGTTGAAAACTCAGAATTAATCGCTCGCTATAAAGAGCTCAAACAGCGTTTGGCCGAACAGCAAAAAAGCTGGCAGCTATTAACAGAAAAACTCGCCTAAAAACAAATTGCTATTACCTGGCTATCAAATCCTGCTAGAATTTTTTCAATATAGCAGGATTTGAGGTAAGGCATCTTGAGCGACAAACAAAAAACAAAAACAAGCAGTAAAGTTAAATTTGATTACGACGCCATTATTATCGGTACCGGCCCTGGTGGTGAAGGTACCTCGATGGAATTGTCGAAAAAGAATAAGAAAGTCGCTATTGTCGAAAGATACAAGGATGTCGGCGGCGGTTGTACCCACTGGGGCACGATTCCTTCCAAGGCACTGAGACAAAGTGTCAGCCGCTTGATTGAATATAATGCCAGCCCCCTGTTCCGAGGCCATGAAAAGCCCAAGCATTTCACCTTTCCCGATATCTTGAAGCATGCCGAGTCAGTGATCCGAAAACAGGTCAGGCTACGCAGCGGCTTTTATGACAGAAACCGGGTGCAGCATATCGAGGGCGAAGCGTCTTTTATCGACAAGCATCACCTGAAAGTGGTCAAACCCGATGGTTCGGTGGAAACTATTTCTGCCGAGCAGATCGTTATTGCCACCGGCTCACATCCTTACCGACCGGACGATATCGACTTTAATCATCCCAGGGTCTATGACTCGGACACCATTTTGTCGCTCAAGCACGATCCCCGCTCGATCATTATTTACGGTGCGGGCGTTATTGGCAGCGAATATGCGTCTATTTTCCGTGGGCTCGGTGTTAAGGTCGATCTTATTAATACCCGCGAGCGCCTGTTATCCTTTTTGGATGCGGAAATATCCGACTCTCTCAGCTACCACCTGTGGAATAATGGTGTGATAATCCGCCATGGCGAGCAAATCGAGCGGGTAGAAGCGACCGATGATGCCGTGATCGTGCACCTGGAGTCTGGTAAGAAGATGAAGGCAGACTGTCTGTTATGGGCCAACGGCAGAACCGGCAACACCGCCGATCTCAACCTCGAAAATACCGGCCTGACAGCCGATAGCCGCGGCCAGCTAAGAGTAAACGATCAATACCAGACGGAAGTGGATAACATTTACGCCGTTGGTGATGTCATTGGCTATCCCAGCCTGGCGAGTGCCGCCTATGATCAGGGTCGCCTTGCAGCATCAGCCATGATTGACCACCAAAGCAGGGCAAAACTGATTGCCGATATTCCCACCGGCATTTATACCATTCCGGAAATCAGCTCAGTGGGTAAAACCGAGCAGGAGCTAACCGAGGCCAAGATCCCCTACGAGGTCGGCCGCTCGCAATTTAAGCACCTGGCGAGGGCACAAATTGCCAATAGCCTGGTGGGTTCGCTGAAAATATTGTTCCACAGGGACACCAAAGAAATATTGGGTATTCATTGCTTTGGTGAAAATGCCGCAGAAATCATCCACATCGGCCAGGCAATCATGGAGCAAAAGAATGGCGGCAATACCATAGAGTATTTTGTCGAAACCACTTTTAACTATCCCACCATGGCAGAGGCCTTTAGGGTAGCAGCATTAAACGGCCTGAACCGATTATTTTAGGAAATAAGATGAAAAAGCTCACTCCTTTAATTTTTGCCGTATTCTTCTGTTTTCCCGCGCAGGCAGATGAAAGCTATAGCCTTTATCTGGTAAGGCACGCGGAAAAACAAAACGACCAGGAAAATCCTTCACTGACCCAGTGCGGGCAGTTAAGGGCCAAGCAGCTGGCAAGTATGCTTGAACTGACCGATATTGAGGCGGTTTATAGCACCAGCTACCAGCGCACCATGCAAACGGCAACGCCAACCGCAAAGAAGTTCGAACTGGCGATCAAAAACTATGCCCCTAATCGCCTGGAGCAGTTGGCTCATCAACTAAAGCAGGCCAAAAAGAATACACTGGTTGTCGGGCACAGCAATACCACGCCTCAGCTCGCCCGGATATTGAGTGAAGAAGAAGTTGCCCCCATACCCGAAACCGAGTATCAAATGCTCTATCAGATTCAAATTGATGGTGCGGGTAAAAAGCTGACGCTGCTAAAACAGCCTCTACTCTGCAAGTAAGATTACTGATCGGCTTCGGGTGCCCCTGAGCCGGCCTTGATCAACTCTATCGCACTTATCCTAAAGGGTGTCCCCCACTGCTGAATCGTACGAATGTCTTTTTGCAGTTTCCCCTGCACCCTCACTTCGGCATTGTGAAGGCGGTACTTGGCTTCCAGGTTCATCGGCAACAGCTTTTCGCCCTGCTTGGTGACTATGCCGTAAAAGCCGCCTTCCAGGTTTAGGAAAATAATCTTGCCTTCAATCCACTGCATTTTGTCCAAATCCGCCTTGGATAATTCGACTTTAGCCACTTTCACCTTGCCCGCCTTATCATTATCAGACATAGCGACTTCCTTTTTATGCTCAGACTTTGTTGCCAATCCACTATTATTTGCATCGCTTTGCTGTGCATTACAGCCAACCAAGACAGCGACGCTGAAAGCTATAGCCGTTTTATTTATTGCACTTAAACTCATGAAGATTCAAATCCTTGTTTTTGACTCATCTAAGTTACTTATAACACAGAGTTTTCAACAAGAAACAAAAAAGGGAGCAATTGCTCCCATTTATCATATTCGGCTAACCGTGATAAGCCTTACTCAGCCTGTGTACCGACTCGATAAAATGACCGGCATGATCCGGGTTCACGTCAGGGTGAATGCCATGGCCGAGATTAAAGACATGGCCGGTACCACCATGACCAAATCCGGCTAAAATTTTCGCTACTTCCTGTTCGATGCGCTCCACAGGAGCATAAAGCATCGACGGATCCATATTGCCCTGCAAGGCCACCTTGTCGCCCACTCTTGCCTTGGCGTTTTCGATATCTATGGTCCAGTCCAGGCCAACCGCATCACAACCGGTCGCGGCAATATCCTCCAGCCACATGCCACCGTTTTTGGTAAACAGGGTCACGGGCACCTGGCGGCCATCGGCATGACGCGTCAGGCCATCAACAATCTTCGCCATATATTGCAAGGAAAAGTCTTTATAGTCACGTGGTGATAAAACGCCACCCCAGGTATCAAATACCATCACGGATTGTGCACCCGCGGCAATTTGCGCATTCAGGTAGGAAATCACCGAGTCGGCCAACTTATCCAGCAACAGGTGCAGCGTTTGCGGCTCGGAGAACATCATCTTCTTGATCTTGGTAAAGGCTTTTGAACTGCCGCCTTCCACCATATAGGTCGCCAAAGTCCAGGGACTACCCGAGAAGCCAATCAAGGGCACCTTGCCAGCCAATTCCTTGCGTATGGTACGCACGGCATTCATCACATACTGTAATTCACCTTCAGGATCCGGCTGACCTATCTTATCAACATCGGCCTTACAGGTGATAGGTCGTTCAAACTTTGGCCCTTCACCCGTTTCGAAATACAGACCTAATCCCATGGCGTCTGGAATGGTTAAAATATCACTGAACAGAATGGCAGCATCCAAATCAAAACGACGTAACGGCTGAATCGTCACTTCACAGGCAAGCTCGGCATTGCGGCATAACGACATAAAGTCACCGGCTTGACCGCGTACTTCTCTGTATTCAGGCAAATAACGTCCCGCCTGTCTCATCATCCATATTGGCGTATAATCTACTGGTTGACGCAACAAGGCACGTAGATAGGTGTCGTTTTTTAATTCTGTCATGAAGGCTGTCCCCGTTTTTTAGTGCGCGCATTCTAACACTAGGAATTTTTTTCTTCTATGTTCCAAATCAAATCTCTAGGCAGTTAACACAGTATACTGAAAATCAACTAAAATAATCTTAGGTTTTTGAACAGGTTAGTTTTTACATTATTCTAACATGCATAAAAATGCATTAAATACGAAAAAAATCGTGGTATAAATGCTCTATTAAAGTTGTTGCAGCGCAGAATTTGGTTTGATATAAAATGCCACGCGCTAGCAAGAAATAACTAACAAGAAGCTTGTTTAACAAGACCATACAGCGAGCATTTCAGGCCTTACCTTTGGTAAGGCCTTTTTATTATCTAAAGAAAAGTTTAACAGATTACATATCCAGAAGCGGGTGGGTGGTTATTATGGTATGGCTTAACCAGTTCTTGGCTGTATCTTCATTTTCAAAAAATTGAAAGCAACCAAATTTATCCCCTAGCTCAAGGATTATTGGCCTTAATCAAATTTACTTGCCATAAATTGGTATTTGTTTTTCCTGTTTGTGTAACTAAGGGGGCCTAAACGATCAAAACAGCAATGCTGCTCATAGTTTTATATGAACAGCTAGGTACGACTATTATCGTCAATTATACCCCAGCACAAAATTGGCATTATATTCATCGGAACTTGTAGTGGTTGATGTCTGCTGTTGTTGATGCCGACCATACATTTCCCTATTATTCTGGCTTGCAGGGGCGAGGTTGTGCTCACTCGCCAGAACTAGCGGTTTAGACTCTTTTTCAGTTTCTACTTCATTTTGCATGACTCACCCCTTAACATTGAAACTTAGTAAAAATGGCGGCTGGCCTAAGCCAACGCGCCTAAAACCTTAGTCAGCCGGCTGTCTAAACCAGGCTGGAAAAAAGTCGCTCAAACCTATCCAGGCCTTCATTGGCGATTTCGTCCGACATGGTTAAGGCCGGCAAAAAGCGAATAACATTGCCATGGAAGCCACAGGCGAGCAGGATCAAACCATGCTCTGCCGCCTTACCGATAATGGCCTGAGTCAGTTCTGTATTGGCCTGGTTAAAGTCGCCGTCCTTGACCAGCTCTATCGCTATCATGGCGCCCTGGTTTCTGACCTCGCCGATCAGCTTGGGGTAGTTGGCCTGCAACTTGGACAGTCTATGATTAAATAGTTGACCAATCTCGCTAGCACGCTGAATCAGGTTTTCTTCTGCTATCACATCAAGCACGGCAAGCGCCGCGGCACATGCGACAGGAGAACCACCATAGGTGCCTCCCAGGCCTCCAGGCAATGGCGCATCCATGATATCGGCTTTGCCCACTACCGCCGCTATCGGAAAACCGCCGGCAATCCCCTTGGCCATGGTCATCAGATCGGCTTCGATACCGGCATATTCAGTGCTGAACATCTTGCCGGTGCGACCAAATCCCGTTTGAATTTCATCGGCGATCAAGACAATGCCATGCTCGTCACACAGCGCCCTGAGCGCCTGTAAAAACTCTGCCGGGGCCTGATAGAAGCCTCCTTCCCCTTGCACAGGCTCAACGATAATGGCGGCAACGTCGGATGGGGCTATATCTACCTTGAACAGGTTATTCAGCGCAGTTAATGAGTCTTCAACCGAGATGCCATGGCAGTCAATCGGATACGGGGCATGAAAGATATCACCGGGAAAAGGGCCAAACAGGTTCTTGTATGGGGTGATCTTGCCGGTCAACCCCATGGTTAAATTGGTACGGCCATGAAAGCCGCCATTAAAAGCAATAACACCGCGGCGGCCGGTATGTGCCCGGGCGATTTTTACACAGTTCTCTACCGCTTCGGCCCCGGTTGAAACAAAAATGGCCTTTTTCGCAGAATCACCGGGAGCGGCCTGGGTCAGTTTTTCCGCCAGTTCCACCGCCACTTGATAAGGATTGACCATGACGCAGGTATGGCTGAACTTATCCAGCTGTTCTTTTACCGCAACCACCACCCTGGAATGGCTGTGTCCGGTATTACAGACGGCGATACCGGTGCCGAAATCTATATAACGCTTGCCTTCCACATCCCAAACCTCGGCATTTAACGCACGCTCAACATAAACCGGATACATATTCCCCTGGCCTCTGGCGATCACTTCTGCTTTACGTGCTTGTAACTGATTATTGTTCATGATGTTTACCTGCTTAATTTATACAAAACCCGTGGTTGAGCTTAATTCATTGAAATTTGGCAAGACTAAGGGAGGCAAACCCGGTACGGGTTCGCCAGAAATCGATTTATTCGCTAGTCTGCCGTTAAATTACTGGTGCAATTGGGCGCTTACTTGTCTATTCCGCCCATGCATAGGTACTTAATTTCCATATAGTCATCCAGGCCATACTTGGAGCCTTCCCGGCCATTACCCGACTGCTTGACGCCGCCAAAGGGCGCGGCTGCATTGGAAATAATACCTTCGTTGATCCCCACCATGCCATATTCCAACCCTTCCGCTACACGCCAGATGCGACCAATATCTCGGGAATAGAAATAAGCCGCCAGGCCAAATTCGGTATCATTGGCCTGAGCGATAACTTCCTCTTCCTCTGTAAAGCCAATGATGGGGGAGACAGGGCCGAAGATTTCATTGCTGGCAATCGGCATATCATTGGTTACCCCGGTCATCACGGTTGGCAGATAAAAGTTTTCACCCTGCTCGCCTTGCTCGCCTCCCAATGCCACTTTAGCGCCAGCCTGAATAGACTGCTCCACCAACTCTGCAACATCCGCCACGGCACCGGCATTGATCATAGGGCCTATGGTAACGCCTTCCGTCATGCCATTACCTACCGTTAACGCCTTCACTGCGGTAACAAACTTGTCGGTAAACTCGGCAAGTACCCCTTGCTGTACAAAAATACGGTTGGTACAGACACAGGTTTGACCGGCATTACGATACTTGGATACCAAAGCCCCTGCTACCGCGGCATCAATATCGGCATCATCAAACACGATAAAGGGGGCATTGCCTCCCAGCTCCATCGACACTTTTTTCACCGTAGAGGCACATTGGCCGATCAGCGCCCTGCCCACCTGAGTCGAGCCGGTAAAGGTGAACTTGGCAATATCCGGGTGTTCGGTCAGCACCTTGCCCATACCTCTGGCATCATCACCCACCACGACATTAAAGACGCCGGCGGGAATACCCGCACGCTCGGCCAGCTCGGCCATGGCCAGTGCCGACAGCGGGGTTTGTGTCGCAGGGCGAACCACGAAGGTGCAGCCCGCAGCCAGAGCAGCCGCCGCTTTACGCGCTATCATGGCATTGGGAAAATTCCATGGCGTAATGGCGGCCACCACCCCCACAGGCTGCTTGATCACCAGAATTCGCTTGTCACCTGCCGGCGCTGGAATGGTGTCGCCATACACTCGCTTACCTTCCTCGGCAAACCAGTCGATAAATGCTGCACCATAGGCAATTTCTCCCTTGGCTTCCGCCAGGGGCTTGCCCTGCTCCAGGGTCAATATACGGCCGAGTTCATCCTGGTGCTGCATCATTAAGTTAAACCAGTTACGCATCAAGGCCGCTCTTTCATTGGCCGATTTGGCAGACCAAAGCTTAAAGGCCCCCTTGGCTGCCTGAACCGCCAGTTCGGTTTCCTCGACACCGGCATTACTGACCCGGGCAACCAGTTCCCCGGTGGCCGGGTTCGTTACCTCAAGCTGTTCTTCACTGCTATGCCAGCTGCCATTAATATAGGAAAAGTGCCTGATTAAGTCTGTGTCATTAACGGTTTGCATACTTGTTCACCCTCTTGTGTAACCTTGGCGTTACTGAAAATATTTACTGATTGCCATTGAATAACAAACTAAACTCAGATTAAATACAAAACATTCAATCTAAAGTTTGATTATTATAAAACATTAAAGTTTCTGCCATGCAAAAGTCCTCCATCATTCCCAAACCCGTCACCGAGTATGATTTGCGCCTGCTGCGCATTTTCAAGGCAGTGGTGGACAATGGCGGTTTTGCTGCCGCGGAAAAAGAGCTTGGCGTGACCCGCTCCACCATCAGTGTCCATATGTCCAACCTGGAAACCCGGATGAAACTCAAGCTCTGTATCCGTGGCCGTGGTGGCTTTTCACTGACAGAAGATGGCCAGGCGGTCTACCATGCGGTGATCCAGTTATTTGATTCCCTTAATGATTTCTCACTGCTGGTTAGCTCTCTGGGTAAGGAGCTCAGCGGCGAGCTGGTGATCCTGTGTGCCGATCAGCTGGACAGGGCCAAGCAGGAGAAGCTGGCCAAGGTCATACAGCTGATCCATGAAAACTCCCCCAACCTGCACCTGGTACTCGATGGTGACTCAATAGACAATATCGAGCGCCAGCTGTTAAAAGACAAGGCGCACCTGGGACTCTTCCCCGGCTACCAGAAAATAGAAGGTCTGTCCTATCAACCCTTGCTGAGTGAACCCATCTATCTGTGCTGTGGCCGGCAACATCCGTTTTTTGATCTGACGGATAGCCAGATAGATGACGAGATGCTGGCTACCACTCCTGCCATACATCCGGGGATCGACCTGGATGCCTCGGGTCGTGAACAGCTGAAGAAACTCAACCTTGCCGCCAGGGCCTATCAGTTTGATACCCGCAAGGTCATGATACTGTCAGGCCATTACCTGGGCTATATGCCGCAAAGCTATATTCAACAGGAGCTGAACCAGGGCGAAATACGCATTATTAAGCCCGGCTCGCTCACTTATCAGTTTTCCCTGTCCATGGTCTATAAGAAGACCCCTAGGGAAGTGAATAAGCTCGACTTGTTAAAACAGGTTTTTCAACAGGTATTTCAGCCCGGCAGCTGATAGCAGCTTTTTTCGTTAAATATGTTTTACATCTTGAACGCCGGCTTGCATCATAATTTTCTCCCTTAAACCGAGATCAAACGCCATTTGTAAATAATAATAGTCACTCACTTGCTCAAAATAATGAACCCCAAAAGCATTCGACATATCCTTTAAATATTAATAACATAATTAAATAACAGCAACTTAATCTCGGCCTTGAAACAGTAGTAACCTGCCACTAAAACACCCTGCTTGTAAAATATTTTACTCGACCTCTTGTTGTTTTGTATGATACCGTTTGTTAAAACGAACACTTAAAAATAAAGTTTATCTTTTTATGACGAGCGAAAAACAGCTGCCCATGGTCGGTATTATCTGTGATCTTGAACAAATCGGTCCTCATCCGTTTCATGTTGCAGGTGACAAATATGTTCAGGCCATTGCCCAGGCAAGTCACTGCCTGCCTATGCTAATACCTGCGTTAGGCGAGTCACTAAATGCCAAGCAGCTGGTGGCCAGCCTTGACGGCCTGCTGTTAACCGGCGGCTACTCCATGGTTAATCCCCTGCATTATCAGAAGCAAGCGGCCAAACCCGATACCAAGCTGGATACGGACAGGGACATAACCAGCTTTTCCCTTATTCATCAGGCGATTGAGCAAAAAGTACCCCTGCTGGGTATTTGCCGCGGTTTTCAGGAAATGAATGTCGCCCTGGGTGGCAGCCTTCATCAGGAGCTGCATGAAAATGGTCACTATATAGAGCACAGAGAAGATACAGAGCTATCGCTCGAAGAGCAATATGCCGACAACCACCAGATTAACCTGACCAAAGATGGCCAGTTAGCGCAAATACTGGATAAAACCAGCACCCGGGTTAATTCACTACATACCCAGGGTGTGGATCGCCTGGGCGATCAGCTGGCAATAGAAGCCTTTGCCGAAGATGGCCTGGTAGAAGCCTTTTCCATCACCAATGCCAACACTTTTGCCATGGCTGTACAGTGGCATCCGGAGTGGCAAGTTAATCAGAATCCAGACTCCAGCAAACTATTCCATGCTTTTGGTGAAGCATGTATATCACGACAAAAAATGAGAATGAACCATGGATAAAATAACACAATGGCTTAAAGACAATGATATCGAAGAAGTACAATGTCTAATCAGCGACCATACCGGGGTTTCTCGAGGCAAGGTATTCCCGGCAGATAAGTTTATTGAAGAAGGTGGCTGTCGTTTAGGTGAAACCATATTGCTGCAATCCACCACAGGCGATCTGGCAGAAAATGCCGTTCTGCATACCCTGGCCGATCCTCGTGATATAGATATGATCCTCAAACCGGATAGCAATGCCTGCTTTATGTTGCCCTGGATGGACAAGCGCACCGCCATGGTTATCCATGATTGTTACCATCAAGATGGCAAGGCCATCAACCTGTCACCACGCAACCTGCTAAAAAAGATCATCAAGCTATATCGGGATCAGGGCTTGAAAGCGATAGTGGCACCCGAGATGGAGCTCTACCTGGTGCAAACCTCCAATGATAATAATCTCGAGTTGCAGGCGCCAATAGGCAAGTCTGGCAGAAGCGAGTCGGGACGCCAGTCTTTTGGCATAGATGCCATCAGCGAGTTCGCGCCCTTGATAAAAGACATCTATAACTGGTGCCGAGAACAGGGAGTTGAAATCGATGTCGTGGTCCATGAAGAAGGCAGAGCCCAATTTGAGTTTAATTTCAATCATGGCGATCCCCTGTCTTTGGCAGATCAGGTCTTTGTTTTTAAACGCACCGTCAAGGCCGCCGCAGAAAAGCATGGTGTCACGGCAACCTTTATGGCCAAACCCATGAGCGAGCAACCCGGCAGTGCCATGCATGTTCACCAAAGTGTTGTATCCCTTGAAACCGCGGAAAACATTTTTGCCGATGATAATGGCGACACCCAGGCCTTTGCCCACTACCTGGGCGGACTGCAAAAGTACACGCCCCATATCATGCCTATGCTGGCGCCTAATGTTAATTCCTACCGCCGATTCCTGGCCGGTGAAGCTACGCCGGTTAACCTGCACTGGGGCGTGGAAAACCGCACCGTCGGCCTGCGGGTGCCAGATGCCAATAGACAGGCCAAGCGGGTTGAAAACCGTATCCCGGGTGCCGACGCCAATCCTTATCTCGCCATTGCCGCCACCTTGATTTGCGGCTTTATCGGCATGCAGGAAAAAGTCGCACCAACACCGGAAACCAGAGAAAAAGCCAACAAAACCGTCTCCAGCCAGCTGCCGACCAATATAGATCTGGCCATAGAGATGATGGCAAACAGCGACACCATCAAGGAATACCTGGGGGCCGACTTTGTTCGCGGCTTTATCGCAACCCGACGTGCTGACTACGAAAACTATAAGAGTGTCATCACCGCCTGGGAGCGTCACTACCTATTAACCACCGTTTGATCAGGGGGCTACTATTATGCACAACGAAATTCAATTAAAAGACAACGCACATCACCTACATCCCTTTAGCGATACCAAGTCATTAGCCGAGGAAGGCCCGCGCGTAATTACCCATGCCGAAGGCGTATATATTTACGACAGCGAAGGTAACAAGCTGCTCGATGCCATGGCAGGCCTATGGTGTGTCAACCTGGGCTATGGCCGCCAGGAACTGGTGGATGTCGCCACCAAACAGATGGCAGAATTACCCTACTACAACCTGTTTTTTAAAACTACGACGACTCCGGCCGCAGAGCTGGCAGAAAAAATAGCCTCACTGGCACCAGAACATATGAACCGCGTCTTTTTCACCGGTTCAGGATCGGAAGCAAACGATACCGTATTTCGCATGGCCCGCCGCTACTGGGACTTAAAAGGCAAGCCCAGCAAGAAGACCTTTATCAGCCGAGAGAACGCCTATCACGGCTCTACGGTTGTCGGTGCCAGCCTGGGCGGCATGGGCTATATGCACTCCCAGGGCGATCTGCCTATTCCCGGCATTGAACATATTGAGCAGCCTTACTGGTTTGAAAAGGGCGGTGAACTGAGCCAGGAAGAATTTGGTATCAAGGCCGCACAGGCACTGGAAGCCAAGATCCTGGAACTGGGTGAAGACAATGTCGCCGCCTTTATTGCCGAACCCTTCCAGGGCGCAGGCGGTGTTATCGTGCCACCTGAGACTTACTGGCCCGAGATCAAGCGTATCCTCAACAAGTACGATATCTTGCTGGTAGTCGATGAAGTGATTGCCGGCTTCGGCCGCACCGGCGAATGGTTTGCCAGCCAGTACTATGATTTGAAACCCGACATGATCCCGATTGCCAAGGGGCTTTCATCCGGTTACCTGCCGATTGGCGGCGTGATTGTTTCAGACAGAGTGGCAGATACCCTGATCGCAGAAGGGGGCGACTTTAACCATGGTTTTACCTATTCGGGCCACCCGGTTGCAGCCGCAGTTGCCTTGGAAAATATCCGCTTGCTGGAAAAAGAAGAAATAGTTTCCAGGGTTAAGAATGAAACCTCTCCCTACCTGCAAAAGCGCTGGCTGGAATTGGCCGACCATCCCATTGTTGGCGAGGCGCGTGGCCTGGGCATGGTGGCAGCGGTTGAACTGGTTAAGAGCAAGGACAGCCGTGAACGCATCGAACCGGATGCCAAGGCTGGCATAGTTTGCCGGGATTTCTCACTGGAAAACGGTTTGGTAATGCGCGCCTGTGGCGACACCATGATCATCTCGCCACCACTGGTGATCACCAGGGAAGAAATTGACGAGCTGATTGACAAGGCTCGCCAAACACTGGATCAAACCGCCAAATTCTATGGCCTGATGTAAATATAACGTATAGTAAGAGCTGCAATTGTGCGGCTCTTATACCAAATCGCATAATTATTTGAGCGCTTAGCGAGAGTTTAACGCTTTATAAGCAAGGCGTTGATTGCAAAGAAGGGTTATTCCCTTGTTAAAATCAATAACGACGCATATAAAGCGTTAAAACTCGCCCTTCGGGGGCTCAGGTACGACATGATAACGGCATAATATTTGTTTGATGTAGAATCACTATATCTGTACAAATCTTATTTGTTCTAATGCCGTACCTGTCGCCCTAAGTGACTAAATAATTATGCGAATTGGTATTACTTTTTGGATGCAAAAATAATAATTAAAAAGAGACAGTTGCGTAGCGAGGTGAACGTTAAGATGAATCAAACAGTAATCAGACACTTTCATTCATGGGGATATCAAGCCTTTAAATATCTTGTCTATGCCCTGCTATCCTTTAATGTTTACCTCTTCTTTTCCGAAGAATGGCTGGCCAGCAAGGTGGTTTTCGCCAATGGCATATCGATAGAAAACCTGATCGAAGGTTTTTCATCCACCATAGACACCGCAGCCTGGGTGCTCCTGCTACTTTTATTTGAGCTGGAAACCTATGTTATTCCGGATGAGAAAATCAAAGGCTTCACCAAGTACGCCATACATGGCATCCGGGCGCTGTGTTATATAGTAATCGTCTATGCCTTTTACGGCTACCTGACCAAGGTAGGCCTGATCAGCCAGTTCAGCCCCCATCAGATCACCGAGTTGTGCAGCCTGGCGGGCGAATGGCGCATCATGGAAACCCTGAATGTTTACAACGAAATCACCAAGGACGCTTGCGCCGGCCTATATAAGGCCAACGAATCCTATTACATACTGTCAGACCTGAAAGTCATTTCTGACTCCGACACGCTAAGTAAGGTCAATATGCTGGCCTGGGTCGATGTTATTAACTCGGGGGCCTGGTTGTCAGTAGTCGCCATGCTGGAAATCGATGTCCGCATGCAACTGGAACATGTCACCAGTAAGTGGTGGCGCAAGTACAATGTTTATATCAAGAGCACGGTTTATACCATCTTATTACTGGCCGCCATTTACTGGGGCGTCACCGGCAACTTTATTGAATTCTGGGATGCGTTTTTATGGCTCTTGGCCTTCTTCCTGATTGAAATGAATATGTTTGAATGGCAGGCGGAAACGGCCCAGGCAATGCAAGAGCAAGAGCAGCAAGCCAGCCCCTAAATCCGTCTATTTCACCCTAATGGTGCTAGGGCCGCCTCCCAGGCCTTGGCACCATTTCCCACTAATTAACCTTATTGATCTCAAAGGCTTTATCAGGCGTGTGAAATACCAGCTGGGTTTTATTGTCCTGAGCGTGGCGTTTAAACTCAAACTTAACATCCGCCTCATAAATATAAAAACTAGTCTCCGACTTGGCATATAACTTAAAGGGAGGCCTGCCCGCCATTTCCCCCATCAGTTGCCGCCCTTGACGAGAAATTTCGAATTTAAATTGCCGTGACTCATAGCTGCCGGTATAGGCATCCAGCATGGCTTCAGAAAGAACAACGGGATTTTGCAGCAGTTGAATTTTATTTCGGTATTTTTCCGCACCCATATGCTTGCCCTTTTGTGCCGTATCGTAGGCCCTTTGATAACTTACAAGCGCCTTTTCGGTTAGCTGTTGCTTGGCAAAATAATCGCCTAACCTGCCAAGGCTGGCAGCATGTTCATTTATTAAGCCGCCGATATCGAGAATTTCATAGGGGCTTAGCTGGCTCAGCTCAATAATGTCTAGTCCTGTCTTTGCCATCGCCTGGTGAGTGATATATTTACCCAAACGGTAACCTATGTTTTCTCGACCATCCGGATGCTGGCCCATCATCCACATCTCATAGGAGGCATTTGTTGGTAGATTCAGGACTTCATCTAGCCACCCGCTCACGGACTCTGGATAGCGGGTCCAGCTATTTGCATTCCCCGAATATTGATCGGCAAACACTATCGCCAGGCCTTCGTTTACCGCCGCAATGGGAATGCCCGGCCCAAACTTATTCCCTTTTAGGGTCCAGCCACGGGCCAAATGATGGAACTCGTGATAAATGGTTGGCACTAGTCCATCCTGAATGGCTTTTGCCACACCGCCCGGATAGCGGGTTGAGATTTCGATAACCACCAAGTTCGGGTTGTCTGCATGGCCGGTAACACCGCCGACCTTGTCAAGGTTGCGATCAACCAAGGCAAGCTCAACACGAATATTTGTCGGCAAATCATCCAGAAGCGTCCTGATATTGCCTGTGGCATCGGCAATAAGCCTTGTTATTAATGATTTATCCTGGTCAGTAAGCCGTTCATTGCTATTGGCATGAAAGACAAGCTCCAGGCCATTGCTCTGGCCTGCCAGTTGAGCTTGTGTAGTATTTTTTGTCTGGCACGGCGTCGCCTTTTCACCAGCTTTTCCATGCTCAGCCTGGGCCTCATTTCCCGTTACTGCTAAAATAGAGGTTGCCAATATCAGACCTAATAGCGCCTTTCTCATCTTAATTATCCTTGTTTGCTTGTTATTTTCCTCTGCCAGCGACAACACTAAAATGCCAGCTAGCAACTAATGGCTTTTTGTTGATAAAGCAACATATGCTTATCGTGCAAATGGCGATTAGCCGGGTTCCAGTCATTGATATGGATATTTACGCAGGAGAAGTAAAAAGGTTACAAAAAATTATTTGAGGATAAATACGGTGCGACAAACCGTGCTTTGATTTAACATTTATGCATATCAGGGCACAAGACCTGTTTTATAAGGTAAAGACGGCCGGCTTCATGCTAGTAGTTCATAATGGCTAAGAGTCGTTATTTAATAATTACACTCTCACTTATATTTGGTGAAAGTATCCACCCTAGTAAACACTATCAGCAGGCCCAGACTTGAACAAAAGAGCAAGCAAAATAAATTTCACTTTTTTTGTAACCTTTCTCAAGGGCGCCCGTAATTACCCATATGGATACTGAAAAATTTAATCAATTGCTCTCTTTGCATCAGCAAGATGTTTATTCCTTGGCGCTATATATATTGCGAGACAGGCAGGAAGCAGAAGACATCACGCAGGACGTATTCACTAAGCTTTGGCATAAATTGGCGGATATTGAAATTGATACGGCCAAGCAATGGTTAACCATGGTGACACGAAATGCCTGCATAGATAAATTGCGTGCCCGCAGGGAGCATATAGAAGTGGAAGAAGCTCATATGGTGAGTGGCAAGCAGCAAGAGCCGGCCCAAAAGCTTGAGCTCTCGCAATTAAGCCAGAGGCTACAAAATGCTATTTCAAGCCTTAAGGAACCCTATGGCTCACTAATAACACTATGCGATGTAAAACAAGACAGCCAACAGGTCGCTGCCGAGCTACTTAATCTTACGGCTAACCAGGTTAAAGTCTACCTGCATAGGGCGAGGCGTGAACTAAGAGGCTTGTTACGGGAGAATATCCATGACTGGACCTAACAACTGGCAAGAAAAGCTGGATAAAACGCTGGCTGACAATCCGGCATCTCCAGATACACAAGTATTGTCTCGTCTCTACGGACGGGAAAATGCCGAGGATATCGAGTCGGCACTAAGTATCGAACAACATCTGGATCAAATAGGGCTGCAACAAGTGCCCGACGCCTTACAGGAAAAGCTAAGGGCGATTGCTACCGATAAGCATCCGGCCGCTCAGGCAGCTAACAATAACAAGGTGGTAAAGTTTCCGCGTCAGCGGACCTGGTTCACCATGGGCGCTATCGCGGCGGCCGTGGGCATAATGTCACTGGTTAACCCCCTTTGGCACAACGAATCCAATATTGATCGGCAACCCAGTTTGGCGGAAATCAATCAGGCCAAGCGGGATCTGGCCCTGGCGTTTAACTACCTGTCAAAGGCAAATGCCAGTGCCACAACTCATATAGAAAATACATTAAATTCAAATGTTCAACGCCCTGTTATTAAAGGTGTTGCACTGCAACTGGATAGATTAAGGGGCTCCTAATGAAAAATTTACTTTTAGCTTTAATACTGATGTGCGGAGTGACCGGCCTTGTCATGGCTAACGACGACATAAGCAGCCAACCTGGTTATGTTAATTTTGATAGCCTGGAAAGCGAATACGGCGAAGCCAAGGTCTTGATCAATTTAAACAAGACCATGCTCGGCTTTATGAGCAAACTCAATGCAGCAGGACCCGCGACGGCCGAGTTGTTCAGCAAACTTAAAGCGGTACGTGTGCAAGTCTATGACATTGATAAAAACGAACAGCCTGCACTGGAGTTGATATCCAAGGTGACAGAGGAGATCACCCGGGAGAACTGGATGCCGGTTGTGTCAATCAATGAACCCGATGAAAAAATCCGGATATTCACCAAGCTGACCGACGATATCATGGATGGCCTGGTGGTAATGACAATCAATGAACAGGGCAACGGCAGAGAAGCCGTGTTTATCAACATTGTCGGAGAAATTGATCCGGCACAAATTAACCAGGTAACAGATTCACTTAATATCAATGTCGGAATTCAATAATGAGGATTATTCATAAGCTATTTGCGCTGATCGGTGCCATTGTTTTGATGGCTTTGGTGTCTGGTTGCAGCATCACGGCCTCAGGTTCCTACGGCCATCCCGGTTATGCCGACTTTGAATTTCCCGCCTGGTGGCAGGCAAACTCTAAGTTCGACCTGTCACTCGGCTCATTCGCAATCGGCACCACCCGCTGGCTAATTGACGAAGAGTCTGAGCTGGATCCCTTGTTCGACGACTTGGAAGCCATTCGCATTCATGCTTTTGAGGTGGATAACAATTCCTCTGTATTTAAGGAAGAATTCTCGGCAACACAGAGCAATCTCTTAAACGCTGGCTGGCATAAGATAGCCAAGGTCACGGAAGACGATGATTACACCCTGGCCTTTATTAAATCCGATGGGGATACTATCGACGGCATGGTGGTATTGATTCTGGATGAAGACAGTGCACTGTTTGTCAACCTGATAGGTAATATTCAGCCCGAGTCCTTTACGCCGATCATGGCGCAATTGTACAAGCCCGAACCAAAGAAAATTCCGGAAGAAACAGCCAGTATGTAGCCCGACGGCAATCAACACTAATATGCCGTAGAGATAGATTAAGACAGGTCTTGCATCAAACGGCGGTGAATGATCCGGGTGCATAGGTAGACGCCAGCTATCACCAAAGGCACGCTAGCACCTAAAATCATATCCTTGTTCAGTGCAACGCCGGCAGCGATCGCCGAATCCAGAACAAGCTCGATCAGCTGGATGCCATAGTAGCTGATGGCCGCCACCGACAGGCCTTCCACGGTTTGCTGCAAGCGCATCTGGACATGGGCCCGCTTATTCATGGACACCAGTAGTTGCTGGTTTTGTTCCTGCAGCACCATTTCCACCCGGGTGCGCAAAAGATCACTGGCCCGGGTTACCCGGCGAGAAGTGTGTTCCAGTCGGGTGGCTATCGCGGCACAGGTTTTAACCGCCGGCGTTATTCGCCGCATCAAGAATTCCCGCAGGGTCAGGTGCTGGGAGATCTCATCCTCCCTGAGTTCTTCCATGCGTTGCAGTGCGACGTCATAATAGGCCTGGGTCGCGGCAAACCTGTAGTTACTCTGCGCCCGGTAGTCTTCAACCTTGGCAGCGAGTGATGATACCTGGGCCAGCAGGGTGCGGTCGTTATCAGACCTTCCTGGCAACGCAATTTGTTCGGTGACCTGTTTTAGCTGTAAGTCCAATTGCGTCAGCTCGGCATTGATTTCCTGCGCCATCGGCAAGCCCATGGTGGCCATCAATCTGTAGGTATCCAGCTCCAGCAGGCGCTGGACTAGTTGTCCCAGTTCCGCCGTGGACAGGCCATATTCATGCACCAGAAAGCGGCCAAAGCCGTCATCATGCAGCTTGAAGGAAGTCCAGACCCTGGCCTGGCCATTATTGGGCGCACTGCCCACCAGGCGCATATTATCAAAATGCCGGCTTAGCTCCAGAGGAGCCTCTTCGTCTTTACTCTCCACCACCAGGTGCAGGGCCGCCAACACCTGGCCAGGCATCTGGCTTAACCAGTCTGATGGCGCATAGTCGATGGCATTTTTTGTAAAGGGCTGGCTCGACTGGGGCGCTTCATGGATAAAGGTATAGGTGGAATACTCCATATGTCTTTCCCAGCGCAGACTGAACAAACCAAACCTCTGGTAAAAGCAAGGCATGGTTGAGGCCGGACTGCTGACCTGAAAGCGATTGGCTAATGCAGAAAGAAAAACCTGCTCTTCAGCCAGCAGCTTACCCTGGTGTTGAATGGCGATATGGGTAATTTGAGCCGGACTCGACAGCAGGTGGAACGGCCGGTTATGCAGTTCGTTATAGAGCTTTTCCCGGATCGGGTGCATGACCAGCTTGCTATTCAAAGAAAAGCTTTGTTCGCTGCTTTGCTGAATTGTCTGTTGCTTGATTTGTGCTTGATCTAGGGCCTGGTTCATTAGCCTTTTACCTCCTCTAACATCATCCGGCCTGGCCTTTGGCCTTGCCACTAAAATTACCCTTAATTTCAGTATACGGGGACAGAGGCTTGCTTTCGTTACCTAACTTTCAATACTTAGGTTGAAGTATTTCAAACATATATCAGACATTAGAGCGGCTAGTGGCCAACGGACTGGGAGAAGAGGTAAATCACCATAACCCCCAAAATAATCAAAGCCATACCTAAAACCGCGTATATATCAGGCGTCTCCTTATAGATAAGGAAGCCAACCACAGCAACCAGGACTATACCTACGCCGGACCACACCGCATAGGTGATCCCCAGAGGAATGCTTCTTAACGCCAGCGCCATAAAATAGAAAGAAACGCCATAGCCCAGAATAACCACTGAGCTTGGTAAAAACCGGGTGAACTCTTCCGACGCTTTCAAGGCACTGGTTGCCACTACCTCGGAAAAGATTGCCACAGCAAGGTAAAAATAGGCCATTACTAAACTCCAAGGAACAGGACCCCTTAGCCAAGGGGTCCTATCGTTTCAGTTGCTATTAAGACTTTGGATAAACTGTCTTGCCGCCCAGTATGGTTTGCAGCACTTTTACCTTGTGTATCTGGTATGGCTTCACCTCGAACAGGTTTTGGTCCAGGATAACAAAGTCAGCCTTTTTACCCACTTCGATTGAGCCAACCTCATTTTCCATATTCAGCTGGTAGGCGCCATCAAGGGTATAACCACGGATCAAACTGGCAATATCCAGGCGTTCCTTGATATCCGGCTGTACCTGGGCTTCAGGCTCTCCCGGGTTTTGTCGGGTGTAGCCGATTTCCATGTTAAAGAGCGGTGAAATACCCAGAGTACCTGCCCCGGATGCCGGATAGTCGCTACCAAAGGACATTTTCACACCGGCATTTTTCAGGCTGTTGAATCGAAAGTAGCGGCGGAACTGATCGGCACTGACAAACTGTTTACCGAATTCGTCATAAGAGGTCCAAAGCGGTGTGCTTTGTGCGATGACGCCCAGATCGGCAAAGCGTTCAATATCCTTGTCTGCCATCACCTGAATATGGCAAATGGTGTATCTACTCTTGGTATTGGGCTGTTCCTGCTTAATCCTTTCAATGGCATCAAGGGCTTCGGATATGGCTCTTTCCCCCAGGGCATGAATATGAATGTCTATATCCTGGGCGCTGGCCTGGCCGATCAACTTGGTGATCTGCTCCGGAGAGAATACCGTTTCCCCTTTGTTACCCGGTTCGCCCTGATAATCCTCGAACATGCCGGCAGTTTTACCTTCTATGGTGCCATCGTTCATGATCTTAAGCATACGTATATGGTAAAGCTCATGCTTGCTGGTGGCGCGTTTTTCGGCGGCACGAGGCACGGCATTGTCCATGCCTTCAATGCTGCTGACCATGTGTGAGCCCACCATGCGAATTGTCATCCGTCCCTGCTCGGTAACCTTTTCCAGCACCTTCATTTGCAGGGCATCAACATCCAATGCACCGGCATCAAATACTGAAGTAATGCCATAACTGTTCATGATTTCGATTACATCACCGGCACCCAGGGCAACGCTATCGGCGGTGATAATATCCAATTTTTCGATGCCCGAGGTTGCCGTGCCTTCCAATAAATAGCCCGTTGGCTCGCCATTTTCATCCCGCTTATAATAGCTAAAGCCCGGTACAGGGTTCGGCGTATCCTTGCTAATCCCTAATACCTGCAATGCCTTACTATTGGCCCAGGCACCATGAAAGCCCTCGTCCATCATAAAGACGGGCTTGTCGGCAACTATCTTATCCAGCATGGCGGCCGTCGGCCCCTCAGGACCAAAAGCACTGGCCAAAAATCCATAGCCAAACAACACTTTTGCATCGGCATTTTTTTCGGCATAGTCTTTAACTTGCTTCAGCCAGTATTCCGGATTGGCGAAGCTGTCCAGGGATAAACTGCGCACATAGGCGCCCCCCATCACGGGATGAGCATGGGAATCAATAAAGCCGGGTAGCAACATTTTGCCCTGTAAGTCCTGTAGTTTGGTATCTTTACCAATCCACTTTTGTGCCTCTTTATTGCTGCCAGTAAAGACGATTTCACCATCACGAACGGCTACGGCCTCCACCCAGGGCTGTTCCTCATCCAGGGTATAGATTTTACCGCCCTGAATCAGCAGATCGGCCACAGGCACCGGCGCTAGCTTGGCGTTCTGATTGCACCCAGCCAGCAAGGCCATGCCAAATATAAACAAGAGTCGTACAAAGCTATTCATAGTTATCCCCTTTCAAGATGACCTTGTCAGTCACCATTATTTTTCAGTAAGGCACTGAGTTTATTGTTATAGTTTTACTCGTTAGTTAAAAAACAGGCTCTGCGGCTAAAATGCATCCATCACCTTGTGATACATCATACCCAACGCCAATAAAGGCGATCTCAGGTATTTTCCCCCCGGGAAAGTCATATGCTTGACCCGGCTAAAATAGTCGATTCGATTGGTTTCACCATTAATGGCCTCCGCCAGCAGACGTGCCGCCATATGGGTGACATTCACCCCGTGCCCCGAGTAAGCCTGGGCAAAATAAATATTGTTATCCAGTTTGCCGATTTGCGGTAAGCGATTGGCGCCTATGCCTATCATGCCGCCCCACTGGTAGTCGATATTAATGCCGGACAGCTGAGGAAAAACCTTGAGCATTTTCGGGTAGAGTGCAGCCTTGATATCCCTGGGATCCCGGCCTGAATAATTACACATGCCACCAAACAGCAGGCGCTTGTCGGCAGAAAGGCGAAAGTAGTCGAGATCTATCTTGAGATCACATACCGCATGGTTGCCTGGCAAGAGTTGTTGATAGACTTCATCGCTTAACTGCTCGGTTGCAATAATATAGCTGCCTGCGGGCAGGACTTTGCCCGACAGTTTAGGTTCCAAATCGCCTAAGTAAGCATTGCCGGCCAGGATGACTTTTTGCGCCTTAACCTGACCCTTGGTGGTTTTGACGGTAACCGTATCGCCTTTATCCAGGCTGATAACGGGTGAATTCTCAAATATCTGCACACCAAGAGACTGGGCAACTGCTGCCTCGCCAACACACAAATTCAGGGGGTGTAGGTGGCCACTGCCCATATCTTCCATGCCGCCAATAAAGTTATCGGATCCGATAACATCTCGGCTGAGCTCTTCTTTATCCAGCAGGCGTATTTTGTGCGGATAGCCACTGCCCACCAATGCCTTAGCATCCTGCTCCAAGGCCTTGATATGCTTGGGCCGTGAGGCAAGATCGCAGTAGCCCATGGTCAGGTCACAATCTATCTGGTACTTGTTGACTCTGTCCACCACGATTTGGTTGGCTTCCACCCCCATGGCGGTAATGGCATCAATCCCTTCCTGGCCTATGGTTTTGCGAAACACTTCCAGGTCATGACCAATACCCCGTATAACTTGGCCGCCATTGCGGCCCGAGGCGCCCCAACCAATTTTGTGCGCTTCCAGCAGTACTACCTTATGGCCACGTTCGGCCAATTCCAACGCCGTAGCGACACCGCTAAAGCCACCGCCGACGATACAGATATCTGTCACTATCGCTTCCGTCAGTGTTTGATATTCCTGCACTTTGTTCAGGGAGGCAAAATAGTAGGAGTCTGGATACTGATTTGTATGTATGGCCGTCACAAAAATCTCCTTAGCTGTAAAATATAAACACCAGCGTAAATTATATCGAACAATACTAGCGCAATTATTTTTACATTCCAAGCCTTTGCCATATAATATTGAACACCAATTGCTTTATTTGTTATACACAGATATATTGGCCCCAGTTGACCGATTTAAGAAGCTAAGGAAATAAAATTGGACGTAGGTGCACGACTAAAAGCTGTTCGTCAAATCAACAATTTGTCGCAACGAGAGCTCGCGAAAAGAGCCGGCGTGACCAACAGCACAATATCGATGATAGAAAAAAACAGTGTCAGCCCATCGATCAGTTCACTAAAAAAGGTGCTTAACGGTATCCCCATTTCACTGGTAGATTTTTTTGCCCAGGATTTCAGTACGGAAAAGACCCAGCAAGTCATATACACACCTGAAGATCTAATGGATATCGGCTCGGGCGATGTGCAGATGAACCTGGTTGGCAAGGGCTTCCCACGCCGTCAGATGACATTTCTAATCGAAACCTATCCGCCAGACGCAGACACGGGTACGGAAATGCTGCAAAACGATGCAGAGGAAGGCGGTTATATCCTGGAAGGCAAGATCGAATTAACGGTCGGCAGCGAGGTTTATGTTCTTAAAGCCAATGACAGCTACTATTTTGATAACAACCAGCCACACAGGTTTCGAAACCCATTCAACAAGGTCTGTAAAATCGTCAGTGCCACGACGCCGGCAAACTTCTAATTTATAGCTCAAATTTAAGATACGAAAAAGGCCTTTAACAATCCTGTCAAAGGCCTTTTCAGGTTATTGCCGCCGAAAGCAATAACCCACACTGCTCTGTAATACCAGCTCTGATTAAAAGCTGTATTTAAACTTAATACCACCATGTCGGCCACGGCCGATGCCAAAGCGGCTGATCCCCGTATCTTCAACCGCTCCTTCGTAGTAAGTCTCATCGGTCAGGTTTTCGACATAAGCGGATACCTGCCAGTTCACTCCCATGGCGCCAAACTGAAGACTGGCCAGGCCATATGCGTCCTGTTCAAGCAAGTCGGTGCCATCCAGGTATTCATCGCCAAAGGTTTCCGTTTGCCAGTTGTAGGCAAATTGCAGGGTCAAATCTATATCATTTTCCAAATACCAGTAGTAGCTACCGACAAAGCTGATGGTGACATCGGGTGCCGACAGTTTTTGGCCGGCAAGGGATTCACCGTCCAGGCCTTCACCCTCTTTCACTTCCGAGTCCTGAATGGCTGACGCCAGGAACAGCCTTAGATTCTCGGTGGGTAGATAGGTGACATCAAATTCAATGCCCTTACCCTCGGCCTGGCCGATATTCTTGATGATAGAGCCGCCGTTTTGGGCAAATAAACCCTGAAAATCCTGATAATCATAGTAGTAGGCGCCCAGGTTTATTTTTAACGAGTTGTCCAAAAACTCGCCTTTCATGCCAATTTCGTAGCTATCGACAATTTCAGGATCATAGCTGGCCAAGGTGGAACCTTCAGGAATAACCCCGCCATAGCCTTCCTCTATCCAGCACGCCTCATCGCATTCTTCGGTAAAGTTAAGATTAAAGGCAAAGGTATTAAAACCACCGGCCTTATAGCCACGAGAATAGTTTGCATAAATATTGATATCATCATTCAGTTTATGGTTTAACGCTACGCGTGGGGTAAATTCAGACCAGTCTTCTTCACCTTCCAACCACTCACCATCGGTATGGCCCCCCACTAGCCAGTAGTGTCCCAACCAGCCATCAGGCTCGGGCAGGTTCAAGGCAAACTCTTTCTTATCATAGGAAAGGCGACCACCGACGGTAATATCCGTTTTGGCCGTAACAGACCAAGTGATATCACCATAGATGCCATAACCAGAGTTGGTGCCACGGGCATTGATTTCTTCGCGCATGCCGTCGACCCCCTCGCCCGGCCCGGGGATTTCACCGGCTTCAACCAGGGCGGCAATTTCCTCGGCGTCTTCTGCCGGGTCCAGTCCATACCAGCCGTCAACAAAGAACTCGTGACAATCGGCATAATAGTTTTCAGGCTGGCTGGTATGTGAATCAAGCGGTTGATCCCACTCTTCCAGGTTCGGCAGTTGCGCGCAGAAGGCATCGTCATCATAGCCGTTGTAGAAATAGGACTTAACTTTCTCCTGGTAGGCACTAACCCCAATAAACCAGAATAGGTCAGAATCACCGTTAGAGGTGATACGAAGCTCCTGGCTGAGGTACTCGTTATCATCATTTTGTGAGTAGTTACCCAGTGCCATGGCAGTGCCATCATAGTCTTCCAGGTAATTCCAGGTATTATTTTTCATCGCCGTTTGCGACAGGAAGGTCATCGCACCAAAATCATGGGTAAAATCCAGGGTAGTGGCAAAAACTTCGGCGATATCATGCCCTTCTCTACCCAAGTCACTGGCAATGGCACGTGCGTCACCTTCTGTCCAGATAGAACGGTAAACCCCTCCGTCCATCTCTCTGTCTTCATAATTGACACTAAGCTTTAACTGACTGTCGGCCCAGCCTTCATAGGCAAAGTTAACACGAAAGGCACTGACTTCTCTGTCACGTAAGGTCCCACCCTCAAGATTATCAATAAAGCTGTCTTGCGATTGGTGATAGCCGGCAAAGCGGATAAAGGCATCGTCACTAAAGGTGGTGTTATAGACACCCGTCACTTCTTTCATGGCATCGCTGCCGATACCGAATTCTATGCTGCCTTCTGTGGCATCAATGGCCTCATTGGTATACATGCTGATGGCGCCCGAGGCGGCATTTCTACCGAATAGGGTCCCCTGCGGACCTTTTGCCACTTCCACTCGGGACATATCAAAAAAGCTGGCAAGCGAACCACCACTTCGACCCTGGTATACTCCGTCCAGATATAAGCCAATTGACGCGTCGCCACCTATGCCATAGTCAGAAGTGACAATGCCGCGAATACCTATGCTGTCGATGTAGCTATCGTTTTCACTGCCGCCATTTAACCCCGGCGTATATTTTGCCAAGTCAACCGCATTGGTCACATTAAAATCTTCCAGGAATTCCTCGCCATAGGCACTGACAGAAACAGGAACTTCTTTTAGGGTCTGCACCCTTTTTTGGGTGACAACTATGGTTTCATAATCTTTCTTGTGTTTACCTTCACTGCTTGCTGAGGCGTCTTCTGCGGCAGATGCTCCTGCGGCAGCCAGTACGGATGCCACGGTAAGAGCCAGTATGGATTTACGATATATCATAGCGTCTACTTTCCCTCTAAATTCCTGGTTCTAGTCATCACTTTTAATATCTTTTATGTGGATGACCCGTTGTAAGTTAACTTTGATAATACATTAAGCGTAAAATAAATCAAACACGAATTTCGAAATAGTGTAAATTTTATTCACCGGATTTTCTTTTCCCTTATAGGCAACTAGACATAAAGCATCAAAAAACACACACAACAAATTGTATTTAAAGCATTTTAACTATTATAAACAAAAAGGATGACGCAGTATTATTTTGAACACCGCACCACCCTTGTTTGTTTTATTTTATTTACATCCACTGACAAATACTGATTATAGCTTTATCCAGGTCGCCTTAAGCTCGGTATATTTATCAAAGGCATGTAACGACTTATCACGGCCATTTCCCGACTGCTTAAAGCCACCAAATGGCGCCGTCATATCTCCGCCATCCCACTGGTTGACCCAAACCGAACCCGCTCGCACCGCCTTGGCAACCTGATGCGCCTTGGTGAGATTGCTGGTCCAGACCCCGGCCGCCAGGCCATAGGGTGTATCATTGGCAATCTCGATGGCCTCTTCCACCGAATCGAAGGAAATCACCGAAAGCACAGGGCCAAAGATTTCATCGCTGGCAATATCCATCTTGTTGTCAACCTTATCGAAAACGGTCGGCTGTATGTAATAACCGTCTTTAACCGGTTCTACACTGTTTCCGCCACAGCGAGAGGCTGCGCCCTGATCCTGCCCCCTTTTGATATACCCTAATACACGCTCAAACTGGGCCCGATCAACAATGGCGCCGACATTGGTATTGGGATCTAGCGGATTGCCTGGTTGCCAGGCTTTTACGGCCTCCAATACCTTGGTGACAAATTCATCCTTGATGCTGGCTTCCACCAATAACCTGGAACCCGCGGTACAAACCTCCCCCTGATTAAAACAAATGGCGGAAGCCGCCGCTTTGGCGGCGGTGTCCAGATTTGGGGCATCGGCAAAGACAATATTCGGGCTCTTGCCGCCGGCTTCGGTCCAGACCCTTTTCATATTCGACTCGCCCGCATACACCATTAATTGCTTGGCAATGGCAGTAGAACCGGTAAAGACCAGGGTATCAACATCATGATGAAGCGCCAGTGCCTTGCCAACCGTATGGCCATAACCGGGCAGCACATTAAATACACCATCGGGTATTCCTGCCTCTTTAGCCAGCGCCGCCAAGCGTATTGCCGTTAAAGGCGATTTTTCCGATGGCTTTAACACCACGCTGTTACCCGCTGCCAAGGCAGGTCCCAGTTTCCAGCTTGCCATCAGCATTGGGAAATTCCACGGCACTATGGCTGCCACCACGCCTACGGGTTCTCGGGTCACCATGCCCAACTCATTATCCGGAGTAGGCGCTATCTCATCGTAAATTTTATCAACCGCTTCGGCGCTCCAGCGAAGCGCCCTTAGAGTTGCCGCCACATCAACCCCAAGCGAGTCTGATATCGGCTTACCCATATCCAGGCTTTCCAGCAAGGCAAGCTCTTCACCATGTTGCTCGATTAACTCGGCAAACCTGAGCATGGTTGCCTTACGAACCGCAGGATCCGCCTTTGACCAGCTGCCGCTATTAAAAGTTTTGCGTGCCGCTCTGACAGCCATATCAGCATCTTCGCTTTGACAGCTGGCAACCTTTGCCAGTGCGCGCCGATCAATGGGACTAATACACTCAAAAGTATCACCACAAGCAGCGTTAACATACTCACCATTAATAAAGGCCCGGTTTTCAATGGCCAGGGATTCAGCTTGTTGCTGCCAATAATATAAGTCACGGTTACTCATTACGGACTCCTGAAAATTTAACTAGATAAGGGTAGAGCTAAACTAACGAAAAGCTCTCAATATTTCAATATATTTTACACTCTAAGCATTTTATCAGAAAACAACCTTATTTCGTTTGATATACAAAACACCGTTATGACTGACGAATCACTTGAACTTCGCCAGTCTTACCTGCAAGTTCTGTTAAATGTCTTCAAGGTATAGCAAATGATGAGTGTTTTTAAAAACAAACACTGCCCCAAATGACGCACGCAATGACCTGACAATAAACTGCTATACTTGACTTAGGTGGTACTGGTTATCAGCAAGTCGAAGGAGGCAATTATGGTTTCCTCAATAGGCAATAGTCCGGCGCTGGCACCTCAGGTTAACCCACAGCAGGTGCAGGCGGATCGACAGGCAGAAGCGAGGCGCCAGCAGGAAGATCTTGAAATCAGACGCCAGGCCGAAGCCGAGCAGCAACGCATCCGCGCCGAAGAAAACCGAGCAGCAGCCGATGCACGCGCTGGTCGTGTAATTGATGTGATTGCCTAAGTAAACAAGTTATCGGCATATAGTGGAGTAACTGGCAAGTGCGGTCTTATTTTTCCATATGGATGAGGCCGCACTTTTTTTGTGCCTGATCAATTAGTTATTTGCTTAACAATTATAAAATCACTGATACACTAATATGTACTTATCGTCTTTGGGAATAATCAACATCATGAGATGGATATACTTTATTTTACTGCAGCTTATTCTTGTTGGAATGGTTGCCGGGCTCGTTTACCTTCACAAGGATAAGGCAAGCATAGTAAAAACACCTCCCAAAGAGCTGGCCCAATGGTATAAACCCGAGAGCAAGAGACATGTTTGGCTGCACAATATGTTTAAGCTGCGCAGGGAAATGCAGGCAGTGGCTTTTTATGCCGAGAAAAGAGACCTTGAGCACTTAAGAAAATGGACACTGCAATTAAACCAACACTACCTGAAAATCGGCGAAATGGTGCCTAGTTGGGACAAAAAGCTGGATAAATTGACGCTTTCTTCGCTTCAGGACAGCGTTATCGCCTCTGACTATCCAGGGGTAATAGACGCGGTAAACACCCTGCAGGAAAATTGTGATTCCTGCCATAACGACTATCAGGCCATAACCGCTCTGACCTATAGGGCCCCGGATTTTTCCAAGGTGGATATTCAACCGGATCTTTCCTTTAATAGTCACATGAAAAGCCTGACCAAACAGGTAAATCAGATCAAAATCGCTTCGGAAGACGCTAATATGGAACTGGCTTTGGCCTCGCTCACCGACCTTAAGCAAGGCATGAACGAACTGGGCCAGGTATGTACCGATTGTCATAAAAAAGATCGCAAGCCCTACCCAAGCGAACACATGAAGCAAACCCTGGCCAGCCTGGAGCAAAACCTACAAACCGGCACGCTAAAACAACAAGGCAGAGATCTAGGCACCCTGGCGGTATTGGCCTGCGCCCGTTGCCATGGTACCCATAGACTGGCGTTTGGCGCTAAGGAGCTGTTATCAAAAGAGCAAAGCTGGCAGGAGATAATTAAGCACTAGGAATATGGCGATATGATTGTCTTTTAAAAGAGCATGATAACTCAAAGGAGGGGGAATGAAATCTAGTAATATAGAAGAAATTAGGATTGAGTCATGGGATGACTTTAAAGCCAGAATTGACAAGCGTCATTTTCGTAAGTGGGTTTATCGAGGACAATCTAATGCCGACTGGAAACTTCAAAGTTCACTATACAGAGCAATTAATGAAGCCAAGACAATTAGGTCTTCTGCTTGTAAGTCGTCAAATGCAATCAACCTAGGTAGACATGAAAAGATCATGTTATCTCGCTTTAGATCCTCTGCACATTTGTACCTGACTCACCTACCTAAGCAAAGCGATACCTTTAGTTGGTTAGCCTTGATGCAACATCATGGGGCACCAACTCGACTTTTGGACTTTAGTTTTTCTGCATATATTGCTCTTTACTTTGCCCTGGAAAGTGGTGACTCTGATTCAGCTGTGTATTGTGTAAATCATGAAGCATTAAAAAGAATAGATGATGAACACTTTGGTGAAGATCGTAAACTTGTATATCAAAGAGCCCTCAAAGCTAAGGAGCATAGAGATGAAGTGTGTTTATTCACCTTAGAGCCAGAGTTTTCTAACCATCGGCTATTGGCTCAACAAGGTCTATTCGTTGCTATAAATCACTTAGACTATACTCATGAAGAAGCATTATCCGAATACGATTTACAAGGTGGTGAAGTATTTAAGCTAATAATCCCAAAGAAGCTAAGGTATGAAGGAGTTAGAGTGCTTCATCATATGAATATTACATCTGGAACAATTTATCCCGGACTTGACGGTTTCTGCCGAGGCCTATATAAATTACCTATTTTTGACTCAAGACTTCAAACTCGTATTGGACAAGAGCCATAGCAAACTGTCAACAAGACAATCTTTAATGCATATAACTATTTCAGACCAAATCTCACTATCCCCACTAAAAGGATCCGACGCACCAGCCATACTGGAGCAGGTTAACGCCAGCCGGGAGCATTTAAGTCAGTACCTGTACTGGGTTGAGGGGGTTACCTGTATAGCATCGGCGCAAAAGTATATTACCGACCGGGTTCACAGCGGCCTGCCCGGTGCGCTTTGGTTTAAGATCTATTTCAATAACCAGGTATCCGGTGTTTTCGCGGTGAAATCGGTTTGTCCCGATGCCGGCATTGTCGAGCTGGGCTACTGGTTAACTACTGCCGCTCATGGCCATGGCATTATCAGCCAAATCATAGCTAGATTACCGAAAGTTCTCGCAGATACCGGAGCGAAAACCGTGGAATTCAGGTGTCTGGAGCAAAATACCGCCAGCATCAAGATAGCACTAAAGTCAGGTGCCAGGCTGGTGGGCTCAATTCCTGACTTTCTGGTGGCAAACCAGGTCAGTCAAAGCCTGAATATATATAGAATGCCCTTGCCTGATTTACAGTAAATTAGAGCCGCAATGATCCTACCCGGCACCCAATAAATTTTTTAAAGCGTAAATAATGTGCAAGTTTTCCATTAGAAGCGACTATCGGTCATTTTCTTGATAACCTCTGTATTAGGAGATGTCATGAAAAAATTTATTCTGTTGTTGACCCTCGCATTATTGGCCGCAAACACCACTTGGGCCAGGGAGCTATATGTCTGCCAGACAGAGGCGGCAAAATACCAATACCGGATTGAATTAGCCAACCTGATACTAAGCAAGACGGCACAGCAATTTGGCCCAGGTCGAATAGCACCTATTACCCCTAAAGATCCGACTCAGCAACGTTGCCTCCGGCTATTAAAACACAATCTGGTTGATCTGGTATACCTGCCTCCCACAGAACAAAGGCTGGCGGAGCTGGAAGCGATCAAAATCGATATCCATAATGGCATGCTGGGTTATCGAGTTTTGCTGATTAACAAGCAAGACAAAGAAAGCTTCTCTCGAGTGAAAACCCTTGACGATCTCAGAGGTTTTATTGGCGGCTTCGGCTCACATTGGGCTGATTATAAGGTGTTTTCACTTAATGACTTACCGGTAGTCGGCGTCGCCGATGCCAAAAATTTGCTCGGCATGCTGAGTAAACAGCGCTTTGATTACTTCCATCGTGGTTTGCATGAAGCCTGGGAAGAGCTAGGTAGTAACGGCCAGCGGTATCCCCACTTAATTGTCGAACCCAGCATTGCTCTGGTTTACGATTACCCTGTCTACTTTATGTTTAATCAACAGAATGCTGAGTTAAAAGCACGATTCGAAGCAGGCTTTGATATCATCTTAAAAGACGGTTCTTTTAAGGCGTTATATCAAAAGCATTTCGCCGACTATGCCACTAAAGCCAACTTAAAGAACAGAAATCTAATCCGCATAAAGTATCCCATGCCTAAAGGCCTACCGCCACCGGATACCAGCCTCTGGTTACCCTAGCAAAACACTCGCGATCCTCGCTCCATGCTTTGTATGAGCTTTTACACAAAAGGGGATTGGATAAAATCCTGAACTTAAACAAATTGCCCCCGACAAAACCTTTAAATCAAGAACTCACAATTATCACATTCTTTTCAACAAGTTAAGTTTTTTTAAGAAAATTTAAGTTAACCTGTTTAACGCAAAAAGATAATGATGATGCCAGTTTACAAATATAAAGGTGTTCACATCATGCGTTTTAAAAAATTGATTTTGCCACTGATCGCGACTCTATGCTCGACTTCCAATTATGCCGGGCAGACCACGCCGGATTTTTGGAAAAATGCCACCGTCTATTTTATGTTGACCGACAGGTTTAATAATAGCGATCCCACCAATGACATTTCCTATAACCGTACCGAAAAACCAGCGACATTAAGGGGTTTTAAAGGGGGGGATATCAAGGGCATTACCGAAAAAATTAAAGAGGGTTATTTTAATCGCTTAGGGGTGGATGCCATCTGGATGACGCCTGTAGTCGAACAGGTACATGGTTACGACGAATCCGCCGGATTGACATACTCCTACCACGGCTACTGGCCCAAGGACTGGACGGCGGTTGATGCCAACTTTGGCAGCGAAGCCGAACTGGAGGAAATGATAGCCACCGCCCACAAGCATAATATCAAGGTGCTGATGGACGTTATCATTAACCATACCGGCCCGAAAACCCAGGCCGACTGGGCATGGCCGAGCGAGTGGATCCGCACCCAGCCCATCTGCAACTGGCAGAACTACCAGCAAAACACTCAATGTGCCCTGGCCACTTCACTAACCGATATCAAAACAGAGAATGAAGAGGATGTTGAGCTGCCACCCGAGCTGCTGGCCAAGTGGCAACGGGAAGGTCGCCTGGAACGGGAGCTTGCCGAACTGGATGCCTTTTTTACCCGTACCGGATACCCAAGGGCGCCCAAATACTACCTGGTCAAATGGCTGACCGACTGGGTGAGAGACTATGGTGTTGACGGTTTTCGTGTCGACACCGCCAAACATGTCGAACCGGAAATCTGGGCGGTATTGAAAAAAGAAAGTGAATTCGCCTTTCAAAGCTGGAAACAAAACAACCCCAAGCAGGTCAGGGACGACCTGCCCTTTTATATGGTGGGAGAGGTGTTTAACTGGGGCCTAAAAGGTTTTAAAAATACCGCCAAGGGAGGGCGTGCCTATGACTATGGCGACAAGCAGGTGGATTTTTTTGATTACGGCTTTGACGCCCTGATCAATATGGGCTTTGTCGCCCATGCCCAGCTAAGTCCGGAGCAGATATTTTCCGATTACTCAAAAAGTCTGAATGGCGGAGAGCTCACTGGTAAGGGCATTTTAAACTATATAGGCTCCCACGATGATCAGGACTCCTACGACAGAAAGCGGGAAAAGCCCTTTGAAACCGCCTTTAAACTGATGCTGGCGCCGGGCGGGGTGCAAATATACTATGGTGATGAACTGGCCCGCCCCATGTATGCCGATCAATCCGCCTATGGTGATGCCCATATGCGCACCTTTATGAACTGGCAGGACTTACAACAATCCCAGACCCGGGAATTGCTCGCCCATTGGCAGAAGCTGGGCACATTTCGCAAGGCCCATGACGCCGTGGGCTCGGGTAAGCACCAGCAGCTAAATAGCTCCCCCTACATTTTCATGCGAGAGCTGGGTGACACGGACAAGGTGCTGGTGGCCAAAGATTTACCCATAGGGAAAAAATCCATTTCCGTTTACCAGCAGTTTAAGGATGGCGAGAAGCTGTTTGACTACTATTCGGGTCAACACCTGGTGGTGAAAAATGGCCAAGTCAGCCTTAACAGCGACTTTAGCTATCTCTTGCTGGCCAAGGCCAAATAGCCGGGAAAAATAACAGGAGCTTCTATGGACAGGGTCAGATTATTAAAGGGTCGATTGCAAGCCATTGCCGACAGCCTTAAGCAAGAGCCAAACGGGCTTGGCCTGCTTGGCCTGGGGTCGGCAGGTAAGGAAATCGCTCGTATGGATATCTATTCGGATCTGGATTTCTTTGCCATAGTGCGTAAGGGTCATAAACAGCACTTTAGTCTTAATGAAATTTTAGCGCATGAAATCAGGCGGCTTATTTAACGCTTTTTCTGTTAAAGTTATTTGCTAGAATGACGAAATTCGCAGATTCATATAGTGTTTTAATGAAGTATCAAATTGACGGCTTTACCCTAGATACCAAGGAACGCACCCTGGCAAACCAGGCTAACTGCCAGCACATTCGCCCTAAGACTCTGGCCCTCCTGCTGTACCTGGCAGAAAGGGCCGGTCAGGTGATCAGCAAGCAGGAACTACTGGAAGCGGTATGGGATGACGTCAATGTCGATGACGGTGTGATATTCCAGTCGGTCAGGGAAGTTCGCCAGCTGTTTTCTAACCAGAGTATTATTCAGAATCACCCGAGAAAGGGCTATGAATTCACGGCCCAACTCAAGGCTCTGAACCAAGACAAGATATCAAACCCAAACCAATCAGCTCAAAAGAACGTCTGGCTGCCTGCCACCTTGATACTTCTGCTTATTTCACTGGTGGCCATCCTTTATCCATCACCAAATAAAGAAGCAAGGTTCGAACACAGCATACTGGTATTGCCGATAAAGAATCGCGTTCCCTACGGTGAAAATGACTGGATTTATCTCGGCGCCATGGAGCAGATGATCGCCAAACTCAAGGGCTTGCCAAGTTCAGTGCTGGTTTATCAGGGCACACAAGTGCCCCGCCTGATACATATGGCCGGATTGGAGCGGGAGTTTACCTCAAGCGATGTCGCCAAGGTCTTCAATGTTACCGGAGCCAGCCTGATTGTTGAAACCGAAATACACGGCAATGCCTCGGACTATAAACTGGTTTATAAATTTCATGTTTCCAATGATGTTAAACAGGGCGTGATACTCGACACTTCCATTAACAACGCCCTAACTACATTGTCGGCCAAGTTGGCGGAGTTTATCCAGCATCCCTTGCAAAGAAACGAGGATCTGCCTAAGAACGAATTCAGTAATGCCTTGTTTGCACAAGCCATGATCAGCTACGAGTCCGACTGGCAAACCTCCATCAGTTTTTTCGAAAGCTACCTGGCCTTAAACCCTGAATCTGTCACCGCGATGATTTACCTGAGTAAGCTCTATATTTGGAGCGACCGGCTAGAGCAGGCCAGCCAACTAATGGACAGGGCGAGTCAGCTGGCAAATGGCAAGGTGCAGGAGTTGGCTCATATTAGCCTAATCAAGGGCAGAATTGCGACCAAACAGAAAAAGTGGCAACGAGCCAATCACTTATATCAAGAAGCGGCCGACCTAATTGAACAAGATCCCGACTGGTTTTTAAAGGCCAGCATTGCAGAAGCCCAGGGATTGTCTTTCCTGGAACAGGGCCTGCTGGACGCTTCATCAAAGGCCTTAGAGTCAGCCCTGGCGCACTACCAAATTATCCAAACGCCGATAGGGATAAACTCTACCCGGCTACACCTGGCGAATACCCTGTTTAAAAAAGGGGATACCGGGACAGGACGGAATCTCTTCCAACAGGCTAAAGAGGATATTCAGAACACAAGGCTGGAGTTTCTATATTCCATGTTGACTGAATATGAAAGCCAGTTTGCCAGTTACCGGCCAAACCAGGGAAAAACCTGATAAATACAAAAAAGCCGGCATTTGCCGGCTTTTTATAGACAGATAGAGTTCGTAAGAATGGGAGTATTTAACTTACGATAATACCCTTAGCTGCTGACACGTGCATTTGCCGCGTCAATAAGGGCTTGAACACCACCTTGAATATTAGCCAAGTGTGCAGACACTACTTTTTTAGGTAACTTGTTGATCATCAAGGTGCCTGTTTCAACCGCACCTTTGTTTACCGCAAACTCCAACAGGTTAACACCGTTACACTGAACGCCACCAAAGATGTTACGGATTTTCAACTTATTGGTTTTTAAGAATGAACGCATGCGTTTTTTATCGTCGGCGGCAACATACTCACAAACACTTTGAGCAACATTAGCGGCCTGTGCCTGTGGAACACTTACCAGAGAAGTAACAGTTAAAGCAGTGAAAGTAGAAGCGATAAATAATTTTTTCATTTAGTAACCTTAAGTCATATTGAGTTAGTAAAAGAAAAAACCACGGGGAAAATACCAGATATCAGAGGTAACTCCGCTGTCTTAGGCATTAAGCCCTTAGACCGGTGGTTTTGCGTAACACGTTTTCGCGTGTCTTGCCTTTTCTTTGAGGCGGCGATTATGTACGAGATAAATCGTAATTGCAAACTATTTTTGAATAAAATTTAACCAAACATTTTATTAACAATTCATTAAACTCTGGCTACCAATTTATTTACCTTGACAATAAAATATCGTAGACACTTGATTTTAAATAACTTAATAGCTTGCCGAAAAATTCGGTTCAGGAGCAGCAGTTGAATGCATAGGGGTACACTCAACCGCCACCGCCCAAACCCAGTTTAACAGGTAAAACCCAGATTCATTTTATCTAACAGCTTCAGCCAAAGACCACGCTTGCCGTTATTGGCATCGGCCTTGACCAGGGCATTTTGGGTAAAACGCACACCAAACCAGCGAAACGGCTCCGGAGCCCAGGGCATGGGTTTCTTTTTAACAAACTGCATATCCAGAATATCACTGGGTTGATAGCCCAACAGCTCGATGCCAATGCGGGCGCCAAATCGCGATGCCCCGACGCCTAATCCGGTATAGCCCACGGCCCAGGCCAGCCTGCCATTGTAAGTAGCACCAGGTACCATACAAAAGCGTGTGGATGTTGCAATGATCCCACTCCATCTATGGGTAAATTTGACCCCTTTCAGTTGAGGGAAGGTTTCAAAAAACTCGCGCGACAACTGTTCAAAACGCGCAGGAATATCGGCACAACTGGCATCTGTGCCTTTGTTGAAATAGTAACGCACGGCACCGCCGCCGCCCCAGGTAATGCGGTTATCCTTGGTCATGCGGTAGTAGTGGAACATATTGGCATGATTGCCAAGCGCATGACGGGTTTTATGCCAGCCGATGGACGCCAGCTGCTCTTCATTTAAGGGCTCGGTAGCAATCTGATAGTCCCAAACCGGGATCACGGTGCGGCTAACCTTGCCAACCGGGTTGCTATAACCATTGGTGGCCATCAAGACCTTGTCACTTTCAATCACACCACCCGAGCAGGCAGATTTCATCTTGCTATCACCCATGGGCTCGGTATTAAGCAAACTGGTATTTTCAAATATACGGACACCTAACTCCAACAGCACCTTTTTCAGCCCCCAACAGACCCTAGCCGGATCTATGGTGCCATCCTGGCCATCACGACGCCACAGGCCGGCCAGATATGTCGGTGAATTGACTTGTTCACGCATCGCCTCTTGATCAAACCAGACGACATCATCGCCAGCCGCCTTTTCTTCCTCATAAGCTTCACGCAAGTCAGCCACGGCCCCCGGATTGGTGGCCACTTCTGTTTCACCCACTTTTTCGTAATGGGCATCTATATTATAACGTTCCAGTGTCGCCAGCAGTTCAGCCATATTTTGCTGACCCAGCTCATACAGGCGCTCTGCCTCACCAGGGAAGTGGTGCTCGGTATTGGTTTCACCATGGGCGAGACTGGAGTTGAGAAAACCACCATTGCGCCCGGAAGCGCCATCAGCAATAAAAGTCTTTTCGATTAGAATAATATTGGCATCCGGCTTACGTTCCTTGGCCTGCATGGCCGCCCACAAACCGGTAAAGCCGCCGCCAACGATTAACAACTCGCAGGAGGTATCCTCCTTGAGTGGCGGCAGGGTGTCGGGACGAACGTCCTGATCATGCCATAACGGACAATATTTCGAATCTTTTAGTGCTTCTAGATGCTGTTGCATAATTTTCTCTTTAGCTCGTTTATTTAGTTGCTGTCTAACATTGCTTTCGTCTTTAATTGCTTTCAGGTTAAAACTTAGTATCAGTTACTTGATGTACCAGCCCCAGGGGTCTGTGCTGTTATATCGGGTAATTTGTTTTGTTTCCAGGTAGTTATTTAACCCCCACTCGCCCAGCTCGCGGCCTATGCCTGATTGCTTATAACCGCCCCAAGGCGCCTCAACAAAGGTAGGCTGAGAACAATTGATCCAGACAATTCCTGCACGGAAAGCTTTCGCCACCCTTTCGCAACGCTCGTCATCCTTGGACATAACGGCTGCCCCCAGGCCGAAGCGCGAATCATTGGCCATGCGAATGGCATCCACTTCGGTATGGAAAGGCTTAACACACACCACAGGACCAAATATTTCTTCCGTCCAGATAAAGCTGTCCTCATCCATATCGGTAAATATGGTGGGTTCCAAATAGTAGCCTTTATCCAATGTTGCCGGACGCTTGCCACCGGTTACCAGCTTGGCACCTTCGGCAACACCGCGCTCAATCGCCGCTTTTACCTTTTCATATTGCTGCTGGTTAACCAGAGGCCCCAGTAAAATCCCTTCTTCATTGCCGGCTCCTATGCTGATTTTTTTGGCCTCTTCTACCAGTCGTTCCATTAGCGCAGGATATATGGCTTCTGCGACCAAAACTCTGGAAGTCGCCGAGCAGACCTGGCCCTGATTCCAGAAGATGCCAAACATGATCCACTCAACCGCCTGTTCGATATCACTGTCTTCGAAAATAACGAAAGGCGACTTGCCGCCAAGCTCAAGGCTGACATTCTTAATATCCTGTGCCGCCATCGCCATAATTTTCGAGCCGGTCGGCACAGAACCTGTGAAAGCCAGCTTGTCGATACCGGCATGCTCAACCAATGGCTGACCGGCTTGTGCGCCAAGGCCTGTCACTATATTTAACACACCTGCAGGCAACTGTGCTTCCTGAGCGATTTCTGCCAATGCCAATGCGGTTAACGGCGTAACTTCCGAGGGCTTCAATACCATGGTGCAACCGGTCGCCAGTGCGGGAGCTACTTTCCAGGCCGCCATCAGCATGGGGAAATTCCAGGGAATAATGGCACCGGCAACTCCCACAGGCTCTTTAATTGCCTTGGAGCTAAAACCAGGTTCGGTCAGGGTGATATTTTGCTCAACCTGCTGATCCATTTCCTTCGCCAGGTTGGCATAGAAGGCAAAGGTGCCGGCAGTATCTTCTATATCCCACTTGGCTTCAGGATAGGGCTTGCCGTTATCCAGCACTTCCAGCTTGGCCAGTTCATCCAGGCGACGAGTAATAATATCGGCGATTCTTTGCAGATAGACACTTCGCTCCTGACCGGACATTTGGGGCCAGGGGCCCTCATCAAATGCTTTTCTTGCGGCCTTAACGGCAGCATCTATATCTTCTTGATTGCCAGCCGAGACATGGGCAATGGTTTCTTCGGTCGCCGGATTGACCACGGCAAAAGTTTCACTTGATGCCGGTTCCTGCCACCTACCATCAATATAGTGCTTATTATTCATATCGTTTCCCCTATCAAAACTTAGCTTAAGCATTTAGTGTGCTTTTATTAATGCATAGAACAGTCTTATATTTTCAGATGCCTGCCAACGGCATACGGTTCCCTGCGGAATAAAAAAGGCATCCGATGGACAAAAATGGTGCGTTTTACCCGCTTCGTCTTCCAGTATCAACGTCCCCTGTTGCACATAAACAAATTCATTATGGGGCATGATCTGACGACCCGCATAAAAAGGTTCGCTTTCCCAGGTTCCCGCATAGAAGCGACCGCAATTGTCCAGATAGCAGATATCTTCCTTCTGGATAGACTTGTCTATATTGAGCATTGCCGAATGCAGACTGGCTTGTCCGGTTTTTGTCGCGCTTAGGGCAGGCTTAACTATTCCTTCGACGGCTGGCATTGCCGGAATACCTTCTTCCGGGTGCTCTGAAATAACATAGAATTTGCGCAGGTAGCCACTCTGATGCCACTGACAATCATAGCCCCTGGGAATAATAAAAGCCTCGCCTGCCTTGGCGGTTTGCGCCTGGCCGGTTTTACTGTTCCTGATTTCGGCCTGGCCTTCCAGCAGCCACATAAACTCATCACAAGTATAAGGGCCAGGGGCTTCAGTCATGTCACAGGTATCCCACAGCCCGATATAAATGCCAAGTTCATCATCCTCATAAACGCTATGGGTATGCTGAGCCGGTAACTCGGAAGTAAACATTTCCGGTTCTAGCTCATCCGGTTGCTGTCCAAATCCGGGCGGGTTTTTATCGAGTCGGATAATAGTTTTTGCTGACATAATACTGTTCCCCTGAAACTGGAAAAGGAGCCTTTAGCTTAAGGCTCCCTGTTTTCTTTATTAGCTTGGGAAAGAGAAGGACGCCCCTTCTCTGACGCCACTTGAAGGCCAACGCTGAGTAATGGTTTTACGCTTGGTATAAAAACGTACGCCATCCGGGCCATAGGCATGTAGATCACCAAACAGTGAACGCTTCCAGCCGCCAAAGCTGTGGTAAGCGACAGGCACAGGTAAAGGCACATTGATGCCTACCATGCCCACCTGGATATGATCCGAGAAATAGCGCGCCGCTTCACCGTCACGGGTGAAAATACAGGTGCCATTGCCATACTCATGGTCGTTGATCAGCTGCATGGCCTCATCCATGGTTTTAGCTCTTACCACCTGTAATACCGGGCCAAAAATTTCCGCCTTGTAGCTGATCATTTCCGGTGTAACCTGATCGATTAGCGTTGCACCAACAAAGAAACCGTTCTCATAGCCTTCAACCTCAGGGTTGCGGCCATCGACCACGACTTTAGCCCCCTGCTCTTCCGCACTGTCGATATAGCCAACAACTTTCTGCTGGTGTTCGCGGGTGATGACAGGACCAAAGTCATTGCTGGGATCGACATGGGCGCCGACGCTTAACCCCGCCATGGCACTGCTCATTTTATCCACCAGGGCATCAGCGGCGGCATCGCCGACGGCAACGGCAACCGACAAGGCCATACAGCGTTCGCCCGATGAACCGAAAGCGGCCCCCAGCAACTGGTTAACCGCGTTGTCCATATCGGCATCCGGCATGATAATGGCGTGGTTCTTAGCACCACCCAGTGCCTGGCATCGTTTGCCATTGGCATTCGCCGTCGCATAGATATATTCGGCAATAGGGGTCGAGCCAACAAAGCTCACTGCCTTGATGCGTTCGTCAGTCAGCAAAACATCAACCGCTTCCTTATCACCATTGACGACATTCATTACACCATCGGGTAATCCGGCTTCTTTTAGCAGCTGGGCAATGTAGAGAGTCGAGCTGGGATCGCGTTCTGAAGGCTTCAGGACAAAGGTATTGCCGCAGACAATCGCCAGCGGGAACATCCACATCGGCACCATGGCAGGAAAGTTAAACGGCGTAATACCTGCTACTACACCCAGCGGCTGAAACTCGCTCCAGGAATCAATGTTGGGGCCGACATTACGGCTGTGCTCGCCTTTCAATAATTCTGGCGCACCACAGGCATATTCAACATTTTCAATACCGCGCTGTAACTCACCGGCGGCATCATGGCTGATCTTGCCGTGCTCTTCACCGATTAGCTTGATAATGGTGTCAGCATTTTGCTCCAGCAGTTCTTTAAAGCGATACATAACACGGGCACGCTTAATGGCCGGGGTATTGCGCCAGGCCGGAAAGGCTTCTTCCGCCGCCGCTATCGCCGATTCCATGGTTTGCCTGGAAGCCAGGGCAACTTTTTTCTCTGCCTGGCCGGTTGCCGGATTAAATACGTCCTGGCTACGTTCGCTCTCTGATATTATTTCACCGTTAATCAGGTGGCCTACAAGTGTCATCATAAATCCTTAAATCTTTTTAAATGGCCGGCAACAACAAATTACTACCGGATAAATACGAGTCACGTGCTTAATCAATTTCTCTTAGGGAGTCACCCAGGGCGTTGATCAGGCTGTCAATTTCGGCCACTTCCACGGTAAAAGGTAACCCCAGCTGGATAGTGTCACCGCCATAACGCACATAAAAACCTTTCTGCCAGCATTTCATGGCTATTTCATAGGGGCGTAACGCAGGTTGTCCGGGTACGGCTTCAATAGTGATACCGCCAGCCAGGCCGTAGTTGCGAATATCGGCAACATGTGGGCTGCCTTTTAGACTATGCAGCATTTCCTGAAAATGGGGGGCTATGCTTTTAACCCGGGCTGGCAAGTCATCTTTCGCTAAAATATCCAGTGACGCTAAGCCTGCGGCACAGGCAACCGGATGAGCCGAATAGGTATAGCCATGAGGCAGTTCCAACATATATTCAGGGCCACCCGTTTCCATGTAGGTATCATAGATTTCCTGCTTGCTGATCACGGCCCCCATAGGAATAACACCATTGGTCAGCTGCTTGGCCGTGGTAATAATATCCGGCACAACACCGAATTCTTCCGAGCCGGTATTGGCTCCCATGCGGCCAAACGCCGTGATCACTTCATCAAATATCAGCAAGATATTGTGCTTATCACAAATTTCACGCAAGCGCTGCAAATAACCAAGCGGTGGTGGGATAACACCGGCAGAACCTGCCAAGGGTTCAACGATCACGGCGGCGATATTCGAAGCATCATAAAGGGCAACCATCTCTTCCAGCTCATTGGCCAGGAAAGCCCCTTCGCTAGGCATCCCCTTGCTGAACTTGTTCTCTGCCAGCAGGGTATGAGGCAGGTGGCCTGCTTCTATGCCCTGGCCGTAAATGGCACGGTTTGGCCCTATACCGCCAACACTGATGCCACCAAAGTTAACGCCGTGATAACCCTTGGCCCGGCCGATAAAACGGGTTTTACTTGCCATGCCCTTTTTGCGCCAGTAGCCTCGGGCTATTTTCAATGCTGTTTCCACCGACTCAGAACCAGAGCCGGTAAAAAAGACCCGGTTCAAGCCTGCCGGCATAAGCTGGGTAATGCGATGTGCCAATTCAAAGGATTTTGGGTGACCAAACTGGAATGCGGGGGAGTAATCCAGCTCCTTTACCTGTCGGCTAACCGCTTCGGTAATTTCCGGACGGCGATGCCCGGCTCCGCAAGTCCATAACCCGGAGAGTCCATCGAATATCTTACGCCCGTCAGCATCGGTATAATAGTTACCTTCTGCCGCCACGATTAATCTGGGATCTTGCTTAAACTGGCGATTGCCGGAGAACGGCATCCAGTGAGAGTCAAGCTGTTCCTGGCTTAGGCCACAGTTTGCTTGATTATCATTTTTGCTGTGCATGAGTCACCTCAAGGGATCAGTTTCTGTATCAGTTGACTCCATTATCAACATACTGATAGGTTATTAAATCTAAACTTTTAAAACTTAGGTTAAGCATTTGCTTAACTATATTTCAAAAAATGAGATAAGCGATGAAACAGGTCAAAAACCTTTTACCCAGACAGCTAGGCGACGCCCATATCCGGCTATTACGGGTATTCAAAGCCGTTATTGAATCAGGTGGCTTTGCTGCTGCCGAGGTAGAGCTCAACATCAGCCGCCCGGCAATCAGTTTAGCGATCACTGAACTGGAATCACTGTTGAATATGCGCTTATGCAATCGCGGCCGTTCGGGCTTTTCCATCACGGAGCAGGGTGAGCAGGTGTATCAAGCCACCCAACAACTGTTAACCAGCCTGGAAACTTTTAAGGCCCAAATTAATGCCATTAACACTGAGTTAGTGGGTGAGTTAAATATAGGCATCACCGACAATTTGGTCACTAACCCGCAAATGCGTATCACCCGGGCATTAAGTGCCTTAAAACACAGGGCGCCTAAGGTCATCATCAATATCCGCATGATCCCCCCCAATGAAATTGAAACCGCGGTACTCGATGGCCATTTGCATATTGGGGTAGTGCCGGATCTGAGGAAGCTACCCGGTTTGGATTACCTGTCCCTGTATAAGGAGAGATCTTTACTTTATTGCAGTGAGCTCCATCCACTGTTTAAGCAGGAACTGAACTCCATCAGTGATGCTGCGTTAAATAAGTACGATGCTATCCTGCCCAGTTATCCACAGCCGGCGGAAATAAAGCGCCAGCAAAGCATGCTCAATGCCACGGCAACTTCAACCGACAGGGAAGGGATAGCTTTCTTGATCCTGACCGGGCGCTTTATCGGCTTCCTGCCCGGCCATTTTGCCGAGCGTTGGGTAGCACAGGACAAAATGCGCGCCATAGAGGCCCCAAACCGCTACTTTGATACCCAGTTTTCTGCGGTAACCCGCAAAGGGGCACGTACCAACCTGATCCTTGAAGCCTATTTGGAAGAGCTGGATAAAACCAAATAAAAAGAGCTCCATATGGGAGCCCTATAATCATCCGAATTTAGAATGACGAGTTAACTGGCAGGCTTATTTTCATTTAGCTCAAGCATTTGCCTGGAAAATTTTTCCGCCCAGGCACTCATGGAATTAACCATGGCACCCGACAAAACTTCCAGCTCCAACTGGCCCAGTTCTGTCTGATAAAACCGGGCATAGGCAGCCAAATCTTGGTTACTGATATCACGGTACAGGTACAGAGATACCATCATCATTTGCTGTTCTAGCCCTGGCCTGATCATGGTTTCCATATTGGCAAGCTGCTGGTTAATCTCTTGTGTTTTTGCTGCTTGTACCGCCTCGGGCTGGGTTTCCAGCATGGCAAAGGCGACCTTATGGGCGATCTGACTGACCATCTTGGACATGTTTTCCACCATCTTGGTAGACTCTACTAGCTGACGAACCGCCTCTATGCTGTCGGCCGCAGGAGGGTTAGATTGGATATCGGCACTAAAATGCAGGAAATCCTGTTGAAAGCTGGCCCTATTGGCCTGTTCTTCGGCGAACTTGATTCTTTTAGATAAGTCCGTAGCTAACCAGTCCAATAGCTGAGACAGCTGCTTGGCAGTAAGCTCCTGCTGTATATAGTGAGCCACTTCCGAGACAATGGCGTCACTTTGCCAGGAGTTCAACAAGGTGCTGACCACCTGCGTACTTGCCTCGGGATTTTTTGCCGTTAATTGCATTTGTTGTCCCATGGCGTTTATCTGTTGGGGCACGGCATTCAGAGCGGCGGTAAAACCGGACAATTCCATATAAGTACGTATGTCGTCAAGATTAGCTTGTTTAACCTCTTTTGCCTGTAGCAGGCCAGAAATCAATAGGCTAAAAACGGCAAGCAAGCCAAGAAAATTCTTTAATTTGATCATATTGATATCCCTATAAATAAATGAAGCGCCGGCACACTTATTCCCTGAAGAAGAGTTAAACCAATAAAGTGATAAAAGACGCGCTGATTAGCAAAAGGACTGGAAATTCTCCTTATCTATAATGATGTTAGCCCCTTCCTTTGGCTGACAAATATTCTAGCCCAGCTAAGTAGAATAGTCGAATATTGAGTTAGCAGAATTTGAATAAACAAAACTGGCTCAAAGGACTAAATATCATCGGGTCTGCCCAAATCGCCGGCGCTATAGTCACATACACCTTCGGGAAAAATTTGTTCCAGCCGCTGCTGGTATGGCAGCACCTGATGTGCTCCGTAGAGGCCTTGTGCTATGGCCTGAGTCACTGGGATCAGACGGCATTTAAACACATCCCCTGCCCATTGGCCGCCCGCCTGTATCCGGCTGGTGCTATACATGGGATAGGCCTGTTGGCAAGTGCCCACGGTTTTCTTGTTCCAGTCACCATCCCAAACCCCTTGTCCTTGAGCAATTACAGAGCCGTCGGCGGCAAAACAGGTGTCTTGCAATACACTCGGCTTGGCCTTGATTAGCTCGGGATCTATCTGAGTTTGTGCCGTCAGCAGCCATTCATCCATTAACTGAAACGCCCTTTTTACCGGGTTATGATCTTTATGGGCAATCCAAATAACATGGTTTTCGGCATGCCCTCTCGCCTGTTCAATGCGTAGGCGGCTGTAAAAGGAAGCGGAGACATGGTGCATATCCAGGTCATCTTCCAGATAATGGCGTACATCTATTATCGGCAGTTCAACATCACCGATAAACACCTGTCCCGAACGGTAGGCGGCATTCATGGCCGCAATGGCTCCTCTGTGGCGTGGTGCCACCCTGTCCTTAAGCTCGGTAATATTCTGATTGCCCCAAAGTGATAGCCATAAGGGAATTTTTCGGCCAAAGGGGGTCAATATCTCTTCGGCCTGCATTTCCTGTTGTGGCTTCCAGCTGCCGATCTTGCGGTTAATATCAAGAAATTCGTCAATACTGATATCACCGGCAACAAAGGCTGACAGGCCATACTGCACCCCGACATTATCCCAGGTCGATAGGCCAAAACCATTTTCATCCTGGCCAAGAATATGCGCCATATCCTGCCAATAGCTCCAGTTGACCTGCTCAACTACATCCGGATGGAAAAAGTCTCTGATAAAGCCCTGGCGGGGATTGTTGATAAAAGTCGACAAGCCAAAATAGCCATTGATACACTCGCTATTACCCTTGGGGAGGGAAGGCACAAAGCCCGCCATAATCTGATTGACCGGCTGCAAATAAGCGGTTTTTTGGGGGAAATCATTAATGGCATTCATGCCTTCAATCAGCCGGCGCCGCTGCCAGTCGTTCCAGGACGCCCGGTTTTCGGCCCTGAAGGTGAAATAATTGTTTAGCAGATCACAGTCGAGCGCATAGGTGGTCTGAGTGATCATATCAGGATAGGAATACAGGGGGATCAGGCCGTCCAAAATCCCGCTACTGTTTTGACCGATAAGGTACTGGGCCAATCCGCCCCCAGAGCCGCCGATACCCACTGTGTATAGGGGAGCGCCATACAGGGCAGTAAACTGCTTTTTCACCCTGCGAGCCGTATCCTCGGCCAGCAACATGTTGTAGGTATAACTGGTGCGATTGCCACTGGAGCTGATCACCGCATAGCCGTCGAGCAGCTGTTGTTTTTGACGGTCCATGACCCGTATCGGCAACTGGCGCCCCTGGCGATAACCTATGCCGGAGCCCCCCTGGAATTGGTATATCAGTCTTTTATTCCACCAAGAGGATGCCAGCCTATCACCAATTTCGTCGGCAGATATCGGCATCACCAAAGTGTAGATAAAGCGATTAATTGTGCCCTGCTCTACCCTAAACAGCCTTGTTTCTAAAGTGTTGGCATCACTTAGTTGCTTATCGGAAAGCTGCGAGAACTCCCCTGTCGAGTCCAATTGGTAATAGCTAAGCCTTGTCCTGACGCCACAGTCCTTACTAAATCCAATCACGGTTTTCCTGTCATCTAAGGAAGCGTATACCGGAACGCCGTACCCCTCTTGATTATCCACCTCGGGCTGGCCCAGGCCAGAGTTAAGTGTCATACAGTAAAAAGGGTACTGGCCAGGGCCTGAGTACAGGCTGTTAACCGGGCCTATTTCACCCAAAGCGATTGGAAAATCAAAGGATTCTTCGGGCCTGGCAGTAAAGCGAATATGTTTGTCGATAACAAGCTGAAAATTAGCTTGCTGCGGCGCAATCTTTTTTACCTGTCGAAAAGCATATGATGTCGGCGGTTGCCACAGGTATACAAATGCCGCGACCAAAAGCAGCAAAAACAAACCAATTGAACTAACTAATACCTTCTTTTTAGTCATTACCAGTTCCTCATAAAACAAATTTCACTGAGCAACCTCCCATTTTTAAGCTTAGAGCAAAAAGCCGCACTTTTCTGAACAATGAAATTAGTACCAAGAAAACACTTTGATTTTTAATAGGAATATTTTTGTATTCGCGTTGAGCCCAAGCTTCAATTATTGTAAGTTGTCGTTGGTTCCGGCTAATAGCCGACAAAACTTGCTAGATTAGAGCCACTCGTCCAGGGTTTAGTACCCACCGGCCTTTTAGAACATTTTTCAAAACCAATATGGAAGAGAAAAATACCAATATGGCCACTCTATTTACTCATTATTCTGCGCAATACAGCCGCAAATTTTGGTCTGACCTGTAACAAAACTGTTGCTTTTTTAAACTAAAATAGGAGATATTGATGGTTCATAAACTCGAGAAGCATAAGCAATAAGGGGGAGTGATGTTAACTCAGCTCGAAGAGGCCCAGCAGCAATGGGGTGGTGCAAACCATGTAATTGATAACTGGCTCAAGGAACGTCAAGCTGTTCTAGTCGCATACTGCGAATTGGCAGGATTGCCGCCCTATACACAAACCGACAGTTCATTACCCAGTGCCATAGACGTTAAACGATTCTGTCAAATTCTCTTGGATTATATCTCCGCCGGCCATTTTGAAGTGTTTGAGTCCATAGTGGCCGATTGCAAGGAGAAAGGGCCTCACAGTGCGGCCCAGGCACAGAAAATTTACCCGCAGATGAATAAATCTACCGACTTTGCCCTGCAATTCAATGATAAATATGCGGAATTAGACGAGTTTAAGACCCTTAACGGCTTTGATGAAGACCTGGCCAACTTGGGGCAGTTTCTCGAAGAAAGGTTTGCACTCGAAGATCAACTAATCGAGATTTTACATAAAGATCATCTATAACCTTTATTGCCGATCTGCGCAGTTCCGATATCACTTTATTTTGACCACAAAAAAGCGAGCCATTAAAGCTCGCTTTTTGGATCTAGTCGTAATAGCTAGCCGACTTAGGACTCATCACCGACTTCTGCCGGCTGCTCTGGCTTTTGGATTTCCAATAGTTCAATTTCAAATTCCAGTACCGAGTTGCCAGGGATGCGTGGCGGGTTCCCCATAGGGCCATAGGCCAAATCTGATGGAATGGTGAACTTATACTTAGAACCAACAGACATTAATTGTACGCCTTCGGTCCAACCACGAATAACGCGATTCAGCGGGAATACAGCCGGTTCATTGCGCTCGTATGAGCTGTCAAAAGTTTCACCGTTCAGGAAAGTGCCCTTATAGTGAACCTTTACCGTGTCCGTGGCCGTTGGCTTTTCACCTTCAGCTGGCGTCATCACTATGTATTGAATACCGGACTCGGTAACCTGAACACCTTCTTTCTTGGCATTTTCTTCCAGGAATTTCTGACCTTCCGCCAGGCTGGCTTCCGCTTCCTTAGCGGCAATTTCCTGTTGCTTGGCCTTCATGCTTTGATCCAGCGCCATTAACAGAGTCTGGATTTCATCTTTTTCGATCAATGGCTTGCCATCAAGACTGTCAACAAAGCCTTTAACAATAAGCTCTTTGTCTAAAGATAAGCCCATTTTGGTGTGCTCTTGAAGATTGCGCTCCATGTACATACCGATAGAAGCACCTAGACCATAGGCCTGCTTTTGCACTTCAGTTTCTAAAACAGGTGCTTTAGCAACTTCTTCCTTTTTGGCTTCTTGCTGACAGCCCATTACGGAAACAAGTGCTATCGCCACCATGGTGGGTTTGAATAATTTCATGTATTTCTCCATTTATGTAACACAGTTGGAGAATCCCCCAAGCAGTAGTGTAAATATCATTAATTATTGAAAAAATACCTATCTATACGGCGAAAAATCGCTATTTTACAGATTGGTATACGATAAAAAACGCCTTATACTAACGGTAAATGCGCACAGAAAAAAGTATTAATATTTTGTTCAAGTGTAACAAGCCTATTCCATTAGCTATTTTCTCCATTCTGCTTGGCCTGCTGGCCGCCTGTCAGCCGTCGGGTAACGAACCGATAGAGCGTTGGCAACATGCAGTGGAAGGGGCCTATGCCGCCAATATTTCCAACGATGCCAAATATAGTGTCGTTTCTTCCATACATCATGGCATCAGTTTATGGGATCTCGACAAGAATGCGCTGAAATACAACTGGTATCAGCAGCAGGATAGCGCGGATAACCTGGTGCTGGCCGCAGATATTTCAGACAACAACAGCCATGTCCTGACCGCCAGCCGGGAAAATTTCGCCCTGTGGAATATGGAGACCGGCGAGTCTGAAGGTTATTGGCAGGTAAGGGACTCCAATATTCGGGATATCGCCGTTGCCAACAATGGTGACTACCTGCTTATCGGCAAGGGCAGTGGTGTCGTGGTGCATATTAATATGTCGAACGGGCGCAGGCTGGAATTTCTCGGTCACTCGGAAAAAATCAATTCAGTGGATATGTTGCCCAATGGACGCATCGCCATTTCCGGTGGCAGTGATTTTGTTGCCTATGTTTGGGATACCGCATCAGGCCAGGTGATTTACAAGTTCAACCATCCAAGCCGGGTTACCAAGGTGGCTCTGGATGCCAGGGGCCGTTATGCCTTTACCGCAGACAGCAAAAAAGCCGCCCATATCTGGGATCTGAAAACGGGCAAGCTGGTCGGCAGCCTAAAATACACCAACCGTCAGGAAGTGTTCAGTTCGGTGCAGTTTTCCGAAGACGGCAAAGCCCTGCTTACCGGAGCCCCCAGCAGAAAAGTCAGCCTCTGGAATATACGCTCTGGCAAAAGATTAAGCAGTTGGCGGGTGTCACCTCGGCAAGACATTCGACCGGCCGGCGCTGTTGTCTATAGTGTCGCCTTTAGGGATAATAAGCATATCATCACAGAAAGTTCATCAGGATACGCCGAATTATGGCCAATACCCCAATAGAAGACCTGGTTGCCAAGCTGGAGCAGCAAATCGAAGCACTGGAATCACGCAATGCCTTTCAGGACGATGTTATCGATCAGCTTAATCAGGAACTGGCGGTTCACCAGGCTCAAATCACCGAGCTTAAGCAACAATTAAAACTGATTGCCAACCGCATCAAGGAATCGCCTCAGGGACAAGTCACCAAGCTTGAGCAAGAGCCACCGCCGCCGCACTACTAATTTTAGAGGATGGTTCCGCGAGCGTGAGTTAATCTTGCTTAAAAATGCCGATAACCTGCTCTTGCGGGCGCACTTCCTTGCTGACATGTTCTTCCGTTTGTACCATTTGCTCGCCACAGCTGACACAGGTCACCTTCTCAATGCCGTTTTCTTTGGTCAGGGCCATGGTATCCATCGCTTTACACTTAGGGCATACCGCTCCGGCAATAAATCGTTTTTTCACCTGGTTACTTCTAATAATCGAATGTGATGATGCATTTTACCTTGAATCAACCCCATTGGAAAAGCGACAATAGCGCGGATATTTATTAATGAGGACATCCCCTTGATCACTGCCGACAATTTAAGCTTAGATAGAGGTGCCAAAAACCTGATCAAGTCATCTAGCTTTACCATTCACCCCAATCACAAGGTCGGTCTGGTGGGGGCCAACGGTTGCGGCAAGTCTTCATTATTTGCGGCCCTGCTTGGCCAGTTGCACCCGGACTCTGGTGATCTGTCACTGCCGGCCAGCTGGAAAATCGCCACGGTAAAACAGGAAACTCCGGCGCTGGAACAGTCGGCTCTGGATTATGTTATTGACGGTGATAAGGAATTCCGCCAACTGGAAAGAAAGCTCGAGCAGGCGCGCCTGGAACAAAACGGTAACCAGGAAGCCATTATCATCAATCAAATTGATGCCATCAATGGCTATAGCTTACCGGCCCGCGCCGGCGAGTTATTGCATGGCCTCGGTTTCCTTCAGGAACAGCTCAACAATCCGGTCAAGGATTTTTCCGGTGGCTGGCGCATGCGCCTTAACCTGGCGCAGGCCCTGATCAGTCGCGCCGATTTATTGCTGCTGGACGAACCCACTAACCACCTGGATCTCGACGCGGTGATCTGGTTGCAACGCTGGTTAAAACGCTTTACCGGCACCCTAGTGCTGATTTCACATGACAGGGACTTTCTCGATGACGTTATTGGCCAAATACTCCATATCGAACATCAAAAAGCCAAGCTCTATGCCGGCAACTATACCGCCTTCGAACGTCAGCGTGCCGAGCACCTGGCCCAGCAAGATGTTCAATATCAAAAGCAGCAAAAAGAAATTGCCCATTTAACCTCTTTTGTCGACCGCTTCCGGGCCAAGGCCAGCAAGGCCAAACAGGCTCAAAGCCGATTAAAACGCTTGCAAAAGTTGCCTGAACTGGCCCCCGCTCATGTCGATAGCCAGTTTACCTTTACCTTTGAACAACCGGAGACCCTGCCCTACCCCTTACTGGCGTTAAAAGAAGCAGAATGCGGTTATAACCAGCAAGCCATTATCCTTAACGGCGTCGATTTGACTCTGGTTCCCGGTAGTCGAATAGGCCTGTTGGGTCGCAATGGCGCAGGCAAGTCGACCCTGATCAAGTCTCTTGCCGGAGAATTGGCCTTATTGCAGGGCGAACGTTACTGTGCCCAGGAGCTGAAAGTCGGTTATTTTTCCCAGCATCAGCTGGAGCAGCTGCATATGAGTTCAAGCCCGGTTGAACACATCATTCGAGCCAAGCCAGATATAGGCGAACCACAAGCACGCACCTTTCTAGGCCGATTCGGCTTTAGCGGCGATCAGGCGCTGGCACAGGTAAAAACCATGTCGGGGGGAGAGAAGGCCCGACTGGTGCTCGCCCTTATCGTGCTGGAAAAGCCGCAGCTACTATTGCTGGACGAGCCCACCAACCACCTGGACTTGGAAATGCGCCAGGCCCTGGTGCTGGCTCTGCAAGAATTCAGTGGCGCCATTATACTGATCGCCCATGACAGATACCTGCTTGAGTCATGCGTCGATGAATTCTTTCTGGTGGCCAATGGCCAGGTCAGCGAATTTAGCGGTGATATTGATGATTACCAGCAATGGCTCAATGACGAAAAAAAGCAGAGTACTCAGTCTCATAAGCCAGTTTCCGGCAATAGTGTTGATAGGAAGCAGCAAAGGCGAGCACAGGCAGAGTTACGCAAGAAGGCATCGCCGTTAAAAAAACAGGCGGAGAAATTTGAACTTAAGCTTCACCAGCTACAAGAGGAGCTAAATTCAGTTGAACAAATTCTCGCCGATAGTGACATATATCAATCCGAGCACAAAAAGCGACTGGCTGAGCTACTTAAGCAACAGGCGCAATTAAAGCAGGAAATCGATGAAAACGAAGGCCACTGGCTTGAATTAGAAGAACAAATAGAAGAAATAATGTCGCAATCATCAGTAAATTCGGATTAACTTGCTACACTATAAAAGAATAAAAACTTAAATAGTCTTTCTGTATCTGCAACGGAGCAAAATCATGAAAAAAAATTCGTTATTGGTCGTGCTTTTTTTACTCATTGCCAGCCTGGCACCTGGCAGCTGGGGCAATGATTTTGATCTGGGACTCTACCAGCTGAACCGGGGGGAATTTAAAAAAGCCATTGCCGAATTCGAACCCCTTGTCGCAGAAGGCTATTCGCCGGCCCAATATCAGATGGGCCTGATTTACCTCAATGGCAATGGCGTGAGAAAGAATGCCCAAAAAGCCTTTGAGTTTTTCAGCTTGGCCGCCGACCAGAATTATCCTGATGCCCAGTTCAACCTGGCTCTGATGTATACCGAGGGTAAGGTCACCGAAAAAGACTTGAAGAAAGCCTTTGAGCTGACGGAAAAGGCAGCCAATAAAAACCTGGCCAGTGCCCAGTTTAATCTCGGGGTCATGTACTACAACGGCGAGGGGGTTAAACAGGACTATTTCAAGGCATCGCGCTGGTATCAAAGGGCCGCAGATATGAACTACGCGCTGGCGCAATTTAACCTGGCTCTGATGTACTTTGAAGGACGAGGCGTGGAAAAGAGCACAGAGATGTCTTATGTCTGGAATATTATCGCGGCGAAAAACGGTTACAAGCCGGCAGAAAAAAGCCGAGACATGGATGAACATAAACTTTCGGTGGCCAAAATCCAGGAAGGTCGTGAAAAGGCAGAAGCCCTTTATAGAAAAATTGTCGAGCAGGCAGAGATTCGCGCACAAAAAGACAATATCAGAAAATTCTAATATATCAAGCTTTGATCTATATCACACTTCACTAAAGACTCTTTGATTAGAATGTTATACAAACAATAATCAAGGAGTCTCTGATGAATTTCTTTAATATGTTACTAAACGACCCTGTTGTCTATATTTCTCTTATTGGCCTGGCTATCGTGCTTGGCATCTGTGGCTATTATGTTTACTACTTTATGAAGCATATTTCTGAAGACAAATAGTTAATACCAATTTGGTTAATTTATTGGCCAACTTGGTATAAGAATTAAGCCTACTTATTTTTAGCAATAATATTGCCTTACATGGTGAATATTTAACCATTTATGCACTGATTTTTGCTATACTATAGACTCATACACAGCTAAGCGATGAGCCGCTTGCGTGTGCCTGAGGTGCAATTATGACTTTATCCATTAACCAAGCTTCGCCATCCAGCAGTATTATTGACCGCCTGGAGCAAAGGCGTGAAGAGCAAGACGAAAGACTTGCTTCCGGACGCCGCATTAATGGCGCCGACGATGATGCCGCGGGACTACAGATAGCCAGTCGTCTCACGGCCCAGGAAAATCAGCTTGCCCAGCAAAGTGTCAATGCCCAAGATCAGATAAATACCAATAACCTGCAATCGGCTCAGCTCTCTTCTATTGGTGAGGGCCTGCAAAGAGCCAATGTTTTGTCCATTCAATCAGGCAATCCACTCAGCGACAATAACGCCGTTCAGGGTGAATTGGATCAGCTAACCGAACAAATAAACACCATTGCCAGTGAAGCATTGGGGGTAGGGGGCTTTATCTCGGGTCTGGATGCCTCCGATCCGGCGGCAACTCAGGCAGCCATAGATACGGCTTTTGCCAGTATTAGCGAGCTGGCAACGGCAAGTGGCGCCCAATCCAACGCGCTGGAGGGACAGGTCGCCACCTATGAAACCAGCCGGGTCAATGTCAGTCAGTCACGTTCTGCCATACAGGATGCCAATATCGCCAGCACAACGGCCGAACAACAACAGGTGGGCACCTTATTACAAGCGGCTGTGATCAATAAACAGGATGAAGAAGCCCGTAAAGGCCTACTGGTCGATAAGCTGGTATAAACCAGTGCCTCACCAGGCAGTATCATGATTTCCTGGGCTTTTCGGAGAGCCTGCCGTACAATTGCCGTATCTTTTTATATCTCGTATAAGCATGTTTCATGCAAGGCATTCCCAACTTTTTGGCAGACTATCTATGATCATTCCTTATGCAGAAATTTCACCCGAGATCCTGGACGCCATTCTCAAGGAATTTGTCTTACGTGAGGGCACGGATTATGGCCTGCAAGATGTAGCGCTGGAAGATAAGATAGAGCAGGTTAAAGCACAACTGGTACAGGGCAGTGCCGTGATAGTATTTTCCGAACTACACCAAACGGTCAATATCATGCCGGCGGAGCAATTTAACGCCGCTAACCACGAAGAATGATGTAATAGGCTAGGGAATCAACGCCTGGCCTGGTGGGGCCTGATTATTTTATTCCAGGGAAATTCAGCACTGCCCAGGGTGATAAAGTCAGGGTTAATCAAGCTGTCGCGGCGGTTATAACTCAAAGGCTGAAACTCACTGTCAATAATACTGCCCCCCGCCTGCTCGATAATGCAATGGCTGGCGCCCGTATCCCATTCACCTGTGGGTCCAATGCGTAGATAGCAATCCGCACCGCCTTCGGCGATCAAGCAGTTTTTTAACGAGCAGCTGCCCAGGGCAATATATTCAAAATCAAACGCCTTATTAAGATATTGCCCCATCAGGCCAAGCTCCTGACGGCGGCTGATGGCCACCTTGACCGGCCGCTCGGCATGATATTCCGCGACTCTGATCTGATGATGAGACTGACCATTGTCCTTAAAAGCCCCCAACTCCTGCTGGGCAAAATAGGTTAGGTGATGATCCGGCGCATGGATCACGCCCAGGCTGGGCCAGCCATTTTCCACCAGGGCGATATTGACGGCAAAGTCACCACTGCCAATGATAAATTCTCCCGTGCCATCGATAGGATCAAGCAACCAGTATCTCTGCCATTTTTGACGCTCTGCCAAGGCGACCGTGCCCACTTCCTCTGAAATAATCGGAATGTCGGGGGTCAGGCTTTGCAGCTGATCCATAATCACCCGATTGGCCGCCAGATCGGCGCTGGTGACCGGGCTATCATCATCCTTGGTCTCTTCGGTATAATTACCCTGATGATAAAAACTCATCACTTCGCTGCCGGCCTTTTTGGCCGAATCCAAGGCAATATTCAATAGTCTTTCATCACTCATAATCATCTCTTAGCTGATCTAGCACTAACATCAGGGCGGCAATACTTCGTGCTTCATTGAAGTCCGGCTGAGCAAGCAAGGCCTGATAATCCTTTATTTTCCAAGGCACCACCTGCAAGGGTTCGGGTTCATCTCCGGGCAAGCGTTCCGGATACAGGCCCTGTGCCAAGTAGATATCCATGGTTGCGGAAAAAAACGCCGGCGCCATTGCCACCTTATGCACATGGCGTAAGGTATCGGCACCATAGCCTATCTCTTCTTTTAATTCCCGGTTCGCCGCCTGCTCGGCTAACTCCCCTTTATCTATCAGCCCCTTGGGGAATCCCAGCTCATAGGTATGGGTGCCGGCACAATATTCCCTTACCAATAGCATAGTCTCTCTATCCAGCATAGGGACAATTAGTACCGCTCCTCGGCCACCACCCTGCATGCGTTCATAGATGCGCTGCTCACCATTGCTAAAGATCAGGTCGATTTGCTCAATGGCAAACAACTTGGTTTGCGCCACTTGCCTACGATCTGTGATTAAAGGTAACGGGTTATTATCAGCCATGACTCGCCTATGCACACAATTATGCTAATTCTTTTAGGTTAGCACTTTAAGATTGGATATAATCCTATGATAAATCGATTCTTGGGAATAAATCTATGCTTGATTGGGCAAATATTTCAACTGTTTTACTGGATATGGATGGCACTATCCTGGATCTGCATTTTGACAATCATTTCTGGCTGACTCATTTGCCCAAGCGATATAGTGAACAAAGCCAGATCAGCCTGGAGCAAGCCAAGCAACAGCTGGTGGATCATTACCAGAAGGTTCAGGGGACCATAGACTGGTATTGCCTGGACTACTGGGCCGAACAAACCAAACTGCCGATCAGAAAGCTTAAACAGGAAGTTCAGCACCTGATCGAACTAAGGCCGGATGCCCATGACTTTTTGATCGCCCTGCGCGAAACCGGTCGCGAAGTGGTACTGGTCACCAATGCGCACCCAGAAAGCCTGTCACTAAAAATCGAGCGCACCCAGCTGGACAAGTATTTTGATACCTTGTACTCCACCCATGAATTTGGCGTCACCAAGGAATCACAATTACTCTGGCAAAAGTTACAACACAAGCACGGTTTTTCACTCGAGAATACGCTGTTTGTAGATGACAGTGTGCCCATACTAACATCGGCACAAGCGTATGGATTTCAGCATTTGTTGGCCATAGCCAACCCAGACAGCAAGCAGGAAGCGAGAGAGATCCCTGAATTTAACGCCATCACCAACTATGAGGTGTTACTGGATGACATCAGGCGCCATCCAGTGCAGCGTTAGTACAAGAGCGTGTTGATCTTTCGAGCTTTAATTTTGTTCCGGGTTAACGCTTGTTGCTCGCGGCGCGAGCTATGTAGCATGGTTGTTCCATGTCAATAGCGAGCAACAAAGAGCAAAAAGTGTTTAGCTGAACCCTTTGGGCAGCGCCTGTTTGGTATTTCTACTTCGTTTTCGCCCGTTTGAATAGAGTAACTATGCTTCTCATGCTCAGACTTGTATAAATACCAAACAAACTGCTGCAAAATCAAGCCAGAAAGATCAACACGCTCTATAGACTTAAGCGATAACGTCCCTGATTATCCGCCTTACCGATAAAGGGCAAAACGGCCTTAAGCGCTTCGGGAAACTTGGCACCAGGCGTCAGGTAACCATTGCCCGATACCCGCCCCTTTTGGCGAAGATAGGCGGAAAAGGTCAGGCCCAGATCATTTTCAGGATCCAGGGTAAGCGCCAGGGCGCCCTGTTCACATGAGACCTTGGCATCGAAGGAGCCCAAACTTACCTTTTCTTCCATGGCACTTACCGCGGCATTCGGCCAGCTTAAATGACCACTGGCAACCTGGCATAAGGGCTTGCCAATAACAAACTCGTTAAGCTGAAGGTTCACTAAACCATGGGCTTCAAGCGGCATTGGCAATGCCAGCTTCTGGGCGATTTCATTGGCCGACAGGGTAATATCCGCATCCTGGATTTTTGCCTCAGCCAACAAGCCTGATACCGACAGCTGACCTTCGGGTCCCGGGGTTAAAGCGCCACCAAAAGATAAAGTTATTTTGGGATCCAGTGTCAGTAAAGAAAATACGCTTAATCTGATGTCAATATCCTGAATTTGCACTTGTTCCTGACTGGCCTGTTTAATACTAGTGTGCCAGATGGAGCCTGAGACCCCTTGCAGGCTTAGCCCCTTGGGCAAGCTGACCAGGTTCAAGATGGCGGCAGCCGGAGCAGTGGCAATCATAAATAGCAAATAAGCGCAGAAAAACATTGTCCCATAGGCAAACCACTTCTTCATTAATTCCTTCCTAACTGTAATCGGCGAACACGAACAACACCCGGCTTTTCTGCCCGGTTCAAATCTATGGCCTTGACGGTCAAGCCATTACTGGCGGACAGGCCTTCCAGCCAGTGTAACAATTGCTTAAAGGACACTTCATCAATCCAGACCTGGATATCATTGCCCTGCGGCTGCATGCGTGTGATGGCAATATCCGCTCTGCGGGCGGTCGAGTTAACTATACCGGATAGGCTGCCGCTGCCCCGCTTGGCAACACCTGACTTTTGCGCCGCTTGGTATTTTGCCGTATTTTCCTGAACCCAGGACAGCAGCTCCTGCTGACGGGCAATTTTTTGCTCGGTTTTAACCAGATTACTATTGAGTGGCTGCCATATTAGGCTGTATACCAGAAAGACCAGGATAGCGGCCGACATCGCCAAGACCAGGCGCTGTTCCCGTGTATTGAGTTGTTGAAACCAAGCTTTCATTATCGACCTCCCTTAGCCTTGCTGGAAATGCTAAAAGAGCCGGAAACCTGTTCGCCCTGGTTGGTTTGCGAGCCCAGATTAACGGTTAATTTGGCCTTTTCGACTTCTGTTTTAAACTTGTCAAAATACTGATAGTCACGGGCAACGGCCTGAATACGCATTTCCTGGCGTTTGCCATCATATTTCAATGATTCGGGTTTTAACTCCCTGACGCTGGAAAAGGCCGGTTGTACCTTGGCCAGCATTTCCAGAAAGCCTTCACTGCTGTTGCCAGAGCCCACTTCCGAGAGCTTACGCCTTAGCTGGGATTTTATTGTCGCCACCCTGACCCGCTTACTCTGAGGAAAGGCCTTTTTATAGGAGGCGATGATTTCCTGTTCTATCATTTCCTGCTGGGCATTTAACTGGACTAATTGCCCGGCCTTGATACCAAAATTCAATAACAGGGCAAAGAGTGCGATACCGGCGGCCCAGTACCAGGTTACCAGGACTGGCGAGCGCTTTTCCTTAACCTGATATTCATCCTGCAACAGGTTGAATTGTTGTGCACCGGCATGTTTGGCCAGCAAGGCTAATGGCAGTTCCTCCGGCTTTGCCTGAATATCTATAAGCTCTGCCTGCTCTTCCCGGCCAGGAAGCTCAGAGTAGGCATCAATAACCGGGTTGGCAGGGCCTTGTTCTTCCGACTCCTGCTCTACCTTTTGCCATTGCTTGGCAATAGAGCCAGCAACCATTGGCCAGGTACCGGCATCGACGACCAGACCTTGCCACTCGGACTGCCTTAGCAATACTTGCTCGCCCAGCATAATGGCGCTATAGCCCTCTGTATTAACCGGCATGGCCAGCACATCCGGCAGCATGACTTTGCATTTTATCGCCGCATCCGCCAGCCAGGCAAGCCAGTTATCCATTTGCGTCCTGTCGACGGCGGCAAGAAAACAATTGTGGCCTTCGGCATCTGTCTTATTGCTGGCGTAGGCAAAAAACAACTGCTCGACATCCTGGGCCAGTTCGTCTTCCAGCATATAAGGTGCCGCCAGCTTGATTGCCCGTTGCGACTTGCCCGGTACGTTCAGGCGCTTTATCGCCAGGTCACAGCCAGGCACAAGCACAACCACCTTTCGCTGTTCACTCTTTTGGCTCAGCTCAGTGAGTTGTTCGGCGCCATCCAGTTCACCGCTGGCGATAATTTCATATTCACTTGCCGACCATATCAACCAGTGGATAATGTCTTGCTTTTGACTACCAAGACGAATATATAAGGTTTCTGTCACTATTCACGTCCTATAGTACGGCTAATCACATTTACTTGTTCTTTATCTACTTTCATAATCGAATTCAGCGCAAAATAACTGTTATTAAAACTGGCCGTCGCTTTTAGTTTAAAGTATTCACTGTCGACGGAAAATAACTCTTTTTGCCATGGTTCCAGTTTATGCTTGCTAAGCTCGGGCAAATTAAAAAAATCATCCGTCGACTTAAAGCCTTCTTCTTCCCGGGCCGCCAGGATTTCCTGCGCATCTCCCTGTGGTATGCCCAGCAAAGCCTGTAGCAGGGCAGGTTTTTCCACATCCAATGTGTTGATATTTACCTTAAGCATATCACTGCCGGGGATCACACAAGCATAGTCTTTTAAGGCCGTGATCACCGGCAGGGTAAAATGCTCAATAATGCGCAATTCATTGACGCTGCCCAAAAAGTGATTGGCCGGCAAATAGGGAAATTCCTTGGCGGCATAGTCATTATCTTCCGCGCCACCGGCACTGGCAATGACGGTGTCTTCATCCAGCCAGTCGGTCAGGGCATCCGCCATATATTCCGCCTCAAACTGACTGACGCCTTCGACATTCATGGCAATGATCAGCTCTTCGAATGATTTGCGAACCGGCGACTCAGCTGTAGTTCCGCTATTGACATTATCGTCATTCTTAACCCTAAGGGCATTTAAATTAAAGCAGGCCTGCAGATCCGAGATTTCCCCCGTTATCTGGCCAAAGTCGACCGGGTAACTGGTTTCCCCCTGCGCCCACATCTGGCCAAGATGGGTGACATCCTCATCTTCTTCAAACGAACTCAATAGCACCCGTTTGGCAAAGGCCTCTGCACCCATGGCATACCAATAGGCCTGCTGGTTAAAGCCGACATTAGTCGTGCGTTGCATTTGCAGCTGCAGGCGCCCCGTCATCTGTGTGAGCAAGATAGCCGCCAAGGCTACCACCAGCATCACAGTGATCAGGGCGACACCCGATTGCCTGTTTGCCGCCATCAGGAGCCTTCCTTTTGCTCGGAGACATCACCGGCCACCAGAAACTGGCGACGGATAACACCAAAATCTTCCGTAGTGATTTCAATGGCAATGGCCTGAGGTAATTCTCCCTCTTTTAATTCTTCCTGCCACTTCTTCCCCTGATAAAAATCAAACTTAAGTTCACTGACACCAGAGATCAGCGGCCGAACCTTAGGCTCTTCCCCCATCACGGGGTCGACAAAATTAAAATGAACGCGCTCCAACACCTCATCATTAAGCTGATAGGCAACCGACTGCATATCACTGCGCGGCAACAATAAGCCCGGATTGGTCCAGCCGTTTCTGACAAAGCCTATTGCCTGGTTGTCTGAGAGAAAACTGTTGCTGTCGGTATGCAGGAAGCCGGTTAAGGGGGCCTCACCATTAACCCTGACCGTACGCCTGGCGATTTGCAGCAGGTCCCGTTCGATTACCAGAAAACCTCGTTGCAGTTCGTTCAGTCTTTCAGTGCGCTGTTTGGAGGACTCCTCACCGGTCAGGACAGTATCAAAAATGGTAAAGCTGGCGAGACTGATAACAGAAAAAATGGCAATGGCGATCAGGACTTCCAGTAAGGTAAAGCCTTTAACGCGAGACAATCGATTTCCATAAGTCATTATGGCCTATCCTTAGACACATAGGTCATCAGGCTAGTCAGTGCTAACTCATCTTTTTCATTGACCCGTACTTCCATCACTACCGCACGCATATTGCCATCCGTGGTTTTAATCACCTTTTGCTGCCAATACCACTCGTGACCGGCCATTTCAACCTTGCCCTTTTTATTGTTTTTTGGTGGCCAGGTTTGTTCCAGGCGTGATGCCACCAGCTGGTTGGATGCGACCCAGTTGGCCAGCATTTTTTGTTCCAGCAGGCCCATATTATTAAAGTTAGTACTGGCTGCCCCCAGCATGGCAACCCCGGCAATGGCAAACACCGCCATCGCCAGCATAACCTCTATCAGGGTAAAGCCTGGGCTTTTATGAGAACGTGAAGGGTCATTTAGCTTATTCATTAAATGGCCCCTCTATGGTTAAGGGCGTGGTATATAAGCCGGTCACCTTGTAATAGATCCCCCTGTCGGTAAAACCGTTATCAACCCAGTGAAACGACAGGCTAAAGGGGGTGATATCGCCACCGGAAAGTATATATATTTGGGGAATAATGCGCTTTTCTTCTTCTTTCTCGAAGCCGTCTTCTTCCTCAACGACAAAGGTCTCGGCATCAAATAGTTGCGGCTCGTCAATCGGTAAGTCTTCCAGCTGCAGGGAGATTTCTATGCCTTCGGCAAGTTTGTGAGTGGCCAGAATCTCATTGTCGGTGAGTGCACTCCAGCGTACACCGTCATAGCCAACAAATTGATATTGCTTGTCTTCCACCAGGAGTCCAAGTTCAACATTGTTTAGCATGGAATATTCGGCGGCCAGATCGAATACCCCGGCAAAACGGGCACTGGCCTGTTTAAGTTTTTCTTCGGGGCCGCCACTAACGAAGTTAATCTGTACCAGGGTGGCAATGGCGCCAATCAGGGCGACAACCAGCATGACTTCAATCAAGGTAAAGCCCCGAGAAAACCTGTTGTATCGCCTTACTGTCATGACTTAGCCTCAATACCACCCGAATGCATAGCACCGGCAAGGCCGGTGCCATACGATTTGGCCGTTATTGAAAGTCCTCAAGATTCCAGTTGCCGATATCATCATCCGTACCGGCTTCACCGTCAGGCCCCATGGAGAAGACGTCCATCTTGCCGTTTTCTCCCGGATTCAATAACTGGTACTCATTACCCCAGGGATCGTTTGGTAAACGTTGAACATAACCCCCCTCAGGAAAACGGCGTGGTGCCGGATCTATATCGGTTTCGGTTACCAGTGCTTCAAGGCCCTGCTCCGTGGTTGGATAGTCATAGTTATCCATCTTGTACATGCTCAGAGACGTCTCTAATGCTCTAATATCAGAGACCGCCTTTTGCATATTGGCTCTTTCCTGGCTGCCCATCAGGTTGGGTACCACCATGCTGGCCAGGATGCCCAAAATAACGATGACCACCATGACTTCCAGCAAGGTAAAACCGCGACTAAGTGTTTTTTTATTTCGAACATTCATATTTAACTTCCTACTAAGGTATTTAATTGAAGAATTGGTTGTAATATTGCCATCACAATAAACAACACGACACCGGCCATGGACACCATTAGCGCCGGTTCAAATGCCTTTAACGAGATATTCACTAAGGCCTCGAATTCCCTGTCCTGATTATCTGCCGCCCGTCCCAGCATATGCTCCAACTGGCCGCTTTTTTCACCGCTGGCAATCATGTGCAGCATCATGGGCGGAAACAGCTTGGTTTGCTCCAGTGACACCCGCAAGCTGGTCCCCTCGCGCACCTTATCACCAGACTCTTTCACTTTTTGCTTAATATAGAGATTATCCAGTACCTCACCGGCGATACGCATGCTCTCCAGCAAGGGCACGGCACTGGCGGTAAGAATGCTAAGGGTTCGGGCAAACCTTGCCGTGTTCAGCCCTTTGACCACCTTGCCGATGGCCGGCATGGCGATCAGGCGCTGGTGATAGGCCAGCTTGAATTTAGGGCGCTTCAACAGCTGTGAAAAAATCAGCATAAGACCGGCAATGATCAGAATAATAAACAGGCCGTAGTCCCGGAGAAAATCACTGCTGGCGATCAGGAACTGTGTGGTGCCCGGCAAGCTGGCGCCCATATGCTCAAACTGGCCGACAATCTTGGGTACCACAGCGGTCAGCAGTATGGCTATCACGCCAATGGCGACAATTGTCATGATCACTGGATACACCAGGGCCTGGATCAGCTGAGAGCGCATATGCTGGCGCTGCTCGGTATAATCGGCCAGACGATCCAGCACCTTGTCCAAATGGCCGGACTTTTCACCCGCCGCCACCATGGCCCGATAAAGGTGGTTAAAAATCTGTGGGAATTCCGCCATGCTTTCCGCCAGGCCATAGCCCTCGGTGACCTTGGTCCGCACCGCCATCACCATGCTCTTCAGGCTGTTTTTATCACATTGCTCGGCGACCGCCATCAGGGACTCTTCCAGGGGTAAGCCGGACTCCACCAGGGTCGCCAGCTGGCGGGTGATCAGGGCCAGCTCTGCCGCGGAGATTTTCTTTCTACGGCCAAGCCTGGAAGTGCCTGATTCCTGCCTGGTTTTCTGCAGGCTTGGCGTTACTTCAAGCGGCACCAGGCCCTGTTCACGCAACAGGCTGCGCACCTGCCTGGGGGTATCTCCTTCGATAACACCTTTCTTGGTTTTGCCGCGACTGTCAACCGCCTGATAATCAAACGCTGCCATAACTAGTCCTCACGGGTAACCCGCAATACTTCTTCCAGGGTAGTGATACCGGCCATCACCTTGTCGAATCCATCACGACGTATGCTGGGGGTCGCCTTGCGAATATATTTTTCTATCGCCTGTTCACCCTTGCCGTTGTGTATAAGTTCTCTTACCTTGTCATCCACAACCAGTAATTCATGGATACCGGTTCTACCCTTATAACCCTTGAAGTTACACTCGCTGCAACCTGTTGCCCGATAAATAGGCTGCTGGTTGTCACCCGGCAAACCTAGCAGGTTGAGCTCTTCTTCATCCGGCAGGTGGCTTTCCCGACAATCCGGACACAGGGTTCTCACCAGGCGCTGTGCCAAAACCCCGAGCAAGCTGGAGGATAACAGGAAGGGCTCGACTCCCATATCTTCCATACGGGTGATAGCGCCGGCGGCGGTATTGGTATGCAGGGTAGAGAGCACCAGGTGACCGGTTAAACTGGCCTGGACCGCAATTTGCGCCGTTTCCAGGTCTCGAATTTCCCCCACCATGACCACATCGGGATCCTGGCGCAGGATGGCACGCAGGCCACGGGCAAAGGTCATATCCACCTTGGTATTAACCTGGGTCTGGCCTATGCCTTCAATGGCATATTCTATGGGGTCTTCCACGGTCAGGATGTTGCGTTCCTTGCTGTCGATCTGGGTGAGGCCGGCATAAAGCGTGGTACTCTTACCCGAACCTGTTGGCCCCGTCACCAGGATAATACCGTGCGGCTTGTCGATAAGCTGGGAAAACCTGATGCGGTTGCCATCCGTCATGCCCAAATCTTCCAGATCCAGACGGGCGGAATTTTTATCCAAAAGACGCAACACGACGCGCTCGCCATGACCGGTTGGCATGGTAGACACACGTACATCCACGGCCCGGCCACCTATGCGCAGGGAAATACGGCCATCCTGAGGAATACGCTTCTCGGCGATATCCAGCTTGGCCATCACCTTGATCCTGGAGACCAGTAATGAGGCCAGCTTGCGGTTCGGTTTTAATACTTCACGCAAAACACCATCAACCCGGAAGCGGATTTGCAGGGCGTGCTCAAAGGTTTCAATATGGATATCGGAAGCACTTTCTTTAATGGCTTCACTCAGCATGGCGTTGATCAGCTTGATGATGGGCGCATCATCTTCGTTTTCCAGCAAATCTTCACTTTCCACCATTTCATCAGCCAGGGAATAAAGATCCACCTCCTTGCCGATGTCTTCCATCATTTGCTTGGCTTCCGAGGAGTCACGCTGGAACGCTTCGGTCAGCATTAACTCAAAGCTGTCGGCAGACTGAAAATCTACGCTAAAGGGCGCCTTTAGCAGCCTTCTCACCTCCGCCAACACATCCATTGAAACATCCGGTAAACAATGTAATACATAGCCGGATTCCTGCTGGCTAACCAGAGCACTATGGCGCTTGGCATAACCAAAGGGTAATTGGATAATAGTTTCACTGTGCTCGGCTTCTTCAGCCGGTAAAGCCTGGCTGTCATCAACATCTGGCGTTTTATCCGTTGGTAGATCAGTCACACTCATATCAGTCTTCTTGCTCTGATTTTGCCTTTTCCGAGTCGCGTTTTTCCATATACTCATCGAATGACGGTGGCAAGGCCAGTTCGTCATTCCATTCAGGCAGTAAAGGCAGCTTCTCTTCACTCATTAGCGATAAGCCATCTTCTTTTTTACGCAGTTCATCGGCACGGATATAGTTGTATTTATTCTTGGTAATATTATTCATCAGGGATGCATCGCGGATAATGGTCGGACGCAAGAATACCATCAGGTTACGTTTACGCACCGTATTACTGGTGGATTTAAACAAATGTCCAAGTACCGGGATATCCCCCAACAAGGGCACTTTTTGCTGGCTTTCCTGGACATCATCATCAATCAGACCACCAAGGATAACCGTGGCACCATCGTCGGCCATTACCGTAGTTTTTATCTCACGTTTATTGATGGAAATGTCCACACCTGTGGCGCCGCTGACCGAAGACACTTCCTGTTCTATGGTTAGCTGCACGCCCGTGCCTTCATTGACCTGAGGCGTGACTTTCAGCTTGATGCCTACTTCCTGGCGATCCACCGTCTGGAACGGATTGGAGTTATTATTGCCCGTGGTAGAGCCGGTAATGATGGGTACTTCCTGACCGACAATAAAGTAGGCCTCTTCGTTATCTACCGTGGTAATACTCGGTGTCGCCAAGAGGTTAGAGTTGGTATCCGAGCTAACGGCATTGACTATCGCACCCCAGTCGTTATCCACCAGGCCGAAGGTCATGCCGCTGACGCTGCCCAGGACCTGGGCCAGCAGGGTGAAATCATCTTCTCCATCCGGGTTGGTTGTGGTAACCGGGTTACCGTTGCCGTCGATAGTAGTCACCGTTGAGCCGCTTTCACCACGCCCGGCAATCGCCGCTGCCCCCACAGAACTAATAGTGGCGGAACCATTGGTAAACTGGGTAAAGCCGGCGTCTTCGTGATACCACTGCACGCCCAGGTTAACACCGTCACTCTCAAACACTTCCACGATAATGGCTTCGATCAATACCTGAGCCCGGCGCACATCCAGCTGGCGAATAACGGACTCCAGCGATCGCAACATATCCGGCTGGGCCGTGATCACTAGGGCATTGGTGGACTCATGGGCCTCAATACTGATATTGCGTTTCTTGCTAGAGCGTTTGCTTGTAGTTGTGCCCTTGGATTCAGCTTCAATGGACTCACTTACCCCTTGCAGCACCTTAACCAGATCTTCGGCCTTGGAGTATTTCAGATAGTAAACCCGGGTGTTACCACTGCTTTCCAGCTCGCTGTCCAGACGCTTGACCAGGGCTGCGACCCTTTCTCTGGCTTGCCTTTCTCCGCTAACGATAACGCTGTTGGTTCTGTCATCGGCAACAATTTTCGGGATCAAGAAGGTGGGCGTACCGGCCCCTTTTCCTTGACCGCCCTTGTTCATGGCTTCGATGATGCGCACCATTTCGCCGGCAGAGGCATATTGCAGCTTGATGATTTGCACATCCTGGTCACCCGCCTTATCCACACGCTCAATAATTTTCACCAGGCGGTTTACCACGGCGGCCGTACCTGTCAGCATGATGACATTGGCGGGATCATAGTTAACCACATTGCCGCCACCGGCCTGATCCGATAGCTGACGCAATAGCGGAACCAATTCCCTTACGGTGACATTTTTAACTTCCACCACCCGGGTAACCATTTCATCACCCATGCCGGGATTCTTATTACCGACCACGGGAATGGAGGAAGTCTTGGCGTCCTTATTCCGGATGATCTTGACAATATTATTGTCCATTTCAACGGCGGCAAAGCCGTAGACTTCCAGGACATTTAAAAAGAACTGATAGTATTGATCTTCGGTCAATAAATCATAGCTGCGGACATTGACCTTGCCCCTGACATTAGGGTCAACGATCATGGTTTTTTTCAGGTTCTTACCGACGATATTGATGAACTCAGTGATCTCTGTGCCTTTAAAGTTTGGCGAGTATTCTGCGGCATTGAGTTGAGCCGTCAGTAAAACACTGTTTAAGGCGATAGCCGTTGTTGCCGCCAATGCCAGGCGTTTTAACCAGGGAGCGCTATTCGTCTTGCGCATGAAAAAAGTTCTCATCATCATAATTCTTTACTCATTGATACTAAAAAGTATTTCTGTCATTTCACCATTGCGATCTAGTAACAATGATACTTCTCTTTCCTGTCTTAGTGCCTTTAAAGCCTGTGCCGCTTCACTGGGAACCGTTAAATCAAAACCGTTCATTTGCGTGGCAACATCACCCGATTTTAACCCCGAGGCCTTGAAAAATTCTGATTTTTTTCCCGGCATTAAGCGGTAACCAACGATAGCACCATTTTGTCTTTTCGGTGATATTTTCAGATAGTCAGTGATTTTGCCGGGACTTTTATTAATGTCTCTTTTTAAATTAGTGACACTATTGGTTAACTCTTTGTTTCGTCTTTGATCAATTACTTTATTAGGTGACGTATTTCGCTTTGTACGCTTTTGCTCTCTGGATTTTGATTTGGCCGCTGATTTGGGCGATTGGGCCTTACTGGCCTTTTGATATTTAAAACCATCCAACATCAGGGTTTCCAGGCGTCCGGACTGTTTGATCAATACCCTGTCATTAAACACACTCTCCAATACGGCTCGCGTGCCCTTAATGGTATCGCCAATACCATAGGTCTCCTGGGTACCATTATTTTCTATGATGGCGGCGGCAATGCTGGGCTCATCTGAGGCAACCACTCCCGACAGGGTCAGCTTCAAGCGGGTTTCCGGCGCATCCTGTATTTCAATTTTTTTATCAACGGCTTTATTGGTATCAAAAACGCCGAATAAATTTAACGCCTTTATACCGGATAAGTTAACCTGCTTATCGCCTGATTGAGTCGATTTAACCTTACTTTGAACCTGAGCGGCATAATTTGTCTCTGCCTGAGGAATAAACATCCAGGTTAGCTGGGATGCCAGGTAAGCGATATAGCCAAGCAAGACGAAAATGATCGCTCGGGCGATTTTTTCTTGGGGGAGTTTGGCTATCAACTCTGTTAATGATGACAGATTATTTGGCAATGACATGTGTTTGTTATAATTCTAATCTAGGTAAAATGATATAAAATAGCTTAGAGGCTGCTTACCTTTCGCGGTTAATTTTTGTTCAAGATAAAAGCGTTTTAGTCGCGGCGAGCAGTGTGTAGCCTAGTCATTCTAAGCAAATACTGCTCAACAAAGAATAAAACGCTTTTAGCCTAACCTTTCAGGCAGCTTTTGTTGGCTACTTCTACTGCGTTATCGCCTTTTTATGTAGAATAACTACAGGACAAAGGCTCTGCCTTGTATAAATTGCCAACAAACTGCTGCAAAAACAATCTCGAAAGATAAGCAGCCTCTAGGGATAATACTTGACCCGAAGGCAAGCAACAAGGCCTGTTTATTAACTAATTGTTTACAAAACGCTACAATGTGGCGAATTTGGACAAGTTATGATACCTTGCGCGCAAATTTTTCCAGGAAAAACTCATGGCAACAAAAAGTGAGAAAGCAAATAGCGAGAATAGTTCCACCCGGCTGGACAAGTGGCTGTGGGCGGCTCGTTTTTATAAAACCCGTGCCATTGCCAAGCAAATGATAGATGGCGGCAAGGTCTTTTATAATGGTCAGAGAACCAAGTCGGGAAAAGCCGTTTCCATTGGCGATCTGATTAGGCTACGCCAGGGTTATGAGGAAAAGGAAGTAGAAGTGATAGCATTGGCCGATAAAAGACGCGATGCGATATTTGCCCAAACCCTGTATAAAGAAACAGAAGCCAGTCTGGAAACTCGTGAAAAGAATGCCCTGGCACGTAAACAGGGGATATTAATCAGCCCCGCCAGTGACACCAAGCCAGACAAGAAACAACGCCGTCAAATTCGGCAATTTAAAGAAAGGATTTAATCCCTTATGTCTACATCCGATGTATTGAATCGATATCTATTTGATGATCTTCACGTTCGCGGCGAATTGGTCCAGTTAAAGAAAAGCTATCAGCAGATTATTGCCAACCATGATTACCCGCAAGGGGTGCGAGAATTACTGGGTGAGCTGATGGCGGCCACCTGCTTATTAACGGCAACCCTGAAATTTGAAGGGGAAATTGCCGTACAGCTACAGGGAGACGGCCCAGTCGCCTACCTGGTCATTAACGGTGATCATCAGCAAAATATGCGCGGCATCGCCCGCCTGACCGAAGACACTCAGGCCTTTGGCATAAAAAATCTGATCGGCAAGGGCAATATGGTTATCACCATACAACCGAAAAAAGGTGAACCTTACCAGGGCATAGTCGCATTGGAAGAAGAGACGCTGGCCGAGTGTCTTGAGCATTATTTTGCCGTCTCAGAACAAATCCCCACCAAAATTTGGTTGTTCAATGACGCTGAAACTAAGCAAGTGGCCGGCAGCTTGGTACAGCTACTTCCAGACGGCGAAGATAAGGAAAAACAAAAACTGGATTTTGACCATTTATGTCAACTAACCAATACAATAAAGCAGGAAGAAATCTTTTCGCTAGCGGCAGATGAACTCTTGCATAGACTTTATCATCAGGAAAAAGTACGCCTGTTTGAACCTCAGCAGGTGAACTTTGTTTGTGGTTGCTCAGAAGAAAAATGCTTAAAGGCAATAGCGCAAATAGAGCCTAGCGAGCTGAAAACCATTATCGAAGAGCAGGGTAATGTCAGCATGACCTGTGACTATTGTTTAACCACATATGCCTTTGATGAACAGCAGCTGGCTTCCTTTATCAATGAAATTAAACATTAAGTTACAATTTATTTAAAAAAGCGCCAAACGGCGCTTTTTTATCGGTTTTTTTACTGCCAGGCGAACCTGCCGCATATCAATTCATCTCTGACTAATAATTATTTAAAAAAACAAATAGCAAACCTCCTGCCCAAAACCTACTGACAGCTTATATTTACAGCAATTAGCATTTAAATTTACCTAATTAATCACAAGTGTTTACATTATTTTTACAAGTATGGTAAAAAGTCTGTCAGTGAATGCAAATTCAAGCCATTCATGTACACAAAAATAATATCAGATGGACGTCTTCTTAAGTTCTCCCTTAGGTAGTCTGATAAAAATTATAACGACCACAGAGAAGTGGATAGCGGAGGTAACTCGTGAAAAATAAGGTAGCAGTGGCCGTCTCGGCGGCGCTCATGTCAGTCGCGACGTTGCAAACTGCGGTAGGAATGGGCTCAACAGATTACACAGTTGAACCATTAAAAGCCGTTAAAGCAACATCAATCAATAAGAACAAATCCTATACCAGCAAAAGAAGTAACAAGATTCACCTGGAAAAAGGTCTAGGTAATGGGCAATATACTTATATTGTTCGTTTAAATGACCAACCGGTTGCAACCTATAGTGGTGGAGTTGAAGGCTTTGCCGCAACAAACCCGCAAATAGCAAAGAAAGCGCTTTTCAACCAGTTGGCAAACAGCAAGAAATCTTCACAACAGATTCGTCAAGAGTTGCGTCTAGATCTTGAAGCTCCGGAAGTAAAGGCCTATAGCAAGTATTTGGAAGGTAAACAGCAAACCTTTATCAACAAGGCAAACGCCAAACTTGGTGCCAACTTAGATATAGTTTACAAATATAAAAATGCCTTCAACGGTATGGCTGTTCGTTTGACCCAAGATGAAGCTGCTCAACTGGCAAATCTGGCAGATGTTGCTTATGTAGAACGTGAGCGTATTGAACAGCTAGATACAGACACAGGCCCAATTCATATCGGTGCAACCAATGTTTGGGAAGGTGAAGGCCAAAGCGCCGTTAACATGGGTGAAGGCGTTATCATAGGTGTAGTTGATACAGGTATCAATTCAGATCATCCTTCTTTTGCCGATGTTGGTGCTGACGGTTATGACCACACTAACCCTTGGGGTGAAGGCGTTTACGTTGGTGACTGTGCTACCGATTACCCTGAAATGTGTAACGATAAGCTAATTGGTGTTCGTTCATACGCTTCGGTAACTGACAACTATCAAGACTCTGATGTATTTGGTGATACGCCCCCACCAGCCAATGGTGAAGATTATAATGGTCACGGTTCACACACGGCCGGCACATCAGGCGGTAACATTCTGAAAAACGTTGGCATGCTAGATCCCGAGTTCGGTGAATTAGTTGGTGACGGTGTTAATTCAACAGGCTTTGAATTTGAGCAAATTTCAGGTGTCGCGCCTCATGCCAATATTGTAGCCTACCAAATTTGTAATCCTGGAGATACGGGTGATACCTATAGCGGTTGTCCAGGTGCAGCAATTATTGCGGCATTGGAAGATGCAGTTGCCGATGGTGTTGACGTTATCAACTACTCTATCAGTGGCGGTGGCGATCCATGGAGCAGCTCTTCTGAAATGACATTCCTGGCTGCACAGGAAGCAGGTATCTTTGCCTCGGTTTCCGCCGGTAACTCTGGCCCAGAAGCCAATACCACACCCAAAAGCGCTCCTTGGTATACCGTTGTAGGTGCTTCAACCCATGGCCGTGAAGTAGCATTTGAGAAAGAAATTGGAGAATTTACCGGTGGCGACTCTGAATTAGCTGCTATTTCAGGTAACAGTGCTTCTGGTGGCATTACCGCAAGCATCGTCTATGCCGGTGATTTTGAAAACCCTAACGATCCTGATAACGATCCGGCACAATGTTTACAGCCATTCCCAGAAGGGACCTTTAGTGGCCAAATCGTAGTTTGTGATCGTGGTGAAATCGCCCGTGTCCAAAAGGCGATTAACGTCGCTGACGGTGGCGCTGGCGGTTACGTGCTTGCCAATGTCGACGGTGGTGCTTCAAGCATAGCTAACGATGTATATGTTGTACCAGGCATACATATCACTGCCGAAGACGGCAATGCCTTACGTGCCTGGTTAGCCAGTGGTGAAGGGCACGGAGCGACAATTACTGAAGCTGCAGGTGAGTTGAAAATTGGCCAGGCCGACGATATGGCAGGTTTCTCATCTCGTGGACCTAACAGCTATGTCTTCGATATCATGACGCCTTCCGTAACGGCGCCTGGTGTTTCTATTTATGCAGCCTATGCCGATGAACAATACGGCCATGACCAGAATGGTCCAGCCCCTGCAGATTACGCCTTCTTGCAAGGTACCTCCATGTCAGCACCTCATGTTGCTGGTGCCGGTGCAGTATTAAAATCAGCCCATCCTACCTGGACTCCGGATCAGATTCGTTCAGCATTAATGCTAACAGCGACTCAAGATGTGCGTAAAGAAGACGGCGAAACACCAGCCGATGCCTTTGATATGGGTACAGGTAGCATTCGCGTAAACCTGGCCGATAAAACTGGTCTCGTCATGAACGAGACTGCTGCTAACTATACTGCAGCAAACCCGGAAGAAGGCGGCGACCCTAAAACACTAAATATTCCATCGGTAACTGATGCTAACTGTGTTGGTCTATGTAGCTGGACACGTACAGTAACTGCCACTATGGATGGTAGCTGGACGGCCGAAGGTGTAAATATTTCTGACGGTCTTGAAATTACGGTAACACCTGCTAGTTTCGATTTGGCCGCCGGTGAAAGCCAAGAGATCACCATTGAAGTAGATGCAATCCAGGCACAAAGTAACGCATGGGCATTCGGTCATGTTGTAATGACCTCTGATGCACATCCGACTGCAAGAATTCCGGTAAACGTTAATGCGTCGACCGGCAATATTCCTGATTCCATGGACTTTGATGCTCACCGTGATGTCGATAGCTTCTTATTGAAAGATGTAATGGCGATTGAAATTGCTGAATTCACTTCACGCTCTTATGGTCTTGTTAAAGCCGACCAAGCGAATGAAACTCTGGCTGTAGACAGCGCACACGGTTCAGTTTATGACGATCTTGAAGATGGCATAAATGTTAGCATGGTAACTGTACCTGCCGATGCCAAGCGTTTTGTCGCCGAAGTATTAAGTTCTGAATCTCCTGACTTGGATATGTTTGTCGGTATCGATACCAATGGTGACGGCATCCCTCAAGAAGATGAAGAGATTGCCCGCAGTGCTTCAGGGACGGCTCTAGAAAAAGTAGACCTGATGGAGCCTGATGCAGGTGACTACTGGATTATCATCCAAAACTGGGAAGCATCTGAAGAAGGTGCAGAAGACGCCTATACTTTGGCAACGGCTGTTGTAGACGGTGAACTTAATGATAACCTAAGTGTTGAAGCCGACAGTGCCATTCCTGCATTGACTGAGTTTGACCTGCGTTTCAACTGGTCACTTGAAGGTAGCATGGCGGGTGAAATGTACTATGGTGCCATTGACCTGGGTACAAGCGCAGAAGATGCAGGAAACCTTGGTTTGATTTCTGTAGACCTTATGCGTGGTGAAGACGATGTTTCTATTTCTTCTGATGCCTCAGCATATATGCAGCGTACAGACATGGTTAACTATGAAGTTAAGGTATTAGCTAACCTAACACCAGAAGACCGCATGTACACAGTAAAAGCAAAAATACCGGCGGGTATGGAGCTTGATACAGACTCTGTGACAGGCGATGCTACTATTGATGGTGATACTATTACCTGGATGGTTGCGCAAGAGTCCTTATTCGGAGCTACTCCTAGCTACTCTATGGTAACTAACCTAGAAGATGAAAGCTGTGCGCTTCCTAACTTTGGCCAAGGTGGTGGTTACATTGATCTTGCCGGATTTGGTATTACTCCTGGTGATATGAACGGAGACGAACAAACGGCTTCCTATAGTGTAAACGCCAACTTTATGGGCAAAGGCTATACATCAGTCAATGTCACAGATGACGGCTACATCTACTTCACAGGTGTTCACGGTGACAAGCCATGGCAAAACCAATTGCTTCCAGACAGCGATGCGCCAAATAACCTAGTTGCTCCTATGTGGCGTGATATGGAAATCGTTCAGTCTGATACTTCTGGTGTTTCTGTAGCGACTGCCGGTTCAGCTTGGACCATCATCGAATTTGACGACATGATGCACTATATTGGTGTTAATGGTAATGCCGGTGCTGGTTTAGCCCCTGGTGATGTTGCCGATATCATGGACTTCCAGGTAGTATTTAGCAATGCTACTGGTAACTTCATGTTTGCTTACGATAACGTAACACATGACTGGGGTTCAAGTTTAGGTGCTACAGTTGGCTATGAAGACGCAACAGGAACAACAGGACGTACCGACATCTATGCAACTTCTGTTTGGGGTGGTGCAGACGGTGCTATTAGCTCTGTCGAAACTATCGAGTCTGGCTTAGTCATGTGTTATACCCTTGAGCCTGTACCAACTGATCCAACAACATTCAGCTTCTCAACTATGATTGTTGACGACTTTACTGGTGGTCCGGTAAATGTTGAGTTAACACATAGTGTTGATGCGGCGAACACGGTTGAAGTTGTAAACGACACTAGTGTTGCAATTCAAGTTGAAGGTGCTCCTACCGCCATGATCAGTGCGCCATCATCTGCACAAGAGAAGTCTTCGGTAACAGTTGACGGTTCTGGATCTACAGATCCAAATGGTGATGACCTGACTTATACTTGGACACAAATTGGTGGTACACCGGTTGACTTCAGCGCCAACTCAGCTTCATTCACCTTCGAAGCACCAAGCGTATCAAGCCAAAACGGTATCGTTTCTTTCCACCTGACGGTAGACGATGGTAATGGCAATACAGATACAGCAATCGTTGCAATCGAAATTGTTAACAAGAAGAGCTCTGGTGGTTCATTCGGCTGGTTGTTACTGGCTGCTCCACTACTTTGGTTACGTCGCCGTAAGGCATAATAATCAAATCAGCTTAGTGATTTAAAAAGAGCGCTTAGGCGCTCTTTTTTATTGCCTGTTAAACAGAGGCTCCTCTGTTAATATTGCTGCAATCTATTCTGACACTTGCTAAGATTCAACCAAATCAGCAAGTTAACTTTCCCCGCTAGCACACTTGTATTACAGTCTTATGACCTATTTCAAAATCTAAACTATACTTTCCATTCTATTATTCATTCGATGAATGTAACTCATAATGAAAACTTTCATCTTATGCGATTTTTTTGCTTTAGTTTTGACCATTATTCGCCTAGAATGGCGGCCTGAAATTTTACCCCAGACCCTTATACTCAAACCTTGTCATACCTATTAGGAGTGAATTTGCTATGACCGCTTTGGAAAACACTATTGACTTGTCTCCTTACGGCATTAATAACGTTGCAGAAATTGTTTACAATCCATCATATGAATTGCTTTTTGCCGAAGAAACAAAAGCAGGTCTCGAAGGCTTTGACAAAGGGGTAGAAACTGAGCTCGGCGCGGTCAGTGTTGATACGGGCATCTTTACCGGCCGTTCACCTAAAGATAAATATATCGTTCGCGATGACACCACCCGAGATACCGTCTGGTGGTCTGATCAGGGTAAAAATGACAATAAGCCCATGACTCCGGAAACCTGGGCTCATCTAAAAGGCCTGGTAACCACTCAACTTTCTGGCAAGCGTCTATTTGTGGTTGATACTTTCTGTGGTGCCGATCCAGATACCCGTCTTTGTGTCCGCTTTATTACCGAAGTGGCATGGCAAGCCCACTTTGTTAAGAACATGTTCATCCGCCCGACAGAAGAAGAGCTGAAAAACTACCAGCCTGATTTTGTTGTTATGAATGGTGCTAAAACCACTAACCCTCAGTGGCAGGAACAGGGCCTTAACTCTGAGAACTTTGTTGCCTTTAACCTGACAGAAAAAATTCAACTAATCGGTGGCACCTGGTACGGCGGCGAAATGAAAAAAGGCATGTTCTCCATGATGAACTACCTTTTACCATTAAAGGGCATAGCTTCCATGCACTGTAGTGCCAACGTGGGTAAGGACGGCGATGTTGCCGTATTCTTTGGTCTGTCTGGCACAGGTAAAACTACCCTGTCTACCGATCCTAAACGTGAACTGATTGGTGACGATGAGCACGGCTGGGACGATCACGGTGTCTTCAACTTTGAAGGCGGTTGTTACGCAAAAACCATTAACCTGTGTAAAGAAAGTGAGCCGGATATCTACAACGCCATCCGTCGCGATGCACTATTGGAAAATGTTACCGTTGACGCCGATGGTAAAGTAGATTTTGACGATAATTCTAAAACAGAAAACACCCGTGTTTCTTACCCAATTCATCATATCGACAACATAGTTAAGCCGGTTTCACGTGCCGGCCATGCCAAGAAGGTTATCTTCTTAACTGCCGATGCCTTTGGTGTATTACCGCCAGTATCCAAGTTGACGCCTGAGCAAACCGAGTACTACTTCCTGTCTGGGTTTACCGCCAAGCTGGCAGGTACCGAGCGTGGTATTACCGAGCCAACGCCAACCTTCTCAAGCTGTTTTGGTGCCGCTTTCCTAAGCCTGCACCCAACTCAGTACGCAGAAGTATTGCATAAGCGTATGGACGCCGTGGGTGCTGAAGCGTATCTGGTTAATACCGGCTGGAACGGCACTGGCAAGCGTATTTCAATCAAGGCAACTCGTGCCATTATCGATGCTATTTTAGACGGTTCAATCGACGATGCAGATACCACGGTATTACCCCTGTTTAACCTGGAAATTCCAAATGCCGTTGAAGGGGTAGAAGGTGATATTCTTGATCCTCGCCATACCTATGAAGATCAATCTGAGTGGCATAACAAGGCTGTTGATCTGGCCAAGCGTTTTGTCAACAACTTCGAAAAATTCACCGATACGGAAAATGGCAAGTCACTGGTTGCAGCCGGTCCTCAGTTATAAGCAATTGTCGTAAATACTTGCAAACAAGCCGCTTTTCAGCGGCTTTTTTATTATAGGTAAAGCGTTAGCTATTTTTTATTATGGCTAACGGGTAATGACACCTTGGCTCTCAGGCCACCTTCTTTACGATTAGAAAGCTCGACATAACCGCCATGCGAGTCGACAATACGTTTAATGATGGCTAACCCCAGGCCACTGCCTTCACCGCCTCTCGCCTTGTCCCCCTGAGTAAAGGGTTGGAACAAACGCTCTATATCCTCATCCGGAATGCCCGGGCCATTGTCACACACGGTAAAGGCCACATACCTTCTGTTTTTAGCCAATTCGATTAGCACTAAAATATCACCATCACTATAGCGCAAGGCATTTTGGATCAAGTTAGCGACAACTCGCTTGATGGCAACGTATCTCAATGGGATTTGCGGACATTCTTCCGGCGTAAAGCTGATATTTCTATCTGCCGGAGTTTCAACCTGCAACACTTCCTTGATCAAGTGATTCAAGTCACCCAATTCCGCCTTATCCTTGGCATCATGGCGAATATAGTCGATAAACTGATCGATAATACTGTTCATATCATCGATATCCCCTTCAATACCTTCCTTTAAAAACTCATCCTGGAGTGACATCATTTCGGTGGCCAGCCGGATCCGGGTCAGTGGCGTACGCAGATCGTGGGAGATCCCCGCCATTAACAGGTTTCTATCATCCTCCAGCTGTTTGATGCCTTTTGACATATGGTTAAAGGCCTGGGTCACCGCCACTATTTCCGTCGTGCCCTGCTCTTTTAGCGGCTCTGGAAAATCTCCCCGCCCAACGTCTTCGGCGGCCACCTCCAGCGCTTTTAACGGCCGGTTAAGCTGCCGGACAAATATCCAGCCTCCGGCCACGCTGAGTATGCCGAGTATGGCAAGTACCAGGATCAGCGGCGAGAAATTCGCTTCATCCAGGCCGGAAAGGGGAATCTTGACCCAGAGGCTTGGTGCCTGTGGTGGCCGTATCCAGAAAAGAAACTCGTCTCCCTGGGAAATACGCACCTCTGCCGGACCATCTAAAAGCGTCGACATTTCTTCCGATCTAAAGGGATAATAAACCGCTTCTTGCAGGCCGAGCTTCATGGCATCCTGCTCTCGGTATACACCTATGCCGGTTTCTCGATGAAAAGCCTCCGCCATGGCAGGACTGAGCACGGCATCTTTGACATCAATAAAAACCACCCGCACCTGCTTGGCCAGCAACTGGTTAATCTGTTGAAAGTTGGGCTGAATAATATACATGGCGATCGAGACATAAGAAACGACCTGATTGATGAGTAACAAGACGCCAATAAGTAGTACGGTTTGCCCGAAAGCGCTGCGCGGCAATATTTTCATAGAGATTCTGGTAGTTCAAGCAAGGTGCCGATTCACCTTGCTTAGTGGTTAGGATTTACAGGCCAAATGCTTGGCCCGGTTAGGGCATTAAGCAACCGCTTTACCTTCAGGAACAAAGACATAGCCCAGCCCCCAAACGGTTTGTATATAGCGCGGCTTGGCCGGGTCTTCTTCCAGCATGCGGCGTAATCGTGAAACCTGAACATCGATGCTGCGCTCTAGCGCCGAATAATCACGCCCCCTGGCAAGGTTCATCAGCTTGTCACGCGATAAGGGCTCACGCGGGTGAGTGATCAAGGCTTTTAATACGGCAAACTCACCACTGGTCAGTGGCATATTAACGTCGCCTTTCATCATTTCCCGGGTAGCCAGATTTAGCTGGTAGTCGCCAAAGGTAATGATGTTTTCTTCCTGCGACGGGGCGCCAGGGGCTTCCTGGACACGTCGGCGCAATACCGCTTTTACCCGCGCCAGCAATTCTCTTGGGTTAAATGGTTTGGGCATATAATCATCGGCACCAATCTCCAGGCCGATGATGCGGTCAACCTCATCTCCCTTGGCCGTTAACATAACAATGGGAATATCATTGGAGCTTTGGCGTAAACGTCGGCATATGGATAAACCGTCTTCGCCCGGTAGCATTAAGTCCAACACCAAGAGGTGAAAATTTTCGCGCTCAAGCAAACGATCCATTTGCTCAGAGTTTGCCGCACTGCGAACAACAAATCCCTGCTCCACTAAATACCGCTCCAATAGCGCCCGTAAACGCATATCGTCATCGACAACCAATATTTTAGGTGTTTCGTGTCCCATAGTGCACCTTTTAGTATTTTACAAGTAACCTGAGGATACTATAAGCCAAAATGTGTCATTTTAAAAAAACAACACTGTGTAATGACTACTGTATTTGTTACAAACTGTGAATTCAATTCTATTCGCTAACATCTGACCTACAGATAAGAGCTTCAATAACGCCTACTTCCCAAACGGAAGAATAAACTTGTTATTTTGGCTAACTGGGACACACTTATACCAATTGAAATAATAAATTGACCAACTTAGAGCTGCATTAGCGAGCTTAGAACAAACAAAATTATTTAAACATAGTTATTCTATATTTCATTCATTTTGTGAAGTTATCAGCTTGCTAATGAGCTCCCAAAGGGCGAGTTTAAAAGGCTTATATGCTGCGTTATTGATTTTGACAAGGGAATAACCATTCTCTGCAATCAATGCCTTGCTTCTAAGCCTTTTAACTCTCGCTAAGTGATCAATTAATTAATTCACTTGGTATTAACCTTATGGTCAAAACATCTTTATTTACAACTTTAGTCAAACAGCCGTGAGGAAACGGATTACTTCTCTTGGTGGATATGGGAAAATCGCCCCATGAAAGTTTGGATTCATTTTGTCAGAGCCCCCAGAAGGGTGGTTTACATCAGCCGCAAGCGTTCCGCCATGCGCATTAAGCGCCAGATGCTAAGGCTGAAAATCGCGCTCGCCCAGGAGAAAACAGAAACCAGAGAAATGCTCATTATCTATAAACGATATACCCTTAGGCAGGCCAACAGGGAAGAAATGCGCATTGCCAATCAGCAATTTCTCGATATCCTCAAAGGCTTGGGCCTGGGCGTCTTTGCCGTATTGCCCTTTGCCCCCATTACCATACCCGTTGTGATCAAGGTCGGCAGAATGGTGGGCGTGGAAATCTTACCCAGCTCCTTTGCCGAGGCAAAGAAAACAGCCGCTCTAAAAAAGCCAGGACAAATCAGTTCAGATACTTAATCGCCTGATCGCTAACACATTTGGTCAGGCTTTTATGCCTTTCCTCACGCGATAAAGAGGCAATGGCCCGCTTCACCAAGGCTAATTTTTGCTGGCGCTCTTCCTTGGGCAGTTCACTCAGTTGCTCCCGGAAACAGCCGATCAGGCCAAAATTCAAGGCAATATCCGATTGTAGCGAGTCTTCCCCCAGGCAGAGTGCTAATTTCTCGGCCAGCAACTGACGATCCATTTTGGTGACCAAATCTTTGACCTGATAGTTGACCGGATCTGTCTTTCGCTCATAGTTACAAGCCGAAAACATATCTGCCACGGCGACTATAGGAAGCAAATCTTCATGCTGCCGGCTAAATTTGTCTTTTAGCCACTTTTCATGCTCTAACGGAGGCATTTTCTGCTCAGCATAGCTAGTCAGCGTCAGCAAAAGCCACATTGATAATACCGATAAGCCACAACAGGCAAGATTGCTGAATTTCATTGAGCCTTCTCTTAGCCAACTATTCCAGTGGATTTACGGTGCAAATATATGAAGTTTATATGCCGCTAAATCCAGCGTCACAATAAAATGCTTTAAAACATCATAGCCCAAAATCCCTTTGGTTTGGACTCCTTTCTGAATATGACTGCCAAGCTCTACTTCATTCGCATGCCGGCCAATTTTAACATTTTCCCCCTTAGCAGGCATAGCCACTTCAACCTGTTCCAGTTCATACGGACCTATCTTGAAATCTGGCAATTGAAAATTTTCCACTCTTGCCTGTCGAACCAGGCCAGAGACAGTACTATCAACAAGCTTGGTATTTTCATTAACCCATTCATTCTCCAGGGCATAGGAACGCTTAATATAAATGCCACCACTATTACCCGTATCAAAGGTTAACCAGACATTTTTCTCATTAACTGTCACCTGTACTGCTGGAAGTTTTGAGCCTCTTTGCTTCTTCATAGGTACATTTGCATGCTTTCTCATATCAACGGCTTTCCTATTCAACAGCATGAGTCGAGAATTAGGGAAATCAATTTGCACAATAATGTTTTTGAAAAAAGGCCTGCCGAACAATATCTGGTGTCCCCCTAGCGCTCCTTCGACGGCACCATTTAAGCTAAGTTCCTGGCCTAATAATCTGATAGGAATTCGATTATAAACATCTGCCTTTTCCCTGCCATTGACACCAATAAGGTTAACTTGTCCCGCTTTGGTAAAATTCTTGCCATGTTTATCGACGGTATAGGAGCTGATCATATTCATCTCGGCTCCTGTATCTAACACCGCCTTGCCCTTCTGATCATTTACCTGAATATCAATGACAATCAGGTTATTTTCGAGTTCAAAAGGTATCCAGTCAGCATATGAAAATGGCGTGACCAGCAGTAAGAAAAATATAAATAGAGTATGAAGTAATTTCATTATGGTTCTTCCTTGAGTGCAATAAAAAACAGCAAGGTAACATATATTGCGTATAGAAAGAACGATTTTCCAGCGAGAAAACAACTAAAAACGATTGATTTCTAATGTTTTTCAGCTTAATGGGGCAAGACTATTTTCACCACTACGCCTTGAGCATCTATTCTGTTTTCTATATCAAGATAACCCTGGTGCGCTTCAATGATTTGCCTTGATAATACCAGGCCAATACCAGAGCCGTGTTTTTTGGTGGTATAAAAGGGAGTAAACAAATTGTCGCTTTTTTGTATGCCTGTGCCACTATCAACCACCTCAATAACGACAGTATCTGATTCCTGATATGCCCGGAAGACAATGGCTCCGGCCTTATTTGCCATGGCTTCATCGGCATTTTTAAACAGGTTAATTAATACCTGTTCCATTTGCACAGGATCAAGCAATATCGACTGATCCAATGTGATTTCCTGGCAGATTTCTCTTTGGCTAAGGAGTGGCACCAGCTGAGCCACAAGTTCCTTCAAGTCAACTTTTTCTTTTTTGGGCTCGGGCAAATGGCTTAGCCGTCGGTAGCTATCGATAAATTCCTTCAGTCTTTTTGCCCGTTCACTGACTACACCCAGACCATGGTGCAGGTTTTCAGCAAAATCCGGTGCAAGTTCTTCTTTACGAGCCAAGCCCTGCAAGGTGGTGGCAAATGAGGCAATGGGCGCCAGGGAGTTGTTGATTTCATGGCTCAGTACTCGGATCAAGTTTTGCCATGCCTGCCTTTCGTGTTCCCTTAACAGCATCTGCACATTGGTGATAAAGAACAGTTCGTGTTGGTGGCCATGCTCCCGATATTGATCACGTATCACCTGAAACTGGCCCCTGCCTGCAGCGAACCCTAGCTCCGTTACCTGATGTGACTTGGTCTCCAGTAAGCTTTGTGCACCTATCACGTTTATCGGTTTTTGCAAGGCCTGGCTTTGGCTAACATTAAGCAAGCTCTCTGCCGCGGGATTTATCAAGGCGATGTGCTGTTTGTCATCCACCGCCAGGATGGCAACATCAATGTGCTGGATCACTTTCTCCACCAAAAGCTGGCTTTCCATTGCCGCGAACCTTTGCTCGGTGAGCGTATCGGCCAAAGCGTTTATCTGGCCGACCAATTGTCCCAGAGCATCATGTTCCGAAATACGCCGTCCCCTCAGTGAATAGTCACCATGACTCATGCCTTCGAGCAAGTTAGATAAGGTGTAAAACTGGTAATTGATTCTTTGATAAAGCGTCGTCGCACAAAAGCCGATCAGACAAAACAGTAAGAGAAAGACTAGCACCATCAGATTGATAGAGGCCTGATAATACCACAAGGTAACCAGCAACATCACGGCTGGCACCAGAGTGGCGATCAATAGGTACCTTAGTAATTGTCTTTCAAACTTAACGGGTTTTACTTTGGCCAAGTGCAATACTTCTTAGTAAAGTTGTCAGTGATATAATTGCAGGTCTATCAATTATTTACAATTGGTGCTTATCAATCCGGCGATAAAATGCGCTTCTGCTTAACCCCAGTGACTTGGCGGCGTTAAGCATATTGCCCCGACAATGCTGAATACGGCGCTGAATGATGCCTTTCTCCAGGCTTTCCAACGTCTGATCAAACTCTCCTTCTACGACAGTATCATTATCACTAGTCGATGTAACACCAGCTCCTGCCTCAGACACAATCGCCAGCTGTTCAACCCCGATAGTGCTGCCCTTTGCCAAAACAACCGCTCGCTCCATCATATGGTGCAGTTCCCGGACATTACCCGGCCATGTATATTCCTTGAGGGCAATAGCCGCCGACCTTTCCAGGGTTAGCTCAGGCTTTTGGTATTTGCTGCCTATGCGACTAAGAAAGTGATTAGCCATAGGAACTATGTCTTCAATACGGCTTCTCAACGGCGGTAGGCAAATTTCAAAACTATTAAGCCGGTAGAGCAGATCCTGGCGAAACTCGCCATTTTGGATCAGTTGCTCAATATCGGCGTTGGTTGCCGCTATCATGCGCACATCAACAGTTTGGGTCTTACTGGCCCCCACTTTTTCAAACTCCCGGGATTCCAATACCCTAAGCAACTTGCTTTGCTGCGAAAGCGGAATATTGCCGATTTCATCCAGAAACAGGCTACCGCCATCGGCAAGCTCAAACCGTCCAATCCGGGTATCCCTGGCGTCGGTAAAGGCGCCCTTAACATGCCCGAACATTTCACTTTCAAACAGGTTTTCGGCAATGGCACCCATATTGACCTTGATCAGCGAGTTGGCACTTCTTGGTGACATGGCGTGGATTTTCTCTGCCAGCAGGCTTTTTCCGGTACCATTTTCCCCCGTGATCAAAACATTGATGTCACTGGCCGCCACCTGTTCCACCATTTGCATCACCTGCCGCATACTGGCCGATTCGACAATCAAGTTATTTAAGTAGCCTTGCTCTGCCTTTAGAATTTGGTTTTCACGATTCAATCGTGCGGATTGTCGCCGCTCTCGAGCCAACTTAAGCTGAGTATCCAGAATCGACAATAAACGCTCGTTCTCCCAGGGCTTTTGAACAAAATCCGCCGCACCTTTTTGCATGGCGGTTACCGCCAGCTCTATGGTGGCCCAGCCGGTCATCACGACAATAGGAATACTGTCATCCAGTTGAATGAGTTTACTTATCAACTCCAATCCCTCTTCACCCGAGGTGGTATCAAGATTAAAGTTCAGATCAAGAAGGACACCATCGAAGCTCTGCCCTTGATAAAGCTTGAGCACTTGCTCCGGGTGCGAGGCCAGCGTTATCTGATAGCCTTCACTCATAAGCAGCATCTTAAGCGCCGACAGAATATCATGGTCATCATCGGCAACTAATATATGCGGCTTTTTCTTATTGCTCATGGCTGTTCCTATACGGGCAAGGTCGCACCTTGTTTTCACAAGGTGCGACACTAGTTATAGTTTGTGAATATATCAGTTATTCATACCTAAGTGCCGAACTGGGCTCCAGTTTAATGGCTCTTTTTGCGGGCAAATAGGTTGCTAAACTCACCACCAGACAAATGATGGCAGGAATAGCGGCAAAAACAAGATAGTAGTGATTAGACTCAGGCCCCACCAATTGCACTATGCCCTGGCTGGCCAGAAAGCCGATTGGCAACCCGAAGATCAATCCCACCACCAGTTGGAACCAGCCCTGCTTCATCAACATGGACATGACTTTCTCGTCCGTTGCCCCTATCGCCCTGCGTATGCCAATCTCCTGGGTGCGACGACTGGTACTGTTAGAGATCACACCATAAATTCCACTTGAGGCAAGTAATAGAGCACACAGGGCAAAGACGGCAAATAAGTCACGGATAAAAGTCATGCCACCGATATTGCGACTTATATCTTCCTCAAGGGTGGATATATCATAAGCTGGCACCTCAGGATCTATGCTAGCAACCGCACTAACCAGCGCCTCGGTATATTGGTTGGCATCACCTTGCACATCAATAAATAACGACATAAAGCGGTTTTTATTCTGAGTATATGACAAATAGGCCGTTGGGCGGTGTTTCATAATATCATATGGCTGTCCATGAATGACATGGTTAACAATGCCAACAACCGTTAACCAGGGGGCATTTTCCTGTTCCATGAACTTAAAGCGCTTACCCAGTGCCGACTCATTCGGCCAGTATTTTTCCGCCATTGACTGGGTAATGACTGCCACAGGCAGAGAGGCCTCCTGATCCCGGCTGTCAAAGTAGCGGCCTTCAAGCAGTTTAATATCTAAAGCCTGCATGCTCCCCGGTACACTCACCACTTGTCCAGTATGGGGATATTGATTATCGTTTATTTCAAACCCTTCCGGCTGGAAAGCCTGATAAGACGAATTATTACCGGGTAGACTGGAAACCACACCAGCGTTGTTTACACCTGGAATGGCAGATAACTTGTCAAGCAGACGCTGAAAATACTGCATGCGATCGCTCTCATTGGCATAGTTGATTTCAGGCAAGCCAACTCTAGCAGTCAACTTTTGATTAATATCAGCGCCATAGTAGGTATTGTTGGCCTCTTGCAGCACCACAAAGAGCACGCCGGACAAGCTAAGTAAGATACAGGACAAGGCCACTTCCAGTATCACTAGAATACGGTTGATGCGGCCTGCTCGCTTGCCCATCGCACCTCGGGTACCGTCTCGCAGTACGGCATTGAAATCACTACGCGACATTTTCCATGCCGGCACTATGCCTGTAATAAAGGCGGTAATTAAGATAATGGCGACAGACTGGAGAACAAGCTCGGTATCAAGTGACATCATCCACCAAAAGGGGACTGCTATCGGTAGCATTTGAGGTAAGGTGCTATCCATCAACTCAAGTCCCCAAGCCGCCAAAAACAGGCCAAATAAGCCACCCAAAGTACAGATAAAGACGCTTTCCCACATCATTTGCATAATAAGCCTGGTGCGGGGTGCCCCCAAGGCGACGCGAATTGCCGTCTCCTTGGCCCTTTCATTGGCACGGGCCAATAATAAATTGCCGACATTGATACAGGCCAGGGCCAAAACAAAGGTAACGGCTGTCAGCATCAAACCGATAATCATATCGGCACCATTTCCCATCAAGCCTTTTTGAAAGGTGGTGATATAAGCACTGGTTTTACTGTTGGTTTCAGGATACTGCTGGGCAATTCCCTTCATAATTTCTTTCAGTTCCTGGCTGGCAGTTTCCAAACTGACTTCCGGCTTTTTCTTGACAAAAACAGCAACATTAGGCGACTCGCTACGTTTTAGCCTGCTGGCATCTACGCTGAGTGGCATCCATAACTGAGCTGCTATAGGAAATTTGTATCCCGCCGGCATAACACCAATAATTTCAGTTTCAACACCGTTGATTTTTACCGTTTTCCCCACCACAGACTGATCCTGATTAAAATAATCCTGCCAAACATCATGACCAATCACGGTAACGGCCGGGGCGCCGTCAAGCGCATCCTGTTCAGTAAAAGCACGGCCCAAAATCGGGTGAGTACCGGTAAAAGCAAACATATTAGTTTCGGTTACGGCACCAAAAAAGCGCTGTGCCCGGTCACCATTACTCAGGTTGGCCGTTGCGGCATGATAAGCACCTATCTCGTTGAAGTTTTGGCTTTGCTCCCTGATAGCCTCGTAGTCATGTATCAGCAATGAGCCGCCGTTATAACGAATACCATCAAACTCTGCTTCAATGATATACATCTGCTCTCCCTGCTCGAATGGCAATGGCCTGGTCATCACAGAAGAGATAAAGGCGAGCATAAAAACACATAACCCAAGCCCTGCCGCCATGACGGAAACGGTTAAGGAAGTAAAACCGGGATTTTTTAACAGCATGCGATAGGCATACTTGATATCAAATAACCATTTCATCATGCTGCCCCCTATGCCGCGTGTACGCCACGTTTGATGATATTGTCCGCAATCACCTTGCCATCAAGGATTTCCACCTGACGCTCGGCCCTTTGCGCCGAACGAGGATCATGGGTCACCATGCAAATGGTCGCCCCTTCCTGGTGCAGGGTATCCAACAGTGCCATCACCGCCTCGGCATTTTTACTGTCCAGGTTACCCGTAGGTTCATCCGCCAAAATTATCGAAGGGTTACCGGCAATGGCCCTGGCGACCGCCACCCTTTGCTGCTGACCACCGGAAAGCTGAGACGGGAAATGCGCCGCCCTGTGTACCATATCCACTTTCTCCAGGGCATTTTTCACTGCATCTTTGATTTCCTTCGCGGAAAAATCGTCTCTATAGGTCAAAGGCAGGGCAACATTTTCTTCAACACTGAGATCACTGATCAGATTGAACGACTGAAAAATAAACCCCACTTCCTTATTGCGAATATGTGCCCGTTCGGCGGTACTCAGCCCAATAACATCATGGTTATTTAAAATATATTTTCCCTGAGTCGCTGTATCTAACAGGCCCAATACCGATAGCAGGGTGGACTTGCCACATCCCGACGGCCCGGAGATAGAGACATACTCTCCGGCGTCGATCGATAATTGAATATCGGATAATGCGTGTGTTTCAACTTCATCTGTGTAGAACACTTTCTGGACATTGTTAAGTTGAATTAAAGCTGATTGACTCATGCTATTTTCCTTCCATTTAGGGCTTATTATTTAAGCGAAATTTGTTCAAAACGCTGAATTTCATCGTTTTGTGAAATGATTATCTTGTCTCCGGCCTGCAAGCCTTTGCTTACCTGGATTTTTTGTACCGAACCACGACCAAACTCGACACTGATACGCTGCGCACTGTCTTCATCATGAGCCAGCTTAAATATCTTGGCGGTTCGGTTACTTTGGGCAAAAGACGGACGGCGCACAAACAAGGTATTGTCCAGCTTGGCCACCAGAATTTCCCCGTCGACACTCAAGTCCGGCCTGGCATCAGCAGGCAAGGGCTCATTCAGTGCCACATCCACCTGCACCGAGCCGTTATTGACCGCAGGCGCGATACGCAGTACCTGTCCGATAATTTGATTGTTGCGGGTATCTATGGTGACCTGCTGGCCGAGAGCAACATCGCGAATGGCAAGCTCGGGGATCTGCAGCTCGGCAATCAGTTCATCCTGGCGTGCCAGCTTGGCGATATTGCTACCCATAATCACCTGCTGGCCCGCTTCTATGGCAACATCCTGAACGACACTGTCGATGCTGGCCCTGACCTTGAGATTTTCCACCTGCTCTTCCATGCTTTGCAGCGTCTTACGCATCTTGTTAAGACGGGCCGTTAAGGCATTTCTCTGGGCAGCGACATTTTCCTGCATCTTCTGGGCACGTTGTTGCTCGATTTGCCATCTTTGCCTTCCCTGCTGGCTTTGCAGTTTGGTTTTTTCATAGTCCAGCTTGGATACCGCCTGCGCACCGTTAGTAAACAGCTCGGTTTCAGCTTTTAAACGCATCTCCACCGTCTCGAAGTCCAGCCTGGCATTAAACACCTTGGCTTTCTGATCTAAGAGTTGAGATTCTAGCGCTACCAGTGACGCCTTGGTTTCGGCATCCTGGGCTTCCAATTCCCAGCGGGTTTCCTCCAGGCGGCGCTCCAGTTGTGGGTTGGTCAACTCGATTAACAGGTCACCGGCCCTAACATTGGCCCCCGGTTTTACCAGCACTCGCTCCACCCGGCCTTCAACCGAAGAAGCTATCCAACGAATATCCTTGGGGGTCAAGACACCTGGACCACGCACCTTGATGGTAAAATCCCCCTGTTCCACTTCCGCAATCAACAACTTGCTGCGTTCCGTGCTGAAATCACTGCTGACCACTTGCTGGCTCAAAACATAGAGAGCACCAGCACCAAGCAAGGCCGCCAATGGCCAGCGAAAACGTAACAGAGGTGACTTTTTCGGTTTTCTAACAATATCCATAATAAGAATCACAACGACAGATAATTTAAATTCTTATCTAGATAGGGCAGGATATATGCCAACAAGTTAAGCCATTGAGCAATAAGATTTTTTTAAGATTCACGAGAAATGAACTAGAGAGACATTCCATTAATGGGACAGTATTATAATTAATACCATCCCAAAAATGGGACGTTAGCAGTTCTTGAAGAAAGTGAGGCGAACCTAATTCAGGTCATCATTTTTCCAGTACTTGGTGCCTTTCACCGTTGCCTGTAAAGCCAGGCCATTTTCCGTGAGTTGATAGACAGTGATATCACCTATGGTAATGCCGCCACTCATTTGCCCGCCTTTGTCACCGGATTTGGCCGCGGCATCGGCTTCGGCACCAAAGGCCCAGCCTTTTTCGACGAAATCATCTAAGGCTTTTGGGGTATGGAAGACAAATAGCACGCGAAAGTCCTTTGCTCCCAGACCCAGACCAAGACCTGCTTCCCCCATATTCATATAGGTTTTTGCACCTGTTTGGTTATTGTGGACAACCCCATAACCGCCACCTGCCGCCATAAAAATCAAGTTGATCTGGGCATTGGTAAAGACTCCATAGCCAGCCGCAGCATTGACCTTTTTTTGGGCGCCCGGGCTTTCTCGATAAATATCGCTTAACACCTGCTGGCTCATTTTTTGGATTTCCGCCCTTTGCTGGGCAGGTGTATCTCCCTGAGCCGCACAGCCAATGACCATTATTGTCAGCGCAATCACTAATAACTTTTTCATCATTTTCCTTATTAATTAATAACCTTTAACCAGTATAGATAATAACTAGCGAACTTAGTGTAACAATTGGTTTACTTATTCAGCCGATACTCATGCTCAACCTTGCTGATGCGCACGGAAAAGTCCTGATACCAGGATTCACGCCCCTTCTGCTGCGCTATCGCATGATCCGACTGCTGCTTCCATGCTTTTATTGCATCAAGTGTTCGCCAATAGGAAACTGTGATTCCAACTTCTTCCCGAGCCGATTCCATGCCTAAAAAGCCAGGCTGCTGCCTGGCAAGTTTAACCATCAAGTCGGCGGTTTCAGCGTAGCCCTGATTATCATCGGATAAAATGGAGGTAAAAATCACCGCGTAATAAGGCGGATTGGGAGTATGTGCAAACATTATCATTCCTTTTGCCAAATAAGTAACTGATTATTGGCTGGCATGGCAATATCTCGATACAATTCAAAACCTTGTGCCGATACCAGCTGGTGAACCCGTTCAAAATCGCGAATGCCGCTGTTCATATCCCTGCCCTTGAGCCAGCGTTGAAACTCGGCGTTGCTGGCACTGGTGTACCGGCCCTGATATTTAAAGGGCCCATATATACACAGCCAGCTGCCGGCAGCAGAAACATGGGGAAGAGAGTTGAACAGCGCCTCGACATGTGGCCAGGACATGATGTGCAGGGTATTGGCACTAAAGATGATATCGAACTTTTCCTGTGGCCAATCAGACTTCCGGGCAACATCCAGGGCAATGGGCGCATTACAATTGCCAAGCCTGGCCGAGCGAATATTTTCCTGTAGCGCCGCCAGGTTTTCCTCAATATCGCTGGGCTGCCAGCTTAGCCCGGGAAAGGCCTGGCAAAAATGGATGGCATGCTGTCCCGAGTAGCTGCCGATTTCAAACACCGAGCGGCACTGGCTGAAAATAGGGCTCAGCTCGGTCAAGATCACGGACTTGTTACGTTCACAGGCGGGCGCAAAGTTTAACATTTCCAGGCTCTTACTCACTCTAAGTTTTCTCTATATTATCCACCAAACCCTTCCTTGCCAATTTCCAGCCGCCACCAGGCTACTAAATTAGTATCAACTCCGTAAAAACTATAAAGGTATAGCTAAATCGACAAACATATAACGAATAAATTTATCGCGTTTTTAGTAAAGCATGATCCAACACAAAGCTGCCGCCTCCCTCTTATTGCACAATATCGACCTTTCATTATTAGCGAATTTTCAAAGGCAAAGCATGACAGCAATTCCCCAATATGCGGCCACACTTCCAGAAGGTCACCCGGTCAAAGTCTATTTTGAGGAAAACCTGCTTATCCAGGAGTTACTGCAGGAGATAGTGAATACAGATATCCATCAGGACTATGAAAAATTCTTTAACCTGTTTAACCAGTTGGCGGAAATAGAAAAACGCTTTGCACGCAAGGAAAACCAGCTCTTTCCCTATCTGGAGAAGCATGGCTGGACCGGGCCCAGCCAGGGCATGTGGGCCTTTCACGATCAAATTCGGGATATGTTCCGGGCCGTCCGGCAGGATCTGGAAGATAAAAATCATAAGCCGGTGAACGCCAAGGTTAGGGAGATCGGCTTTAATCTGGAAGAGCTGATGTATATCGAAGAGATCCGCCTGTTTCCCAATTCCCTGGAGCTGTTAGCGGAAGACGACTGGAAGGAGATGCGCACCGGAGACGAAGAAATCGGCTGGATGCTGCCCGAACCGCCCACCCCTTATCCGCCGGCGGAATATGTCCATCCGGGCGAAGACAGACGAAAACGCCGCTTGCCCTTTTCCATTGATGGCCGTATCAAGCTTAACGAAGGCTATATGACCACGGAGCAACTGGATCTGATGCTGCAGTTTATGCCGGTGGACCTGACCTATGTCGACGAGAATGACCGCGTGGTCTTTTACAACCGAGGTGAAAACCGGGTCTTTCCACGCTCTGCCGGTGTTATTGGCCGGGAAGTGAAATTCTGCCATCCGCCAAAATCCGTCGATCATGTGCTGCGCATACTGCAGGAATTTAAAAACGGCAACCAGGACACGGCAGAGTTCTGGATTAACTTTAAGGAGCGCAAAATCCATATCCGTTATTTTGCCATTCGGGATAAGGACAACCAGTATAAGGGGGTGATCGAGATGTCGCAGGATATTACCGATATCCTGAAAATCGAAGGACAAAAACGCCTGCTGGACTGGGATTAAGACTTTACTCCCCATACATAGGTCTGTTAATTTTTTCTAGGCTAAGGCATATTGATCTTTGGTGGATATTTTTGCAGCTCTAGAGGCTGTTTATTGCCCGGCAATAAATTGCATAGCAAGCAACAAATGGCATACACTCTAGGCGCTACAATTTAATGGATTAAACTCATGTATAAAACTAAAAATAAGCTATTATTTTCTTTAACAATATTATTAACAATACTCATCTCCGGATGTAGCTCTAAGCCATCATTTGCCCCTGAAACATTATCTTTATTAACGCCCAGGTTTGGTCATGCCGCAGTAAATGACGGTAAGAAGATATATGTACTTGCCGGCGCCAACGGCTCAGGTTTTCTTTCGGATATAGAAATCATTGACCCGATATCAGGCAAGACGAAAGTTTTACCCGATCTATTAATACCCAGGCGATACTTTTCTACCGTTTGGGACGGGGCTCATTCAATATACATTATAGGAGGAGTCAGCCTTGTCGATAATAAATTCAGATATGAACACAGAGTAGAAGTATTCGACACACTTACACATGAAGTAGCTTTTGCAAAACCCCTTCCTGGCCCCACCCGTATTAACAGCGCGGTGTTTTTAGAAGGGCGCATATTTGTTTTTGGTGGTGCATATCCAACTAAAGAAAAATTAACCGCCAGCGCGCTTGTCGGTGTTTTCGATACTAATCTTGATAAGTGGCTGCGGGCTGCTAATATGCCAACGGCTAAAACAACCCGGGCCGTAGCCAGAGATGGTCTCATCTATGTCATTGGAGGCTATGACCGAACATCCTCACTTGATGTGTTTGAACGCTTTGACCCAAAAACAAATAAATGGCAATCTTTACCCCCCATGCCGGACAAAATCAGTGCTCATTCCGTTACCCTTATCAAAGACAAGCTGTATACCTTTGGCGACTATAACAATTTAACGTCCACCTATTGTTATGACTTTGCTACATCCCAATGGCAAAAAGTGAACCTTGATTACAAGGCAAGCCGACACAATGCGGTCACCACTTTAAATGGCATAACTTACGTGATTGGTGGTAATGCGGGGAGTGCAGGACCATTTCTTGACTATATCCAAACATTTAAATTATAAAGGAATGAATCATGCGAAAAATATGGCTAAGCCGCTCTCTCGCTTTTATTTGCCTTTTCAGCCTAATGTCTCTGGCTCAGGCATCCGACGAGAAACCGGATGCTCGCGCCGAATATATCCGCGCCAATTACACCAAGTTTGAACATAAAATCACCATGCGTGATGGCATCAAGCTGTTCACCTCTGTCTATGTGCCAAATGATGATACGAAACAATATCCCATCCTGCTGCAACGCACTCCATACCGCGTTGCTCCCTATGGCAGCAATAAATACAAAACCCGGCTGGGGCCGGATGAAAGTTTTGAAAAAGACGGCTTTATTTTCGTTTTCCAGGATGTCCGGGGCAAGTTTATGTCGGAGGGCAAATACGTCAATATGCGCCCTCAGGATGCCTATAAAAAAGGCGGCAAGGCAACCGATGATGCCACAGATACCCATGACACCATAGACTGGCTGGTAAAAAATATTGGCAAGAATAATGGCAAGGTCGGCATGTGGGGCACCTCGTATCCGGGCTATTACACCTCGGTTGCCGCCATTAACAGCCATCCGGCCCTTAAGGCGATTTCTCCACAGGCTCCCATTGCCGACTGGTTTTTTGACGATTTCCATCGCAACGGCGCCTTTGTTACCCCCATGGCATTTTTGTTTTTCGATACCTTTGACAAGGGACGTGATGACCTTCATGCCGCCTGGCCCGAAGGCATGAAATCGGTAACACCGGATGGCTATCAGTTTTTCAAAAAGCTCGGCCCTTTATCCAACGTCAACAAAAACCATTTTCATGGCACACGTCCGTTCTGGAACGAGCTGACCCTGCATCCCAACTATGATGAGTACTGGCAGGCCCGCAATGTCCTGCCGCACCTAAAAAACACCAAGCCGGCCACCCTGATCGTTGGCGGCTGGTATGACACGGAAGATCTCTACGGCCCGCTGGCCACTTACCAAACCATGTCCAACGCCAACAAGAAAGAACATGTGAAAATGGTGATGGGGCCCTGGTCGCATGGCCAGTGGAACCAGGGCAAGGGAGAAAAGCTGGGCGAGGCCGACTTTGGCTTTAATACCAGTACCTGGTTCCAGGAAAATATATTACTGCCGTTTTTTCAGCAACACCTGAAAGAAGGAGATGATGCCAAGCTGGCCAGCGCCACCATGTTTGAAACCGGCAGCAATCGCTGGCGCAAGTTTGAAACCTGGCCACCGGCCAAAACCAAAGAAACCCGATTATACTTGGGCGCAGATGAGTCACTAAATTCAACAAGGCAAGATGCTGGCTTTAGCGACTATATCAGCGACCCCAACAAGCCTGTGCCCCATTCCGCCAATATCAGCCGTGGCTGGGACAAGCCCTATATGGTGGAGGACCAGCGTTTTAGCGCCCGTTGCCCGGATGTGCTGGTCTTTGAAAGCCAGGCACAGGAAGAAGATATCACTCTGGCCGGCAGCCTGGAGCTGGACCTTTGGTTTTCCACCTCGCAAAGTGCCGCCGATATAGTAGTGAAACTGGTGGATGTCTTTCCCGGCAAGGACGTCAATGACGATAAGGTGGATAAGGAAACCGGCAACCGTCATGAACTGGTGCGCTGGGGCGTGATCCGCGGCCGCTTCCGTGACAGCTTTAGCGAGCCCAAGCCCTTTAAGCCTAACCAGCCTAGCCGGGTAAAGTTTGAGCTTTATGACGTGCTGCATACCATTAAGCGTGGCCACAAGCTGCAAATCCAGATCCAAAGCAGCATGTTTCCCTTTATCGATATAAATCCGCAGAAGTATGTGGAGAATATCTTTGAGGCAACAGCAGCGGACTTTGTTAAGGCCGAGCACAGGATATATCACAGCAAACAATACCCCAGCGCCATCAGCTTTAACACCATCAATTAGCACATGATTAGCCGCTAAAGCTCAGCGGCTTTTTAGAGGCTGTTTATCTTTCGAAATAGTTTTTGCAGCAGTGATCTAGTTTTTATAAATCTGTCGTTTCGCACTTCATTGGTGTAAATTACAGTGCTCGAACGCTAAATAACATTAAATAGTTCTATCTACGGTAATACAGAAAGATTGCTAGAAATCCAAAAACAAAGAGTGATAAGGATGCTGGCTCCGATACAGCAACCAATAGAGCTGCTTTCGTTTTAACAGGGCTATAATTTTTAACTAACATGGTACTATAATAGACACTTGATATATTTCGCCATGAGTCCCAATTTTTATTTTCTCCAGTCACATAGGTTTTATCTATTCCACCTATGGTTAAACTATCATAAAAATGAAATGCCTTTAAATGACCGTCATCACCTTCAAACCATCCCCAGGAATAATTATTTCCGCTGACATGAGAATTAAACCCCATAGCTTTAAATATTTTATCCAAACTTGAATATCCATTTACATCAATCATATCATCGGCACGGTGAAACCCCTGACCATATATATTCAAATTGAGGCTATCTACATCTTCATTCGCAAACGCATTACTCCACAGATTCAAAACATCCTTCTGTTGTGCTAAGCGCCAGCCTTCATACTTTTCTCCTAGTGCCAAAGAGCTGGTAACATAGTTATATGATTCACCATTATTAATACCGAAATCCATCCACTCTAATTGAGTTACATCATCAATGAATGAATGGTTTTCGGTATCAATGATTCCTGCATTTGAATAATGACTCACTACAAATAGGAAGGCTAAAATATGCTTAACTATTCTTATCACGATGGAGACCTCTAAATTTACAATGTTTTTACTTTAAAAAATTATCCGTTAGTTCCTTTAACTCAGAAAAAGATATTCTACAATAAATCAATCAATTATACAGTGGGGCTAAGGAATAAAAGCAAATTTACTGGCGCTCTTTAACAATTCGAGCAGGAACCCCAGCTGCATAAACATTTTCAGGTATGTTTTTAGTAACGACACTGCCAGCAGCCACTATTGATCCAGAGCCAATAATCACTCCTGGCAATATTACACAACTTGAGCCTATCCAAGCGTCATTTTCAATTACAACGGGTCTATTTTCATGTCCTGACGAAAAGATATTTTTAGGTAACTGTGGAACCTTATGATTGGACGTCAAAATATGTGTATTATAGCCAACAAGTACTCTATCACCGATTGACAAACCTCCTGCCGTAGTTAAGAGAACTCCTTTCGCCAAATCCACATCATCTCCTAAGGTAAGATTTTTTCCAGTAAAAATCCAAACCCCTGGATAAAAAACAGGCCTACGACCAATTTTCGCACCAAAGAAAATAGATAGATATTTAGCTTTTAAATAGTTAAAAAAACGTATTCTTGGTAATAAGAATATTAAAAAAGAAAAATATTCAACAATACAGATCAAATCATATCTTATGTATTTTTTATAAAAACTCATCAATAATCTCTCTATATTGTTCGAACTTTTCTTGAGCTGTTGGCATTTGAGACAACAACCGTGTTCCTTCATTAACTAAGTTATCAAAATGATTTTGCTCACCAAAAACATTATTAATTTTTTGAGCTGCAGCGACAGGTTCAAAAAGGTTTATATAGAGAGCAGCATCAAAACAAGAGTCTTTTGCATAATTAGCATCTCTACATATTAAAAGCCTTCTTGACGCCCAAGCCTCGACCCAATTATTGGAAAAGCTTTCTAAATGCGCAACGTTAATCATAGCTTGAGAACTTGCTATGACGCTTGGTATATTTTCTTGGCATACATAACCTATGTTTTCAAAGCTATCTTCTGCATCGTATGTATTAAAAGCTTTCCTTACTTCTTTTAAATACAAACCTTCCGGGAGTGTTGTGCATAAAATGTATCTTTTCTTATCGTTCATTCGATTAAGCTCACTAAAAATAGGAGCCAAAAGCGGTATGTTCTTATTAGGATGACTCCCCGTAATGTAAAGAATGCGGATAGTATTCTGGTCATCAAGTTTAATCGGCGGCACTTCTTTCAAATGTTTAATCACTAACTCGCTTGCAGCCATTTTAACTACACGGACACTTGAATGAGGAAATATGTTATTTAATCTACAAAGTTTCTCTAAACGTTCTGTTTCAACTATGACAACATCACTCAAGCGCATTAGACGTAATATAATATAGTCAGTCACTTGTTTACTAATACGCTTGGCTAGAGGTAAAAAAGACCAAAATAATCTGTCTTGTTCAATAATATTTGAGCGGGCAAAGCCGGACACCTTTTTGACTTGCACCGTTCTGATCGGACTATTGCCAAATAATGTGAAAATAACTTTAGGTTTATGAGTCTTGCATAATTTATATACGTGAAAAAACTCAAACAAAAGCCTTCCTCTCAAACCGTCATCGTATGCTTTGTATGGTATGCCTCTTTTTTTACAAAAGACTTGTAATTCTGATTTTTTTCTCACTAAACAAAGAAATTCACCTTTCATCTCACTCGTTGCTAACACAGTTAAAAATGAAAAAGCATTTTGTAACCCTCCTCCCTTAGCAACTGGGTATAAATTGATTAGCAGCATAAACTATCTTCAACTAATTAGTTTCACTCGCTTAGGAGCGAATTTGTGTAGCAGCCATAGTGTTAGGGCACAATAAGAAAATGACTTTAAAAAGAAACCTAAATCTGAGCGCTGACCGGCGATGAAAAAAGCCGCCAATAAAACGGCTAGACCAAATTTAAAGTCATTCGTATTTTGCTCGTTCTGAATTATATATTTAAGGATGAATACTGAAAAAACGGTATATAACAAATAACCTATATATGAGAAATTCCAATAAAAATCTGCCACCATCATAAAGTCATACCCCATATTTTTATTATTGTTAAATAATTCGTCGAACATATAAGATGAGCGCAAGTAGAATTCATTACTACCTATCAAATAAAGCAAAAAACTCGGAACAAATAGACCAACAATATAGTTAACAAAAGTTTCCCCCATTAAATATCCTGTTTCCTCAACAACATAATACTTAACTTGAGCTAAAATCTTTCCAATTCCCAATCCTCCTAAAGTCCCATTTAACAAGCCATATGAAAGATACTCCATTTTGGAGCTTCCTTCCGCGCGAATGGCATAAGACAAAATTAACAAGGATAATATGGAGAATAAATATATTCCCTTTCTGGATGCGAAAAAGAGTAGTATGCCCCTAGCCTGCCCACGCCTAAATATAAGAAAAATAAGCAAGACAACATATGAAAATAACATCCTTCTGTCTCCATTAGAGACATCAGAAAGAGTCACACCTGCAATCAAAAATAGAATCATAAACCTTGCTAAAAGATTTCGCCAATACGCATTTACATAAAAAATGGCTAGCGGAAATGACAGTATCAATATTCGAGCAAGAGAATCAAAAATATTCCTTTCAAACTGCCCAGCCCCCCTATTCACAACTGAAAAGCTCCAATTAACACTTAAAAATGAAACGATTCCAAAAATAAATACGAGTACGGTTAATAAGTAAAAATAACCATCTATTTTGTAATGGTAAGAGAGGGCTCTTTGAGGCTTGGTTCTCAACTGAGAAGCCATAAAAAAATATGCGCTAGATATGATGATAAATATTACAGAACAATCCAATATAGCTCCAAATTCATAACCCGTAGGAGTAAATGCTGTTTGCTCTTCAATACCTATATATTTGGTGTATGCACTAACAAGGTAACTACCAAAAAAATTACTAAAAAGTGCGAACAGAACAAATAAGCTCCCTCTCATTTCAACTCTCTAGTCAATTTCATGCAATAAAAAAATGATACAACATATCCAAATGACATTGTCATAGACAAGTTTGATGCGGTAGCCGATAAATTTAAAATAAAATACGAAGTACCCACATAAGTAGCAGAATTAATGAACACAACTTTTATAGCTTCTTTAAACCTCTTTTTAGACAGCAACTTATTTAATTCAACATGATAGATTACAGAGACTCCCCCCGCGATGGAATAAAAAATAATTACTTGAGCAATGCCAGCTCCATTTTTACCATAAAGACCTTCTGCCCAAGGTGAAACTAGCATAATAGCACCGATCATTGTGATGGCAGTGACATAAGATAATTTTTGATAAAATAAAGTCGCCTCTATTTGTTTTGTCGACATAAACTTCATTAGAAGAGTAGCAATCATCGTAGGAATAATTATCACTAACATATGCCATTGGTAAGCAATATTCAGTTTTGAAACTTGTTGTCCTGATGCATCAAGGTGGTTTAGAAGTGCCACCATAATCAGTTGAATTGGAGCCCCTAAAACAGTAATAAAAAAAAGTTGGCTCAGCACCTTCCAATCTTGTTCATCTTTTGAATTAACTAACATTGAATCAATAGATTTAAACTTAATAATTAGAGGTGTAACGACCAAACTAGAGGCGGGTAACGCTATATATATTATAGAAAATGCAAACCAATTCACTTTTTGAGAAAACAGATAAAATGAGCAAAGTATAAAAACAATAATACCAACCAAACTCGAAATATTGAGTTGTTCTGCTTGTCCTGCCCCAATTAAAATGGCGTTTACAGTGCCGGAAAATACAATTATAAAGCTCAAAGCAAATACAAAAACAATCGAATACACTTCAAAGCCAGTTGATATAAATGCACTATAAAAACAAACAGTTAAAAATGCTGAGACCAACGAAGACAATAAAGAATAAGTATATAATTGCTTGAGGTGTCCGCCAATTATTGAGACAAATTGAGTAAAAGTTGCAATAACAGGAGTCGCAAGCATGATACAGCATAAATATATGGCTGATAGTTTAGCAAACTCAAGTTCATCCAATTGCTTTGCAGAAATTATGTTTGCAATAAAAATAGCCCCTCTAGCAAATATCAGAGGAACCAAAGAAAGTAACAAATATCTAACCAAAATGGTTGAAGGCATTAGTGATACTGCAAAATCTATTATTTTGAAAAATAGCTATGTTTAAGGTTTTGACAATTACATTGCCAATACAGTTTATCGTTTAAAAAATCAAATAAATACGATTAAATTAACTACTAGCTTATAATTGCTAATATCATATTATTACCAGACAAAACTTCATTAAACTACTGAAGCTGCCTTCGCTTTAAAAGAAGCACATAAATAAGTGAGCTTATTTAGGCTGATATTAATAAAATGAACCGTCCAAATACGAATACAATAATGCTATGTTACAATAAATCACTTCATTAATCCTATTACCTGTCAACTTTAAATGAAACAAATCCTGCAACACATGGGAAGTGGTGAAACTTCTTTAATAAGCGCCCCCTCACCTCTTAGCAAATCAAGGCACCTACTGATTGCTTCTCATGTCAGCCTTATTTCTTCCGGCACAGAGCGGATGCTGGTCGATTTTGGCAAGGCGTCACTGATTGAAAAGGCGCGCCAACAGCCAGAAAAAGTAAAAATGGTGCTTGATAAAATACAAACCGACGGCTTACTCACTACACTTGATGCGGTAAAGTCTAAGTTGGCTCAGCCCTTGCCCTTGGGTTATTGCCATGTCGGCAAAGTCACCAATGTCGGAACAGGGGTTTCTGATTTCAAGGAAGGTGACAGGGTAGTGTCCAACGGTCCCCATGCCGACCTGGTCAGGGTTGCTCAGAATCTGTGTGCAAAAATTCCAGATAATGTTGATGACGAAAGTGCCGCTTTTACCGTATTGGCCTCCATAGGATTACAGGGCATGCGCCTGGCTCAACCCACCCTGGGTGAGTCCGTGGTTGTCATTGGTGCCGGGCTGATAGGATTATTAACGGTACAGCTACTCATTGCAAATGGCTGCCGCGTTTTAGCCGTAGATTTTGATGATAATAAACTCGCCCTGGCACAGTTATTTGGCGCAGAAACATGCAACCCTGGATTAGGTGAAGATCCCGTCACACAAGGGCTAAATTTTAGTAGAGGAAAAGGGGTTGACGCCGTACTTATTACCGCCTCCACTCAATCAAGTGACCCCGTCTCCCAGGCCGCCAATATGTCACGAAAGCGGGGGCGCATCATCTTAGTTGGCGTTACCGGCCTGGAACTCAACCGCAATGAGTTTTATGAAAAGGAACTCAGTTTCCAGGTATCTTGCTCCTATGGTCCGGGCCGTTATGACGAGTCTTATGAAGAACAGGGCAATGACTATCCATTAGGTTTTGTCCGTTGGACAGAACAAAGGAACTTCGTTGCCATTCTCGACATGATGTCATCGGGAAAACTTGATGTAAAACCCCTGATCACTCACAGATTCCTGTTTAAAGAGGCGCTAAAGGCTTATGAAACACTATCGGAGAATAAGCAGGCCCTTGGCATATTACTTCAATACCAGCCAAGCGAAGAGGTTATTCAACCAACAAGTGTTGAACTAAATCCTAAGGCCAATTTCAAGAAAGCAGACGCCGTTATTGGTTTTATTGGCGCGGGAAATTACGCGTCACGCATTTTAATTCCCGCTTTTAAGTCTGCCGGTGCCCAACTGCACACCATATCAACCTCAGGGGGGATAAACAGTGTCATACATGGCAAGGACAATGGTTTTCTCCAGGCAACGACAGATACGGATGCCATGGTTGAAAACAGTGAAATCAATACCCTTGCCATTGTTACCCAGCATAACAGCCATGCCTCCTTTGTTAGCCAGGCATTGGCTAAAGGTAAACATGTTTTTGTTGAGAAACCCTTAGCCATAAACCAGCAACAACTAGAAATGGTTAAAGAAAGTTATTTAAATCAAGCTGAAAACAATAGCACTCACTTAATGGTTGGCTTTAACCGTAGATTTGCACCTCAAGTCATCAAGATGAAAGATCTGCTAAGCCGCATCCATCAGCCTAAGTCTTTTATCATGACCATAAATGCGGGAAAAATTCCCCGGGACCACTGGACCCAGGATATTGAACGGGGGGGCGGTAGAATTATTGGTGAAGCATGCCACTTCATTGATTTAATGCGCTTTCTAGCCGGCAGTAAAATAGTTTCGGTTCAATCCAGAAGATTAGGCCAAACCGGCACAGGTGAGATCTGCGAAGATAAAGCCGCCATCATCCTTGGATTTGAAGATGGTTCCTTTGGCACCATCCACTATTTAGCGAATGGCGCAACTTCATTTCCAAAGGAGCGCATTGAGGTATTCTGTGACGGTAAAGTTTTACAACTCGATAACTTTAGGCAATTAAAAGGATTTGGCTTTAGAGGTTTTAAGAAAATGAACCTGTGGCAACAAGATAAGGGCCAAAAAGCCTGTGTGGCTGCATTCTTGTCTGCCATTAAGAATGGCACTGCCTCCCCAATTGCCATAGATGAAATATTTGAAGTGGCGCAAGTTACTTTAGATGTCGCAGAGCAGTTAAGGCTACAAGATTAAATCTGATGTCAATCTTCAGCAGGTTAAAAACTTACAGCAGATTAGGCATAAAAAATGTTGTAACCGTAGCGCTTTATCGAACGGCACTAGGGCTGAGTTATTTTGAAAAAAAACAGCCGATACAGGCACTGGCAAGCCAATCTGAAACCGGTTTTTTTACTTTCCCCGAGTCAGAATCAAGATCAGCCGATATTGACCAGCCCCAACTAAAGGCCTTTGGCTGGCTAACCATTGAAACCGGGCAAATTCCCGACTGGTTGAAAGCCGTCGATTCTGATCAAAGAGTCAAGAATAACGCAGAACACTGGAGTGTATTGAGTGACTTTGAACTCAATATCGGGGATATCAAAACCGTTTGGGAACTGTCACGCCTTGACTGGCTTTTTTATTTCGCATTGAGATATCTCAAAACAGGCAATAATACCTATATTGAAGAACTAAACCGCTGGCTCGACAACTGGTGCCTGCACAACCCGGCCAATCAAGGCGTCAACTGGAAATGCGGGCAGGAAGCAGCCATTCGCGTGATGCATCTGGCAGCTAGTTGCTACTTGCTAGACCAAGCGCATGCCGTGTCGAATAACCTGGCCCGGCTTATATACCAGCACTTAATGCGTATTGCTCCAACCCTGCGCTATGCAATGGCACAAGACAATAATCATGGCACCAGTGAAGCTGCTGCCTTATATATTGGTTCTATGCTACTTGAGCAAAATATGCTTTTTAGGGGTAAGTCGCAATTAGCCAAATGGCAAAAGTCAGGCAAATACTGGCTGGAGAATCGTGCCCGCACCCTGATCGCCGCTGATGGCTGCTTCAGTCAAAATTCCGTTAATTACCATAGATTGATGCTGGATACCCTGTCTTTGGCTGAGTTTTTTCGACAGCATTTTAATAAAGAGAAATTCAGTTCGCCTTTTTATGAAAAAGTTATCAAAGCTACTCATTGGTTGTATTTGATGACAGATGCAGGTTCCGGAAAAGCTCCTATTTTAGGGTTAAACGATGGCGCCCGCTTGCTGCCCGTCACCAATTGCGACTACCTTGACTACCGTCCTTCCATTCAATGGGCCTATTCTCTGTTCACGAACAACTTCATTTACGATACTCAATCGAATTACCAGCAACTGACCGCACTTTTTCCTGCTAATTTAGCGCCTTGTCATTCACTACATAAAGCAGAGCCTGAGCAGCTAAAAACTGGCTATCAGCTTTTGCAAAATGATTTTTCCCGATGTTATATCCGCACGCCCAATTTACATTTCAGACCCTCAGGCTGCGATGCACTGCATATCGACTTCTGGGTAAAAGAAAAAAATGTCTTTGTCGGTACCGGCAGTTTCAGTTACAACTGTGAGCCTCAACTGCAAGATTATTTTCCCAGCGTCCGGGCTCATAATACAGTGCAATTTGATCACATAGAGCAAATGCCCAGGCTGTCACGTTTTTTATATAGCCACTGGATAAAGACGGCAACACATGAAAAATCACCTGTTTTTATTTCTGCGAGTTATCAGAACTACGCAAAACATAAGCACCAGAGAGAGCTTCTATTAGATAGCCAGTCCCTCACAGTTACAGATAAGATTTCGGGGTTTCACAGGCAGGCGACCCTAAGGTGGCATTTAGGCGCAGAAAACTGGCGGCTTACAGAAAACAGGTTGGAATCAAAGGATATAAGAATACAAATAAGCTCAGACGTAAAAATTAAAAAAATAGCACTTGTTGACGGATACCAGTCACGATACTATCGCCAAAAAGAAGTGATTCCCGTACTCGAAGTTACCATAGCTCTGGCGGGGACTATTACCACTCGAGTAAACTGGTCTAAATGAAGATTCTCTATTTCCACCAACACTTTTCTACGCCTCAGGGTGCAACCGGTATCCGCTCGTTTGAAATGGCTAAAAAGCTTCTGGCACATGGTCATCAAGTCACTATGGTGTGTGGTTCATACAGTGGAGGAAATACTGGGCTAACGGCACCTTTTATTAATGGCCAGAGGCGAGGAATAGTTGAAAACATTGAGGTAATTGAATTCGAACTAGACTACTCGAATAGCCAAACCTTTCTTCAACGCACCGCGGCATTTATGCGCTTTGCCTATCGTAGTATCCGTTTGGCCCTGACGAAAGACTATGATATTGCATTTGCCACCAGCACACCTTTAACCGCCGCTTTGCCTGGTATAATTGCCCGATGGGTACGCAAAAAGCACTTCATTCTCGAAGTAAGAGACCTATGGCCTGGACTCCCTAAAGCCATGGGGGTGATTAAAAATCCAATAGTACTCAGCCTGCTAGCAGCACTTGAGTGGCTGGCCTACAAGAGCGCCCACGGACATATAGGTTTGTCTCCCGGCATTACCCAAGGCATTGAAAAACACCTTGCTTCTAACAAGAAAGTGGTCACCATTCCCAATGGCTGTGATCTGGATATTTTTGCAACTCAACAGGAAGCTTGGCAGCCAGAAGGAATAAAAGAGACTGATTTTGTTGCGGTATTTTCCGGGACCCATGGCCAAGCCAATGGCCTGGACAAGTTACTGGATGCGGCACAGGTATTGAAACGCAATGACTCTGATGGAATTAAAATTGTTTTGATTGGTCAGGGAAAACTAAAAGAAGAGTTAAAACAAAGAGCCAAGATAGAGCAGCTTGATAACATTGTATTTTTACCACCGGTTAGCAAAACCAAGCTCTCCGCCTTAATGCAAAGAGCCAATGTTGGCTTACAAATACTGGCCAATATTCCGGCATTTTATTATGGCACTTCACCGAATAAGTTTTTTGACTATATTGCTGCAGGACTTCCGGTAATTTGTAACTACCCGGGATGGCTGGCCGAACTTATTAGCCAACACCAGTGTGGTATCGCGGTACCTGCCGATGATGCAGAAAAGTTAGCAGGGGCATTAATTCATTTAAGTGAAAACAGGGAGCTATTGCCCATAATGTCTGACAATGCATTAACATTAGCCAAATCACAATTTGATCGGCAGCAACTCACCGAGCAACAGGTTAGCTATATAGAAGAGAGTTATCACAACCATGGTTAAACGACTCCTTGATTTTACTGTATCAGCTGTCTTGCTTATTATACTGTCACCAATACTAATGGTCTTAGCGCTGTTAGTTGTCGTATTATTGGGACGTCCAGTTTTATTTACCCAAGAACGCCCTGGATTAGATGGCAAGATATTTTCCATGATAAAGTTTCGCTCAATGACCAATGAAAAAGACGCCAATGGCAACTTGTGCCCTGACAGTAGAAGACTCACCAGGTTCGGGCAGTTTCTACGTTCCTCTAGCCTGGATGAATTGCCCGGGCTGTGGAATGTTGTTAAAGGTAATATGAGCCTGGTCGGGCCAAGACCTCTGTTGGTTGAGTATCTGCCCTTATACTCAAGAGAGCAGGCCAGGCGGCACAAGGTTAGGCCGGGCATTACCGGCTGGGCGCAAGTCAATGGTCGCAATAGTCTCAGTTGGCAAGAAAAGTTTGAACTGGACACCTGGTATGTCGACAATCAAAGTTTCTGGCTTGATATCAAAATCCTCTTTATGACGATTAAAAAAGTTTTTATGCGTGCTGATATCAGTGCGGCAGGAGAGGTCACCATGACTAAGTTTGAAGGGAATAATAATGCCTAGGCTCATCATTCTTGGTGCAGGCGGCCACGCCAAGGTAGTAGCCGACACTGCTGTAGCTACCAATCGATATAACGATATTGCCTTTTTGGATGATGGATTTCCTGAACGTCAACGACATCTGGCTTGGCCGATTATTGGCCAAATATCAAATTGGTCTGAGTATAAAGATAAAGCTGACTTTGTCATTGCAATAGGTGATAACAAAGCCCGTTTTAGTTTTTATCAGGAATTAACCGCGGCCGAACAGAAGCTGCCCAACATCATCCATCCAACGGCTGTGATCAGTCCTTATGCCAATTTAGGTAGAGGCAACGTAATTTTCGCCAATGCCGTGGTAAACCCCGGCTGTATAATTGCCAATGCAGCCATTATCAATACCGCCGCCAGCATAGATCATGACTGCACCTTGGCTGATGCTGTACATATTTCACCAGGTACTCGCCTGGCCGGTAGTGTAAATGTTGGAAAACTGTCCTGGCTTGGTATTGGTAGTACCGTTATACAAGGCGTTAACATTGCAGAAAATACTCAAACCGGTGCCGGTGCCGTAGTCACTCAATCAACCAATCCAAATTTACTTTATATCGGCATACCGGCAAAACCTGTAAAAGCAATTGATTAAATAACTAGGAATTTATGGTGTTAAACACTTCTCTTTCTCCATGGCCCAGCTTTAGCCAAGATGAAATAAACGCTGTTACCCGAGTACTCAGCTCAAACAAGGTGAATTACTGGACCGGCCAGGAAGGACGCGAGTTTGAAAAAGAATTTGCCCAGTTTTCAGATTGCCAATACGCAGTTGCCGTCGCTAATGGCACTCTAGCATTAGATTTGGCCTTACATGCATTAGCAATAGGCCATGGAGATGAAGTGATAGTAACCTCCCGCACCTTTATCGCCTCGGTAAGTTGTATTGTAAATGCCGGTGCAACCCCGGTTTTTGCCGATGTAGAGCTAGACAGCCAAAATATCAGTGCCAGGACCATTTCCCAGGTGTTATCTAAAAAAACCAAGGCTATCATATGTGTCCATTTGGCCGGGCTCCCTTGTGACATGGATGAGATAATGACGCTGGCCGAGCAACACAATTTATATGTGATTGAAGATTGTGCTCAGGCTCATGGTGCCAAGTACCAAGGCCGTTCTGTTGGCAGTATAGGCCACGTTGGTGCCTGGTCATTTTGCCAAGATAAGATCATGACCACAGGCGGCGAGGGCGGCATGTTAACCACTAATGATAAGGCATTATGGCAAAGAGCCTGGGCCCATAAAGATCACGGCAAATCCTTTGACACCGTTTATCACCAGCAACACCCTCCCGGATTCAGGTGGTTGCATGAGTCCTTTGGTACCAACTGGCGCCTGACGGAAATGCAATCCGCCATTGGCAGGCTACAGCTAAAAAAAATGTCCGACTGGACAAGTGCCAGGCAAAACAATGCCAAGAAGCTCTCCGCCATCTGTCGGGAGTTTTCCTGGTTGACAGTGCCAAAAGCTCCCGAAAATATGCTGCATGCTTACTATAAGTTTTATGCTTTTATCCAACCCGAGCAACTGCCTAAACATTGGTCGAGAGACAAGATAATGGCGGCAATTTTAAACCAAGGCATTCCCTGTTATTCCGGTAGTTGCTCCGAGGTGTATAAGGAAAAAGCATTTGACCATACAGGTTTCAGGCCCGCACGACCACTTAACAACGCCCGCCAGCTTGGTGAAACCGCCCTAATGTTTTTGGTTCATCCCAGCATTACCGGGCAGGAAATAAGCCATGTCTGCGAAAAGTTAATGGGTATTTTTTCCATGATTAATAAAGAAATATTGACAGCCCGTTAACAAAGTTAATGACAAGGTAACAAAAAGTTGCAAGAATGAATGCATATGGACCCAGCCTTACATGGAGTTATAACAACAAATAATACGATAAGGCTTGCATTAAATGGTCAGACGCATAGACCTGATTCCAAGTTCAATAAAATTATTATTAGCTTTAAGCTATGATCTGACTGCCCTAACTCTGGCCTTTATTCTGGCCTACCTGATGCGCCTTGGCGCCGACGGTTTATCCCTTTCCTATGCTGAACTCGCAGTTTATGTTGCAACCTCAGCCACAGCATTATTATTGTTTTATTTTTTCGGTATTTACCATTCGGTTGTTCGCTATTTCAACGCCACTTCTTCCTTAAAAATCATTGGCTTACTGGTCGCCGCCACATCCGTATTTTATCTATCAGGTATTGTCTTCGGTGCCTTTGTTCCCCGTTCTGTGCCCTTAGTCTTTTTGGTACTTTCTGGCCTGTCGATTGCCGGTGCCAGGGCAGCAATCGGCCTGATCCTGGCCAAACACTGGTTTGATGAAAAAGAAGGGGTGGTTATTTATGGTGCTACAGGTACAGGGCAACAGCTGGCAAACGCCCTGGCCTGCGGTAAAACCTATCAGCCCCTGGCGTTTATTGATGAGAAGAAGCGTTACCTGGGCCGTAGTGTCCTTGGTTTAAAGGTTCACTCACCCGGTAATATCAGTAGCCTGTTAAAAAAGCACGGCCAATTTAAGCTCCTGATTGCGGTCTCAAAATCAGACCCATTACGAATGAAGGAAATTATTGCCTCACTCGAGCCCTATGCCCTGGAATTACTCGCCATTCCCAGCATGTCAGACATAGTTTCAGGGAAAAAAGCCATCGACGAATTACGCGAGATTTCAATTGATGAACTGCTAGGCAGGCAGCCGGTTACGCCTATCCCTGAACTGTTAACCGCCAATATTCAGGACAAGGTGGTAATGGTATCGGGTGCCGGAGGTTCAATCGGCAAGGAACTATGCCGACAAATTATCCAGCAGGGACCCAAAAAACTGGTCTTATTGGATGTCAGCGAAGCCTTTCTTTACGAAATCAATCAGGAGCTTAGCGAAGCACTGGTCGAGTCAGATACCAACATCGGATTGGTGCCATTGATCGGCAATGTGCAAAACGGCATGCTGATGACCCGTATCTTTCGTCAACATCAGGTCAATACCATCTATCATGCCGCCGCGTACAAGCATGTGCCCATGGTGGAAAACAATGTTATTGCCGGTATTACCAATAACGTGATGGGTACCTATGAAATTGCCCAGGCCGCCGTCTTTTGTGAGGTGGAAACCTTTGTACTGATCTCAACCGATAAGGCAGTAAGGCCCACCAATGTTATGGGGGCAACAAAGCGCCTGGCCGAGCTTGTTTTGCAGGGTTTGGCACAAAAAGGTCAGCATACCCGTTTTGTCATGGTGCGTTTTGGCAATGTCCTGGGCTCCTCCGGTTCAGTGGTACCGCTATTTAAAAAGCAAATCAAGCAAGGAGGCCCTATTACCGTTACCCATCCGGATATCATACGTTACTTTATGACCATACCCGAGGCCGCACAATTGGTTATCCAGGCGGGCGCCATGGGCCTGGGCGGTGACGTTTTTGTGTTGGATATGGGCAAGCCGGTAAAAATTGTCGATCTCGCCTACAAGATGACCCATATGATGGGGCTAACCGTGATGGATGAAGAAAACCCTCTCGGTGATATTGCTATCAAATATAGTGGCCTGAGACCCGGAGAAAAGCTTTACGAAGAGTTGCTGATTGACGACCATGCCAAGCCCACCTCGCACAAACGCATATTGACCGCCAACGAGCGTTCATGCAGCTGGCTGGAAATTTCCACGATTCTTAATCAGCTGACCGAAGCCATGGAAGCAGAAGATGTCGCTAAAATTCGTCAGTTGCTGATGGATGCGCCACTGGGTTATCAACCCACTCAGAGTGATGGAGCCAAACAGCGGCAAGAGACTGAAAACCAGCGGCAAGAGACTGAAAACCAGCATCAAGAAGCGGAACTGCAAGAAATAGAGGCCAGGTTAAAAGCCGCCGTTTAATATCAATGACTTTGATAACATCAGTGCACGCCATCTTTTAACAGCATAATCCAGGTTTGGGCATAATCGGGCAACTGCTTGTTGGCCTGATGAAAGTCATCCCAACCATAGTAGCTGTCTACCAGCATATCCAGCTGGAACAGGTTATTATCAAAGGCGCCGCCCTGATCCGCCAACACTCCCATCCGGCTCAAAAGCCCGTCTTCGCCGCTATAGCTCATCAGGATAAGCTTGCCCAAACCAAGATCGGCGACATTGCCGGCAAAGGATACCTGAGGCTTAATCGCTATTTTATCCGCCAGCTTTTTACCATAGCCCATAATGCTGGGTACCTCGGCAAAGTACCAATATCTTGGCTGTTCTCGCTTGCCAATACCGTAATCATAGCCAATGCCATTATTCCGGTGCACATTGAAGTAACGTGTCTTGCCATCAACCTGCATCACGCCTGTACCCTGCAGCAAAACATCATGCAACGCCTCTTCCGTTAGCCATACCAGAGGGTTTGCCAATTTCTTCTCAAGCAGCACACCTGATATTACCTGCTGGCGCGTATAGCGAAATCGTGTCAGCTGTTCTTTTTCCCGCTCCGCCTGTTCGAGGGTTTTTCCCGCTTCATCAAAGGGCAGTGCATACAGGGCCTGATCATAGGTACTCGTCTGCACGGGACTGGCATCCAGCAATTTAGTGTAATACTTGGTCCAAAAAAGCTTATCCTGCGGGATACTGGTTAACATTCGGCTCTTGGTGGCATTGGTACTGGCACTGGCTATTTTATCGGCACTGGCCTTATCTGGCTGCCAGCGTAGAAAATCAAAATGCTGCTTTAAAAATTCAGGATCATGCAGGCGGCTGTTTCTTTGCTGGCGAACATCTTCGCGATAGGTTTGGCAAATAAAGGCCAAAGTCCTTTTAACCCTGGCCAAGGAGACACTGTTGCCAAAGACCTTACCAGCATGCACCGCCAGCTTATCATCCGCATGCTGCTCCAGGTAGGCATGGGTGTTTTCGGCCACAGAGCAGAGCTCACTGCCCTTAAAGCCGCTCAGTAGACCTAAATTCGGCTTGGCATCCGGGATAAAGAATTCACTGCCATAGGAAAAAATGGGGCTGATAAGTAGCAAGCAGGCAACTGGTAACCGCCAGCATTTTAAAGAAGAAAAATACATTTACAGTCTTTAATTGTAACAATATAGGCCAGCATACTAGCCCAATAACAATCAAGATGGAAAGACAAATAAGTCGTTAGCCGGTATGAAACAAAATGATTTTGATCTCATTGATAGCTATGCAAGATTTATCGACTGAAGCAACCCTGCATTCTAATCAATGCTTAGATCATTGTTCCTTTTTCAGTTTGATTATCAAATCAATATGAGGAATAAGCTCTTCGATTTCTCTTAGGTGATCACGCAAGGCCTGCCACTGTGCCAGCTCCAGTTTTCCCGAATCCAGAATGGCGTGTTTTAGCTCGCTCACTAAAGAGTCATTGTCATGCTGCTCGATAAACTCGTTAATATGCAGCAATTCATCGAGATCTGCCTGTGTAATTATTTCCTGCTCTACCATTTCTGCCATTGCCATTCCCAGCTCCGCTACAACCTGTTTAACTAAGTATAGCGACAGTTAGAGATTATACCCAAGCCACCTCAAGATGCTCGTTTCAGGACGCCTGAGCGATTCATGATCAAGGCGCGTATGTAATTAATGGTTGTTCCCTTAATTACATACGCAACGATGAACATGATTTGCTTAGGCGTCCCCTAGGGCTGGTTTAGAAACGTTTTATGCTGCGTTATTGATTTTGATAAGGACCCTACATGGATGTAGGTTATTAGACAAAGCAGGAGCAATTGTCCTGAGTAACCATTCTCTTCAATCAATGCCTTGCCTAAAGACGTTTCTAATTCCAGCTGAATCCTGCATCTTGAGGTAGTTTGGGTATAGTATCAGGATTAGATCAAAATGCCGTTAAAAATCACGGCAATATCACAGGTATGCTCTTAAAGTGCTAATAGGTAGCCGACATTACGCACCGTCTTAATGATATGCGGCTCTTTGGGATCGTCCTTCAACTTTTTGCGTATGCGGGAAATGCGTAAATCGATGGATCTGTCGATGCCGTCATAGGGCAGGCGGAAGATTTGCTCGTGCAGGTCTTCGCGCTTGACTATATTGCCGACCTGTTGTGCCAATAACCAGAGCAGATCAAATTCGGCGCTGGACAATGCCACCTCAACCCCCTGGTTTTCCACGGTACGCTTACTGGCATCCAATTTGATTTTTTGTCCATAACAGTAAACGCCAGACTCGGTATTGCTTTGCTGTATCTTGCTCTGCCGCCTCAATTGCGCGCGAATATGAGCCAAAAGCACGCGAGGTTTCACGGGTTTTGCCAGGTAATCGTCGGCTCCCACTTCCAGCCCGGTGACTTCATCTATATCGTCACCCAGGGCGGTCAACATAATAATGGCACCGTCAAACAGGGGCCGAATGGTTTTGCATATGGTCAGGCCATCTATGCCAGGCAACATCAGGTCCAGCACGATAACATCCGGGTTAATCTGCTCGATTAACTCGGGCACTTGCTCACCGCTATGATGAAGACGCACATCAAAACCATTGGTGCCTAAATACTGGCCGATCAGCTGGGCCAGCTCAATATCATCATCAATTAACAGAATTGAATTGCTCGTTGCCATATGTTCACTCAAATTGCTTCACCTAAATCCATTCTAACAAACACAAGTTAATAGGAAAATTTATTCGCGATATTAAATGAACTCACCCCGGCTGGCAGAGGGAATTCCAGCCATTTTTTATGGGGCATGCGGCGGCAATGATCCGGCTTGATGCGCTCAATGATCAGGTTATCCCCCTGCCAATGCAGGGCAAACGACTCTTTTGTGGTACAGCCAGTAGAGGTTACCTGAATTCTCAGCTTCTCCTTGCTCACCTCTACACCATGTATCAGCTGAGAATCACTGGCCATGGCGGCACAGCCCATGATAAGGACGGAAAAAAAAACGGATAAGGCAAAAACTTTCTTCATGATTGACTCCAGAGTCCGATATGAACCGGTAAAACAAATCCTTAATGCAAAATCTAGATTATCAAGTTAGCCTTCGCTAGTGCTGTTTTGTAGCCTATTGTATCGGCTTGTAGGAAACTGTCCGATACAAACTAAAATCGGTAGCTGATAAAGCCTTCGACCCGGTTCCAGTCTTCATTGCCAAAGTCCATATCAAACTCGTTAGTAACATAGTGGCCGTTAATGCCGGCACTAAAGTGCTCATTGAACTGGTACTTAAGACCAACGGCGATAGAACGCTTGTTTTCCTGGCCCCAGTTTACTATCTCGGGGTCATCAATCAGGTAATTCAGCTTATTATAATTAAGGGTGACAAAGGCACTGGTTTTATCAAAAGGGTAATAATGCAACCCCAAATAAAAATTAAGATTGTCATAGGTAAAAAATGAATCGCGGGCCCGGTACTGACGATAGCGGCTGCCAACAGAGAGTTTTAATTCATCGGTTAGGTTCATGGAGTATTCCAGCCAGGGGGTTGAAACACTGGCACTCTTGTGTGCCAGTACCTTGTCATAAGACTTGTCCCTGTACTCCAGGCCAAACTTAAGGCGGGCACGGTCAAAAGGCACCGCCAATGTTAACTGTAGCCCCTGATCTTCCAGCAGGCGCTTGCCATCATTAAAGTGATGGACACCACGATAGCGCATATCGAACACCCAGCGATTGGCAGAAAAGAAATACAGGGCCGAGTCGAACTTGATCTGGCCATACTTGTTATTGCTTTCATCCTTGATCTGTTTTTGCAATAAAAACAGGTCGTTGTACCAAATCAGTTTTGTCGACTGACCAAAAAAGGTGATTTTCTTGCCCGGGTGATACCTGTAGTTGAAACGAAGCGTCTGGCTGGTATAGGTATCCTGCTCCTTGGTTTTAACCTCTTCCCTGTCTTCTTCGGTGACAAAACCTATATCTTCATCTTCGGTTTCACTTTCATCATAACATTCGGTATATAGGTACTCATCACCATCATAATAGTCATAACAGTAGATGACCCCTCCTCCTGTCCATACCTGATTCAGACTGATAAAGTTATCAACCCCCAGATAAGCCGTGGCCTCACCGGAAAAGGTATGTCGGCTGTCTGAAAACTGTGACTTTCTATCTATGAGTTTCTGCAATGAAGTCAGTTTCTTACTTTCCTGCTCAGAAAGCGGCATGCCCTGCAGGTGCAATAATATCTCTTCCGCCTCGGAATACTGTTTAAGCTTGATATGATTAATGGCCAGTTCGATATTAATGCGTTTATGATCCATATACTGAACGCGCAGCTTTTCCAGGATATCTATGGCTTTATGATGTTCGCCGGACTGGCGCTTGGAGATGGCTTCCTTTAATAGGCTGGCACTCGATGTTTCGGCGGCCTGTAGCTGAAAAGCCAGACAAAAAGTGGAAAAATAGCTAACCAGGAAAAAACTGCGACAGGCTAAACGGGTCGTTTTCAAGACACGGGATTTACAGCAGGTCTTCAATCTCAATGTCTTCAACAACATCTTTACTCCACACATCGACTTGATTCTCAAAATCCATTAAATCGCTCTTATCCAGCTTATTAATCAGCTTTTCTTCTTTACCCGCGACACCTACGCCCAGCTCGCTACTTTTTTTAATGGTCGCTGCCTTGCTATCAAACAGCTCTGGTTTTACCGGGGTTTTCAGCTCAGAAAAATCTTCTTCCTCCAGTATCATGCCCAAATCGAGATCATCGAAGCTGTTATCCATCATGATATCGTCATCCCTGATCGGCTCTTCATCTAGCTGCTCTTGCTCTATTTGGTCCAGGGCTTGTAAGGCTTGCTGCTGGGCAGGTATTTCACCTTCTGTCGCCTGTTGCTCAATAGCAAAAATTTCATTGCCTAACTGATCGCCAAAATTGTCCAGTGACTGCAGAATTTCCTCATCGGTTTTTATCTGTTCAATATCTATTAATGCCTGTTGATCGATAATATCTTGTTGTTGAAGGGCTTCTTCCACTGCAGGAGTGTCGGACGCAGGCATCTCTGCCAGCACAGGAAAGTGCAGCATAAACAGGAAAATAACCAAACTCGCTCGGCTAATCACCTAAGACTCCCGCTATCACACCAAACATGAATCAAACCTCATTTCCCTTCACCGGCTTAGGCCAGCTGACTATCATTTTAGCACCGCCATAGTCACTGTCGGCAATGGATGCCTTGCCTTTATGCCAGTTGGCAATCTGCTGTACTATAGCTAAGCCTAGCCCATATCCACCCGATTGACGATCCCGGCTGGCATCCAGGCGCTTAAAGGGCTCAAAAATTTCATTTCTGCACTCAACAGAAATCCCTGGACCATCGTCGGCCACCCAAACCTGGTATTGGTCACTGCTTATCACACAGCCCACTTCCACCTTACTAACGGCATATCTTAAGGCATTGGTTAGCAAGTTTTCTACGGCGCGAAACAAAAAGCGCCTGTCCGCCCTGACCACGTCATCAGCCTTTACCTGCACATCAATATTCATCCTTTGATTCGTGGTATTGGCGTTAGTAATCAGATCGGTAAAAAACTCATCCATCTGAATATTTTCTTCCTTCAGTTCCGGCAAATCACGCTTCAGCTTGGAAAAAGTCAATACTTCATCAACCAGGGTTTCCAGCTCATTCAAGTCACGCTCTATGCCTTTGGCAGGCTCTTGAACATCTGGGCAGTCCTGCTCCTCAATCACCGCCATGCGAAAACGAATGCGGGTAATGGGAGTTCTCAGCTCATGGGAAATGGCCCGGATCATATCGTTTTGCGCATCTATCAACTTATGGATCCGAGTCGCCATGGAATTAACCGTATTGGACAGTTTACCTATGGCATCCGCCCCCGAAGGCGTTGCCATGGACAGTTCTTTATCATGGCCAATTTGCTCTATCTGCATATCCACGCTTTCCAGCCGACGTTCCAGGGGACGCACCAGGAAAAAACTGGCCGCCGCCATCAACACCAGAATAGACACTATGATCACCACAATAAGGTATAAGGGAAACCAGTCAAAAAACGGAATGCTGCCCAGCACCAGGGTATAGGGGCTGTTGCCCAATGGCGCATAGGCCATCAAAGACGGTGTGCTGGTGGCCGAGTTCTTCAGGACCACGGCAATATCGCCTTTTCGGACGCTGCGAACATTTGCGGATGAAATATTCAAGCTTTCAAGGGTTTTCAACTGGATGGGGTAATCAAACAGGGCGCGCAACTTTTCCAAAGCCGCCAGGCGCTCCTCACTCTTATGCCGACCAATTTCATTCAACATTAAAAAGGCACTGATCCGGACCAGTGAACTGCCAAAATCCTTTAACTTAACCGACAGATAGCCTTCATTATTGGGCAATAAGATAAATACCTGGCTGGAGGCTAAGAGCCGGTCCACCTGGTAATAAAACTTGTTCGCCTGCAGCTCCTGCAATTGTTCTGGCCTTAATAAAGGGTCTGAAAGGCTATGTCTTTGAAACTTTAGATCGCTTAAGCGTTCTATGGCCGCCAGCCATTGGGTACGTATATCGCCCTGATGCCGGGCCACCCCTTCCCCTATCAACCTGAAGGTACCACTGAAGTTCTGGTAAACATGATGGGTGATTCTGTATTTGCTGGCGTAGTAAGTTCCGACGGAGATCAGCATAAAGATGGCAATAATTGCCACCAGCATCCCCATATAAATTCGAAAAAAAATACTACGCATCAGTTTATTATCCAGTGTTCGGTATGGCGTCAATA
>Ga0213831_1000116_pt1 | contig 122904 bp, 109 predicted proteins | sample SWATP12_FD_163421 | JGI IMG/M metagenome (GOLD analysis project Ga0213831, IMG submission 163421) | Coastal seawater microbial communities from Marineland, Florida, United States - SWA TP1 #2 | ecosystem: Environmental > Aquatic > Marine > Coastal | place: USA: Florida | collected 2016-08-06 | reverse complement strand
AAAAAGAAACCCTAAAGAGTGGCGCGTCCTGGAGGATTCGAACCTCCGACCGCCTGGTTCGTAGCCAGGTACTCTATCCAGCTGAGCTAAGGACGCGCAGTTTTGATATCAACTTAAGGTCAATATCAGGATTGCTTTCAAAAAAGAAACCCTAAAGAGTGGCGCGTCCTGGAGGATTCGAACCTCCGACCGCCTGGTTCGTAGCCAGGTACTCTATCCAGCTGAGCTAAGGACGCGCAGTTTTGATATCAACTTAAGGTCAATATCAGGATTGCTTTCTAAAAAAAGAAACCCTAAAGAGTGGCGCGTCCTGGAGGATTCGAACCTCCGACCGCCTGGTTCGTAGCCAGGTACTCTATCCAGCTGAGCTAAGGACGCGCAATGTTCTCTAAAACAAGAGATGTGAAGTATATCACACTAGTTCTTTGAAACAACAGGGCTTTAAAACAAAAAAATTGGCCATAAGCCAATTAATGGCGGTGAGGGAGGGATTCGAACCCTCGATACGGCTACAAACCGTATACTCCCTTAGCAGGGGAGCGCCTTCAGCCTCTCGGCCACCTCACCGTTTTATTCCCTGGTAAGGAAATTGTGGCGCGTCCTGGAGGATTCGAACCTCCGACCGCCTGGTTCGTAGCCAGGTACTCTATCCAGCTGAGCTAAGGACGCGCTATGCTTTCTTGCTACAGAAAGTTGTTTTAAAGTTGTTCCGAAGAACCATTCTTCCGAGGAAGAAGCAAGAATGGCGGTGAGGGAGGGATTCGAACCCTCGATACGGCTACAAACCGTATACTCCCTTAGCAGGGGAGCGCCTTCAGCCTCTCGGCCACCTCACCGTCTTGCGGAGGCACATATTACGATTTACCAAAAATATGTCAAACATTTTCTTGGCAAAAATAGTAAAAAGTCTTCCAACCGTTGGCTATTTAATCAAAGCGATGTTAATTCGCTCTTTTTGCTATGATTAGTCACCTTTGACGCACAAAAAAGGCCGACAAATTGTCAGCCTCTTTGTGTAATTAGTAGTTGCCAGATGCAACGTTACCATTACCTTTTTCTGCCTGAATGCGCATGTAGATTTCTTCGCGGTGAACAGACACTTCTTTTGGCGCATTGACACCAATACGTACTTGGTTGCCTTTAACACCCAGTACAGTTACCGTTACTTCATCACCGATCATAAGAGTTTCGCCAACGCGGCGAGTTAAAATTAGCATTCTGTGCTCCTTGAGTAATCTCTGATTTATCTTGCTACGCGGCCATTATCCAACAAAAGTTATATTTTCGTAAACTCTATTGTGACTCGAATCTAGCCTAAAAAGGCATGTTTTGTTCGGCAGTCGACTGCCTCCGCAGAAGTTATGTAAGCATCATGCAGTATGTTAGCCGCTTTGTCGACACATTCCGGTAACAGCACCAGCATCAAAGATTGAGGGTTTACGGCATAATGCTCGACTTTGATCCCCTGCTCTGTTAGCAAAGCGTATGACCTTTCAACCAGTCCTTCGACATGAAGACCCACTGCGGTTAGTAAGCTTACCGACTCACTATTACGGATTTTGTCACTGAACACCAGTTCCAGCTTTGCATAAGCGTCGTGTTTTATCACTACACCTACCCATTCTGCATGCTCGATCACATTCCAAATCGTGACACCTAACATCTGACATTGTTTTTTCACACTGCACAACGTGTCTTTTTCAATTTGGATCAAGCACATATCACGCTGAATGGCGACCCCACACACCGCCGATTGGCACTCTTCACCTTTGACTAAACTGCCAGCATTGACATCAAAGCTTGATAGTACTCGCAATGGAACATTATGTTTCCAAGCATACTGGACAGAAGGCAAATGAAGCACTTTCGCACCTTTGCGTGCCATTTCTTCCATTGAAGGGAAATCGATCACATCCAGCTTCCGTGCATTCGAGACCACGCGCGGGTCGCAAGTATAGACGCCATCTACATCAGTAAAAATCTGACATTCATCAGCGTTGAGTGCACCTGCCAGAGTGACTGCACTGGTATCTGAGCCTCCTCGGCCAAGCGTGGTGATATCCCCGTTCTCATTAATGCCCTGGAATCCCGCGACAATGACAATCTGATCTTGTTCGAGTAGCTGGGTAATCACAGTGGTATTAATGTGTTTAATCGTTGCGTCATTGTGCTGATTGTCCGTCACAATGCTCGCTTGTGCTCCGGTAAGTGAACGCGCTGCATAACCAAGTTTATTTAGAGCCATCGCAAGCAGTGCCATCGACACCTGTTCACCAGCAGAGAGCAAAACATCAAGTTCTCGGGCAGTAGGGACACTATCTACCTGTTTAGCTAAGTCCATCAATCTGTTTGTTTCACCAGACATTGCCGATACGACTACGACAACTTGATTACCATCATTTTTCGCCTTTATGATGTGTTCAGCTACCTTGTGGATCCTTTCAATTGAACCCACAGAAGTTCCACCAAACTTTTGCACGATAAGGGGCTTTTTCACCAGTCTTCACCTTCCCAAGACCAAAGTCTCATTCGAACCACATTCAATATGTTGAATATTGCTTGTGGTAGTTATAACAAAAACCAAGTGTCTTACTTGATGTTCACTACGAGCATCAATTAAAGCACTTGGTTGTCAGAAAAAAATTACGCTCAATCAAATAACTGATTGAGCGTAAAGATAGTTCAATTTTTAATTACAGACGTTCTTCAAGCCATGGCTGAACTGTCTTGATAGCGTCAGGCAGAGCAGCAACATCCGTACCACCTGCTTGCGCCATATCAGGACGACCACCACCTTTACCGCCAACTTGCTCAGCAACCATCTTCACTAGGTCACCTGCTTTCACTTTGCCGATAAGGTCTTTCGTTACACCGGCAATAAGACCAATTTTGTCGCCATTGATGTTAGCCAGAAGAATAACGCCGCTGCCTACTTGGTTCTTGATATCATCCACCATAGTACGCAGGTTCTTGTTATCCGCACCTTCCAGAGCAGCAATCAGTACTTTAGTACCGTTGATATCCTGAACTTTACCCATGATGTTGGCACTTTCCGCAGCAGCCATCTTGTCTTTAAGTTTCTGGATTTCTTTCTCTAGAGATTTCGCTTTTTGCGCCGACTCAACAAGTTTCTCTTCGTATTTCGCTTGTTGTTCTTCGATAGCATCCAATGCAGCTTCACCGGTTACTGCTTCGATACGACGGATGCCTGCTGCGATACCACCTTCAGAGGTAATCTTAAACAGACCGATATCACCCGTGTTAGAAGCGTGGATACCACCACAAAGCTCAGTTGAGAACTCTCCCATAGACAGCACACGAACTTCATCGTCGTACTTCTCACCGAACAATGCCATTGCACCTTTCTGCTTAGCAGACTCGATGTCCATGATGTTAGTTTCAATCACGTGGTTGCGACGAACTTGAGCATTCACTAGGCGCTCAACTTCTTTTAGCTCAGCAGGCGTTACCGCTTCTAGATTCGAGAAGTCAAAGCGTAGGTTTTCAGGTTTAACAAGCGACCCCTTCTGCGCAACGTGCTCACCAAGTACTTGACGTAAAGCTGCGTGAAGCAAGTGGGTTGCTGAGTGGTTTAGAGAGATAGCCGCGCGACGCTCTGCATCAACAACCGCTTCAACTTCATCACCTTTCGCTAGTACACCTTCCGCCAGTACGCCGTGATGTGCAATTGCATTACCTAGCTTCTGAGTATCTTCCACTTTGAATAGACCAGATTCAGTTTTAAGCACACCAGCGTCACCACACTGACCGCCTGACTCTGCGTAGAATGGCGTTTCCCCAAGGATGATGATCGCTTTATCACCTGCCGATAGAGATTCAGCCGCTTCACCTTCAACGAAGATTTCAGCTACGCTGCTGTTACCTTGAGTAGCTACGTAACCACAAAACTCAGAGTCTACGTCAGACTTAATCGTTGCGTTGTAGTCAGTACCGAATTGGCCAGCTTCACGAGCGCGTTGACGCTGCTCTTCCATCGCTTTCTCGAAACCTGCTTCGTCGATAGTGAAGTCACGTTCACGAGCAACGTCGTTAGTTAAGTCAGCAGGGAAACCGTAAGTATCGTAAAGCTTAAATACCGTTTCACCATCAAGCTCTTTTCCTTCAAGTGCATCTAGCGCTTCATTAAGGATAACCATACCGCGTTCTAGGGTGCGGCCAAAATTCTCTTCTTCAATGCGAAGGACTTTTTCAACAACGGCTTGTTGCTTCTTAAGTTCGTCAGCTGCGCTGCCCATCACTTCAGCCAATACGCCCACAAGTTTGTGGAAGAATACGCCTTGTGCGCCAAGCTTGTTGCCGTGACGAACGGCACGACGAATAATACGACGTAAAACGTAACCACGACCTTCGTTGGAAGGCATAACGCCATCAGCGATAAGGAATGAACAAGAACGGATGTGGTCAGCAATAACGCGTAGCGATTGGTTCGATAAGTCATCGTGACCAACGATCTCTGCTGTTGCTTTGATCAGCTTTTGGAATACATCGATTTCGTAGTTTGAGTGAACACCTTGCATGATTGCAGAAATACGCTCAATACCCATACCTGTATCAACCGCAGGCTTAGGTAGTGGTTCCATCGTGCCATCTGCATGACGGTTGAACTGCATAAATACGTTGTTCCAGATCTCGATGAAACGGTCACCGTCTTCTTCAGGTGTACCAGGGCGACCACCCCAGATATGCTCACCGTGATCATAGAAAATTTCAGTACATGGTCCACATGGACCGGTGTCACCCATCGTCCAGAAGTTATCTGATTCGAACTGCTTACCGCCTTCTTTGTCGCCGATACGAACGATACGATCAGCAGGAACGCCTACTTTTTTGTTCCAGATATCGAACGCTTCGTCATCTGTCTCGTAAACTGTTACCAGTAGGCGTTCTTTTGGAAGTTGTAGTGTTTCGGTTAGGAATTCCCAAGCAAAAGCAATCGCGTCTTCTTTGAAGTAATCACCAAAACTGAAGTTACCTAGCATTTCGAAGAAAGTATGGTGACGAGCTGTAAAACCAACGTTCTCAAGGTCGTTATGTTTACCACCCGCACGTACACAACGCTGAGCCGTAGTTGCTCGTGTGTAGGCACGCTTTTCGGCGCCTAAGAAGCAATCTTTAAATTGGTTCATACCTGCGTTAGTAAATAGCAGGGTTGGATCGTTATGCGGAACCAACGATGAACTGTCTACGATTTGGTGTCCTTTGCTTTCAAAGAACTTAAGGAACGCGTTACGAACCTCATCAGTGCTCATGTACATGCAGCTCTTCCTGAAAATAGTCGAGTTAGAATTTTGCGCTATTGTAGATCATGGTTAACGCTACGACTAGTTTTCTTGTAGAAAAGAACCTTTTGATTCGACAATTCAAAGTAAATCATCAAATTGATGGATATTTCAGTGCTTACTCCTCACTTTCCGAACTTAACGCATAGCTGATTTGTTCAAAGCTGTAGCCTCGATATTGCAAAAAGCGCACTTGTTTCGCGTACTCTTTTTGGTCTTTTGCTTTCATTCCTTTGAATTTCTTCTCAGCGGCTTGTTTTGCTAACTCAAACCAATCTTGCGGCTCTTCTTCCATCGCTTTATCGACTATCGAATCTGCGACTCTCTTCTGTTGCAGCTCTTGGCGAATACGTCGCTCTCCATGTCCTTTGTAAACGTGTTGACGGATTTGGCTTCTCGCATAGCGCAGGTCATCAAGATAGTTGTGGTCTAAGCAGAAGTTGATGGCCTCTTGAATCGCGTCTTGATCGTAACCTTTAAAACTGAGTTTTTGATAAAGTTCGTATTCACCATGATCACGACGACTAAGCAACTGAATAGCGGCTTCTGTACTGGAAAGAGTCGGGAGTTTGCGTTGAAACATAATCTCAATATAGCTTAGATATAACAAAGCCCCACGAATGCGGGGCTTTGAATGGAGATAGATTAGCTTATAGCTCTTCTTGCTCTGGCATTTGGCCTAGTTCAGCATCATCTGGCTGAATTTCTGCTGGCGAAAGTAGCATTTCACGCAGTTTAGCGTCGATAGCTTGCGCTGCTTCAGGGTTCTCACGAAGGAACTTACCCGCATTCGCTTTACCTTGACCAATCTTGTCACCGTTGTAGCTATACCATGCACCCGCTTTTTCGATTAGCTTGTTCTTAACACCTAAATCGATTAGCTCACCTTCTCGGTTAAAGCCTTGGCCATACATGATTTGCGTTTCAGCTTGTTTGAATGGTGCAGCAATCTTGTTCTTAACAACCTTGATACGAGTTTCATTACCCACCACTTCGTCGCCTTCTTTGATAGAGCCTGTACGACGAATATCAAGACGAACTGACGCGTAGAACTTAAGTGCGTTACCACCTGTGGTTGTTTCTGGGTTACCAAACATCACACCAATCTTCATACGGATTTGGTTGATGAAGATACACATACAGTTAGACTGCTTAAGGTTACCCGTTAGCTTACGCATTGCTTGAGAAAGCATACGCGCCTGAAGACCCATGTGGCTGTCGCCCATTTCACCTTCGATTTCAGCTTTAGGCGTTAGTGCTGCAACTGAGTCAACTACCATTACGTCTATCGCACCTGAACGTGCTAGAGCATCACAGATCTCTAAAGCTTGCTCACCCGTATCTGGCTGAGAAACAAGTAACGCATCAATATCAACGCCTAGTTTCTTCGCATAAACAGGATCAAGTGCGTGCTCGGCATCGATGAAGGCACAGGTTTTACCTTGCTTCTGTGCTGCAGCAATACACTCTAGAGTTAGGGTTGTTTTACCTGATGATTCAGGACCGTAGATCTCTACGATACGACCCATTGGCAGGCCACCAGCACCAAGAGCGATATCTAAAGAAAGTGAACCTGTAGAGATTGTTTCTACATCCATTGCGCGGTTATCACCAAGGCGCATGATTGAACCTTTACCGAATTGCTTTTCAATCTGACCTAGCGCAGCGGCGAGCGCTTTCTGTTTGTTCTCGTCCATCACTTTCTCCAAATGACTCATCTATTTCGTGCTGATGATTATCAATCTAATTCTTCCGTTCAGCCATGTTACTGAACAATCAATGCAAGTCATTATACTGTTGATTCATACAGTGTCTATACCTGTGTGGATTTTTTTTAACTTTTGGTGATATCCACCTAATTTTAAAGACTTTTAAAATCTTAGGCAGATCATATCTCTCTTGCGAGCAATTCTACATACAGTACTTTTAGGGCGTGCTCAACCGCCTGTTGACGAACTTGTGCTCGGTCACCTGACAAACACAACGTCTCGACTTTTTTCCAACCAATTGAATCAGCCCAAGCAAAACAAACGGTGCCTACCGGTTTTAGCTCAGTACCGCCTCCTGGGCCTGCGATACCGCTGATTGAAACACCAACATTGGCATTAGAGTTGTGGATTGCTCCCTCGACCATCTCAACGACCGTCTGTTCACTGACAGCACCAAACCGCTCTAGCGTTGCTTCTGATACACCTAGCATCTCCATCTTGGCTTCGTTGCTGTAGGTGATAAAGGCACGATCAAACCAAGCTGAGCTACCTGCAACATCGGTAATCGCGGCAGACACGCCACCACCAGTGCAAGATTCTGCAGTGGTTAGGATTAATTTATAATGATTTAGTAACTCACCTAACTGTTGAGAGAGATTTTGCTGTGATTCCATATCTAAAACCCTTTATTACACCTTTTCGCTCTTAGGCTATTCACGTATCCTAAGCCGCAATATAAATAAACGAAAGATCCCAACTGTGAAAGCGTTACCTGAAAAAGAAAAGCAAAAGCACACGCCCATGATGCAGCAATATCTCAAGCTCAAAGCTGAGAACCCAGATATCTTGCTGTTTTATCGTATGGGGGATTTCTACGAGCTTTTCTACGATGATGCGAAGCGAGCATCTCAACTACTCGATATTTCGCTGACTAAGCGAGGCGCTTCTGCAGGCGAGCCTATCCCTATGGCGGGTGTACCATTTCATGCCGTGGAAGGTTATCTGGCAAAACTGGTTCAACTTGGTGAGTCTGTCGCCATATGTGAGCAGATCGGCGATCCAGCCACAAGTAAGGGGCCAGTAGAACGCGCTGTCGTTCGCATTGTCACACCAGGTACCGTCACCGACGAGGCACTACTGTCTGAAAGACTAGATAACCTAATTGCTGCCATCTATTATCACGACGGTAAATTTGGTTATGCCACCTTAGATGTCACTTCAGGTCGATTCCAATTGATGGAACCTGAAACTGAAGAAGCGATGGCAGCAGAACTGCAACGCACTTCACCACGTGAGCTGCTGTTCCCAGAAGATTTTGAACCTGTTCACCTGATGTCTTCGCGCAATGGAAATCGTCGTCGCCCTGTTTGGGAATTTGAACTCGATACCGCCAAACAGCAGTTAAACCAACAGTTTGGCACTCGTGACTTAGTGGGTTTCGGAGTTGAACACGCTAAGCTGGGTCTCTGCGCGGCAGGTTGTTTGATTCAATATGTCAAAGACACTCAGCGCACGGCGCTACCACACATTCGCTCATTGACGTTTGACAGACAAGATCACTCTGTCATTTTAGATGCGGCGACGCGACGCAACTTAGAAATTACTCACAACCTTGCCGGAGGTACTGACAATACCTTGGCTGAGGTACTCGATCATACTGCGACAGCAATGGGCAGTCGTATGCTCAAACGCTGGCTTCATCAGCCTATGCGCGACATCGACACGCTGAATCATCGTTTAGATGCCATTTCAGAACTGAAAGAAGTGTCACTCTTTGCCGACCTTCACCCTGTACTAAAACAAATCGGTGATATCGAACGTATTCTAGCTCGCTTAGCGCTACGCAGTGCAAGGCCACGTGACTTGGCTCGCCTCCGCTTTGCTATGCAGCAATTGCCTGAACTCGCGGAATCAATGAGTTCATTAACCCACCCATACTTAGCGAAGCTGGCTCAATACGCCGCACCAATGGATGAAATATGTGAGCTACTAGAACGAGCAATCAAAGACAACCCACCTGTCGTGATTCGTGATGGCGGCGTGATTGCCGAAGGGTACAATACAGAACTCGATGAGTGGCGTAAGCTAGCTGATGGTGCCACCGAGTATCTCGAAAAAATGGAGCAAGAAGAGCGAGAACGCCACGGTATCGACACGCTAAAAGTCGGCTACAACAATGTACATGGCTTCTTTATTCAAGTCAGTCGAGGGCAAAGCCACCTAGTACCACCGCACTACGTTCGCCGCCAAACTCTGAAGAATGCTGAACGCTACATTATTCCAGAGCTTAAGGAGCATGAAGATAAGGTTTTTAACTCCAAATCGAAAGCGCTCGCTCTGGAAAAGCAACTCTGGGAAGAGCTATTTGATCTCTTGCTGCCGCATCTAGAGCAAATGCAAAACGTGGCTTCTGCGGTTTCACAAATTGATGTACTGCAAAACTTAGCTGAACGTGCAGACAGCCTAGATTATTGCCGCCCGAATTTAACGAAAGAAGTGGGCATTCATATTCAGGCTGGTCGCCACCCTGTGGTTGAGCAGGTAATGGATGACCCATTTATTGCCAATCCAATTGAGTTAAACCCACAACGTAAGATGTTGATCATTACCGGTCCGAACATGGGCGGTAAATCGACTTATATGCGCCAAACTGCTTTGATTGCGCTGATGGCACACATTGGCTCTTATGTGCCTGCCGAGTCAGCTCAAATTGGCTCAATTGATCGTATCTTCACCCGTATTGGCGCTTCGGATGATCTCGCCTCTGGTCGCTCTACTTTTATGGTTGAGATGACAGAAACAGCTAACATTCTGCACAACGCAACGGCCAACAGCTTGGTCTTGATGGATGAAATCGGTCGCGGTACCAGTACTTATGACGGCCTTTCTCTCGCCTGGGCAAGTGCCGAGTGGCTAGCGAAAGAGCTAGGTTCAATGACCTTGTTTGCGACTCATTATTTTGAGTTAACTGAGCTACCTAACCAGATCCCACACTTAGCGAACGTGCACCTCGATGCGGTCGAACATGGTGATAGCATTGCCTTTATGCACGCAGTCCAAGAAGGGGCCGCGAGTAAATCCTACGGTCTTGCCGTTGCAGGTTTAGCGGGCGTACCTAAAAGCGTGATCAAACAGGCGCGCGCTAAATTGACCCAGTTAGAACAACTCGGTCACGAAAATGAAGGCTCAGCGCATTCAAGCGCAGTGGATATCGCCAACCAGCTTAGCCTGATCCCAGAGCCTAGCGAGGTTGAAGAGGCTCTTTCTGCAATAGACCCCGATGACCTAACACCAAGGCAGGCACTAGAAGAACTTTATCGACTGAAAAAGTTGATGTAATACCAATCGGGATAAATCGGAGACCCGATATTTATTCTGGTTGGTATAATTACTAGAGTCTGTTGACCTAATGCAATAGAAAACAAAACGGCAGCCAATTGGATTGGCTGCCGTTTTGTTTGACTGTAAAAGTCTTAAGCTTAGAGCTTCCTGCGTAATAACATCAATGCAACGGTTAAAAACACAATACTTGGCATCACAGCCCCAAACACCGGCGGGATGTTATAGACCAAACTGAGTGGGCCAAAGAATTCACTCGAAATATAGAAAGTAAACCCAGCGATAACACCCGACAGAATACGTGCGCCCATGGTCACACTACGCAGTGGACCAAAGATAAATGACAGCGCCATCAACATCATCACTGCTATCGAGAATGGCTGAGTCACTTTACGCCAAAAAGCCAGTTCATAACGTGACGGATCTTGCTCAGACGCTTTCAAGTAGGTGACGTAGTCATACAATCCACCGAGTGATAGCTCTTCTGGTTTGACAGTAACCACCGCAAGCTTGTCTGGAGCTAAAGAGGTCGTCCAGCTATATTCCGCCAGACTTTGCTTAGAGATTTCAACTTCATCAACCATTTCTGTAAGCTGAACGTCATTCATCATCCAAGTGTTATCCGACACATACTCCACTTCTGCTGCATAAACCACACTTTCCAAGCGCTTGTCGTCGTCGTAGCGCCACATGTTCATGCCATAGATTTTGTCGTCCTCAACCTTACCGATAAAAATAAAGTCATTGGCATCACGTGCCCAAACCCCAGTTCGCACTGACATAATCGCACCGCCAGACGTCGCGAATGCACGTAAGTCACGTGCCGCTTTCTGAGCTTGAGGAGCCCCCCATTGGCCGAGCAAGGTCACCATAATCATCAGTGGAATTGCCGTTTTAAGCACCGACAAGCCAATGTCTAGCTTCGAGAAACCAGCCGCCTGCATCACCACCAGCTCAGAGCTAGAAGCTAACATGCCAAGACCGATCAAGGCTCCAAGCAGTGCCGCCATTGGGAAAAACATTTCAATATCACGTGGAATACTCAGCAGCACAAACAGCAAGGCTTGCAACAAGTCATAACTACCCTCACCCACTTTACGCAACTGTTCGACGTATTTAATGATGGCAGAGAGGCCGACAAAGGTTGCCAGTACCAAAGATGACGTGGCGATAATAGTTCTACCTATGTAGAGATCGAGAATCTTAAACACGACTTACGCTGCCTTTTTTCTTTGTCTTAGTTTGTCTTTGAAGCGGCGGACAGGAATACTGTCCATCGAGTTAATAGCAATAGCGGTCAATAGTAGCGCAGCATTAATAGGCCACATGCCAACGAAAGTCGGAATAGAACCGTCTTCTATCGCTGACTTAGTGGCACTAATTGCCAAGAAGTAAGCCAAATAGATTAAAATTGCTGGCCCCATTTTGGCAAATCGTCCCTGACGAGGGTTAACGGCCGAAAGCGGTACCACCAACATAGTCAACAAAGGAATACAAATCACCAACGAGATACGCCATTGAACCTCGGCTTGCGCGCGCGGGTCTGGGTTCTTCAGCAGTGCTATAGTAGAAATCGCTTCCCAGTCACGACCTTTGGGTTTCACGTCACGTTGGCCAATCAAACCTTCATATTGGTCGAAGTCAGTCACCATATAGTCAACGCGTGTTGGAACCCCTTCATAGCGAGTTCCATCGTACATACGAATCACTTGTCGACCATCACTCAACTCTTTCACTTCACCTGATTGAGAAAAGGAAACGCTCGGAAGAATCGAGTCACGTGGACGCATTTGAGCAACAAACACACGTTTGAGCTTTTTGCCATCAATATCATCAATGAAAACCACTGAAGAGCCGTCGGGTGTACCTTGAAAGTGGCCCTTTTTAAGCAAGTCGACACTGTTCTCGGCTTCCACCTCTTCTTGCAGTTTAACCAGTTGGTCTTGACTGTAGGGAGCAAAAACGAATGAGTTAAAACCCGCAATCACACCGGTAATAACGGCAAGGTACAAAGCCGCGCGGATCAAGAACTTATTACCGATCCCCGTTGCATTCATTACCGTAATTTCACTTTCGGCGTATAAACGACCGAAAGTGAGCAAGATCCCCAAAAAAAGACTCAACGGCAACATCAATAGTCCCATTGAAGGCATGCTTAAAGCAACATAGTGCATGACCAAGCTGGCGGGAATGTCACCATCCGAAGCATCGGCCAAAACTTTGATCAATTTTTGGCTAAGGAACACTAAAAACAGGATAAAAAATATCGCTAATTGGCTTTTGAGTGTCTCGCGGATCAAATATCTAACAATAATCACGCTGAAATTACCTATACAAAACTTGTTTTTTTAATTGAATCACTATAATTTCCCGTTGAACCTTTTATTTTTTAAATTTTTGGCTAACTGTTAATGCGCTTATTTAAGAATAGTTCCGAGTAAGGAATCAACAAGTAAGACGGCATTATCTAACATTTAGTTCTATTTGTCTTCAGGATGTAGGAGTACGCATGGAGTTCAGTGTAAAAAGTGGCAGTCCAGAGAAACAACGCAGCGCATGTATCGTTGTGGGCGTGTTCGAGCCACGTCGCCTTTCTCCAGTTGCCGAGCAGCTAGATAAAATCAGCGATGGCTATATTAGTTCACTACTTCGCCGTGGTGATCTAGAAGGGAAACCGGGGCAGATGCTACTGCTTCATCAAGTACCAGGTGTCCTATCAGAGCGTGTTTTACTCGTAGGTTGCGGTAAAGAGCGTGAATTGGGTGAGCGTCAGTACAAAGAGATCATCCAGAAAACCATCAATACGCTAAACGAAACAGGTTCAATGGAAGCTGTGTGTTTCCTAACTGAATTGCACGTTAAAGGCCGCGATACTTACTGGAAAGTTCGTCAAGCCGTTGAAGCAACAAAAGATGGTCTGTACACCTTCGACCAATTCAAGAGCCAAAAGCCAGAAACTCGTCGACCACTACGCAAGCTAGTGTTTAACGTACCAACGCGTCGTGAGCTAAACCTAGGTGAGAAAGCGATCGCGCACGGCCTAGCTATCTCTTCTGGTGTTAAAGCATCGAAAGATCTTGGCAACATGCCACCTAACATCGCTAATCCTGCTTACCTTGCTTCTCAAGCGCGTCGCCTCGCTGACGACTACGAAACCGTCACCACCAAGATCATTGGTGAACAAGAGATGGAAAAGCTGGGCATGACTTCATACCTAGCGGTAGGCCGTGGCTCGAAGAACGAATCGATGATGTCTGTCATGGAGTACAAAGGCAACCCAGATCCAGAAGCAAAACCCATTGTACTGGTTGGTAAAGGCCTAACTTTCGATTCAGGCGGTATCTCACTCAAGCCTGGTGAAGGTATGGATGAGATGAAGTACGACATGTGTGGTGCGGCATCAGTATTCGGTACCATGAAAGCACTAGCGAAACTTAACCTACCTATCAATGTTGTCGCGATTCTTGCGGGTTGTGAAAACATGCCTGGCAGCAACGCTTACCGCCCTGGTGACATCTTGACGACTATGTCAGGTCAAACTGTCGAGGTACTCAACACTGACGCTGAAGGTCGTCTGGTACTGTGTGATGCATTAACTTACGTTGAGCGTTACGAGCCTGAGTGTGTGGTAGACGTTGCAACCCTAACAGGTGCTTGTGTGATTGCGCTAGGCCACCATATCAGTGGCGTTATCTCAAACCACAATCCACTTTCTCACGAACTCGTGAATGCGTCTGAGCAAGCCAGCGATCGTGCATGGCGCCTACCTATGGCAGACGAGTACCACGAACAGTTGAAGAGCCCATTTGCTGATATGGCAAACATTGGTGGTCGTCCTGGCGGCACCATTACTGCGGGTTGCTTCTTATCTAAGTTCGCCAAGAAATATCACTGGGCGCACGTCGATATCGCAGGCACTGCTTGGAAATCAGGTGCAGCAAAAGGCTCGACTGGCCGTCCGGTCTCAATGCTTGTCCAATTCCTGCTTAACCGCAGTGGCCAAGAGACAGAGGAATAATCCTCACAATCTTGAAAAGGGCCGCAAGGCCCTTTTTTGTATCTATTCGGGTCCATCGGGCCTAATAAAAGCGAGCAGTTATGGCGAATGCAACGTTTTACATTATTAATCCAGACTCTCCTCAGGCCGAGGCACAAGGGTTTGGTTTATATGTACTCTTTCTTGCTCAACATTTCGCCAAGCAAGGTGCTAAGGTTTATCTCAATTGCAACGATAAATCTCACGCTGAACAGATCGCTGAGTTTTTCTGGCAAGTTGATGCCAAACAATTTGTTGCGCATAACCTCGTCGGTGAAGGGCCAAGATATGGCACCCTTATCGAGATTGGCTACCAAGGAGTCAAACCTTCATGGAATCGACAACTGGTAATAAATTTGGCGGAAAATGAGACAACCTTTGCGAACAAGTTTGCAGAGGTGGTAGACTTCGTCCCTTGCGAAGAAAAAGCCAAGCAACTGGCGCGAGAAAGATATAAAATCTATCGCCACGCAGGCTATCAGCTACAAACGATCGAAATCGAACACAGATAGGGTCTGTTGACCTCGCAACAACAAACAACCGGTCAATCCTTATAGTTAAGGCGATCTTGTTAGAGATCCCTCACTTATAAAGATTGACAGAGATTAACTTTAACCAGAACCAATCCTCTAAATATTTGGGTTTGGAGCAAAGCAACAAATGAGCAAAACCCTATGAATATACGAGTAGTATTTGATTAGGGTTTGCGAATGCAGTCAACGCAGCTATCAGCCCAAATATAACGAGGAAATACGAGCGCTATGGAAAAGACATACAACCCAACTTCAATTGAACAAGCTTTATACCAAGCTTGGGAAGAGAAAGGCTACTTTAAGCCACACGGTGACACGACGAAAGAATCATACAGCATCATGATCCCGCCACCGAACGTCACTGGTAGCCTACACATGGGCCACGCGTTCCAAGACACCATCATGGATACTCTGATCCGTGCTGAGCGCATGAAGGGCAAAAATACCCTTTGGCAAGTAGGTACTGACCACGCAGGTATCGCAACCCAGATGGTTGTTGAGCGTAAGATCGCTGCAGAAGAAGGCAAAACCAAACACGACTACGGCCGTGACGCTTTCATCGACAAGATCTGGGAATGGAAAGGCGAGTCAGGTGGTACCATCACTAAGCAGCTTCGTCGTCTAGGCGCATCAGTAGACTGGGACCGCGAGCGTTTCACTATGGATGACGGTCTATCTAACGCAGTTCAAGAAGTGTTTGTTCGTCTGTATGAAGACGATCTAATCTACCGAGGTAAGCGTCTAGTAAACTGGGATCCTAAGCTACACACTGCGATCTCTGATCTAGAAGTTGAAAACAAAGACAAAAAAGGCCACATGTGGCACTTCCGCTACCCACTAGCAGATGGCGTTAAAACGGCTGACGGCAAAGACTACATTGTTGTCGCGACAACGCGTCCTGAAACCATGCTGGGTGATACTGGTGTAGCTGTTAACCCAGAAGATCCACGTTACAAAGATCTTATCGGTAAAGAAATTGTTCTTCCTGTCGTTGATCGTCGTATCCCTATTGTCGGCGACGAGCACGCGGATATGGAGAAAGGTACTGGCTGTGTGAAAATCACACCTGCGCACGACTTCAACGACTACGAAGTTGGTAAGCGCCACCAGCTACCCATGATCAACATCCTAACCTTTGATGCCAACATCCGTGATGCCGCGGAAGTGTTCAACACTAACGGTGAAGCGTGTGATGCCTACTCAACGGAACTGCCCGCTAAATACCACGGTATGGAGCGTTTTGCCGCGCGTAAAGCAATCGTTGCTGAGTTCGACGAACTAGGTCTTCTAGATGAAATCAAAGATCATGATCTAACCGTACCTTACGGTGACCGTGGTGGCGTGGTTATTGAACCAATGCTGACTGACCAATGGTACGTTCGCACAGCACCTCTTGCTGAAACGGCAACGAAAGCGGTTGAAGATGGTGAAATCCAATTTGTGCCTAAGCAGTACGAAAACATGTACTTCTCTTGGATGCGTGATATTCAAGACTGGTGTATCTCTCGTCAGCTTTGGTGGGGTCACCGCATCCCTGCTTGGTACGACAACGACGGCAACGTATACGTAGGTCGTACTGAAGAAGAAGTTCGTGCTAACAACAACCTAGCGCCAGTTGTAGTTCTACGCCAAGACGACGACGTACTGGATACTTGGTTCTCTTCAGCGCTTTGGACGTTCGGCACACAAGGTTGGCCTGAAAACACAGATGATCTGAAGACATTCCACCCTTCAGATGTACTAGTGACTGGTTTCGACATCATCTTCTTCTGGGTTGCTCGTATGATCATGATGACGATGCACTTCTGTAAAGATGAAAACGGCAAGCCTCAAGTACCATTCAAAACCGTTTACGTTACCGGTCTAATCCGTGACGAAAACGGCGACAAGATGTCCAAGTCTAAGGGTAACGTTCTTGACCCAATCGACATGATCGATGGTATCGACCTTGAGTCTCTGGTTGAGAAGCGCACTGGCAACATGATGCAGCCTCAACTAGCGAAGAAGATCGAGAAGAACACGCGTAAGACATTCGAAGACGGTATCGAACCTTACGGTACTGACGCACTGCGCTTCACACTAGCAGCAATGGCATCGACTGGCCGTGATATCAACTGGGATATGAAGCGTCTAGAAGGTTACCGCAACTTCTGTAACAAGCTATGGAACGCAAGCCGTTACGTACTGATGAACACAGAAGAGCAAGATTGTGGCTTTGGCGCAGGTGAGATTGAATACTCACTCGCGGACAAGTGGATCGAGTCTCAGTTTGAACTAGCAGCGAAAGAGTTCAATGGTCACATTGATAACTTCCGTCTGGATATGGCAGCAAACACGATTTACGAATTCATCTGGAACCAATTCTGTGACTGGTACCTAGAGCTTACTAAGCCTGTTCTTTGGAAAGGTAATGAAGCTCAGCAACGCGGTACACGTCGCACGCTAATCACTGTTCTAGAGAAGACACTTCGTCTAGCGCACCCAGTGATTCCATACATCACAGAGACAATCTGGCAAAGCGTTAAGCCACTGGTTGACGGTGTTGAAGGTGAGACAATCATGCTTCAAGCGCTTCCTCAATTCGACGAAGCAAACTTCAACCAAGCTGCACTTGATGATATCGAGTGGGTTAAGTCGTTTATTACTAGCATCCGTAACCTACGTGCTGAGTACGACATCAACCCAGGTAAGCCGCTTGAAGTGATGCTAAAAGCAGCGAGCGCAGAAGATGCAGCACGCCTAGAAGCAAACAAACAAGTGCTTGTTTCTCTAGCTAAGCTTGAATCGGTACGTGTACTGGAAGCCGGTGAAGAAACACCAGCTTGCGCAACGGCACTTGTTGCTAAGTCTGAGCTGATGATCCCAATGGCGGGGCTAATTGACAAGGACGCTGAGCTTGCTCGTCTAGATGGCGAAATCAAGAAGACTCACGGTGAAATCAAGCGTATTGAAGGTAAGCTAGGTAACGAAGGTTTCGTTGCTAAAGCACCAGAAGCGGTTGTGGCCAAAGAGCGCGAGAAGTTAGAGGGTTACAAAGAGACTCTAGCGAAACTCGAAGAGCAGAAAACCACAATTGCTGCGCTGTAAATAAGCCAGTATTAGTGACAAAGAAAAGGCAGCGAGTTCGCTGCCTTTTTTGTCTCTGTTATTCACGCGCGGCTTGGATGCGTTGCTCAAAATCAGGGTGAGTACTCATCCACTCTGGTGGTTCCAACATTTCTTGTTGCTTGAAAAGTTCAAACATTTCCGCCATAGGCTCACTGCTACCATATAAGGTCAACATGGCTTGTCTAGCGTAAGCATCCGCTTCCAATTCAGCCTCACGAGAATGACCATTGGAAATGAAGAAAACTCCCAGACCAGCTAAGTTATCTACCACTCCCGAGCTTTCGCCCGTTAAAAGAGCAACACCAACCGAAAGTAGACTCGAATGCACCAACTTCTTGACCATATGCCGATGATGAATATGGCCTAACTCATGAAGAATAATGCTATCGAGTTGCTGCTCGTTGTCAGCTAACGCGACCAATTCATCAAGTAAGACTATTTTACCGCCCGGCAATGCAAAAGCATTCGCACCAAGTTCTGAGGAGCGAAACACCACCTCAACAGGATAAGGCAAGGCTTCGAGTTGCTCGACATGTTGAGTGACTCGCTGGCGAATTTCTTGCTGCGCTTGTGGGCTCAATTCACTCTCTTGCCAGCTATTATCAAAGCTCTCGAGAATTTTGTCACCCAGTGCCACGGCAACATAGTCGGGGAGCGTTTTTGCGACCTTGTCACTGGCCCAAGGCAGCGCATAGAAATAACTGCCTAGCACCACACCGATGCATACAAGCACCGACAACAACCACGCCATCCAGTTGGCTTCTATTTTATCAACCTTACTGCTTCTACGATTACGTTCCAACCAATGGCTGACCTCTGTTGTTCTTTCGACAACAAATACCCAGCCATCAGGAAACTTAAATCGCACTGGCAGATTCCCAACAGGTGCGCTGACGTCGGCGCACTGTTGATCACAACTGATGATTTTACCGTCAACACGCAAGCTTAGCGCATTGGCTTGTGTTACATCCAATTGAGCAGGATGACGTTCTGAGCTGCGTGGTGGAAACGCGACCCCATCAAACAGCATTAGTTAATTCCAATTCCTAGATCAAAGGCTTGAGCCACTTCATCCGATACAGCAGACTTAATATTTGAATCTTGGTCTGTCGCCTTAAGGACACTCATATCACCAAATACGGCTGTGTTGTCAGCAACATAACGCGTAGTACGGATCATAACCCATGGTCTGGCAATACTTAACGTGACGACCTGAAGTAAAAAGTTAGTAATCACCAACCCTGTATACCCTCTTGCGGTAAATGACGACTTGAAAGTGTAATGATTATCTGACTCTTGCTCTAACTTAGCTTGTAACTGTCCAAAGACGTAATTGCGTACTCGTGTCGTTGTGTATGCTGTCAGACCAATCATCAAAGTGATGAGTCCTAGGTAACCAATAATGAATACCGAAAACTGAGATGCCCCCATCAACGAGCTGTAATCACCATTCTGAATTGCCGAAAAATCAAAACCATTGAATGCCGTTAAAGACATCGCAATAACAAGGACAATAGACAAAGCAATACCTAATCCCATCGCTTTTAGGTAAGTCTTAATAAAAAAGCCCGTTTCCAGATCGGCACCAAACTTCCAATCTCCGTATCGATACCCGTTAGCAAAATACTTATGCGCGCCAACTACAACCCATGCATACACAGCAGCCATGAAAATCAGAGACGCGATCCCCAATACCGTAGCAGCAACATTAGAAACACTCGATACCGCCACAACCACTGCAACATAAGCAGCCATCGCCAGTAAAGCGCCCAAGCCCCGCCCCATAAGCGACAAATACGCTTCTTTTAGTGATGAATCAAAAGAGAAGTGAACATTGCGGTAGCTTGTCATCGCTGCATCAAAGCGAGCATTGCTCCACAATAGCCAAGGAAGAGCGGCATAAAAAACCAGAAGTAGAGCAACACTCACTGCAGGGAAAAACGCGTTTGCCACACCCCAAGCAACCAGTACCGCAATTGCGACAAGACGCCCTTTAAGGATCTGCATCGGCTGGGCATGATATTCAAAGTTATCACCATTAATATAGGTATTACCGTAAAAATAACGTTTGGTTCTGACTTTCGCCCACGCTGAATATATACCCAATGTAATAATAGAAAGGAGAACATTGACTATCCAAATGCCAAAAAACTCCCCCCCTTTCCCCTGAAACTCAACAGGGTTAGTGATACGTTTTTCTTCCATATTTTCAATTTCCTGACGTTGTTAACTATTGATATAAGCCAAACAATTTCTTACATTTCATTCCCAACGTCTATGCCTTAGAGTCGACAAAAATGCAACTAGTTGATATTCATCACATTCGGTAACGTAGATTAATACATAAAATTTACATATTGCGCAGCTTGCCCAATGTTATTGATTGGTAACTCAATTATTCGAGTTCGTTTGCTCTTTATTATTGGCTTTGTGGTAACTTTAAATCCTTATATAAATCCAGCTCTTCTAGAATTAAAGAAGATTGTCAGACAGGAAATGAGTGCCTTGGTAAAAACGATACTCAGTTTTTGTATGCTTCAATGCCTATGGTGTTTTGACGCAAATGCCAAAAGCTCACCGGAAGTAATACAAATTGCAGCAGGAGACTGGGCTCCCTTTATTGGTGAAACGCTAGATAACTACGGTCACGTTGGTGATACCATTCAACAAGCCTTTGCCAACCAAGGTTACCAAGTAGAGTTTCACTTTTACCCTTGGAAACGGGCTTACAAAAAAGCCAGCGAAGGAGATTATGTCGCGACCGCCGTTTGGATGTATGCCGAAGAGCGAACAGAGTTCTTTATGTACAGCGATCCTGTAGCTCAGGAGCAATTTGTATTTTTCCACTTACAAGAGACACCCTTTGACTGGCAATCATTAGCTGACTTGGAAGGAAAACGGCTTGGTGGTGGTTTAGGTTACAGTTATGGTGCGGAATTGGACCAAATGCTAGAACACAAGCGTATTAGCATCAACCGTGTTGAGAACCCAGAAAAGGCTTTTCAGCTACTCAAATACCGTAGAGTGGAATTAGTTCCGGAAGAGAAACATATTGGCATGTATGCCCTTAGCCAACTACCGCTAGAAATGCAAAAGTTAATCACTTATCACCCAAAACCTTTTCTCACTAATGACAGCTATTTAATGTTTTCTAAAGCCCACCCAAAGGCTCAAGCCTTAATGGAAGTATTCAATCAAGGCTTAGCGCAACTGAAAGCATTACCTAATGAGGCTGAGAACTAAACTACGCGGTTTTGCTCTTTACCTTCAACAAAAGCGACGATATTGTCGATCAGGATATTGACGAGTTTTTGAATTGATGAGTCACTGCCCCAGGCAACATGCGGCGTTAACAGGAGGTTTGGCAGATGCATATTGGCAATCAATGAATTGGACTCGTCCGCTGGTTCATCGGTAAACACATCAAACCCAGCCCCTCTTATTACCCCATGTTTGAGTGCATCAATAAGCGCTTCTTCATCGACCAAGCCTCCACGCCCGGTATTGATCACAATGCTCGAAGGTTTCATTGATGCAAGCTCTTGACGGCCAAGAAGATGCTTGGTTTGCTCATTCAACGGACAATGCAAGGTAACAACATCAGAAACGGCTAAGATCTGCTCAAAGGGTAAATATCCTTCACGGCACTCCGTCGCGCCTTTACGCTCCGCAAACAAAACATGCATACCCAATGCCTTAGCTAAAGCTGCCGTAGCCTGCCCTAACGCACCGCTGCCAATGACCCCCATAGTCGATCCTGCAGTATCACTAATTGGGTGAGTAAAAAAGCAAAACTGTTTGTTGCGCTGCCACTCTCCAGCAGCGATGTCGTTGTGATAGCCTTTTAAATTGCGCTTTAATGCAAACATCATCGCAATCACATGCTCAGGAACAGACTGCGTGGCATAGCCCTGAACATTGGTCACCGCGATCCCACGCTCTTTACAGCAAAGTGTATCGACATTGTTAAAGCCCGTGGCTGATACTGCAACGAGCTTGAGTTGAGGCAGCTGGGCTAAAACCTCTCGATCCAATACCACTTTGTTAGTGATAACGATATCGGCGTCCTTAGCCCGCTCAATGACCAATTCTGGGGTAGTAAAATCATACTCTATCCATTGATGATCGAAAGGTAAGTGAGGCAACTCGATTTGAGTGGGGATCGTAGCACGATCAAGAAAAACAACAGTAGGCAGCGACATAAGATCTCCTTAAGCTACCAACTATTATCCTTGAGTTTTTATGGGCGTGGCAGCGATTTATAGTCTGGTAATTCTCGCACAGGCGAGAAATAGTGAAAGATCATCGCCTCCGCTTCAAGATAGAAGTCACATGGAACAAAGCTGGTTTGCAATAACTCTGTATCAGGATGATAAAAACTGAGTTCTGCCGCATGTAATTCCAAGCGCGGAGAATAAGCAAACGCTTCGGCATGCGAGTAAAACTCATCACCGACGATGGGGTGACCTAACGCTTGCATATGCACGCGAAGCTGGTGAGATCGGCCAGTAATCGGTAGTAGCCTAACAATTGTGGTTTTCTCTTCCCGTTTCGCGACTTGGTATAAGGTTTTTGATGGTTTGCCATGCTCGAAACAGACTTTCTGCCTAGGTCGGTTTTCCCAATCACAGATTAAAGGCAGGTCTACGTCTCCCTCAGATTGCTCTACATGGCCCCATACCCGCGCGTAATACACTTTGTGCGTCAGTCGATATTGGAATTGCTTCTTGAGTGAGCGTTCGGCCTCTTTGTGTTTAGCGAATAACATTAACCCTGAGGTATCCATATCGAGACGGTGCACCACTTGGATCTCAGGGTAGAGTTCAACCAAACGAGACCACAAGCTATCGTGATGTTGCGCTAAACGACCAGGCACGGACAACAGTCCAGATGGCTTATTGGCCACCAAGATATGTTCGTCTTCAAATACAATATCAACCCAAGGATCTTGCGGTGGGTTGTACTCTGTCATTGCCATCAAAGGATCTCTTTCTCTTAAAAGCGGAAACGTCATTCCCGATAGCGACGAAAGAGTGTAGTCGGGAATCTCTGACGATTAGAGAGATTCCTGACATTTCGTTCCTCAATTCAGGAATGACGTGGATGACGAAAATCAGTTGTGACTGACAACAATCATACGTAACGAGTCTAACTGATACTGAGCTTGGCCGATGTAGCCCGTAAGCTCTTTGATTTGCGCGTCAATCGCTTCAATCTCTTCATCACGAATGTTTGGATTGACTGCTTTCAGCGCTTGTAGACGTTCTAGCTCACTGTTCAAGCTGACTTGCATCTCTTGCTGAGCCTGATTGCGAATCGCATCAACTTTCTCAACAATCAGCTTTTCGCCAGCTTCGACCAACTGGTGAACCTGCGCCTGAACCGAAGCCACGAGCTTAGTCGCAATATGACGACCTACAGGGCTCAGCTGACGGTTGAAGCTCTCAAACTCTACCTGAGAAGATAGGTCATTGCCTTTACCATCAAGCATCATGCGGATAGGTGTTGTTGGTAAGAAGCGACTGATTCCACTGCGCTTTGGTGCTTGAGCATCAACCTTGTACACCAACTCAAGCAGCATGGTACCGACAGGTAACGCTTTGTTCTTAAGTAGAGAAACCGCCGTTGTACCGACACCTTCACTCATCAACAGATCGATACCACCTTGAATCATCGGGTGTTCCCAACTGATAAAGTTCATATCTTCGCGTGACAGCGCTGTTTCGCGGTCAAAGGTAATCGTCGCCCCTTCATAGGGCAAACCTGGGTAGCTAGGTACTAACATATGCTCAGATGGTGTCACCACTAGCGCATTCTCACCTTTGTCATCTTGGTCTAAACCAATCGTATCAAACAGGCTTAAAGCAAAAGTCACTAGGTTAGTATCACCATCCGTCGCGGCAATCTTATCGACGATAGCTTGCGCTTTTTCGCCGCCGTTCGAGTGCATCTCAAGCAAGCGGTCTCGGCCTTGCTCAAGTTGTGCTTTCAGCTCTTTGTTTAGCGCTGCTGATTCTGCAATGACTTCATCGAGATCGCTAGTGTCACCAGAAGCCAACATCTCAATTAATCGCTCAGAGTACTTATCGTAAACAGTGCGTCCCGTAGGACAGGTTTCAGTAAATGCATTGAGTCCCTCTTCAAACCAACGCGCTAAGATAGCCTGTGAGGTGCCCTCTAAGTATGGGACATGAATATCAATATCGCGGCATTGACCAATGCGGTCTAAACGACCGATGCGCTGCTCAAGCAAGTCTGGGTTAAATGGCAAATCAAACATCACCAATTGGTTAGCAAACTGGAAGTTACGACCTTCTGAACCAATTTCACTACAAATAAGAACCTGTGCGCCTCCCTCTTCTTGTGCAAAATAAGCCGCGGCTTTGTCACGCTCAAGAATCGACATACCTTCGTGGAAAACTGTCGCACGGATACCTTCACGTTCACGTAGCGCTTGTTCAAGTTGCAACGCGGTGCTGGCGCGAGACGCGATCACTAAGATTTTCTCACTGCGCTTGTCTTTGATTTTTTCCAGTAACCAGTTCACGCGGCTATCGAATTGCCACCAGCTTGCGTCATCGCCTTCGAACTCTTGGAAAATTTCTTCAGGGTAGAGATTCTTCAGTGCACGAGCTTCAGGACTAATCTTGCCGCCAATCATGCCAGATACACGCATAGATGTGGTGTACTGCTGCGGGATAGGCATCGGTAGTAGGTTCACATTACGCTGCGGAAAACCTTTAATCGCAGCACGAGTGTTTCTAAATAGCACTCGTCCTGTACCGTGGCGATCCATCAGGTTGTCGATCAACTCTTGGCGTGCTGCTGCTTTTGCCTCTTCGTCACTATCACTTTCAATAATGCGGAACAGTGGCTCAACGTCTTGCTCGGAAAGCAGTTCTGTAATCTGATTCTTCGCTTCATTCTCTAGCGTTTGACCTGAGAACAGCGCACTGACCGAGTCAGCTACGGGCGCGTATTGCTCTTCTTCTTTGACAAACTCTTGGTAATCGAAGAAACGGTCAGAGTCTAATAGACGTAGACGGGCGAAGTGACTTTCACGGCCAAGCTGTTCGGGTGTTGCGGTTAACAGTAGAACACCTGGTGTGCGCTCTGCTAATCCTTCTACCACTTGGTATTCACGACTAGGCTTCTCTGGGCTCCATTCAAGGTGGTGCGCTTCATCAACCACCAGTAGATCCCACTCGCCTTCTAAGGCTTGCTCGAAACGTTTACGACTCTTACGTAAGAAATCAAGTGAACACAGCACATATTGCTGAGTATCAAAAGGGTTGTCTGAGTCGGCAAACGCTTCGATACAACGCTCTTCATCAAAGATCGAGAAATGCAGGTTGAAACGACGCATCATTTCCACTAACCATTGATGTTGCAGCGTTTCTGGTACCACAATCAGGATACGCTCAGCACGTCCTGCCAGTACTTGTTGGTGAATGATCATACCAGCTTCAATGGTTTTACCTAGGCCCACTTCATCGGCGAGCAAAACGCGAGGCGCATGACGGCGGCCGACTTCATGTGCAATATAAAGCTGGTGAGGAATCAAGCCCGCACGCATGCCGCATAAGCCACGCATTGGGCTTTTATGCTGCTGATATTGGTTCATCAATGCACGATAACGCAGCACAAAGTTATCCATGCGGTCGATCTGACCGGCATACAGCTTATCTTGAGGCTTGTTAAAACGAATCTGGTTGCTGAGCATGATTTCACGCAAAATCACACCTTCTTCACCGCTGTCTTCACGTACACCAACGTAGCTAAATAGCCCTTGGTCTTCGACCACTTGCTCAACTTTAACAGACCAACCTTCCTGGCTATCAATCACATCGCCAACATTAAAGGTTACTCTGGTTACGGGCGCATCATTTCGAGCGTAAACTCGGTTCTCTTCAGAAGCTGCAAACATTAATGTCACAGTACGAGCATCCAATGCTACAACGGTTCCTAAACCTAGGTCGCTTTCCGTATCGCTGATCCAGCGCTGGCCCAAAGCAAATGTCATGAATCGACTACCTCATCTATTAATTCAAAAATGGGTCTATTTATTTTAGTAACTCTTACGCAACTTGAAAGGCAACTGACGAGGAAACAAAGGTGTCAGCCGTTGCGCGGAAAAAGGTCGCTAATCTTACTCGAAGCTGTGACATTGGTCACGTACAAAGGCCTCAAAAACCAACAATTTTTTGTCCAACTTGAGGATGACATCAAAGTGTAAGAAATCAGTGGCACTTCTAAACAGGAGTGTTGAAAAACGAGCTTATACTTATTGATGACAGTGCTTCTTTTAGCGTCAAGTTTCTGGCTGGCACGAGAGATGCATTTAATAAGATGACGATCAACACGGGTTTGCAGTTTTTGTAGTCAAACCATCAGCGTACTCTGATTGCCAGGCTACATTACTGCAAGCAACCGCAGGTAGACCACTTCATGCAAAAGTATGAGGGGTAAGCAAGCCGCAGCGCGGCAAGGAGACGCTTATGGGTGACACAGACCGGAAGCTTTTTGTCCTCGACACCAATATTCTGCTACACGAACCACTAGCCATCTACTCATTTAAAGAACACGATGTCGTCATCCCGATGACTGTCCTCGAAGAACTCGACAGGATCAAAGACAGTAAACGCGATGTAGCTCGCGATGCCCGTGTGGCAATACGTGCACTCGAAGCCATGTTTAAAGACGCCACACCAGATGAAATTTCTGAAGGCATTCCTATCAACAAAGACAAAGATGGCACAGGTCATATCGCGATTCTGGCAGACTTTGAATTGCAAGAAACCGTCAAAGCCTTTGCCGACAAAGCGGGTGACAACCGTATTCTCAACGGTGTACTTTATTTGCAGAATAAACGCGCTCCGCGTGAAGTCATCTTAGTCACCAAAGACATCAACATGCGCCTTCGCGCCAAGGGGGCTGGCGTTCGCTTTGTTGAAGATTACCGAACTGACCAATTGATTGATGATGTTCAGTATCTCACCAAAGGCTTTCAGCAAATCGAAGGAGAGTTCTGGAGCAATATCCAGAATGTAGAGAGTAAAAATCTCGCGGGTCGAACTTACCACACCCTAGATAGAGAGCCATTCGAGCCCACATACATCAATCAATATGTGATTGATGAAGAGAGCGACTTTGCCGGGCGAGTTGAAGAGATCGAAGACGATAGCGTCACGATTAAAGATCTCAGCCGTGAACGAATGATGCACCGCCGCGCATGGGATATTACGCCAAAAAACATCTACCAAGGCATGGCGCTTGATGCTCTGCTCGATCCCGATATCGACTTGGTGATCCTTACCGGTGCGGCAGGTAGTGGTAAAACTCTACTCGCTCTGGCATCTGCCCTTGAGCAGACCATAGAGCAAAGCATGTTTGATAAGATCATCGTGACACGTAACACGCCAGATATTGGTGAGTCGATAGGCTTCCTACCAGGTAGCGAAGAAGAGAAAATGCTGCCTTGGCTTGCTGCAGTGACCGATACCTTAGAGGCGCTACATAAGAATGATCACTGTACTGAAGGCTCGCTAAAATACATCTGCGATAAGGCGAACATTCAGTTTAAATCGATCAACTTTATGCGCGGACGTTCGATCCAAAACGCCTTTGTTCTACTCGATGAGTGCCAAAACCTGACCGCATCACAGATCAAAACCATCATCACTCGCTGCGGCGAGGGCACTAAGATCGTCTGCTCAGGTAACTTGGCGCAGATAGACTCACACTATTTAACCCCGGTGACTTCCGGTCTGACCTACATGGTTGAACGCTTCAAAAACTTCGAAGGCAGTGCCAACATTCACCTCAACGGTGTGGTTCGCAGCCGCCTAGCTGAATATGCCGAGGAGAATTTATAGTCACATTTGCCGAGATATAATTCATATCTCGGCACTTTATGAAAATAATTATTCACAAATAACGAGCAAATATGGTTAACTAAAGCCATAACAATGAATGAACATTCAAGGACTGGAGCATGGCTTTTAATCTACGTAACCGAAACTTCCTTAAGCTACTCGATTTTTCCCCAAAAGAGATCCAATTTTTACTCGATCTATCGGCTGATTTAAAGAAAGCCAAATACGCAGGAACCGAGCAAAAAAAGCTAGTTGGTAAAAACATCGCACTGATCTTTGAGAAAGCTTCAACTCGTACGCGCTGTGCTTTTGAAGTGGCGGCATTTGATCAAGGCGCACAGGTATCTTATATCGGCCCATCCGGATCTCAAATCGGACACAAAGAGTCGATGAAAGATACCGCCCGTGTGTTAGGGCGCATGTACGATGGCATCGAATATCGAGGTTTTGGTCAGCCTATCGTCGAAGAACTTGGGGCGTATGCTGGTGTCCCTGTGTGGAATGGTCTTACTGATGAGTTCCACCCAACCCAAATTCTTGCTGACTTCCTCACCATGCTTGAGCACGGTCGCGGTAAACATTTGCATGAAATTAAGTTTGCCTACTTAGGTGATGCACGTAATAACATGGGCAACTCTTTGTTAGTTGGCGCAGCTAAGATGGGGATGGACATTCGCCTAGTCGCACCAAAAGACTTTTGGCCAGAACAAGAGTTAGTTACAACCTGCCAAGAGATTGCACAGCACACAGGCGCCAAAATCACCCTCACTGAAAATGTCGAAGAAGGCGTTAAAGGCTGTGATTACCTCTATACCGATGTTTGGGTATCAATGGGCGAAGCGCCCGAAGCTTGGGATAAGCGCGTCGCAAAGATGACACCGTATCAAGTCAACATGGATATGATTAGCAAAACAGGCAACCCACAGGTTAAGTTCATGCACTGCCTGCCTGCTTTCCATAATGATGAAACCGTAATAGGTAAACAGGTCGCTGATAAATACGGCATGAATGGCCTAGAAGTTACCGAAGAGGTATTTGAGTCAGAGCACTCTATTGTCTTCGATGAAGCGGAAAATCGCATGCATACAATTAAAGCTGTGATGGTTGCCACACTCGGCGCTTGAACTTAGCAAACAAGTGACAACAAAACCCTCGATGTAATCGCTTGCGTTAACAAATCTTCAGCGTATAATGCTCGGCAATTTGTCGGGAGGTAGTAAACAATGCCACGTAATTCGTGCTCTACAAAGCGTATTACACTGGGTAAGCCAAAATGCTTATCGGCGTTGGTTTTTTCTATTTCCTCCGATTTCTAAAGCCTCCCTTAATGGGGGGCTTTTTTGTGCCTAAAATTCATGACTGGGAAGATGATTATGACAAACACGCTTTATAACAAGCATATTATCTCGATTCCTGAGCTTTCTCGTGAAGAGCTAGAATTGATTGTCAAAACGGCGGGAGAATTAAAGGCGAAGCCTCAGCCTGAACTGATTAAAAATAAGGTCGTCGCAAGCTGCTTCTTCGAACCGTCTACCCGTACCCGTTTATCTTTCGAAACAGCTATTCAGCGTATTGGTGGTGATGTCATTGGTTTCGATAACGGCGGTAATACCTCTTTAGCGAAGAAAGGGGAAACCTTGGCGGATTCAGTGCAGGTTATCTCTTCTTATGTCGATGCGTTCGTTATGCGCCACCCTCAAGAAGGGGCTGCGCGTCTGGCATCTGAATTTTCCAATGGTGTCCCAGTGATCAATGGGGGAGATGGTGCCAACCAACACCCGACGCAAACGCTGCTTGACCTATTCTCCATTGCAGAAACACAAGGCCGCCTAGATAACCTCAACGTCGCTTTCGTCGGTGACCTAAAATACGGCCGTACTGTGCACTCTCTGACTCAGGCGCTCGCCAAATTTAATAATGTCCGCTTCTTCTTTATCGCTCCAGAAGCGCTGGCTATGCCAGATTACATCTGTGAAGAGTTGGATGAATCAGGTATCGAATACAGCCTGCACACGGATATGGAAAGTGTAATTCCTGAGCTAGACGTGCTGTATATGACTCGCGTCCAGAAAGAGCGCTTCGACGAATCTGAGTATGCGCATATTAAGTCTGCGTACATCCTAAATGCCGCTCTACTGAAAGATGCGCGTGAGAACTTGAAAGTCCTTCACCCGCTACCACGGGTTGACGAAATTACGGTTGATGTCGATAAAACACCACACGCTTACTACTTTGAGCAGGCAGAGAACGGCGTTTACGCTCGCCAGGCCCTGCTTGCCCTTGTCTTAAACGAAACACTGTAATCGAGGAAATCACCATGACTAAAGAAACTCAATTGCAGGTTGAAGCAATTAAAAACGGCACCGTCATCGACCACATTCCTGCGCAAATTGGTATTAAAGTGCTCAAGCTATTCTCTATGCACAAGTCACAGCAGCGTGTCACAGTTGGTCTCAACCTACCTTCATCAGCACTAGGACACAAAGATCTGCTTAAGATTGAAAACGTGTTTATCAGCGAAGAACAGGCGAGCAAGCTTGCTCTGTATGCACCGCACGCAACAGTCAATCAAATCGAAGACTACCAAGTAGTGAAGAAGCTACCACTTGAGTTACCTGAACAAGTAAACAACGTCTTTGAATGCCCGAACAGCAACTGTATAACCCACGGCGAACCCGTGGAAAGTAGTTTTAAGGTGTTTGAGAAAAAAGAAGATATTCGCTTGAAATGTAAATACTGCGAGAAAGTATTTGCCCGCGAAATAGTCACTGAGCGTTAGGATAACTCTGCTTAAGCGATAAGCACGAAACACGGCTCCTCGCTCATTAAGAGCGAGGATTTTCTCTTTACCCAACTGCTATTTCGCGGCACACTGAATCCCCTAAATTCTGTTCACCCAAAAATAGATGGAACACAATAATGACTAAAGTACTTCACACAGAATCAGCTCCAGCAGCAATTGGTCCATACGTACAAGGTGTCGACCTAGGTAACATGGTACTGACTTCTGGCCAAATCCCAGTAAACCCAGCGACTGGTGAAGTATCTGCTGATATCGCAGAGCAAGCACGTCAATCTTTAGACAACGTAAAAGCCGTAGTAGAAGCTTCTGGCCTAACTGTCACAGACATCGTAAAAATGACAGTATTCGTAAAAGACCTTAACGACTTCGGCACAGTAAATGAGGTTTACGGTCAGTTCTTCGATGAGCACAAGGTAGCAAACTACCCAGCACGCTCATGCGTTGAAGTTGCTCGTCTGCCTAAAGATGTGGGTATCGAAATCGAAGCGATTGCTGTACGCAAGTAATCCTCCACACAGATTGAAAAAGCGAGCTGATTGGCTCGCTTTTTTTGTTTGAGATTCAAGCGTTAATAATACTTATCGCAACCAATATGAAGCTGAGGATCTTCCATCAAGTCCTTAATATCTACTTCGAACTTCTGGTGTGAATTACGTTCTTCTATCACGACTGCATCGTGGCTTAGATCGACCTCAAGCACAATTCCGATCCCTTGGCGACATTCGACCAGCATACCTTTCTCAATTTGACTAATATCCATTTTCCCCCTCCTTTTAATAAGTTTACATCTCGCTGGGCAAAATGGATCAAAAAAGCCGACTTGGAAAAGTCGGCTTTCTGTTAATCTAAAGTTTGATTACTTAACGAAATCAACTCCGGTTTGGATATCACCATTGAGTGTTTCTAACATGCCGTCAAGCGCTGATTTTTCAAAGTCACTTAGCTCACCATAGCTTAGCACTTCTTCAACACCTTCTTTACCTAGCTTCACTGGCTGAGCGAAGAATGGAGCATGCTCACCATCACCTTCTACATAAGCGTATTCAACCACTTCTTCACCTTGAAGTGCCTTAACCAAAGCAAGACCGAAACGACAAGCAGCTTGACCCATAGATAGAGTCGCAGAGCCACCACCCGCTTTTGCTTCAACCACTTCAGTACCCGCGTTTTGGATGCGCTTAGTTAGTGCTGCTACTTCTTCATCAGTAAACTCAACACCTTCAACTTGAGAAAGTAGAGGAAGAATCGTTACACCTGAGTGACCGCCGATAACAGGAACGCGAACATCACCTGGATCTTTGTCTTTTAAATCAGCAACGAAAGTCTCAGAGCGAATCACATCCAGAGTCGTTACACCAAACAAGCGACGCTTATCGTAAACACCCGCCTGCTTTAGAACTTCAGCCGCGATTGGAACAGTGGTGTTCACTGGGTTAGTGATGATACCGACAAGCGCTTTAGGACAAACATCGGCAATTCTTTGCGCTAGAGATTTGACGATACCCGCATTCACGTTGAACAGATCCGCACGATCCATACCTGGCTTACGCGCAACACCCGCAGAGATAAGTACTACATCAGCACCTTCTAGTGCTGGTGTTGGATCTTCACCTGCATAACCTTTAATTGATACTGGCGTTGGGATATGGCTAAGATCAGCAGCAACACCTGGTGTAACAGGTGCGATGTCATACAGGGCTAGATCTGAACCAGCAGGAAGACGGTTTTTCAGTAGTAGGGCTAGGGCTTGACCGATGCCACCAGCGGCACCAATAACGGCTACTTTCATCGTAGTTCTCCTTGAGACGATTCTCTTATATATGTTTTGTAGAGCGATTTGTAATCAACTAGGTCAAACTATAGTAATCACAACCTGATTACAATCAATTAACGTCAGCTTTGCGACCTTGCGCAATCCGACAAAAACGTGCCACACGCATTGAGGCCATTATCGTCTCCTTCACCTTTAATGACAAAGGTTTAAGCAAGATTTCTGTCAATAATTTCTGCCAAATTTACAGTGATATGCTAGACAGAATTCAGGCTTCACATTGGCACTATCTGCATAGCTATGCGAGAATATTCACTTGCTTTTTATAAAAACCAACATAGAAAGAGAACCATGCGCCATTCCGAAAAACAAGACAACCTCGTTCGTGCGTTCAAATCCCTGCTCAAAGAAGAGCGTTTTGGCTCCCAAGGCGATATTGTAGAAGCTCTGAAGAACGAAGGGTTTGAGAACATCAACCAATCGAAAGTCTCTCGCATGCTGACCAAGTTTGGCGCTGTGCGTACTCGTAACGCCAAAATGGAGATGGTTTACTGCCTTCCTGCCGAGTTGGGTGTGCCGACTGTTTCTAGCTCACTACGTGAACTGGTTCTGGACATCGATCACAACAATGCGTTGGTCGTGATTCACACCGGTCCTGGTGCTGCCCAACTTATTGCCCGTCTACTTGATTCACTTGGTAAGGCTGAAGGTATTTTAGGTGTCGTAGCTGGTGACGATACTATCTTCATCACCCCAACTCTTTCGATTACTACTGAGCAGCTTTTTGCCTCGGTGTGCGACTTGTTTGAATACACAGGTTAGTTTCATATACATCGTCAAAATACCAATCACGTCGCCAAATTCGCGGCGTGATTGAGATCACATCTTAAAAAAATCTTAGCTTCGCTGAATGCTCAATATAAACCAATGATTTTTAAGGATTTTACCTTCAAAATATTCCAGATACATTGGGTTAATATTCAGGCATTTTGTCTATATTCTTTAACATCCGTGTAATTATGTGCCAATTTTTTGCTATTATTCAGCCACTTTTTCAACATACGGATTGAAAAAGATGCCGTTTCCAGCAATAGGAAACGCCCACAGCAACTACACTTGCTAGGGGTTAATAATGAATAAGGAAGGGACATTCATGGCATTGAACAAACTTATTAAGGTTGGTGCGATTGCAGCTGCTGTAATGGGCGCAGGCGCAGTTAACGCTCAAGAGTTCATCACTATTGGTACGGGTTCTGTAACTGGTGTTTACTACCCAACAGGTGGTGCAATCTGTAAGCTAGTCAACAAAGGCCGTAAACAGCACAACATTCGTTGTTCTGTCGAGTCGACTGGTGGTTCAATCTACAACGTGAACACTATCCGTGCTGGCGAGCTAGACTTCGGTATCGTTCAGTCTGACTGGCAGTACCACGGCTACAACGGTACTAGTAAGTTTGCTGAGCAAGGCCCGTACAAGAAACTACGTGCCGTCTTCTCTCTACACACAGAACCGTTCAACATCATCGCACGTAGCGACTCTGGCATTGAAAACGTTGCTGACCTTAAGGGTAAACGTGTAAACATCGGCAACCCAGGCTCTGGTGACCGCGCAACTATGGGTGTTGTAATGGACGCGATGGGCTGGACTAACGATGACTTCAAACTAGCTTCTGAGCTGAAAGGTTCTGAGCGTTCACAAGCACTTTGTGATAACAAGATTGATGCATTCGTTTACGTTGTTGGCCATCCGAATGGATCTATCAAAGAAGCAACCACTTCATGTGACGCTAAACTCGTTTCAGCAACGGGTGCGAAGATCGATGAAATCGTTGCCAACAACCCTTACTACGCATACAGCACAGTACCTGCAGGCATGTACCGCGGTACAGACAAAGACGTAAACAGCTTTGGTGTTGCGGCAACGATGGTGACAACCACTGACGTTTCAGACGAAGTGGCTTACAACGTTGCTAAATCTGTATTTGAAAACTTCGATACCTTCAAGCGCCTACACCCAGCGTTTGCTAACTTGAAGAAAGAAGACATGGTGAAAGCTGGTCTTTCTATCCCTCTACACCCAGGTGCAGAGAAGTACTACAAAGAGATCGGTCTACTTAAGTAAGCCCTCTTTTGCCAAGGAGGCACATGCCTCCTTGGTTCGTAGTCGCAGCCTTGTTAAAGCTGCATTCAAATTTTGAGTTTCACACTCTTGAAACTCACCCTCGTTTTACACCTAAGAAAATCACACAACTGAGCAATATTTCATCTTTTCACTAAACTGAAAGATGCTAAATAAAGGTTCTGATAATCATAAATATATGGACCATTTATAATAAGGATTAAGTACATGTCGAAGACAACAACTCCGTCTCAAGATGTGCAAGAAATGGTAGCTCAATCCGATACTGGTGCGCGTGCCCCTTCAGGGCTTCCTGGTCGCATCTTATGGTTTGTGCCGCTGTGTTGGTCACTGTTCCAACTTTGGTACGCATCCCCTTTGCCGTTCATTTTTAACTTTGGCGTACTCAACGATACTGAAGCGCGTTCAATTCACCTGATGTTTGCAGTATTCCTAGCATTTACTGCCTACCCAGCGATGAAAAACTCGCCAAGAGACCGTATCCCAGCCATTGACTGGCTGTTGGCACTCGCGGGGAGCTTTTCCGCCGCATATATCTATATATTCTACACCGAACTTGCTGGTCGCTCGGGCGCACCGACAACGCCGGATATTGTAATTGCTGTCATGGGCATGCTATTGCTCCTTGAAGCCACACGCCGTGCTTTAGGTCCACCACTGATGGTGGTTGCGGCAGTCTTCTTGCTGTACACCTTTGGCGGCCCTTACATGCCAGACGTCATTGCCCACAAAGGCGCAAGCCTCAATAAAGCGATGTCGCACTTATGGCTAACGACTGAAGGGGTATTTGGTGTTGCACTTGGTGTATCCACATCATTCGTATTTTTGTTTGTTCTGTTCGGAGCCATGCTAGAGCGTGCGGGAGCAGGCGCATACTTTATTAAAGTGGCCTTCTCCCTACTCGGGCATATGAAAGGCGGCCCTGCAAAAGCTGCCGTTGTCGCATCGGGCCTATCAGGACTGGTTTCAGGCTCATCAATCGCTAACGTGGTGACGACTGGTACCTTCACTATTCCACTAATGAAGCGTGTCGGCTTCCCAGGAACTAAGGCAGGAGCAGTAGAAGTAGCAGCCTCGACTAACGGCCAGCTAACTCCGCCTATCATGGGCGCCGCAGCCTTCCTAATGGTGGAATACGTCGGTATCTCTTATGTAGAAGTGATCAAGGCCGCGATTCTTCCGGCTCTCATCTCGTACATCGCTCTGATCTACATTGTTCATTTAGAAGCGTGTAAAGCAGGTATGACAGGGCTTCCTCGTCGTCACAATCCGACATTGCTTGCTAGTTTGCTTTCATTTACGGGTACTATCCTTGGCCTATGTGTTATTAGTGCCGCGGTATACTACGGTGTCGGCTGGACTAAAGACGTATTCGGCGAAGCGGCCACTCCAATCGTGACTGTTGCACTGCTCTTAGCTTATGTTGGCTTGGTCAATGTCTCTGCTAAGTACGCCAAAGAGGGCGCGATTGAAATTGATGCTGAACTGACTGAAGTGCCCGATCCAGGTCCAACCATTAAGTCTGGTCTGCACTACCTACTGCCAATCGTGGTACTGGTTTGGTGTCTAACGGTAGAGCGCTTCTCTCCAGGCCTATCTGCTTTCTGGGCAACGGTATTCATGATCTTTATATTGATCACCCAACGTCCTTTAATGGCAGTGATGTCAAAGCAAGGCTCCATTGCCGAGCAAACTAAAGAAGGCTTTATTGATCTGCTTGAGAGTCTCGTCTCTGGTGCACGTAATATGATCGGTATCGGTGTCGCAACAGCGGCTGCGGGTACCGTTGTCGGCGTGGTGACCCTGACCGGTATTGGCTTGGTGATGACAGACTTCGTCGAGTTTATTTCAGGCGGTAACATCATCCTAATGCTACTGTTCACCGCGGTAATCAGTCTGATCTTAGGTATGGGACTTCCGACCACAGCAAACTACATCGTTGTTTCAACACTGATGGCCCCAGTGATCGTCACCCTAGGTGCGCAAAGTGGTTTGATCATTCCTCTAATTGCCGTCCACCTGTTTGTGTTTTATTTCGGTATTCTTGCCGATGATACACCTCCGGTAGGTCTTGCGGCCTTTGCGGCGGCGGCCATTGCCAAATCAGATCCAATCCGGACCGGTATCCAAGGCTTTACTTACGATATTCGAACCGCAATCTTGCCGTTTATGTTTATCTTCAACACCCAGTTGCTGTTGATGGGTATCGACTCATGGTGGCATTTGTTGCTCACGATCATATCTTCTGTGATTGCAATGCTGATATTCTCTGCGGCAACACAAGGCTGGTGGTTCACTAAAAACAAATGGTGGGAAACGATCCTGCTGCTTGCTTTGACCTTTACCTTCTTCCGCCCTGGTTTCTGGTGGGATCAAATCTACCCGGCAAAAGTCCTCTACCCAGGTACTGAAATCGCACAGATTGCCGAAGGTTTAAATGTTGGTGAAGAAATAGAACTGCTCGTCGCCGGTGAAAACCTTGAAGGTGACTACATTTCGAAAACCGTTCGCCTACCATTTGAAGATCAAGCACAGACCGCCGAAGAGCGTATTTCGTCTATGGGTCTAATGCTTAATAACGCCAACGGACGTATGTTGGTCGATATGGTGGAATTTGGCAGCCCAGCCGAATCTGCTGGTGTCGATTTTGACTGGGAAATTCGTTCGGTAGTTGTTGAAGCCGATCGTCCGATGAAAGAATGGGTATTTGTCCCAGCGCTAATGCTTTTGATTGGCCTTGGTTTCAACCAGAAACGACGAGCTCGAAAGGAACAGATGAGCGCGTAACTTAGTCAGCCCCACTGTGAATGTGGGGCTACAATTAAACTAAGGATGCATTAATTCCACTTGGTGTATTCGCAGCAAGTGACGACAAAGAGAAACAACAATGTATAAGCAAATTCTTGTTCCAGTCGATCTCAATGACAAAGGCTTTTCTGACAAAGCAGTAGAACTCGCGGTCTGGCATGCTAAGCACTCAAACGCACAAGTACACCTACTTAACGTGCTACCTGGCATTCACATGTCGATGGTTGCGACTTATTTCCCGAAAGACGCAGCATTAAAGATGAAAGCTGACGTTGAAAGCCAGTTAAAAGACTTTGCCATTAAACACATTGATGAAGATGTGGTATACAAAGTTCATGTTGCAGAAGGCAAGCCGTACTCAACAATTTTGGACTTTGCTGAAAAGCTTGGTGCCGATCTTATTGTTATGCCGAGTCATAAACGCTCGAAAATAGACAAAGTGGTACTTGGCTCTGTTGCAAGCAAGGTGGTGCAGAATTCACCCATCAATGTTTTGGTTGTAAAGCCACAAGGCTCATAATCAAAGTACAACAGGAATCAAAGGCGCTCTAACATGAGCGCCTTTTTAATAGCTATAGCCTATCAGTCATATCGATAAAAGCCATTTTCATTAATGCGAATTGTTATCAATAATAACTCCATAGTAAGACAATACACGGGTTATCAAGATGAAGAAAACAATCACATTCGCAGCTATACACTTCAGCATTGCGTTCACCGTCGCCTACCTACTGACTGGTGATATTCTGATTGGCAGCCTAGTGGCAATGATTGAACCTTCGGCCAATACCGTTGCTTTTTACTTCCACGAGCGCACCTGGGCTAAAAGCCAATTGCTAGCAACTTTATCTCACTCTGCGAAAATCAAAACCACCAGCTTTGCCACTATTCACTTCAGTGTTGCTTTTAGCGTTGTTTACCTAATGACTGGAGATGCATTTGTTGGGGGAGTAATGGCGGCGATTGAGCCAACCATTAATACCATTGCTTACTACTTCCATGAAAAAGTGTGGCTACGTAAACAACAAGATAGCCAACACTGGGGCTTTGCTCACGCTTAAAGCGGGTAGTGGGTAACGCACATATCCTTACTTAGCCCAACGTGGAAACGCTGTGTTTGACCGTCTAAATTAACTTCGAGCAAGTATAAGTCTTCTAGCTTGGGAGCGTCACTATCTGCATAAATTGGCGCTTCAATTTGAAACAAAGCACTGGCATGGTTATCTCGCACATCAATAGGCAAATGATAGGTCATACCATTAAACTTAACTGACGCAGAGACTAGCCCCGGTGAATAGGTCTTGTAGTGCAAATCAACCAAAAACTCACATCCACCACCGTGATGCCAAATTTGTTCAGTCGCTACGTGCTCTAGACGCATATGGCGGATAAATTGTAGATAAGGCTCTTTCCAAATCCCCAAACGATTATCAAACGCTTTATACACATGTCTCCCTAGCTGGCACAGCCCCAACTGATCTTCTTCAAATAGCAGATCTTCCTCTTCTTCTAAAAAGAGAATCTCAAACCGATTGCGGCCAAGTTGTAGGTAAGGACGAATATCTTTCTTGTATTCAGCTTGAGTACCATCACAGTCAAATAGCGCAACACCATTGAGACGCACTTCCGCGTGATAATCTACCCCGCCCAATACTAAATCTACTGCAGGAAAAGCCATCATTGCTTCATCAACTTCGATATCATGCATTAAATGCCATTCTTGCTCAGCAATATCAGATTCAGATAGATAATCAGGCAAAACCTGACTTATTGGTGCAGGAAAGGTCACATCATCTTGTGGGATGGATAAATCGGTCAAAGGTGAGACTTGCCAAAGGCCTGCAAGGGAGAGTTCCATATATCTAAATCTTGTCCTAGATCAAAATTGAGTCGATTATAATGCCAACTCGGCAAGAAAAGATATAAATCGTTTAAGACAAAAACAAAAATACCAGCCGATTAGCTGGTATTTTCAAGATTCTATCAGAGGATGAAATTACTCTTCATCGTCTTCTTCTGGGTACAACGCATCTTCACCTTCGTAATAAGTACCCCAACCGTCATAGATGATGTCGAACTTCTCGGCAAGGTGTACCAGCTTTTCAACTTGAGCATCAATCGCTTCTGGGTTTAATGCTGATTCCATCGTTGCATCACAACACAGCAGCTTATTGCCATCTTCATCTTCTGTTTCTTCTGCTTCAAGAACTTCAAAGCCCATCTTAAAGGCTTCGACAACGGCTTTTTCTAGCGTTGCAAAATCTTCAGCAAACAGATGGTGCTCGATCTCATACAAAGCATCTGGATCACTGCCATCTTCTAACAAAGCTTGGATGATTTCGCGAGTATCTTCCTTTTGAATCTCAATTAACTCTTCAACAGATAGATATTCATCTTCGTGAGACATAAGTCGTGCTCCAGATAGTGACAAAATTGATCATTATTTACCGCGACGAAATATCGCATGGATCCAGAAAAATTACTACCCAGAATATGGTTCGATCCTGATCTTTCTTCACTCGTTCAAGTGAGATCAATTAAGATCTACCTCACAGTTAGAGAAATTAACAATTTTTTATCATTCTCTCAATTCAGAACTTTCTCTCTATTCCGACTGCTCCTGCCAGATGAAGCGAAGTGCGTTTTTATCTCTAGCCTCTGCATAGACTGGACAAATAACCAAATGAATAAATAGGTAGCGATAAACCTCTTTGGCTTCAATTAGTGCATAGCTATGCTTTAAGGCCCTAAAAAAGAGCAATCCTTTGTAGTCGTAGTAATCGCATAGCAACGCATCTTTCCTTGAACTCTATAAAATTAGAAAATGGCACAAGAAAACGTACAACCAGAAAATTGCGGAATATAAACCCAAAAAATGGACAATATACAGTAATACCAACTAGTATATTGACTTGCATCTTTATAACAAACTTGTCATAAATACGCTCAGGAACTAATTGTAAGGATACGAAATGAGTAAGTTGTACGTAGGCTCTGAAGTTGGTCAGCTAAGACGAGTACTGTTAAACCGTCCAGAGCGAGCACTCACCCACCTCACCCCATCAAACTGTCATGAGCTGTTGTTTGATGATGTATTGGCGGTTGAAGCAGCAGGCGAAGAACACGATAAGTTTGCCGACACGCTGCGTAGCCAAGATGTTGAGGTATTGCTACTTCACGATCTACTTGTCGAAACCCTTACCGTTGACGAGGCGAAAACTTGGCTTCTTAATACCCAGATTTCCGATTTCCGCTACGGCCCAACTTTTGCCAAAGACTTACGCCATTATCTATCAGAGATGGACAATGAACATCTTGCCACCGTACTGCTTGGTGGTTTGGCGTATTCAGAGTTACCCATTCAATCGTCTTCTATGCTGCCACGTATGCATCGTCCACTGGATTTCGTGATTGAACCGCTACCGAATCATCTATTTACCCGTGATACTTCGTGTTGGGTATACGGTGGCGTGTCGCTCAACCCAATGATGAAACCAGCTCGCCAGCGTGAAACCAACCACTTGCGCGCTATTTATCGCTGGCATCCGGTATTCGCGGGTCAGGATTTTATTAAGTACTTTGGTGATGAAGACCTGCACTACGACAACGCCAACATTGAAGGTGGCGACGTTCTGGTTATTGGTAAAGGTGCTGTGCTTATTGGTATGTCAGAGCGAACGACTGCTCAAGGTGTCGAAAACCTTGCTGCAAAACTCTTTAAGCACGGTCAGGCGAAGCAAGTTATCGCAATCGAACTACCAAAGCACCGTTCATGCATGCACTTAGATACGGTGATGACGCACATGGATATCGATACCTTCTCGGTTTACCCAGAGATCATGCGCAAAGATCTCAACACTTGGCGTCTAACACCAAAAAACGATGGTGAAATGAAGGTCGAACAAGTACCGAGCTTTATCCACGCAATTGAAGAAGCATTAGGCTTGGATTACCTTAAGATCATAACGACAGGCGGCGACAGCTACGAAGCAGAACGTGAACAATGGAACGATGCTAACAACGTGCTAACGGTCAAACCGGGGGTTGTGATTGGTTATGAGCGTAATGTTTATACCAACGAGAAGTATGACCAAGCAGGCATTAAGGTTCTTACCATTCCGGGGAATGAATTAGGCCGCGGCCGTGGCGGCGCTCGTTGTATGAGCTGCCCTATTGAAAGAGATGGAATTTAGGACGAGCCACTAAGGAAACTGGATTCGGGAGCGGGCTTCGCCCTACGGAACGCTGGAATATAAAGGGTTGGCACGGCGTGCCAATCCTTTTATTTCCAATCAATTACAGTGTCATCCCCGAGAGTGAAGGATGAACGAGTTGGGGATCTCTTACAGCGAGTAGAGAAACTCTAGAGATTCCCTACTCTGTACCACCAACAGTGATGGAATCGAGCTTCAGCGTCGGCTGACCAACACCAACAGGAACACTTTGACCAGCTTTACCACATACGCCCACACCACGGTCGATGCTGAGATCATTCCCAACCATCGAGACTTGCTGCATCGCTTCAATACCAGAGCCAATCAGAGTTGCCCCTTTGACGGGACGAGTAATTTTGCCATCTTCAATCAAGTAAGCTTCAGAAGCTGAGAAGACGAACTTGCCTGAAGTAATATCCACCTGACCACCACCAAAGTTAGGTGCATACAGCCCCTTCTTAACCGTAGAGATGATCTCTTCTGGCGTGTGCTGGCCTGGCAGCATATATGTGTTGGTCATGCGCGGCATTGGCAGATGAGCATAAGACTCACGACGGCCATTGCCCGTCGGGTTACCCCCCATTAAACGCGCATTTAGCTTATCTTGCATGTAACCTTTAAGTACGCCATTTTCGATTAAGGTGTTGTACTGGCCCTTTACCCCTTCATCATCAACGTTTAATGAACCACGTAAATCCTTCAATGTACCATCATCAACGATAGTGCATAGCTCAGATGTGACTTTCTCGCCTACTTTGCCACTAAATACTGAAGATTCTTTACGGTTAAAGTCACCTTCTAAACCATGACCCACTGCTTCATGCAGCAGAACGCCCGGCCAACCTGAGCCTAGGACCACCGGCATCATACCTGCTGGGGCGGCTTCCGCTTCAAGGTTAACTAACGCCATACGAATCGCTTCATCGGCATAATGATACGCGACCTTAGCACCATCACTGTCAGTAAGGAAAAAGTCATAACCAAATCGACCACCACCGCCAGAACTACCACGTTCACGGCGATCACCTTTTTGTGCCAGCACACTAATAGATAAACGTACTAGCGGACGTATATCACCAGCATAAGTACCGTCAGTCGCCGCCACTAACATTTGCTCATGCACGCCACTCAAGCTGATAGACACTTCTTTAATCAATGGCTCTTTCGTTCGGATATAGGCATCAAGTTCTTTAAGCAGTTGGGTCTTTTGCTCTTTCTGCCAACTTTCTAGTGGATTAGCCGCAGAGTAATAACTTTGATTATCGCTACGCTGAAACGCCTGTACTTTGCCGTTTTGACCTTGCTGAGCAATACCGCGAGCAGCGATCGCACTTTGCGTCAGACCTTCTAGCTGAATTTGGTCAGAATAGGCAAAACCGGTTTTCTCTCCAGTGACAGCACGAACGCCGACACCACAATCAATATTGAAAGAGCCATCTTTGATGATGCTATCTTCTAGAACCAGAGATTCATGCCAGCTCGACTGAAAATAGATATCGGCGTAATCAATTTGGCGAGTCGCAATACTCGCAAGCGTATCAGCAATAGCTTGTTCACTAAGTCCGGCTGGCTTTAGCAATGCATCTTCTACGTGATTTATTGTCATACTTTGCTCTTAATTTTGTAACTGGTTGCTGAATCGAGCATGCTGACCCACTGGCATCGCAGCTCTTAATTCTTTAACTTGGCTTAAATCGATATCGACCAATAAATTACTTGGTTGATCGGAAAGGCTCGCGACCACCTCACCCCACGGAGAAATAACCATCGAATGCCCCCAGGTTTCTCTACCACATGGATGAGTTCCAACCTGATTGACCGCAATTAGCCAAGACTGGGTTTCAATAGCACGTGCACGAAGTAAAGTCTCCCAATGTGCTTTTCCAGTAACGGCGGTAAAAGCCGCGGGAACGAGAATCAAATTTACACCTAGGCGCGCCAGTTCACTATACAAACTTGGAAAACGGACATCATAGCAGATACTCAGACCAATATGGGCAAATGGTGCTTGGTAACCAACGACTGCATTTCCAGGGGTAAAAGTTTCTGACTCTCGGTAACGTTTATGACTGTCAGCGACGTCAACATCAAACATATGCAGCTTGTCATACTGGGCAACGAGCAGACCATCTGGAGAATAGAGCAATGAGGTTGTGGTTACTCCTTGCTCTCGCTGAATTGGCATGCTTCCGATTGCGAGCCAAATTCCATTCTCCCTCGCCATCTCAGACAAATCGTCTTGTAGCTGTCCTTGGTCTATCGGCTCTGCATGTTGGTGGTAATCACTACGACTACCAAACACTAGCGCATTCTCGGGTGTAACGATTAATCGAGCGCCTTGGGCAGCTAGATTAGCCACTTGCTGACGGATATAGGCCAAATTATCACCTGGGATTGGACCAGAGGTCATTTGAATTAATCCGACTCGTTCCATGAGCTTTGTTCCTTATTTGGTCGATTCTCGTAGTGATTCTGGCAGCTTAAACTCCCCCTTGCTACGAGACAACTCTTTAACTACAGGGGAGTCTAGCGGCCCTTTCACTTCATAGTTTACCTGAGTAAAGACTTCAACTACCGGAGATATAACCGTTGTAATGGCCAATACATACAGTGCGGTTTGTGGCGTCACTGCAAATGCCGTTAGTACCGGAATACCAGAGGTAATATCTGGTGTGAACTTCACTTCCGCATCAACGGTACGAGAGTTGAGGTTAGCGAGACCTTTGATATTCATCTCACCAGCAACGGCATCCATTTTGATATCATTGGTGAGGAATATGCCATTACGGATCGAACCACTCCCTTTGATCGAGTTAAAGGCCATTCCCCTATCGAAGACATCACTAAAATCGAGCTGCATCTTGCGGATAATAGAATCTAAACTAAATATACCGAGCAATCGTGCGGCACCGCTGACGTCAGAGATCATCCCTTTGCCAAACTTACTTGATACCTCACCATTTAGCGTATCCACTTTGCCAGACCAAGGTGAACCATCCCACTCTAAGTGCGAACTGATTTCAAATGGGGCTTGCTGAATCCCAGACGAAATACCAAAGCGCTCCATCACGTCACTGTTGTTTTCACCGGACATCTCGATATCAAACTTGGTGTGGCTTTCGTTTTCATTCAGTTGCCACCAGCCTTTCATATCAACTTTGTTGGTACCACTTTCAAATGTCAGTTTTTTCCATTCCAGCCTTTCACCCTGGCGCTGTAAGTCAAGATGCGTTTTTCCGACTTTATAACCCTGCAACCAAAAATCGTCGATTGTCAGAGTAATATTGGGGAGCTGCTCATGGAATGTACGCTCAAAGTGGCTAATAAGCGGCGCATCATTGTTTTCCGGCTCAAACATACCTTTGTCTTTATATTCCTTATCCAAAGCAGGAATATAGACATGCAGACGCTCTAGGGACACTGATAGATCGTAAGGCTCAATATAGCTGGCTTCGCCTTTTGCTTCTTGGCTATCTAGACTCAGATACCAGCCTAGCCCTTTGCGCTTGGCACTAAAATCAACATCATTCCAATCAATCGTACCTAGCGTAAGCTCTTTGGCATCAAGATCGATTCTTGTCGGAAAAGGAATTTCTGGGGTATTCATTTGAGCAACGAGTGCTTCAGATGGCCCTTCTTCTACAGCAAAGCGTTCAACCCACTGATCTAAATCGAGATCATCGACCAAGATTTTAGCTTGATGACCTGCGACCGGGCTAATCTTATAGCTGCCCTTCCCCAGTACTAAATAGGTATCGGTTAGCACTGGAACCTCTGGTCGGATATCAATTTCAGCTTGATACTTAAAATTGGGTAACTGGACACGAGCGGTAATGCTCTCTTGGTTACCCGACGCTTCAAGCCGTGCTTTACCAGCAACTCCTGCGGCCTTATTTAGGGGGGCTGGAAAGTCACTTGCAAGAAACTTAAGATCCGCTTGAGTATTAATTTGGTAGGTAAAGCCAACATCGTTCAGCTGGATATCAACATCCATATTCCAGGGGGCATGCCCACTTAATGGTTCAAGCCACTGCTTGCCGAGATAAGGTACTAAAGGTTCAACATCCCAATCACCTACGACGTCAATCGCCACACCATAGCCTTGGTCAATATTCTCACCTTGGAAATCAATTGAAACGGGCTGATTCAGTAACCCAGCAGACAAACCGGCCGCGCTGACAACATCGTTGTCAAATTCAACCCGACCCGACACTTTTTCTAACGTCATTGGTGGAGCATCAATGGTAACGTGGTTGTCTTTAAGATCGGCATATCCCCAGGCTCGCGCTTCCTCAGTATCACTAAACGGGATGTTTAGTTGAAAGCTTGACTCCACCTGCCCATCGACTTGAACGGCGGTCAATGCAGCCCCAACCGAATCAACCAACGGAGAAGCGGTCATGTAATCACGCACAGCATTACCTTGTGCGACGGCCTGTGCTTCGATCTCGATATGACCACCTTCCGCTAACTCGGGAATTCGCCCCGTAATGCGCTTGGCTTTAACATCCATAAGCGTGGCACTGCGCGAGTCTAGGTGCATGGCATCGTTTTGGAACAGCAGATCTAACTGCAAATCGGTAATTGGCGGCCAAGCGGTATCAAAGCTAAATTTCGCTTGCTTTAGTCCAACCCATGCCTGAAACATGCCGTCATTGTTGTGATACGGGAAATCGCCTAACTCACCATACCAAAGTAACTTAGCGGTATTGACCTTGCCACCTTGAATCGCAGTGCTTAAATAGTCAGTCAATTCACGGCCTAGTGCCAAAGTCGGCAAATAGCGCCACGTTTCCGCAGCGTTGTATAAGTCAGCTTCAGCATAGAAGGATAAGAATGGGCTGCGATCGTGAGGGAAATCGAGCTTAAAAGCGCCTAAAACTTGCAGGTCAGGAGTCGCAGCAGTCACTTTATCAGCCCACAAGCTCCAGCCTGACTCACTGTTTTGCCAAACAACATCTACTTGCCCTTGCTTAATCTTAAGCGGTGCTTGGAATACATCCCCATAAGGTAAAACATCATCAATCAAAGTGACTTTGGCATTCGCCTGATTGAGGTTACCAGCAATAGAAGCTGATACATGATTCCACCCTGGTAGCAAATCCCACTGCGACATAGAGGCATTAGACAGATCAGCTGAGTATTTGATGCTATCAATACCATCTGCCATCGAGACGCGAATGTCTTCGATTTGTCCACCGATAGCAAGAGATTTAAGAATATCCGTGGTCGCTTTGGACTTCGGTGCCAGTTTTATTAAAGGAGTGATTGCCGTAATATCTAACTGTGAAACATTTAGACGCCACTCGTCTGGCTGCCAATCAAAGGCGACATCGAAAGCCGGCCACTCCATCTCATCGGTAATGAGTTTAAGTGAGTGAGCATTCACTTGCCAACCTTCGTTTCTTGGTTCTAGCTCAACAACACCAGACTCTAACCATAGTTCGTGCTGCCCACCTTCTTTCCAGCTTAACTCCGACGAATCAAATTCCAAATAGGCACTGGTTGGCTTACTTTGCGTCAGAGTTAACCAACTACTAAAGCTTACTTGCCCTTTCTCTATCCCTGATTCAGTTTTGATAAACTTGGTCAGCCAAGGTGTAATCAGGACGTTTTGCACTGACAAGTAAAACTCACCACTGACATCCTTTAGTGAACCATGATCGATAAAGTTCGCTTTGACTTCTGCCGAATTTAGATTGCCATGCGCGAGACTTACCTCACCATCTGCTCGATGATGATGGCCGTTATTTTGCCACTGCAATCTTTTGATATCGAGTTCGCGGCTCGTACCATCAATACCCAGAAATTGAATTGTCGACTCCGTTAAGGCGAAGCCATCGAGTTGACGTAACAACAATTGATCTAACTGCTGCATCACATCTTTCTGCTCACCCTGAGGTTGCAGTTGTGGGGGTTGGTCGCCGTCGGTATTGACCCACTCAACCGAAGTAATATCTAAATTAAGCTGGTAAATATTGAGATCAGCCACCACGGGCTGCTGTTGAATCAATGACTGAATCAAATCAAGCTCAACCTCCACTTTATCAGCCGAGAAGTGGATACCGCTGCTTTCTGGTGTTTTGGCCGTTACCCCTTGCAAAGAAAGTGACGGATGGGTATTACGCCAAAAACCCTTTATTTCAGAAACGTCAAATTCAAGCCCAGAACCTTGGTTGATCCAGCTCTGGATTTGAGGCTGAAAATGGTTGAGTTGGGGCAGCGCGATACGCAGCGCCGTTACTGCCACAGCCAAAATGACCAAAACAGTAACGGTGAGCCATAGCAATAATCGAACTAGCCGAGTCGCCGTTGAAATCACAACCAACCTTTACATCATAACAACGTCAAACTGCTCTTGAATATACAAAGGCTCTGCCTGGATTTTCACCTGTTTGCCAATAAATACTTCAAGTTCAGCTAAGGCGTGAGACTCTTCCCCTTGTAAGGCATCAGCTACTGCAGGAGAGGCATACACGACAAATTTATCGGCATCATAAGCACGATTGACACGAGTAATCTCACGTAGAATCTCGTAGCAAACCGACTCAACCGTCTTAACGCTTCCACGCCCTTCACAAGTTGGACAAGTAGAACAAAGAATATGTTCAATGCTTTCTCGGGTGCGTTTGCGCGTCATCTCGACTAGGCCAAGCTGAGTGAAGCCATTAATGTTAGTTTTGACGCGGTCTTTGTCTAAGGCGGCAGCCAAAGATGTAAGGACACGGTCACGATGCTCATCAGAAGCCATATCAATAAAGTCGATAATAATGATACCGCCAAGGTTGCGCAGTCTTAGCTGTCTAGCAATGGCTTGTGTCGCTTCGATATTGGTATTGAAGATGGTCTCTTCTAGGTTACGTCGGCCAACAAACGCCCCAGTATTGATATCCACTGTGGTCATGGCTTCCGTTTGGTCGATGATAAGGTAACCACCGGATTTAAGCTCAACCTTACGCTCTAAAGAACGCTGAATTTCGTTCTCAGTGTCATACATATCGAAGATGGGCTTATCACCTTCATAAAGCTCTAGTTTTTCTGTTAGTTCAGGGACATACTCAGAAGTAAACTCTTTCAGGTTTTCAAATTCAGTTCGAGAATCCACCAAGATCTTAGTCAACTCTGTCCCGACAAAATCTCGTAGAATACGTTGAGATAGCCCTAGCTCCCCATACAAGGTTGCCCGAGTTTTGTATTTACTGCGTCGCTCGGTGACTTTCGACCATAAGCGTTTAAGAAAGGCAGCATCTTGGGAGAGTTCTTTATCGTCGGCCCCTTCGGCGGCAGTTCGAATGATAAAGCCACCATCTTCATCGCAGTACTCACCAACAACCTTCTTCAGGCGATAGCGCTCTTGCTCACTTTCAATACGTTGAGATACGCCAACATGGCTAGCACCTGGCATAAAGACAAGGTAACGAGAGGGTAAAGTAATGTCAGTAGTCAGGCGCGCACCTTTCGTTCCAAGTGGGTCTTTAACCACCTGAACCACAATGTCTTGCCCTTGGCGCACTAATTCCGAAATATCGCGTACTTGAAACTGTTGTTTTTCATTTTCAGCCACACACTCTGTGTGAGGAACGATATCTGAAGCATGAAGAAAGGCGGCTTTTTCGAGCCCAATATCCACAAATGCGGCCTGCATACCAGGTAAGACTCGACTGACCTTGCCTTTATAGATGTTTCCGACAATACCGCGTTTTGCTTCACGTTCAACATGGATCTCTTGTAGGGTTCCCCCTTCAATCATGGCCACGCGAGTTTCACTCGGGGTCACGTTGATAATCAACTCTGCACTCATAAGAGTACCTCAAATTTTATTTATAAGAATTTGTGCAAGAGCTGGTCAGTTTCGTACAGGGGCAAGCCAACCACTGCGTAGTAACTGCCTTCGATGCGAGTTACAAAGCGTCCGCCTAAACCTTGAATACCATAACTACCAGCCTTATCGCATGGTTCGCCCGTGTGCCAGTATTGTTCTATTTCTTGCTCTGACAAAGTTTTGAACCACACGTCGGTAGATACCACTACCGTTTCTTGAATCTCTTTCGTTGCAACAGTCACGGCTGTCATCACTTGATGCGCTCTTCCTGACAGTGCCAATAACATTTGTTTAGCATGCGCTAAATCATCTGGCTTTTCCAATACCTGTTCATCACATACTACGATGGTGTCAGAGCCGATAACCACTGAATTTGGTTCAAGTTCAACCGCAGCCATTGCTTTATCTTTAGATAACCGACTGACATACTGCTGTGCCCCTTCTCCCGTTTGCCGACACTCCTCGACATCGGTTTTCAATACAGAAAAACGATAGCCGAGTTGAGAAAGTAGCTCTTTACGTCTTGGCGAGCCTGAGGCCAAAATCAATGGTTTAGTCATTTTACTTATCGTATGTGCCAGTGGCGTCTTACTCGACGCATTAATAGGAACATCCAAGGCCAAAGAATACAGTTGATCAAACCACTCCACAGCGAGACCGGATTAAAGGCCACATCTTGGATCAAGTACTCGCCACAAAAAATCAGCACATCGAGCAGCATAGACATCACGCCAATCAGTATCGCTTGTTGCCAAAGCGCCATATTACGCATGACGAGAAAGTTAAGTGCGACGAGATACACGACAATCGACATCATCATCCCGCGAATACCTAACGTGGAACCAAGCAATAGATCCCACAATAAGCCTAGTATGAGTGCTGAACCAACATTCACTCTATGTGGTAAAGCAAGCACCCAGTAGCAAGTCACCAACAATAGCCAAGAAGGGCGCAACAAATCGAGCATTCCTGGCCAAGGTATCGTTTGTAGAGTAAGCGCTATTAAGAAAGAACAAGCAATGACAAACTTTCCTTTTAACACACTATTTGCCATGTTCTATTGTTCCTCTAGGTTCTCTGGAGTGACTTGCTGTATTTTTTCCTGACGAGAGTCATTCGGCCAAATCAGTAGCAGGTAACGTAGGCGCTCAAAGTCAACAACAGGCTCGGCTTCAATGACCGCAAACTCTCGCGCTGTGTCGCGTTCAACTTCTGCGACGTGAGCGACAGGGAAGCCTTCTGGATAAATACCACCCAGACCAGACGTCACTAACAAGTCACCTTCTTCGATATCTAAACTGATCGGAATATGGTCAAGGTTGATACGATCGGATTTACCGGCACCTGAGGCAATAACTCGAATATCGTTACGGATCACTTGCACTGGAATCGCACTTAAGCTGTCTGTCAGTAGCAACACTCGACTATTGTGCGCAGAAACAAAGGTCACTTGCCCAACGATACCCTTTTCGTTTGCAACAGGTTGACCGACATAGACACCATCAATCTGACCTTTATCAATCACGACTTGATGACGATAAGGCGAAGTATCAACAGCCATCACCTCTGTCACGACTTTGCGCTCATCACGAATAAACGAAGAACCAAGCAGCTTACGCAATCTTTGGTTTTCTTCTCGGTATTGATCAAGCAGCAGCAGATCGTTCTTAAGACGAAGCACTTCACGCTTAAGCTTGCGCGTACTTTCCATATAGTCTTGGCGAATGTTAAAGCGCTCATAAGCGCCATCAAACATCACGCGTGGGACATCTGCCAGGTACTGAATTGGGGCAACCATGCTATTAAGCAGATAGCGAATCTGGGCAAATGCACCTAAACGACTATCAGCCAGCATAAGGCTGGCTGATAGAATAACGGCAAAAAACAGGCGTAACTGTAGTGAAGGTCCCCGGCCAAAAATAGGCTTCATGGAATATGAGATCCTTATCTTGCCAATCTCGGCACTAGGCCAAGATCATTCAATTTATTCTTCGCTGAATAGATCGCCGCCATGCATGTCGATCATCTCTAGCGCTTTACCACCACCACGAGCAACACACGTTAGTGGATCCTCAGCGATAACAACTGGAATACCTGTTTCTTCTGTTAGCAGACGATCAAGATCTTTAAGCAGTGCACCACCACCAGTCAGTACCATACCGTTTTCTGAAATATCAGAAGCAAGCTCAGGCGGGCATTGTTCTAGAGCGACCATAACTGCCGACACGATACCCGTTAATGGCTCTTGGAGTGCCTCTAGGATCTCATTTGAGTTTAGGCTAAAGCTACGTGGTACACCTTCAGCTAGGTTGCGACCGCGCACTTCGATCTCTTCAACTTCGTCACCTGGGTAAGCAGAGCCGATTTCATGTTTGATCTTCTCGGCAGTCGCTTCACCAATCAAGCTGCCGTAGTTACGGCGAACATAATTGATGATGGCTTCATCAAAACGGTCACCACCGATACGAACTGAAGATGAGTAAACCACACCGTTAAGTGAGATAACTGCGACTTCGGTCGTACCACCACCAATATCGACCACCATAGAACCTGTTGGCTCTGACACACGCAAACCTGCACCGATTGCCGCCGCCATTGGCTCATCAATTAAGTAAACTTCACGCGCGCCTGCTCCAAGCGCTGATTCACGAATCGCGCGTCGCTCAACTTGTGTAGACCCGCAAGGAACACAAACCAGTACGCGTGGGCTTGGCTTTAGTACGCTGTTGTCATGCACTTGCTTAATAAAGTGCTGAAGCATTTTTTCAGTCACGTAGAAGTCGGCGATAACGCCATCTTTCATTGGACGGATAGCAGAGATGTTCCCCGGTGTACGACCCAACATTTGTTTAGCCGCATGGCCGACAGCCGCAACGCTTTTACCTGCGCGGTTACGGTCTTGGCGAATGGCAACGACTGAAGGCTCGTCTAGAACGATACCCTGTCCTTTAACGTAGATAAGTGTGTTGGCAGTACCTAAATCGATTGATAGGTCATTAGAAAAAATGCCACGAAGTTTTTTGAACATATTCTTCGCTCGTCCTGAAAGAATTAGAAGATAGAAAATTGCACTAAATGTACCAATGCCTTGCCGTCACAGCAAGGCATTGAAGTGTAAACATGGGCTGAAACACGCAATTTCTAACAGATTCCTAACGATAGGCAAAAAAATGACAAATATTACTGGCCTGTTAATCCAGATTCACCTCGGAAGATCACCCGATCATTACCGCGGAATATCCCAAAAGTAACCACAGACGATGGATCCTCTTCACCACTCACGTCGACTCGATTATCATCTTGCCAACGGTAACGTAACCATGGGGCAGCGTTACCTGCGCTATTTAGCTCTAACCACACTTGAGTCTGTTGCCTTATCGGCGCAGTTTGCGAGACCGTAATTGTTCTAGAGCTGCCATCCGACACAACACCGCCATCGGCAAGGTTCACATCCGCCGCCGTTGCACCATCAATCCAAATATCCTGGTTAGCACTTTTGTCATTCACTCCAGCAAGATTAGTCGTATCGTCTTCACTGTGAATAACAAAATCTGTTCCATTCCAGAATTCAACTCTTAGCGGGACAGTCATTTTACTGCCAGTGACTCCGCCCACGCTATCGATGACAGCGCGACCAAAGCGAATAATAGGCTGCTTAGTCAATAATCTAGGCTGTCCACTATTTTGATAGTCAATGGGATCACTGTTGCTTCCCGTTTCAATGATAGAAATTGTTGAGTTTGTCCCACCTGAGGTGTTGAAGGGTCCATCTTGATAGTTATTGGCAGCGGGAGCCTTCGCCCAACACAGTTCATTGGCACAAACAGTGGTTGGGTTGTTCTCTTCAAGCTTAAAAGTACCAATACTTTTTCCTGAGGTTGTCGCCCAAGCTTTTGTGGGTGTTCCTGAATGGAATCGGCTAGTGTATGTTGAGTTAGCTTCATACAAAGCAAAATTAGCGGTATTAACTGGCTCGAACTTGCCATAGTTCTGCAGCGAATTTCCTTGTAAGTTTAGTGCTTCTACATAAAACTCAACCCCTTCAAATGGTTGATTCATGTAGGCAAAATCCTGCTCACTCGCCCCTGAACCCGGGTAGTTCCACAGCGGAGTATTGATAACTTGAAAATATTTCGGATAAAATCGCCCAACGTCTTGGGTATCCGTATTTAGAGTCATGTTCAGATATTCAGCACTGGTTTGAATCTGCAAAGTCCCCACTTCAGTCCAAGTGTGATTAATGGTCTGAGTCAGATTGCTACTGTTAAATTTAGGAGTTGGGCTTTGCGTTACAGTCCCTATTTGCGGACTTGTCGTTGGGTAACTCACGCTGTAAGTGAGGTTTAACTCCCCATTGTCTAAGCCATAGTTTCCGGTAATCGGATAGCTACATTCATCACTCGCACCGTTTTTAGAGTCACTGTGTACTATCGGCTTATAAGTGGCGGAGAAGCCCGTTCCTCCGGGAAGAAAACCAGGTGAAGCAGTTTTTGTCGCAGGGTTTGACTTATTACCACCGCCAGTTTCAGCAACATCACAAATGGCAATCTTCCAAGGGCGAGCATAGATATCAAATTGACCTTTTAAGGCCCCACCTTCTACTGGGCAACGAACATCATTACAAACGAAGTTATTATCTGTGATGGTGACACGGATCTGCCCTGACTCTTTAAAGTTAAAGTTGGCCTGTCTATTTGAATCACTAAGGTTAGCGGTAAAGCTCAAATCCCCGGCATCAACGACTGCCGATATCGGCCTTTGATAAGTAAACGCTGCTGATGGGCTGCCTGTATATCCAAGCGTTATTAGCTGCCCATTGTTACTACAAGCTTTGACCTTAACCAAGGTTTGATTATTTTGCCCAGCAGTCACGTACTGATCAGCCACTTCAAACTTATATGGTACATACTTGATTTTATCTGTGTCGGTAAAGGTCTGTCCGCCCGTCGTTAAGCTTGCTTTCAGATCATAGTTGCCAACATTCGAAGCTGTATTGGTCGTTACTCTAAACTTCGCAACACCGCTTGCTTCTGAAATAAAGCTAATCGTGAGGTTTGAACCATTCTCTTGCACTAGGTTAGGTGTTAACCCAGCGACTGGATCACCGTTGCTGTCAAGCATATGGACTTCAACGATGTTATTCGGGGTAGCTTCACAGGTAAGGTGATAGTTGAATGGTTTTATCACGATAGAAGCGACTTCAGGCGCAGGTTGAGGTTCACAACTAAGAGGGTAGATTTTATTGTTACTACCACTTATCGCAATACTATGGGCGGTGATGCCGCCTCGAATCTCAACGTTATTGCCGTCAATGTCAAATCCATCACCAGCGACTTGGTCTATATAAAAAAAGGCATTTATTTTGTAACCTAGCCCATCACTTTCTTCAGGAATTTCTATATCAGAATCATCACCATGACCAACAAACAGCAAATCATGGCTATCCCCTAAGTGGTTGATTTTTAAACCATCCCCCTCAAATTTCAGTTCTTCGTAATGGATAATGCTAGGTGCTAGAACCTCCACTTGGGCTCTTTTCCCTTCAAACTTTAGCTCTTCAACCCAATAATGCCCGCCTTTTAGTTGTAAGGTGGAATCTTTTTTAAGCTTAACTTCTTCGTATACTCCTCCATCAAGTGGACACGTGTCTCCTTGCTCACACTTTATTTCTCCGCCTCCTTTTTTAAAACTAGGAAGCGTCCTAGGTAGTGTTGGGTGTATCTTATTTACATCACTACTACAAAGACCAGTTGAACCATTTGGCAAAGTACAAAGATTGCTTGGTTGAAAAATTGCTTGAAAAGAGTATTTAGGGTCGTTGCTATTTGGATAAACCTTATTGCCACTTCCTGATACAGACATTGCCCCATGAGCGTGCTTAGGTGTCGTAGCAGTATATTGGTTGGTCTGTAGTCCGTCAGGTACATACGAACAAATATCAATTTTTGTTATTGGTAAGCTTTCACAATTGCCTTTGCTAATACAATAATCATTGGGGTCGTCAAACTCGCCTCCAACCAAGTTCAAAGCAAGTTTAGGCGAAAACTTGTCCGCTCCAGTAGCAAAAGACAAATCAAAGTTATAATCGATGTATTCTAGTACCCCATCGACATAATAAGTTAACACTCCTTTTATCCACCGAGCATTCCAATTAGATGTTCTCGTAAACTTAACTTGGAAAGTTCGCTCTTTACGCTCACTCACGTAGTCTCTTTCGTATATCGCAGGGCTATACCAATAGTAGGTTGGATCATCTGTCCAAAGCGGGTAATAAGAGGTAAAGAATTTACGATGCTCCAGACGCACCCGATTGGTACCATCGGAGTCGATTTTGAAAGTAAAACAGAAACCATTTCGCGCATCGATTACACTACCAGCAGTTAAACACTGAGATGCTAGCGCAGAGCTTGGTAGCCAACCTACAACAGATAGAGTCAAAACTATTAACAGCTTAGAAAACACCTTCATCTGTTACTCCCTTATCCAAACTTCTTGATTGCGCTGCATTTGAGTGACGCCGCTGCCACAAATCGCCGTCGAACTGATTACGTACATTTGTCTTCCATCCGACAACTGACCACCACGAGCCTGGCAAGTCACTTGAATATCTTGGCAATTCACTGAGGTGGTAAATGTATTAATATTGGCACCATCAATCGCCGTACATTGGGCTACGACAGAATTGTTATCGATACCATAAAGCTGCTCAAGTGCCCATTCGTTACCCGAGTGAGCCAGCAACGCCGCTTGCGTACCTACCACATCTTTCGCATGGCTATCACTGTTCGACCAACTGATCTGGCTAAGTGTAGTCGCAAGAAAACCCATTACGACCAACACAAAAATGACCACTATGTATAAACTACCTTGCTGCTTATTACGGGACATTTAGCACCTGTATCTCTTGTTGAAAACTTGTCGACTCATCGCCTGCAGCATTGTTAAAGGTCATATCAACTTGCACTATGCCATTGCTCTGCACCGTGGCTGGTATATATTGCAGCGTCCCTGTAATACCAGCGTCTGAAAGGGGTAACGCATTGGCACCACTGACGCTACGGCGCAATTGTCCTGCAACTAAACAATAATTGACTACCCCATTTGGATTATAGATGTAGTGACGGTGAGAGACAGAATTTCCCACCAAAGAAACCGCGCCACTTGGAACAGTAAAGGTATTGTTTGCGCTACTTACATTCGTCAATGCAACCACATTGTGGCTCGGCGTCGCCTCTGTCGGGTTAATCACCATATTGAGTGTATTAATATCTGCGACAGTAACGCCTGTTCGCCCGACGACGAAGTTTAAATCGGCACCTGACACCGCATAAAAACCAGACTCAACAATTGGGTAAAACGAGATACAACTGCTTGCCTGTGGAATCGCTAAGTTGCCATTAAGCATATTCGGCACGGCGTGGCGCACCTCGCGAGACATTTTCTCAAGAATAAACTTCGCCTGTGTTTGCATACGCTGGCGGTCAACACTGTCGCTATACCCTCTTGCCCCTAACTCAACAAACCCCGCGATACCCAGCACTAAAATGGCCCCAACAATCAGGGTAATGACCATCTCGATTAAGGTAAACCCTTTCACTTTCATTAGTAGTTACCTCGATAGGCATAAAGCACGATTGGCGTTTGGTTGTGCGCTGAAACCGTAAGTTTAATACTCTTGAGTTTGTTGACCGTTAGATAAGTAACCTCAACATCCAGTCGAAAGTTAAGGTAACGGTTCCCACCGACTAGCAGGTTTAGGTCTCGACAACCATTGGCTGCTAGAGGCTCCCAACAGCCGTGAAAATCATCGACATCGTTGTAAGCCGTAGGGTTGTTATTGGTTTCACCTGTATCGATACCAAAATCAGCTTGCACAGTACAAGGTGTCTGGCCTGTATCTGTTGATGAACAACGCGGAATCCCACCTTGATTACCACTATTTTGGTCAAATTTACGCGCTAGAATCTGCGTCATAACACTTTGCCCAAGTGCAGCGGCACGCGTTTGGTAGTGTGGATCAGCACTACGTGATATTTGCGGAACTAAAAAGCTCGTAATCGTAAGCATGGCAATGCCCATAACGATAATTACTATCACGCTCTCAACTAAAGTAAAACCTCTTGAGCGAGTCATTAGCAACTCCCCGGCGAAACATAACCAACCGCATTGATCTGTACCGCGGTACAAGTACCATCGGTCGAAGTCATGTTTATATTAATAGGAGTAGCGACACCATCGGGGTTACCGAGCAAATCGAAATTGACCAATGCCCCAACATTAGAAGTAAAGGAAATATCATTGAGAGAGACCCAATCACTGCGTCCATCGTCACGTGCGGCACAGGCTGCCTGAGAACCAATACAGTTACCGAGCAAACTAAGAGTAAAATTGGTGTTGCCCGTAATTGAGCCCATATCGACATTCGATTGCATACGATTGACTTGAACTTGGCGAATAACCGAGATAACACGCTCTTGGGCAGCGTAAGGGGAAAAACCAGAACGACCAGAATAACGGCTAGCCGCATAGACCGAAACAATCGACACCAATAAAATAACGACGATAAGTTCGACTAATGTAAAACCAGAGACTTTTGACCGAGCCATGACCAGTTACCGTGGGACGTATACTTAAATTGAGTATATACCAGATAGGTTTCGAGCTGTTGTTTTTTAAGGATTTTTGAGAAGAGCTTAGATTGTTACACTAGATAATAAAAAGGCCAGCGATTGCTGACCTTAATTTTGTTTTACTGACACTCACTGACTGAATAAGTCGGTTCAGCGTTACTAGTTGTAGGATCAATTGTGTACGTTACATAACAGTTCGTCGCAGCAGCATCAAAACCATAAGCGATAGAGTTACCGCCTGAGACAGATGTAATTTGCTTCCAATCTCCAATACCAGCGACTGCTCGCGCAATACCACTAGTCGACGCCTTTGGGTACCCCCAAACTGTCTCGATAGTCGTTGAACCAGCAGAAATCGCTCCATCAGCTTTAGTATCTTCACCTTCAATTGCAGCTTTACCATAAACGATACCTGCTGCACCAGCCATTGCACCTTTTAAACCTTGAATAGAAGCATCTCGCGCATCTTGTTGTAAGTTTAAAAATCTCGGCGCTGCAGTTACTGCAAGAATACCTAGAATAACAATCACCACCACTAGTTCAATCAGGGTGAAACCGCCTTGTCTTTTCATAGTAAACATCTCTCTATGTTGTGGGCTGCAGAATTACTGCAAAGTTACGGTCACACGACCAGTCTCTATTTCATAAACAAACTGATGTTGGCTATTGCCTTCTCGCTGAATATAAGTGCAAGTCGACAGTGCATTATCAGCTTGTGCTGAATATTTAATATTGGAGTCCGCTTGAGCTTGCGTCACCGTGCCCACTTTAGGTGGGTTCTGGAGCAAGTTTTGCATTAGCTCAACACAATCGCCGTCAGTCAAAGCGGTAGGAAAATCGGCATCATTGGTGTTAATTGCATACGGATATCCGTCACGAAAGTTACCCCCTGACTGGCTAGTACTGGTTAGCCAAAACTTTACGCCATCGTAATTAACTGTATTTCTCACCACAGAATTTACAGTTACAGATGGTCTTGCTTCCGCTTCCCACTGCGCTCGGGCAGAAAGCACACCTGTTGCATAGCCACCTGCAACACCTTCTACGCTGGCTTTTTTAGCTTCATCGGTTACATCAAGAAAGCGAGGCAAGGCTGCCACTGCAAGTAGGCCAACCACCACGATAACCACAACTAGCTCAACTAAAGAGAAACCAGATTGTTTGTTTGACATATATTTTTCACCTACCGTTATGTACCGTGCATTATACGGAATTTGTACTATTTCGCCATATTCAGAACGTCAATATTACTACTTCGCCAAGAAACCAACCTTGGCTATAAACCTATTATCTATCAAACTTATAGACATTAATCTGTCATCGATATATAGGTAGTCACAATGATAACCGTCCGCTATCGTTTTGTTTTCTATTACGATAGGTTTGCTACCTAAAATCTCATGCTGTGGATACAACACATCAAGCCAAAATAAACAATCAACCCGCTGCTGTTCATCCAAAGGTTTAACCCATCCCATATTAGTGTAGTTCAGCCTATGACCATCAATCGTCAACACAGACTGTTGCCCTACTAATAACCACTGCTGCTTATAGTAACTGGCTCGCTCGACGATTCTTTGGCTTGCAAGTAGAAATGCCGATTGATTAGCTTCTTTAACCACATTTTGCCACACCAACAAAAAGCTCATAATTAAGCAGACGATAACCAGAAGCCAAATCGCCAAACGCGAGCGCTCGATATAATCGATTAAATTAGCCTTTAATGGCATCGAGCATTCCCCACATTGGCAGGAAGATACCTAAAGCCAGTATCAAAACCATACCAGCAACAATGACTAACAAGATCGGTTCGATCCTCGCCGTTAGAGTTTTCAGATCGTAGTCCACTTCACGATCATAAAAGTCTGCGACTTCGAGAAGCAACTCGTCAATTCGCCCTGTTTCTTCACCGACACTGATCATCTGAATAACCAGCGGGGTAAACACACCACTGTTGATCGCAGTCGAAGAGATGGTTCCACCCGCTTCAATAGAAGACTTCATCTCTATCAATCTATTCTCTAAAAACTTATTGCCGAGCGCTTCTGCAGATAACGCCAAAGATTGGTTGAGCGGAACACCAGCTTTAAGCATCAGAGCAAAAGTTCGTGAAAATCGAGATAGCTGGGCGCGGTTAATCAGTTCACCAACCACTGGCATTTTGAGACGAAATTTATCCCACTTTTCTCTACCATTGGCGGTAGTCAGCCAAGCTCTAAAGCCAAACAGCGTTGCAACTATAGCTGCAACCATCATGACCCAGTAGTTAACAAAAAACTCTGAAGTGGCGATCAAAATGCGAGTCGGCAAAGGTAGATCAACACCAAAACGAGAGAACATACTGGAAAACTGCGGTATGACCTTGACGTTAAGAATAAACAGCGCAATGACAATAAAACTGATCACAAAAGTTGGGTAACGCATTGCCGTTTTAATTCGCTTGCGCGTTTCCACTTCTTGCTCGTAGTAGTTTGCAAGTTGGAGCAAGGCTTGATCAAGTCGACCTGTGTTTTCACCGACATGTATCATTGAAACAAAAAGCGGGCTAAACACCTTAGGAAATAGCTGCATTGATGCTGACAAACTGCGGCCATTGGTTAATTCGTGCGTCACGTCCTCAAGTGCTTGTTGCAGTTGTTTATTGGCGCTATTCTGGCTTAACCCCTTCATTGAACGCAGCAGTGGTACACCAGCCTTAGTTAAGCTATAGAGCTGACGGCAAAAGATCACTAACACTTCGAGCGGTATTGCAGGTGTGAGCAAGGCTTTAAAATCAAGGCTCAAGGCGCTTTTTCCACTGTCAGCAGAGATGTTGATCGGAATAATCCCTTTATCCATCAATTGCTCAGCGGCAGCTTCTCGAGTCGGTGCTTCTAGCTGCCCAGAAGCTGCACTACCATCTAAATTTCGCCCTTGGTATCGAAAGTTCTGCATTCTTTACCTTAGATATATATCGCTTGTACATGGCCGGATGAGTCCCCCTCACCTAGACTCATTACTTCACTTAAACTAACAGTACCTTGCAGCGCTAGCTCCATTGCTGACGCAAGCAGGGGCTTGTAGTTTGGAGACTGACGCGCAACCTGAGAAAAGCCCACCGCGTCATTGGCTCGAAGCATGTCCATCATTTCATGCTCAAGTTCAAGCATCTCAAACACACCGATACGCCCCCGATACCCCGTCAGATTACAGTTTTGGCAACCGTGCCCTTTCATAAAACGGGCGCTCACTTGATTTGGGAAACGCTGGGCAAGCCATTGTACTCGCGCATCATCAAGTTGTTCTTCTGTTTTACAATCAGGGCAGACTCTGCGCACTAATCGCTGCGCTACCACCGCACGCACAGCACTGGCGACCAAGTAACCTGGCGCACCCATATCCATCATACGCAGAGCACTATCTATCGCATCATTGGTATGTAACGTACTTAATACTAAGTGGCCCGTCAGCGCGGCTCGCAAACCAATCTCAACCGTTTCTTGGTCACGCATCTCACCAACTAGGATTATGTCCGGGTCTTGACGGAGAAAGGTTCTGAGTACAGTCGAGAAATCAAGATCGATCTTCGGGTTAACCTGCACCTGATTGACTCGCGGCAAACGGTATTCAACAGGGTCTTCTGCTGTGATGATCTTTTTGCCCGGTTCATTGAGTTCACTTAATGCACCGTACAGTGTGGTTGTTTTACCAGAACCGGTTGGACCGGTTACCAAGATCATGCCATGAGGACGACGCAACTGACGCCTTAATTTATCGAGCAGATGTGGGGGAATCCCCGACTCTTCTAACTTACGTACCCCTGTCGATTGATTGAGTAGACGCATGACCACCGACTCTCCGTATTGCACCGGCATAGTCGACATACGTATATCAACAGACTGATCTTTTGAACGGATATTAAAACGTCCATCTTGAGGAAGACGTTTCTCTGAAATATCGAGGTTAGCCATGAGTTTTAAGCGCAACACCAGTGCCGAAGCAATGTTGACTTCGCTGAGTAGTGTTTCATGTAGAACACCATCAATACGCTGACGCAATCGAAGTACATCTGAATCTGGTTCGATATGGATGTCCGATGCGCCGACTTGAATTGCATCTTCAAACAGCGAGTTGATAAGCTTAACAACGGTAACTTCTTCGCTATCTTCATCTTCGATACTAAAATCGAATGCTTCTGTGACTTGGTGTTCAGCTTGTAGCTGCTCAGCAAACGAAGCGATCTCTTTGGTGCGGCGGTAATAGCGATCAAACCCTTCAACCAGTTGACTTTCGGGTGCAATAACAAACTCAATACCATACTGCGCCAACTGACCTAGCAAGGCTTCCTGGGCAAAAAGGTCAGCAGGGTCACTCATAGCCACACGTAAGGTGTTCATGTTTCGGCCAATCACCAGTGCCCGAAGTCGTCTTGCATGAACTTCAGGAAGGAGCTGTACCGCTTCGACATCCACCTCAGCACGGCTAAGGTCAATTAACGGTATATCCAGTTGCTGAGACAAAAATGACAGCATTTGGTGCTCTGTTAGCGCACCGAGTTCAATCAGCGCCGCCCCGAGCTTTCTGCCAGTTGTCTTTTGCGCATTGAGTGCCTGTTCTACTTGCTGCTCGGTAATAATCCCTTCTTCTACGAGCAAGTCACCGAGACGCTTTCTTAGTTTAATTTTCACTCGGCTGCTCCTCTAAGCTTTTTATCAGGGCTAGGCGATCACGAATAAATTGCTGCGACTGACCAGAAAGGCCAAGTTTAGTCAGCGCTTGGGTGTACGAAAACTTCGCCTCTGATAGTTGGAAAGCTCGCTCCTGCTGGATGCCAAGCCCCATCCACCAACGACCACTATCCGGTTCACGTTGCACTAGTTGTTGATAGCTTTGCAGAGCAAGTTCATCGCGTTTTTCTTTCTGAGCTAACGCAGCTCGCAATGATAAGTACTCAACAGAAACAGAACTCGGAAGGCTACTAAGTACAGTGAGAGCCACGGCATTTTGCTGTTCTTTCATGAGCATTTTAGCCAAAGAGAGACGCAAGGCAGAATCGTTAGTGTCTAATGCGATACCTTTTTGTAAGATTTCCGCCGCTTTTCGTACTTCGCCTTTGCCATAATACAGTGCCGCTAAGCGTTTTCTCACCTGCTTGTTGGCTGGTGTATAACGCAGCGATTCCGTATAGTGGTTTAAGGCCTCCGCTAAATTATTGCTATCTAATGCTTTCTTTGCTCTTTCTTGAGCTTTCGCTGAGAGTTGATCTGAGGTGAGTTCAACTTGCTCAATCACCACTTCGCCTTGGCTAGCCATTGACGCTGAATCTGAGCGAGGAGTACGTGTTTCAGCCTTTGCGGTTAACACAGGTTTGGCCACTATTTTTTGTTGAGAGGGAGCCTTTGATACCACCTTCACTTCGGGGTGAGTAGTAAGGGTTTCTTCAGTGACGCTTTGATAGACTGGCTGATCGACAACCGACACCTTGGCCGTAGGTGAAGCTAGGGGAGCTTGGCCAGAGAGTGGAGGAACAGACTGGACGATACGCTCAGACGGGGCCTGTTGCGAAAGTGCCCAACCTCCCACGGCTAAACTTAAGGTGAAGCTTCCTACAACCCAAGGTAGCACAGCCATTTTTTTTACAGGCTGCACCTCTGCCTTATGGATCTGGGTACCCAAGTTTGACTTGCCATTTGCGAGCTGTGAAAGCGCATCATTAATCGCACTCATACTTTAACTCCACCCCCATAACAGTGGGCTTTTAAATTTCGGTTTACGACTGTCGTAAGTATCATGAATCGACTCAAAAAGCTGAACATTAGTCACTCGTTGCACATTCTGACTACTAGCCAGCAGCAAGGCTTTATGGCAAATCTGGTTAATGAGTCGCGGATACCCCCGACTCGCACGCCAAATCGCCTTTTTGTGCCGCAAAAGAAAAATGTCCTCGCTTCCCCCTGATTTTTTCAAGCGGTTGTCTATATAAGCCACGCACTCATCCAAAGTTAATCCACGCAATTTGGCATTAAAGGTTATGCGTTGACGAAATTGTCGCAGATGATGATTCGCTAGGCGTTCGTCTAACTCGGGCTGACCAAACAAAACGATCTGTAGTAGCTTTTCTTGTTCGGTTTCAAGGTTGCCAAATAGTCTAAGTACTTCTAATGCATCATCACTTAACGCCTGAGCCTCATCCACAAGAACCACCACTTGCTTATTTTGTGTCTTCAACTCAATCAGGCGCTTTTGTATTTCATCAACGATTGTGGCTTCATTGTCACCTTCCAGCCCAAGTTCACTCGCTACCGCCAAGCGCAATTGGCTTCCATTTAAGGCCGGATTGGGCACAAAAACCAATTGAACACTCGGTTTAAAATACTTAACCAGTATTCGGCAAATCATGGTTTTCCCAGTACCAACTTCCCCTGTCACTTTGATCACCCCCTCGCCCATTTCTAGCGCTGAATTGACCACCTGAATGGCCTCATAATGGGGCGCTAAGCCCAGAAACATCTCTGTATCTGGGGTGAGGTGAAAAGGTAAGCTTTCAAAACCAAAATGCTCAAGGTACATAGTGATTATTGCTCGTCAGGAAACCACTCTTGTAGCATATCTCGTGAACGTTCTAACTCTTTCTGCCAAGTATTTACCCCTACTACAGAAGGTTTAAGTAATATAACCAGCTCTGTTTTTTGAGTTAATTTCGTCGTATTACGGAATAGATGCCCTAAAGCTGGGACATCGCCTAAAAATGGCACTTTAGACACTTGATCAAAGGTATTCGATTTCATCAAACCACCGATCACCACTACATCGCCATCTTGAGCGCGAATCACAGAGTCCGATTCACGGATAGAACTGGTTGCCAGTGGCAGTGTTAAACTGTTGTTGTTTCCGTAATCAATCGTTTTTCGCTCTTCTTTAACATCTAATACTGCCGGATGCACATGCAGTAACACATTACCTTGATCATCAATTTGCGGCGTCACATCTAGCGAAATACCAGAAAAGAAGGGAGTTAGCTCGACATCGGTCGTCGTGTTGTCGTTGTTGGTGTTACTACTGGTACTGGTATTCGAGGAAAAATCGGTCACATAGTAGCTATCTGTACCGACCTTAATCACTGCCTTTTGGTTATTTGAGGCTGTAACACGTGGACTAGATAGTACGTTTAAGTCACCCTGCGTTGCCATAAAGCTCAGCACAGCTTCAAAGCTACCGCTCGAAATCACCAAATTTGACTGACCACCTAGTAAAGTGCCTATCGCATCCATACCCGGCAATGCTGCGGGTACGATAGCACCTGCGGCATTCTTAACAATTGAGCCCTGACCTAAGGTGTAGTTTGTACCATTGGAACTAAAGGCTTTTGACCAGTTGATCCCTTGCTGGTAGCCATCACTGAGTGTCACTTCCAGTATTTTCGCTTCCAAAATAACTTGGCGATGCATTCGCTGCTGAGACACCCCTAAGAAATTACGTACTTCTCTGATTTGATCAGGAAACGCTCTGACTGTAATCACGCTCGCTTGAGGAGTCACGACAACACTTTGACCATCACCAGAGCCAATTAACTGCGCCACTGCCGTTTCTAACTGAGGCCAGAAATCGCTTTCACTGGTCGTTTCTATCTCTGTGCCACCTTTAACACTGTTGCTATTACGATTATTTGAGTTGGAGTTCGAAGATGAGTTCGTATTCGACGAATTAGAGTTAGACGAGTTATTGTCTGTATTGGTGATCGTCCCGGTTGATATAGAGGTCAATGAACGACCAGCACGCTTAAATTGCAAATAATCGACAGGAATGGTGACAGTGCGTAGACCAGCTGGATATATCTGGATGACATTGCCCACTTTATCAATATCATAACCATACATATCTTGGACGACAGTAAGCACCTCATCCAATGACACATCATTTAAGTTAACCGTGATATTGCCGGTCACCTTGGGATGGATGGCCGCACTGTACTCAGTCCCCTTGACCAAGCTAGCAAAAAAGGCCTTAGCATCAACACCATTAGCTTTAATTCTGAAGCGCTTGATGGTCTTTGCCACTGCCGAATTATCTGTACTAAGTTCTGGCATGAGATCCGCTTCAACCGAAGGAGGGAGCGTCTCTAGGGTACGACTATTGTTTTCGTTAATGGCTTGATTAATCGTACCTTTAGCCTCTACAGGATCTCTGTGCCCCATAGCACAACCGGCTAATAAGCTTGTAATAGTGATTGCTATCGCGAGTTTACGCATACGTTTACACTGACCTTACTGTTTCACTTCTAGAGAAAAGAGTTTTAATTTCCACTGCTTGCCACCTCTGACTAGGGTCACAATCTCTGGTTTAATCTGACTCACCTGATAGCCACTGATTTGCTCTCCGGCTAGCACAACCTGACCATTGATAATCGCACTACATCCACCTTTGTCTTCACAAACAATGCTCTGCAACTTAGGGACAGCTTTTCGCTTAACCGTTGTAGTTTTGCTGTGCTGTGGCAATTGCCAACCTAATGGCGCCGTTGGATCTTGTGCTGCAACAGCATTGAAGGAATAACCAGCAACCAGTAGTAAAAAGCAAGTTCTAACCACCTATAAACTCCTGTCTTGTTCCTAGGGTATAAACCTCAAGCACCAAGCGCGCAGTTGGGTACTCTTCGACTGAGTAGTGAAAACTGCGCCAATAGTATTTCGCTGGCAGCGCTTCCAATGCTTCTAAATAATCAACAATGGCAAAGTATTTTCCTGTCAACTCAAGCCTCACTGGATGGATGTAATAGCTCGCTAAGTTGGCCTTGTTCTCATTGCTAACTATCGGCTGTGCGGTTTGCGACTCTAAAGAAACCAAATGCAAGCCTTTTGAGTCGGCTAATACTTGCTCTAGCAACTGCGCCATCTGGCTAGGTGTAATCAAGCTATCTACCATTATCGCCAGTTGACTCGAAAGCTCCTGGCTTTCAGCCATTAGGTGCTTGTACTCTTGATTCAGATCTTGATCCGGATCTTTGCGCAGTTTTGCGGTCATCAACAAAATATCGGCTTCTAGACGCTGAACATCGAGTTTAGTTGTGGCAATACGCTGCGAAGTCGCTCTATTTTGTTCAACAGCAGGTTCAATCAGTACCGTTAGCAAACCAAGTACTATGACTACGAAACCGCAAAACGTGATTAACCACTTTTCTCTTGAACTCAGCTGGACAAACTTTTCACACCACTGCTGCCAGGACTGTTGCATTATTTGTCCTCCTGCTGAGTCTTAAGCTCAAAGGTAATAACATTCTGCTCATTACGACTAATTTTCAGCTTTTCAAATGTTCTTCCGACAAGATTTAACTCTGTCTTAAATTGATTTACCCAGTTAGGTATTGCTTTTGCTTCTCGCGCCAAACCTTGTAAGTCTAGCGTGGTGGCATTTAAAGTGATTGAGCTTAGAGAAATATCACTGCGCCCAAGTTTGGCAAGAGCACGCATCACGCCTGAGTAGCCTAGTTGTTGTTGCTCATCGAACTCACCTACCGCTTGCAAAGCGTTCCGCTTAGCTTCTATCTCTACCTTAAGTCTAGCGACTGCCGCCACTTTTGCAGCAGTCGGCTTATGTTGCGCCAGTCGCTGAGTTAAACTCTCAGCTTGATGTTTAAACTCGGTTTGTTGCGATTGGTAGCTTTTCAGCTCTTTATTCATTTGGCTATATTGGAATTTCAACCCAGCAAACACCACGCCAAGCAAAAGGGCCGTCACTAACCAAGACAAAGCGACATTTTGTAACGTGAAATGTTCTTTCTTCGGTTTTAGATCTTCGGGAAACAGGTTAATTTCAGCGTGTTCTAGCTTGTTGGCGCTCTCGGCAAGAAGTAAACCAGATTCCAAAGCTGGCTCTGAAAGAGCACTGACTTTGACGCTCAAACTCTCGCCTAAATCACGAATCAGATCTTGTTGCTGTTCCTCATCACAGCAGACTTGCAGTTGGTGCAGCGAGGCACCGCGCAATTGTGATGTTAAATAGTCAATTGAGCGTTGTAACTCTAGCGCTAGGCTATCAAGCTGGAGAGCACTGGTTGCTACGCCCGTCAGTGGTGCTACCACACCACGAATAGTCCTTTGAAAAGCACACTGAGCGTCGACAAAAGCACTAATCCTAAATTGCCCTTGCTTACTTCTTTGCAGTAACAAAAAGCTTGTCATATCACCAGCAGAGTGACCCCAGATTTCGTCCTCAACCAGGACACCGGCCAACTCAATATTGAGTAATTTTAGAGATTGGTAAAGACCAACTACCATTGAACGCTGAACGACATACACTTGCAGTTTATTGTTGACCGCGAGTGAAGAAGAGTCCGCAATGATTTCGGTGATCTTTTCGCTGATCAGGTCTTTGACTAAAAATGGCAATGCACTTTTTAGCTCTTCTAGAGGGATATTTGGCTTATCAATTTGAAAAGTCTGATAAATATTAGCAGCTAGGACAACCTTAAGAGCTATCTCTGAAACCTTAGCATCCTGTAAAGTTTTCATTAAGGCTTCTTGCCAAGTCACACCATTGATTGGCACTTGACTAGGTAAAGATAGCTCTGACGGAGCAGAGAAATAAAGCGCACTCGGCTGCACCACGACATACACATTGGTCGCTGCCTTCTTGTTGTTTTTAAACTTTCCGATCAAAGATTGAATGTTCATCTCTATTTTACGCTTTGCGCCAACGATTTCGGCGTCCTATTTGAACTTTGCTCTGAGTGACTCGCGGAGTCGCATACTCATTCGATTGTGGCAACATTTGCTGCTCCGCCGCTAAATATCGCCCTTGAATACCATGTACACCGAGTTCTAGCATGGTATGGTGCTCTTGTTTGTTATCGACACCCACGGCAATAACCTGAGTTTTAAGCCCAGCACATGCCCCAAGCAGGCTGCGAACAAACAATTGATTCTCGTGGCGTTGATCGATTCTTTTTATTAGGCTTCGATGCAGCTTCAAGTAACTCACCGGGAACTCTTTCAAGTAGTGAGTACTTACTATTGAGCGCCCAGCTTGCCCGACGACTACGCGGCATCCCAACCCGGTAATCATTTTAGCGACTGGGCGTATATAATCTAAATGCTTAACCAAGCGAGCCTCGGCAAACTCAAACGAAAGTCTGGCTCGTTGCTCTGAAGTGAGCTGCAACAGCTCATCACGAAACCATTTAAAGAAACTCCGTTCTGCAAAAGGTACCACATGCAGATTAATAGAGTAACTATTTGAGTCATTTGAATGTCTTATGTGGCGAATTATTGTCTTAACCACTGCTTTATCTAGCATCGCCTCGTAACCTACGGACTCAACAGCAGAGTTAAAGCGCGACGCTTTTATCACCCCTTTTTCTGGATCATTGATACGAGCGAACAATTCGAAATGATCCACTACTGGTTCATTTTGCTTGTCCAATAGGTAGCAAGGCTGAGAAAAAATATAAAGCTGATCAGGTTGTAGAGCGACATCAAGCAAAGTACGCCAACGAACGCTACCACGCTCTTCATCTTGGTTAACGTGCTTCTTAAAACGACTCCAAGTGTTGATTCGTTGCAATTGAGCACTTTTTAGTGCTGTTTCCGCCTCATCAAGAATGCGACCTTGACTCTCGCCTTCGCGATACATACTGACTCCAATATGCACCCAGTTATCGCTTTCTAGAGGTGAAAGTGGATTCAACTTGGCTAACTGTTTAAGACAGTGCGCAGCCACATTAGAAACTTCTTTGCTCGAAAGGTTGGGCGCGAATATCGCAAAGTCAGAACTGTAATAGCGAGACAAGATGACATCAGGATAACGCTGTATGACGTTATTTAACCCTTCACCAACACTAATCAGGAAGTCATTGGCCTCTTGCTTTGTATGTTCCTCTTCAATTTGCTCCCAGTCATCAACACGCAAGATAAGTACACCACCATGGGAGCCGTTTTCAGACAAAGCGGCTTCTAGCTTGCTATCAAACAAGACTCTGTTTGCGGTGCCGGTTAACTGATCAAGAAAGGTTTGACTGCGGATAAAGGTATCAAAGCGACTGCGCTCCTGCCTAGCATCTTGCAGTTCTTCAATCAGTCTGTCTAACGCTTGGCTAGCGGTGAAGGGCCACTCTTTGTCATCACCAACAGAGTACTCTTCAACACGACCCGCCAGAATCATCCGCCCTCGCTCTTCAAGCAACTCCGAACCGTGTAACTGTTGTTTCAGCCACTTAAGCCCCTGAATCAAACAAAAAACGATAAACGCGACGGCTAAGGTTATCGACCACAAGGCTTGAATAGAATAACCATAACCAATGTAGGGAGGAATAGCTTTAAAGCGAATACGGTAGCCTTGGTTTCTCTCTAAGGTGTATTCGGTATCGTAGAGCAGTGCAGTATTCACTTTAGAAGAGGTATCTTTGAAGCGGTAGATCACTCCATACTCTGACAGCAATTCCATCTCGACAATATTTGAGGCTTGGAGCATTTTTGGCATCCACCTCTGCAGCGAATAAGCCGCATCTGGGTCTTCCATTTCTTTATCAAGGACTTCAACAATGCCTTTGAGAGACTGATCTAAGTATTCTTGGCCGAGACGTTTAAAGGATAAGGTGCCACCTAAGAAAAGGATAAACATAGCACTGATAACAATCATGGTTACAAAAGCAACCAAGCGAGTACTGAGCTTTAAGGTAGGGGTATACCTCATGAATTAAGACATCCTTTCTATGATATACAAGCTGAAATCAACGCTAAGTGAAGAAACAAGCACTTGCACCAATACTATTCCTATATTTACTATATAAAAAAGCCGCGACTTGCGCGGCTTTTTTTCAATAACAGACACTTAGAATGGGATGTCGTCATCAAAATCCATTGGCGGCTCGTTATATTGTGGTTGAGCTTGCTGAGGTTGAGACTGTGGTTGCTGAGCAGGTTGCTGCTGCATTGCTGGCTGCTGAGGCTGTCCCCAACCACCTTGCTGAGGCTGCTGTTGCCCCATTCCACCTTGCTGTGCAGGAGCACCTTGACGACCACCAAGAAGCTGCATCTGCCCCACTGGCCACTGGACAACCACTTCTGTCGTATAGCGATCTTGGCCATTTTGATCTTGCCATTTGCGTGTTTGAAGTTGGCCTTCAACGTATACTTGCGAGCCTTTACGTAGATACTCACCCGCTACTTCGGCCGTTTTTCCAAACAAAACAATACGGTGCCATTCCGTTTTTTCACGCTGCTCACCCGTATTTTTATCTCGCCAAGACTCGGAAGTTGCAACTGTAATGTTAGCCACGGCACTACCATTGGCAGTGTACTTAACTTCAGGGTCCTGCCCAAGGTTACCCATAATGATAACTTTATTTACTCCACGGCTAGCCATGTTTCACTCCGTCTAACTTTGGTATTGATTAGGAAATAGCGCAATAGGATAACACGCTTTACGCTAGGCACAAATGCCTGTCACTACAATGTCCACAAACAATATCGACACATAACTCCCGCGGCACAGTTTTAGAGAAATTTCAAACTTTATCGAGATTGAGAAATTAGTTAATTACCGAATACTATGAAATAAAACGCAAAGCCCACACCCTAATTCGCACTTATCTGTGGGTTAAGTCACTCTGGACTAAAACAATAATCAACGTCAGCAACGAGGGACTTATGGCCAAAAATATCTACGCGCGAACCATTTATTTTCTAACCGACACCAATAAACCCAATGCCACAATTCAACGTTTAGAGCGGCAAATGGATACCTCCATTCCTACCATGGCACCCAATGATCTCTTGCTTGCCCTGCAACAGTATAAACATCGTATCCTGATCATTGACTATCAAGAATACAGTCAGCTTAAAAATATCATTAGCGACCTGCCATTGGCCGACAAATCGTTTGAAACCATTATATTCAACGTTTGTCACCGCTTAACAACCGACGAACTACTGGCATTTGGTCATTTAAAAGGGGTGTTCTATCAAAACTCAGCGATTGAAAAGCTCGTCGAAGGTTATGAGGGCATTATTAATGGTGATACTTGGTTGCCAAGAAAGGTAACAGCGCAACTGCTATTCCACTATCGCAACGTGGTTGATACGCATACCACTCCCGCTACTGTTGACCTCACCACCCGTGAATTGCAAATTTTGCGCTGTTTAATGTCAGGGGCTTCCAACACCCAAATTGCCGATGATATGTTTATCAGTGAGTTCACGGTAAAGTCCCACCTACAAAAAATTTTTAAAAAACTGAGCGTTAAAAACCGAGTTCAAGCAGCCGCATGGGCAAAGCAACATATGCGGCCTTTGTCTTAATTGTAAAAACAACCTGGTTTTCTTTAGCATTGTTGGAGTTCATTCATGAACTATTCATATCCCTTGTGGTATTGTTGCGCCAGTTTGAGAATAAGTATTTATAGAAAGGGTTGAACCATGATAAAGAAATGCCTGTTTCCGGCAGCGGGTTACGGTACACGATTTTTACCTGCCACCAAATCAATGCCAAAAGAGATGATGCCAGTGGTCAATAAACCGCTGATCGAATATGGCGTTGAAGAAGCAATCCAAGCGGGCATGAACGGGATGTGTATCGTCACTGGTCGTGGTAAACACTCAATCATGGATCACTTTGATAAAAACTACGAATTAGAACATCAAATTAGCGGTACTAACAAAGAAGAGCTGCTGGTTGATATTCGCGACATAATAGAAAGTGCGAATTTCACTTATATTCGCCAACGTGAAATGAAAGGCTTAGGCCATGCCATTCTTACGGGCAAGGAGCTGATCGGCGATGAGCCTTTTGCTGTCGTGTTAGCAGATGACTTATGCGTCAACGAGCAAGAAGGTGTGTTAGCTCAGATGGTCGCTCTGTTCAAACAGTTCCGCTGCTCGATTGTTGCAGTTCAGGAAGTACCAGCAGATGAAACCCATAAATACGGTGTCATCTCGGGTGAAATGATCAAAGACGACATCTTCCGCGTTGATGATATGGTAGAGAAGCCAGAACCTGGAACAGCACCAAGCAACTTAGCCATTATTGGCCGCTATATTCTTACGCCTGATATTTTCGAATTGATCGAAAACACTGAGCCAGGTAAAGGCGGCGAGATCCAAATCACTGATGCGCTACTAAAGCAAGCCAAAGCAGGCTGTGTCTTAGCTTACAAATTCAAAGGTCAGCGTTTTGACTGTGGCAGTGTCGAAGGTTATATCGAAGCCACTAACTACTGCTTTGAAAATCTCTATTTAAAAGATGCACACAAGTCAGAGTTAGGTAAACAAAAGACGACCAAAGAAAACGTCTAGACTTAAACCGACAGCCATCATCTAAAAAGGCAGCTCTACAGAGCTGCCTTTTACTGTTTTTTTATCCAGTATTTCTTTGCACATTTCTCACACTATGTAATACTTAGCCAACTTATTTTTGCCTAGAGTGTTAAGAATGGATCAGATAGAAGTCCGCGGCGCCCGCACCCATAACCTGAAAAATATTAACTTAACCATACCTCGCGATAAATTAATCGTCATTACAGGTCTATCTGGTTCAGGAAAATCCTCTCTTGCGTTTGACACCTTGTACGCTGAAGGGCAGCGCCGTTACGTCGAATCCCTATCCGCTTATGCTCGTCAGTTCCTGTCATTAATGGAGAAGCCAGACGTAGACCATATTGAAGGTTTATCCCCGGCAATCTCTATTGAACAGAAGTCTACCTCTCACAACCCTCGCTCTACCGTTGGTACTATTACTGAGGTCTATGACTATCTGAGGTTATTGTATGCCCGAGTTGGTGAGCCACGCTGCCCAGAACACAAAGCACCTCTAGCCGCTCAAACGATTTCTCAGATGGTCGATAAAGTCCTTGAATTGCCTGAGGGCTCGAAGATGATGCTGCTCGCACCTATCGTTAAGGAGCGTAAAGGTGAGCACGTTAAAACACTCGAAAACCTCGCAGCGCAGGGGTTTATTCGTGCGAGGATTGATGGTGAAACTTGCGATCTATCAGATCCACCGCCGCTAGAGCTGCATAAGAAACACACCATTGAAGTTGTGGTTGATCGCTTTAAAGTACGTGGCGATCTACAGCAGCGCCTTGCTGAATCCTTTGAAACGGCACTAGAACTCTCTGGTGGAATAGCCGTGATTGCGCCTATGGATGGCACTGGAGAAGAGATCGTCTTCTCTGCCAACTTCGCCTGTCCGCATTGTGGTTACAGCATGCAAGAGTTAGAACCGCGCCTGTTCTCTTTCAATAACCCAGCGGGCGCTTGTCACACCTGTGACGGCCTTGGCGTACAGCAATATTTCGACCCTGCGCGCGTCATCGTGGATGACTCGCTAAGCTTAGCTGAAGGCGCAATTCGTGGTTGGGATCAAAAGAACTACTACTACTTCCAAATGCTGTCGTCTCTGGCTGAGCACTATGACTTCGATCTTCAGGTCCCATTTAAATCTTTGCCGAAAAAAACTCGCGATATCATTCTTACTGGCTCGGGACGTACGGAAGTCGAATTTAAGTACATCAATGATCGTGGTGATATTCGAGTTAAGCGCCACCCATTTGAAGGCATCTTAAATACCCTTGAACGTCGCTATCGAGATACCGAGTCGAATGCTGTACGTGAAGATCTCGCTAAATACATCTCGACCAAAACCTGCTCAAGCTGTGACGGTAGCCGCCTGCGCCTGGAAGCACGTAACGTCTTTATCGGTGATACCACACTACCCGAGATTGTTGAACTGAGCATTGCCGACGCACTAGGTTTCTTTGCGACTTTACAACTCCAAGGGCAACGCGCTCAGATCGCCGAAAAAGTAATGAAAGAGATCAACGATCGACTGCAATTTCTCGTCAATGTTGGTTTGAATTACCTTAATTTATCTCGCAGTGCAGAAACCTTATCGGGTGGTGAAGCGCAACGAATCCGTCTTGCCAGCCAAATTGGCGCGGGTCTAGTTGGCGTGATGTATGTACTCGACGAGCCTTCAATCGGCCTTCATCAGCGCGATAATGAACGTCTACTAAAAACTCTGACTCACTTACGCGATCTCGGCAACACTGTCTTAGTGGTAGAACATGATGAAGATGCGATCCGTATGGCTGATCATGTCATTGATATTGGCCCAGGCGCTGGTGTACATGGCGGTAATGTGGTTGCCGAAGGCACAATGGATGACATCATTGCTGACCCTAACTCTTTGACCGGCCAATACCTCAGCGGTAAAAAAGAGATCGCCGTACCAAGCCATCGTACACCTAAAGACAAAAAGAAAGTCGTCGAGCTGATTGGCGCATCGGGTAACAACTTAAAAGATGTCACTCTAGAAATTCCCGTTGGTCTATTTAGCTGTATCACCGGAGTATCGGGCTCAGGCAAATCCACTCTGGTCAATGACACTTTCTTTAAAATTGCTCATACCCAGTTGAATGGTGCAACCACTGCCATGCCTGCGCCATATAAGAAGATAAAAGGGCTAGAGCATTTTGATAAGGTGATCGATATCGACCAAAGCCCAATTGGTCGTACACCACGTTCAAACCCCGCCACATACACTGGCATATTCACTCCAATTCGCGAATTGTTTGCTGGCACTCAAGAGTCCCGCTCTCGTGGATACAAACCTGGACGCTTTAGTTTCAATGTTCGTGGTGGTCGATGCGAGGCTTGCCAAGGGGATGGCGTGATCAAAGTAGAAATGCACTTCCTGCCAGACGTTTATGTCCCTTGTGATGTGTGTAAAGGCAAGCGCTACAACCGCGAAACCCTAGAAGTGCGCTACAAAGGCAAAACCATTGATGAAGTGCTAGAAATGACCGTCGAAGATGCACGCGGATTTTTCGACCCAGTCCCTGTAATAGCCCGTAAGCTACAAACCTTGATGGATGTTGGCCTGTCCTATATTCGTTTGGGTCAAGCTGCAACAACCTTATCTGGTGGTGAGGCGCAGCGCGTTAAACTCGCGCGTGAACTCTCTAAGCGTGATACAGGTAAAACCTTATATATCTTGGATGAACCTACTACGGGATTGCACTTCCACGATATCCAACAATTGCTAACGGTTTTGCATCGCCTACGTGATCATGGCAACACTGTGGTGGTGATAGAGCATAACCTTGATGTGATCAAAACCGCCGACTGGATAGTCGATTTAGGCCCTGAAGGTGGTCAAGGTGGTGGTGAGATCGTCGCCCAAGGTACACCTGAAGATGTGTCACTCATCGAAGGCTCTCATACTGCCCGATTCCTCAAGCCTATGTTAAAATAGCAATTAATAGTAGATTTTACAGACCAGTGAACATCTTCACTGGTCTGTTTGTTTAAGGTATCGAGATTTATGGCGACCACACATGTAGCAGGGACAGAGCTTGAAATAAAGGCGCCAAAGATCCCGTTAACCAAACCTTTCTTAGTCACAATTGGGATAGTCTTCCTGCTCGCAATGCACTTCTTTATGCCCAACCCAGGGGGTGCAGGACTCTCATTGGCATTCAACCCAACCACATGGCTAGCAATCAGCTTTTCTATTGCTCTAGGGTTGTATCAGCTCGGCAGTGACGGTAGCCTCAGATACAACAAACTCACTATTGGCTTGTTCATATGCTGCGTTATGCTCACCTTACCCGTGATATATGCAGGCTCAAATATTGAGTTATCGCTTGGCAAACTAACAGGTCTGTGGGCAGGGTACATTCTGTTTGTTGTATTGCAACAATTTCGTTTTAGCAACAAACAGAAGCAGCGCTTGTTATGGTTTATCACCATTGCTGTCTTTATTGAGGCAGTATTTGGCTGGGTACAGTACTTTTGGTTAGAACCTGGCAATTTATTCGGCTATAACACCGAAGCCAACCGCCCTTACGGTATATTCCAACAGCCCAATGTAATGGCCAGTTTTCTCGCGACTGGATTAGCCTTATCGGGCTATTTGCTCACTCGGCACCCAACCAAGTACCAACGTAAAGTCAGTGAAGTCGCGTTGTTGTATCTAACACCTGTAGTAACTGTTCCATTACTGATTGTATTAGCGTCACGCACAGGCTGGCTAGCTGCGGTGCTCTCGACAATACTATTGGTCCCATACGTATTTAGGTTTGCGACCAAAAAACGTTTTGCTGGTTGGGTTATTGCTATTGTTGTCGGTGTTAGCCTCGGATTTACCGCGCCATTGCTAACTGGGCAGGATGATGCCTTAATGGAGCAAAAAGCCAACCTAGAAAGCCCGAGAAGATACACTTTCCCGCAAGCTCTCGATATGTTGATTGAGAAGCCATTTACCGGTTATGGTTACGGTCGATTTGAGCCTGAATATATGGTGTATACTGCTAGGCAGCACCAGCTCAATGAAAGTTACAAACCAGGTTTAGCGGCTATGGATCACCCGCATAACGAGCTATTGTATTGGGGAGTAGAAGGCGGTCTGCTGCCATTACTTGCAATCGTACTCGCAGCATTGTTTGTGCTTGCCCGTCTCTATCAAGCCAAGAAGGGCACTCGTTTAGCGATGTTTGCTCTGTTTGTCCCCATCGTCCTGCATAGTCAGCTTGAGTATCCGTTTTATCATTCAGCGATCCACTGGATAACCTTCGTTATTCTACTTTATTGGGTAGATCAAAGGGCAAGCAGCTACCGCCAAGCACCATTTAGTTTTATCTCTAAGACCGCATTACGAGTGTTTAGCTTAGTCATTCCGATTGTCACGAGCTTTTATATGCTGACAACCTTACATACCAATTATGTGCTCACCCAGTTTGAGCGCTCGCAGCCTAAAGATCCGGAGATCCTTAATCAGGTCTCTAATCCGGTAGTTTGGAAAGATAGATACGATTGGGATATCTACAGCACCTACCTCAATATCGGTTTATTTAAGCAAGATGCGCAGTTTATTCAACCGTACGTTGATTGGTCGCTTAAAGTTATCAAAGACAAGCCTCGACCTGCTTTCTATAACAATTTAATTTTGGCTTACCAAGGATTGGGAGAAAGTGTTAAAGCCGAGCAAATTCGCAGCGAAGCTCAGTTCTTGTTCCCAGACAAAGATTTTTCTGAGGTGCAGTATATTCCACCTAATATAGATGCCTTAAAAGCAGACAACGAAAAAGAGCACAACTAAATAAGGCGACCTCGTGGTCGCCCTTCTATTGCCAATAGTTTTGCCTCTACTACTGAGTCAAAGCTTCTTCTAGCGCTCTTAAACACAAAGCGACATTCTCAGCGCGCGCGCCATAACCCATTAAGCCAATACGCCATGCTTTACCTGCTAATACGCCCAGTCCTGCGCCAATTTCTAGGTTATAGGTTTCAAGCAAGTGTGTGCGAACGTTCGCTTCATCAATTCCCTGTGGAACATAAATTGCGTTAAGCTGCGGCAAACGGGAGCTTGGCTCTACAACAAACTCAAAACCTAGCTTCTCAAGACCCTGCTTAAGTTTTTCATGCATATCTCGATGTCGCTGCCATGCATTTTCTAACCCTTCATTCTTCAGAATTAACAAAGATTCATGCAAGGCATATAAGCTGTTGACTGGCGCTGTATGATGATAACTACGCTTTCCTTCACCGCTCCAATATCCGAGCACTAAACTCTGATCAAGAAACCAGCTTTGAACGGGTGTCGTCCGTGATTGAATTTTCTCTATTGCCGCAGGAGAAAACGTCACAGGTGACAAGCCCGGCACACAAGATAAACACTTCTGGCTGCCTGAGTAAACCGCATCAAGCTGCCACTCATCCACTTTTAGTGGCACGCCACCGAGAGAAGTCACTGCATCAACAATACTTAACACGCCATATTGCTTAGCCAACTGACCCAGAGCCTGTGCATCACTGCACGCACCAGTCGACGTTTCAGCGTGAACAAAAGCTAGGATTTTCGCATCAGGGTTATCTTTTAATGCTTGCTCGACTTTATCGACAGAGACGGGCGCCCCCCACTCATCATCGACAACTTCGGCAATGCCGCTTGCACGTACAACATTTTCACGCATACGCTCGCCAAATACACCATTGCGACAAACGATCACCTTTTCACCCGGTTCAATCAGGTTAACGAAACAAGTCTCCATCCCCGCACTACCTGGCGCAGAGACAGCAATGGTGAACTCATTTTCAGTTTGGAATGCGTATTTAAGTAATGATTTTAATTCATCCATCATACCGACAAACAGAGGGTCTAAATGACCAACGGTTGGGCGACTCAAAGCTTGTAGCACTTGAGGGGAAATATCTGAAGGTCCAGGCCCCATTAAAATGCGATGTGGGGGGATAAAACTTTGAATCGTCATTGGCAGCTCCTTTTGAAAATCAATCTTATTTTTGGTCTAGCTCTACTTCCTCGTTCCACCTTAATCCAAAACTTTGCTGGCAGCAATTAGCCCAAAGTATTGAGGTCAAACCAGTGTCACAAGTTTGTTAATTATAAAAAGGCACAAAGTTACAAATTCTCATTGACATAGTTCACAGAAACACGTTCAATGCGGATATGTGGCGAATATTTATGCCACATAGCAAATTTTTTTGCAGAAGAGGAGCACTGCCCAGGTAGACGTGTTGTGGAGCCACAAGTCCGATACAACACTTTGAGGGGGAGCAGTGCCGAGGTAGATCTAAAGTGTCGGTTTAGATCTGTCGGTTGTTAGGGTTGAATCCCTACAACTGTCATCAGCTCAGCCTGATGATGAGCTTCTGAGGTAAGTCATACAAACAAAGACCCCCTCTCTTTCGCTCAATTCTCTTCATCAAAGCAAAACATTGGATGTTGGTATAGCTACCAAAAGTTTTTATTTTAGGAAGTCGTGGGAGAAATGCTGTGAGCAGTTTTAATGTAGCTAAATTTGGTGGAACAAGCGTCGCTAACTTTGAGGCAATGAGCCGCTGCGCTGCAATTATTGAAAGCAATCCAAACACTAAACTCGTTGTTAGCAGCGCCTGTTCAGGTGTCACCAACTTATTGGTTGAACTGGCTAACGGCGTTCAAGATCAAGTTCGTCGTAGTGAAATTCTCACTAAACTGGCGCAAATTCATGATGCAGTACTAGAACAACTCGAAGACTCAACCCAAGCAGCCAACGATGTCTATGCGATTCTCGATACCGTAACCAGTCTCGCAGAGGCCGCCTCTATTCAGTCCAGCCACAAATTGACCGATCACTTAGTTGCTTGCGGCGAACTAATGTCAACTTACCTGCTGACACAATTGATGAAAGAGCGTGGTATTCATGCGGTACGTTTTGATATTCGTGACATCCTACGCACCGACAGCAATTTCGGTAAAGCAGAGCCACTGCTTGAACAGATCAGCGCTTTGGCACAGCAATCACTGGTTCCCCTTTGCCAAGGTGCGGTTGTGATTACGCAAGGCTTTATCGGCTCAGATTCAGAAGGGAATACCACCACTTTAGGTCGTGGTGGTAGTGACTACAGTGCAGCCTTGATCGCAGAAGCGGTTGAAGCATCTGGATTGGAAATTTGGACCGACGTTCCTGGTATTTACACGACTGATCCACGCATCGCACCTAAAGCCTCACCGATTCCTGAGATTAGCTTTAGTGAAGCCTCAGAAATGGCTAACTTTGGTGCCAAGATTCTTCACCCATCAACCCTGCTTCCTGCCTTACGCCATGATATTCCCGTGTTTGTTGGCTCATCAAAAGAGCCTCAAAAGGGGGGCACCTGGATTCGTCATCAGGTAGAAAGCTCGCCTCTGTTTCGTGCTCTAGCACTACGTTGCAATCAAACTATGGTGACCCTGCGCAGCGCTAATATGTTCCACGCCTACGGTTTTCTAGCCAAGGTATTTGAGATTCTTGCTAAACACAAAATCTCGGTCGACTTGATTACCACATCAGAAATCAGTGTTTCATTAACATTGGATCAAACAGACACCTCTGGCGGCGCACCACAACTACCTGAAGCCGCGCGCTTGGAACTAGAAGAGTTGTGTACCGTAGAGGTAGAGCACAACTTGTGTTTGGTCGCGCTGATCGGTAACAACATGAGTGAGAGCAGAGGCTACGCAAAACAAGTATTCAGTACCCTTGAAGACTTTAACCTGCGCATGATCTGCTACGGCGCAAGCCCACACAACCTGTGCTTCTTAGTTGAAGAGTCGGTGTCAAAACAAGCGATTCAAAAGCTGCATACAGAGTTGTTTGAGAAATAGTGAGAAGCGAGATGGGGATCTCTTAAAGCAAGTAACTAGCTATATGAGATTCCCTACTCCTTCCTTCGTCAGTCTATGGAATGACGAAGGAAGAAGATCAGCGAAGTCAGATCACGTTTACTCCCCCGCGACCTTCATTGATTCAAGCAAGATTGAGCCAGTTTGGATTTGCGAGCGAGTTTCAACATCATTGCCGACAGCGACAATCTGATTGAACATCTCTTTAAGATTACTTGCGATAGTGATTTCAGACACTGGGAATTGAATCTCACCGTTCTCTACCCAAAAACCGGCTGCGCCGCGTGAGTAATCGCCAGTCACGATATTTACGCCTTGGCCCATGACTTCTGTCACAAGCAAGCCAGTACCTAGTTCTTTTAGCATTTGCTCAAAGTTCTGACCTGTCGATTGCACAACCCAGTTATGAATACCACCAGCGTGACCGGTTGGCGTCATATCCATCTTACGCGCTGCGTAACTGGTAAGCAGGTAAGTGGCGAGTACACCGTCTGTGATAATTTCACGGTCTTGAGTGAACACCCCTTCGCTATCAAATGGGCTCGAAGCAAGACCACGCAACACATGCGGACGCTCAGACACATTAAACCATTCTGGCAGCACTTGTTTACCAAGGTGATCAAGTAAGAAAGAAGATTTACGATAAAGATTGCCACCACTGATCGCCATCACGAGATGACCAAGCAGCCCTGTTGCTACGTCAGCGGCAAACATCACTGGGTACTTGCCTGTTTTCAGCTTCTGAGCATCAAGTCGGCTGACTGTCTTTTCCGCAGCCTTTTGACCGACGATCTCTGGTGCCCAAAGTTCATCTTTATGGCGCGCAACTGTGTAGCTGTAATCACGCTCCATCTCGCCATTGTTACCCTGACCAATCACACAACAACTGGTACTGTGACGGCTTGAAGCATAGCTTGCTAATAGGCCGTGACTGTTGCCATAAACTTTCAGGCCATAGTGGCTGTCATAACTGGCACCGTCACTCTGTTTGATTTTATCGCTGTAAGACAGCGCTTGTTGCTCAGCGGCAATTGCCACTTGCGCCGCATAATCGGGATCAGGTGTATCTGGGTGGAATAAATCAAGATCAGGCACCTCTTGCACCATCAGCTCTTTAGGTGCAGGGCCCGCAAATGGATCTTCAGAGGTGTATTGGGCAATGTCGAGCGCAGCAAGAACCGTTTGTTGAATCGCTTTATCACTCAGATCAGAAGTCGAAGCACTGCCTTTGCGCTGATTGCGGTAAACGGTAATCCCTAGCGCACCGTCACTGTTGAACTCAACGTTTTCTACTTCACACATGCGAGTCGAAACACTTAAGCCCGTTGTTTTACTAATGGCGACTTCGGCTGCATCAGACTTCTCTGCTGCCATCTCTAGCGCTTTAGCTACTGCCGCTTCTAACTCAACGCGCTGTTGAGCAACTTGCTGTCTTACGTCCATATTTTCTTTATTTCTTAAGATCAATTGCCTTTAGAATAACAAGAATTTCGCTTTCTCCCCACGATTCTTGTTAAAATAGAGAAATAGATGTTCAAATTAAGGCAGAAAAATGGCACGTAAGAATCAAAAAGCGCCATGGGAAGAGGAAGAAGAGATCATTTGGGTCAGTAAGACCGAATTGAAACGCGACATGGAAGAGCTACAAAAGCTAGGTGAAGAACTCGCTAGCCTAAAACCTTCTGTGTTGGAAAAATTCCCGCTAAGTGAAGACCTTGCAGAGGCAATCAAAGACGCGCAGCGCTTTAAAAACGAAGCTCGCCGCCGTCAACTTCAATACATAGGCAAACTAATGCGCTTTGAAGACACAGAGCCACTTCAAGCAGCATTAGACAAGGTTCGTAACAAACACTCTCAAGCAACGGCAGAGCTACATAAGCTAGAACAACTGCGTGATCGAGTAGTGGAAGAAGGTGATAGTGCCATCGCTGAGGTGATGGAGCTTTATCCGACCGCTGATCGTCAACGCTTACGCCAGCTTGCTCGTCAGGCAGCAAAAGAGAAAAAGGCCGGAAAACCTGCCAAAGCGTTCCGTGAAATCTTCCAAGTGCTTAAAGCACTAAACGAAGAAGAGATTTGAGCTGAAGAGCCGGATAATATTGAGGGTTGACGTGAGAGCGTCAACCCTTTCTTTTTGATAGGTTCCCAAGTCTTCCCCGAGAGCGCAGCCCGCTCTTGCCTCATTCCCCCGCGCGAACAAACTCCCTCAGCGCTTGATTAGCATGACTCGATGAAAGCTGTTCAATTGTATCCGCAACTTCTACTCGACCATTGGCGACAAAGATAAAATCAGAGGCAATCGCTTTGGCGTCGCTGATATGGTGCGTGACCATCACCACAGTAATCTTTCTATCAGTAGCGAGCTTCTTCACCAAAGTCAGCATTTCTTCGCGTAGGATAGGATCAAGCGCCGAAAAAGGCTCATCAAGCAGCCATATTTTATGCGGTTGAACAAAACAGCGTGCTAGCGCGACTCTTTGCCGCTGCCCTCCTGAAAGTTGCTCTGGTAAGCGATCTAGGTATGCCTCGACCCCAACTTGCTGCGCGGCTTGTTCAACTAACGCTTGCTGCTCCGAAGTGAGTTTTAAGCCTGGGTGCAAACCAAGCCCTATATTTTGACGCACGGTTAAATGAGCGAAGAGATTGTGCTCTTGAAACAGCATCGCGAATGGGCGTTGATGCGGCTCCTTACCAACAATATTGATGCCTTCAACCTCGATCTGCCCCTTGCTCGGCTCGATAAATCCGGCTACTAACGCCAGCAAAGTTGACTTACCTGCCCCGCTTGGTCCCATCAATGCGACTATCGATTGTTGCGAGATTTCTGCGTCAAAGTGAAACAGTTCATTATGGTAATAGTAATCGACATTACTTAAAGTCAGCATGATTCACCTTCGAGTTGGCTTTTAATAGGGTTTCAATCAGCGTAAAGCAGCCCACGCTCAATAACAGCAAAGTCACCGAAACTACGGCGGCAGATTCCATCTGATAGCTACCGAGCAGTTGGAACAAGTACAGTGGCAAGGTGCGAAACTCTTGGCTACCGAACAGAGCAATCGCACTTAAGTCGCCAATGGCAAACATAAAACTGATCGCAAAGGCATGGGCAATGGGTTTTTTCAGCGCTTGCCACTCCACCACTTTAAAGCGACTCCAACCCTTCATTCCTAAACTGGCACAGACATATTGATACTGCTGCTCAACGTGTAACATGGGCTGTGACAAGGTTTTAATCACATACGGCAATCCCATTAGCGCATTAACCGCGACCACCACCACCAGCGCTAAACTAAACACATCAGTCAATGAGCGCAGCAATAAGAACAAGCCAGTAGAAATAACCAACCCCGGTGTTACAAGAATAATGGTACCAATCAATTCAATATGATCGGCACTTTTCTCGCGGTAGTTGAGTCGCAACCGTCGACTGGTAAGCAGAATGGCTACACCCGCAATGACAGCTATCACACTAGCCATAGTCGCAACCTTAATTGAAGCCCATAGTGCATGCCAAAAGCGAGCGTCAGTAAAAACATCAATCGCATGACCATTGATACCACTCAACATCACCATAAGTAACGGTGGCAACACTAACAGCATCGCTGCCCCAATCCACAACCAATCCCAGCACTTAGAAGTAAAACAATCTTTAGACAGATAGACTAAATGCGTCTGCGAGCCAGAAGTGACAGACATCGGTTTGGCCAAGCGCTGAATGGCTAGTGCCATCACACCACACAGCATCATCTGCCAAATGGCTAATAACGCGCCTGCTTGGAGGTCAAAGTCAAACTTAATTGCTTGGTAAATAGCTAACTCAATCGTGGTGGATTTAGGCCCTCCACCGAGTGCCATGACAGTGGCAAAACTGGTAAAACAAAGCATAAAGACTAAGCCACTGACATGAGGTAATTGCTGTCGCAGCTGAGGCCACTCGACCCAACGGAACTTATCCCAATGCCCCATTCCCAAGTGTGCACACAGTTTGTGTTGTTCTTGTGGGATAGAATCAAGCGCTTGTAGCAATAGCCTTGTGGCATAAGGAAGATTAAAGAACACATGCGCTAACAAAATGCCGTTGAGCCCATAAATTGAGAATGGCAGCTTACTGTCCAAACTTTTAAATAATTGCGCTAACAAGCCACTATTGCCGTAAATGGCAAGTAAGCCAAACACGCCAACCAATACCGGCAAGACTAAGGTCGTCGCAAACAGTTTAAGTAGTAACGATTTGCCGACAAACTGACGTCGAGAGAGTGCATGAGCGACAGGAACAGCCAGACCAACACTGAACAAGGTAGAGAGAAAAGATTGGTAGAAACTAAACTTCGTCACATGTCGGTAGTATGGGTCATGCCATACCTGACTTATATCCAACGAGGGTGCATTAACCAGTAAAGCACCAAGCGCAGAAATAACAAAGGTCGCGATTACTATCGCGACCCATAGGCCTATTTTCGGGGTATTACGCAAAAGATCCCCTTAGAAAGTGAGCGCACTTTGCCATTCACGAACCCAAGATTTGCGATTTTCAGCAACTTGATCGGCGCTAAAGGTCAGCGCTTTACTTGGCAGAGTTAATGTTTCGAAGCCTTGCGGTAATGCGACATCCGTAACTGGGTACATCCAATTTCCGGTTGGCATCGCTGATTGAAACTCTTCACTGAGGATGAAATTCATGAACTCGTCAGCAAGCTTCTGATTTTTTGAAGCCTTAACTTTTGCCGCCACTTCCACTTGGGTGTAGTGCCCTTCGGCAAAGTCAGCCGCAGCGTATTTGTTGTCATTCTCAGCAATCAAATGATAGGCAGGAGATGTGGTGTAAGAAAGCACCAGATCAGATTCGCCTTCTAGGAACATAGAATAAGCTTCAGACCAACCTTTGGTCACTGTAACGGTTTTCTTCGCGAGGCTCTGCCACGCCTGCGTCACATCGTCACCGTAGACTGACTTCATCCACAGCATCAAGCCTTGTCCTGGTGTCGAAGTCCTCGGATCTTGATAGATCACTTTCAGGTCGTCACGAGATTCGACCAACTCTTTGAGGCTTTTTGGTGGATTCGCCAACTTCTCCTTGTTGTAGACAAAGGCGAAATAACCAAAATCGTAAGGCACAAACGTCTTATCCGCCCAGCCGTTAGGCAAAGTAACCTTGCTGGTATCGACACTGTGCGGTGCAAGTAAGCCCGTCTTCTTGGCTTCAGCCATCAGGTTATTATCTAAACCCAAAATGATGTCGGCTTTACTATTGTCGCCTTCTAGACGCAGGCGGTTGAGAATAGAAACCCCATCATCCAGCGCAACAAAATTAATGTCACAACCACAGTGGGCTTCAAACGCCTTTTCTACGACTGGGCCTGGTCCCCAATCGGCAGCAAAAGAGTCATAGGTGTAAACCGTTAAACTGTTCTGTTCGGCAGAAGCTGAAAATGTCGCTAACGTTGCTAGCGCGAGGGTGCTGATTGAAATGGTGCTTAGAGTGTTGTTCACTGCTCGCTCTCTCCTTGTATGAGCGGCACAGGGTTGAGAAGCGGATAATCAGTCCAGACTCAATTCCTACGCCAGCATTATCTGGTTCAGGTACACGGGTCCCAAGCAATCGCTCGATCTCAGCTGAGCTAACATAAGTTAGGCCAATAGCTCCCCGATGAGTAACGGTCGAATTGTAATAGTTATGTGACTCAATAGCTAGCGCTGTTCACAACTCTGCTATTGACGGGGATCGTAGCCCCAACGCGGCACTAAGCCTTGCTCTATACCAAGGTGGTCTAGAATACGCGCCACCATAAAATCCACTAGATCATCGATCGATTTGGGTTGGTGATAAAACCCCGGAGCCGCCGGCATTATGGTTACGCCCATCTGCGATAGCTTGTGCATGTTTTCCAAATGCAGCGTCGAGAATGGTGTCTCACGCACAACTAAAAGCAGTTGTCCTCGCTCTTTCATCACCACATCCGCGGCACGCTCAATCAAGTTATCAGACATACCATGAGCAATAGCAGCAACACTCCCGGCAGAGCATGGACATACCACCATCTGCTTCGGTGCGGCTGAGCCTGAAGCAACCGGAGAAAACCAATCATCTTTACCGCACACAACCAGCTTGTTAGGGTCGCAGTTTAGATGCTTCACTAAGATTTGCTTAGCCGTATCAGGGTTAGCAGGCAGCTTAAGATCATGCTCTGTAGCCAGTACCACTCGCGCGGCAGATGAAACAAGCAAATGGACTTGATAGTCGGCTGCGAGTAGGCACTCTAATAGGCGCAAGCCATAAGGAGCGCCGGAGGCACCAGTAAAAGCTAAGGTGATGGTTTTTGTTGGCTTATTCATAATTAGGGTCTATTGCTCTAGCTTTGCCAGTAGCTTGTTGTGAATACCTTCGAAGCCGCCATTACTCATGACCAGAATCTGATCGCCCGAGTTAGCATTCGAAACAATTTTATCCACTAGCTCATCGACATTATCTGAGGTTTGCGCAGGTTGTACACACTGAGCCGCTATCTCTTCAACCGACCAATCAATAGAATCCGGCTGATATAAGAACACTTGATCAGCTTTTTGCAATGAAGCCGCTAAGGTATCTTTATGCACACCTCGCTTCATGGTTGCACTACGCGGTTCAAGTACCGCGATAATCTTGCTATCACCAACCTTATTACGTAACCCACCTAACGTCAGTTCAATAGCGGTTGGGTGATGAGCAAAATCATCGTAAACCGTGACTCCATTGACCTCACCTTTAAGCTCCAAGCGGCGTTTAGTATTGATGAATTTCGCTAAAGATTCACAGGCTAAGTCTGGAGTGACACCAACGTGACGCGCCGCGGCAATCGCCATCAAAGCGTTGTCGACATTATGGTCGCCAACCAGATCCCAGTTGACGATCCCCACTTGCTCACCTTGGAACAACACTCTGAACTGAGCACCATCAATGTGTATTTTCTCAGCCTCCCAATCACCTTGCTCACCACTAAACTCGGTTTCGCTCCAACAGCCTCGCTCCAGCACATCTAGTAATGCGCTATCTTGTTTTGGTGCAAAAATACGTCCATTCCCCGGCACAGTACGTACAAGGTGGTGGAACTGACGCTTTATCGCCTCAAGATCATCGAAAATATCGGCATGATCAAACTCTAGATTATTCATCACGAGAGTGCGCGGATGGTAATGCACGAACTTAGAACGTTTATCGAAAAAAGCACTGTCGTATTCGTCAGCTTCAACGACAAAAAACATACTTTCACCAAGCCGGGCTGAAATGCCAAAGTTACCGAGCACGCCACCGACTAAGAAGCCAGGTTTGTAACCGCAATCTTCTAAGATCCACGCCAACATGCTTGAGGTTGTGGTCTTGCCATGAGTACCGGATACCGCCAGCACCCAGCGATCATGAAGAAGGAACTCTTGTAACCACTGAGGGCCAGAGGTATAACGCAGGTTATTGTTAAGCACATATTCAACGCAAGGATTGCCGCGACTCATCGCATTACCAATCACAACGAGGTCAGGTGCAGGGTCGAGTTGCGACGGGTCAAAGCCTTCTATAATTTCAATACCTTGAGACTCCAATAACGTGCTCATTGGAGGGTAAACATTGGCGTCACACCCGGTCACCTTATGTCCCAATTGACGCGCTAATACCGCGGCCCCACCCATAAAGGTGCCACAGATCCCCAGAATATGAATATGCATAGAAAAGCCTTGTTCTAAGCGGAAAAGATTGCTTCATTATGGCGACAATACAGCAAAAAGCGAACAACTTTAGTCTGCTTCAAACAGTCAAATGAGCGAATGATTAAGCTTTGCGCATCTCTTAGCCTCGCACTGCTATGAAAACTGTTGAAATCTTACTAAAAAATTTGAGATCTAAGACAGTTAGTTCATTACCAATAAAAAGATCTAACTTTTACACTTATCGCAGGTAGTCATTAAAGCTCCGTTAGAGAACAAGACTCCCCACTCCCCCTATCTATGAGCGACTTTTAAAGGAAAAACCATGTCTGGAATGCGCACCCTTGGCGAGTTCATTGTTGAAAAGCAAGCGGACTTCCCCCACGCTAGCGGTGATCTATCATCCCTACTCTCTTCTATTCGCCTTGCTGCAAAGATTGTTAACCGCGAAATTAACGCGGCCGGTCTAGGTGATATTACAGGTGCAGTTGGCACTGAAAACGTGCAAGGTGAAGATCAACAAAAGCTTGATGTTTACGCCAACGATAAATTTAAGGCTGCACTTGAAGCCCGAGATCAAGTCTGTGGCGTTGCCAGTGAAGAAGAAGATGAAGCGGTAGCGTTTAATAAAGAGCTAAACAAAAACGCCAAATACGTGGTATTAATGGACCCACTTGATGGTTCATCTAACATCGACGTTAATGTTTCTGTTGGTACGATTTTCTCTATTTATCGCCGTGTATCGCCGATTGGCACACCGCCTACCGAAGAAGACTTTCTTCAACCGGGTCACAAACAAGTCGCCGCGGGTTATGTCATTTACGGCTCTTCAACCATGTTGGTTTATACAACAGGTAACGGCGTTAACGGCTTCACTTACGACCCTTCACTAGGCACCTTCTGTCTATCACATGAAAACATGATGATTCCACAAGATGGCAGTATTTACTCGATTAACGAAGGTAACTACATCCGCTTCCCTATGGGTGTTAAGAAGTACATCAAATATTGTCAGGAAAATGCACCGAGCGAGAATCGCCCTTACACATCACGTTATATCGGTTCATTGGTCGCTGACTTCCATCGCAACCTGTTAAAAGGGGGTATCTACCTTTACCCAAGTACGCAAAGCCACCCAAGTGGTAAGCTGCGTCTGCTTTACGAATGCAACCCAATGGCATACATCATTGAGCAAGCGGGTGGTGTCGCGTCTGACGGCGTACAACGCATTATGGATATCAAGCCAACGGAATTACACCAGCGCGTGCCATTCTTTGTTGGTTCGAAGAACATGGTTAAAAAAGTGGAAGAGTTTTTAGAGCTAAACCGCGAAGAAAACTAACGCGCTATAGTTTTAAAGGTGACGATACAAGAGCTGCTTAATCGCAGCTCTTGCTGTTTTAAAACGCTGAACCTGCGGTTGAGTGACGTCCGGACATATAATCCTGCTGAAAGAATGGATCAATGCGATCGCAAATTCCCATATAAGGTTTCCCTCGCACTCCTAGCATATAGGCACTTTGTGAACAGTACTCTAACCTGCCTTGTTCATAGCCATTTACGTAAGCCAGGTACAACTCTTGGCTAAAGACACCGCCTTGATCCATCTTGGCTAACTTAGCTTCCGATTGCTTGAGAAACCCCTGCTCTGCACGTTGCTTACCATAATCAGACCAGTCGCCTTCCGTATTGCTCAGAGGTGGCGGCTGTGTAGCGCACCCTGCCAAAAGTAATGTGGCTAGAACAAATTGTATTTTCATCGCTCTCTCCTTAGTCACTCTATTCGAGTAACGTCGTTTCTGTAAGTATTACACCTTTTGGCACCAATCACCGGAGGAGATTAATGTCTGTGCTTGAAGCGTTTCTTGGTAGAGGTACATCCAAGCTAAACCAAATGGCGTCTCTATTTGCTCTCGACGGTACATAACCGGAATATCTTCAAGAATGTCAAGTTGCTGTAAGGTTGCATCATCGACTCGATAAACTTCACCATAAATCACGCTATGCCCATCGACTACAGCGGGGTAAGGACCAAGATCGTAAAGACTGTAAAGTGGTGGGGTGGCGTAATTACCTAACCACTCAGATTGCACCAACAGGTGATGATTGCTTTGACCATGACGTAATGTTCCGTATACAAACACTAACTGTTGCATGACATCGACTCCTTTCGATGTTTATCAAGGTCTGTAGACCTTACTAATCGAATTCAAATTGATATAAAAGATCGACCGCATTAGATGCCCCTGAGATTGCTTCTACGTAGAGGTCTTGCATCAAGCGGTACCGCACTGTGAACTCACCAACAGAATCAAAAATACCGACACCGTACTTAACCTTCAAGCCAGGCAATAGATAACCACTCACGGTAACTTGAGAATCATCGCCAGAACCTGCAGTATCAAGTTGAAGATCTTGCACACCAAAAGCTTCGCCAATCTCACCGACTACACGGCCACTTTTCGCCAAACTCAATCCAATTAACGTTGTTGTCATGGCATTGCCACCGGTTTCACCATCAATATTCTGGCCACGCAGTAAATAGGACAAAGCATTGGCTTGTGCCATCGCGGGCTCAGAAAAGATCGTCACGGTCGGCTCACTAACAGGGCCAGTAACTTTGACACCAGCGGTCACATCGTCGCGAGTATTGTCTGGGTTACGAATCGCAGTAATTTGTAGGTAAGGCTGATCTACCGGACCATTCATTAATACCTTACCTTCTTGAATCAGCAAATCTTGACCAAACGAACGGTATGAACCATCTGTGATATTGACTTCGCCAGTAACAAACGGCCCCTTATCTCTTTGCGCCACATTAAGATTACCAATTAAGCCCCCTTCTAGACCAAATGCAGAAAGCTTAAAGTCATCACCAATCTTAATATTGATATTCGATTGCACCGTAAAAGGGACCTTACTCTGCGTTTCAACGGGTTTGAGTTGATCATTAAGAATCACCTGATCTTTAGATACCCCAATCGCACTTGGCGGTAACTCTTCCACAACGACGCGTCCCCAAGGTAATGCAATCGTGCCATCAATTCGCGCGAGTTTTGGTGAAACAGCAATGGTCATATCCGGTTGAACTTTGATTTTTACCATCGGCGGAACATTGACGAGCAACTCTTTGGCAAATACGCGTACATTGGTGTCCCAATCTTGCAAGTCATGCCAGTCTGCATCACCTGCAACTTCAAGCTTGCCGTCAGGGGTATGAATAGCTGCAGCCAAAGTCGCCTCATAGCCAGAGAAATTGATGGTTAAACGCCCCGAATCGACTTCGACTGGAGAAATGTCGCCTTTAAGCAAAATATCATCGACAACGAACTGGCCATTTACCTTAGGTTGCATTATTGGGCCGCTTATCGCCAAGTCAGTACTAATACTCGATTTGAGCTTACTGAACTCACCAATTATTGGGGCTAAGAAATCCAAGTTGAATGTTGTTAACTTCAAATGACCATCAATTTGCTTGTCGTCAATCCGCACGTCAGGAATCGTCGCACGACCAGAAATATCACCATTGTCAGTCACATCCAATAACCAATCGGTCACAAGCTTGTTATCCGCTAACTGCGCATTGAATATAATGCTCTGCCAGCCCAACGTTAAAGGTTGCTCTAGATTTTGAATCACTTGACCTTTAGCTAACTCAAGCGTGGCTTTTACTTGCGGCGGGGCATCAGGGCCCCATTTGGCCCATACTTTTGCATCAGCCTGACCTTGTAGCTGAGTCGCCTCTGGGATAAAGGCTTTGATCTGATTAAAATCAAATTGCTTTAGCGCCAGCGCAGCTTCACCACTTTGCCCTACTTTTATGTTTTGCTCTAAGCAAAGAGAAGAATCCGCCTGTAACCAACAGTGCGCGGCCACCGCAAGCTGCTGGGTGGCCATTTCAAAGCTTAGCGCCGTAGGTTGATTTAATCGCCATTCTCCCTGCTGTGAGGAGAGGCGCATACGTTCAAGCTTGCCTTGCCAGACAAGAGCTGGCTTGTCAGTCAATGAACCAGTTAGCGCTAGGCTTGTCGACGCGACATTAGAAACGAGTTCCAAGTTAAGCTGGTGCTGCTGCTGAGAGCCCTGGAAATTCAAACTGGCATTTTCGACGACGCTATCTTGATACCTAGCCTGTGTGACTTTCAGCGCTAGCTGACCACTTGGGGCTGGCAGTGGTGTTACCTTGCCTTTAATGCTTAGCTTGGCAAGTTGGGCCTGCTGTTGCCAGTCGATACTACTCGCTTCAATATCCAAGCCAACATTCGGCTGTTGCAAATCGCCGCGCAGAGAAACATCACCGACGACTTGCCCTTTCAGTTCAGGCACTGTCTTGACTAAGTCAGGAAAGTTAATCGCAAGATCCATACGCCACTGCTTATCCAACTGACCTTTGGCTTCAATGCGATTCGGGCCGTGGGAGAGAACCAACTGTGGTGTTTGCACACTCAATTCATTTTTGCCGCTACTATCGGCAGCCGTTACGCTACCCGCAATATTCAATGGGTACTCACGCAGAACGCCATCTATATCCAATTTAGGGACATCAAGCTGCCAACCACCTTGTTCAGTCAAATTACCCGTTGTTGAGATCTCTCCACTGATATCTCCTTCAGCCTCCGGCCACTGTAAGCCTGGCTGGATATGGCTAAGTGTTAAATTTGCAGCCCAGTTGATCGGCGCTTGCCAATCGGCCATCACATCGCCTGTTATCGTGCCGCCGAGGGTGACGATATCAACTTGACTCAATGCGATATGAGAAAGATCCCCCTCACCTTGCAACACCAGTGACACATCCGGCAGTTGCTTGCCTTTTACGTCAGCATTCAAATCAAGACTGTAGCCCTCAAGTGAGCCATGAGTGTTAAATTTTTTGATCGATGCAAAGTAATCACCTTTCCCTTTTAGCGGCCACTGCACATCACCTTGCGTTAGAGAAATATCAAACGGTAGATCAGGTTTCAGCGGTGCTAACGTAGCATCTAGTTTGGCCTTAGCAAGCCCCGCCAACTGAGCCGATAACTGCATATTTGCGACACTACCTGCCGCTTTAAGTGACACGGTTTGTCCTGCCGCGATCTCTTGGTTGACCGTCGCATCTAACTCCAAATTAAGTGGGTAGTCGCCTTTAAGCTCAATATCCGTTTTAAGCTGAGCCGTGACCTCTGGCATATCAAGCTCTAGCGTTTTGACCACCACTTTTGAGTCTTTCGCATTCGCCTCTAACCCTAAGTGATGGACGATAACAGGTGTTGCTTGCTCAAGCGTGAAGTCGTGAATATCGAGACGAACAATATCCATTTGTAACGGTAGCACGACCTCAGGCAACGTAATCTCAGCTGAGGTGTGATTTTGATTGGCTTGCGTTTGAGCGACTTGCTCATCCGTTAGCGCTTCACTTTGCACCAACTTAACGATAGGCGTTGTCAGATTGGTTTTATTAATTCGTAGGCGATTCCCTTGGAACGATGCACCTGACGTAAAAGAATCCCATGAGATTTGGTTACCGAGAATATCCAGCTTGATGTCATTTAGCGCTAATCGATTTAGCTTGATAGGAATTGGCGAGGTCACACTGCCAAGTTCTGTATCTTGCGTAGGCTCTTGTGTCGTCGAGCTTTCCGGCAATTGAGGCATTGAAAATGACAGACCATTAATGGCCAATTCATCGATACAGACACTCGGTTCAGTCAAGCATGTCGCATTGACTGCAAGCGTTATCGATGTTGCCTGAGTATCGACGTGCAAGTCATCATCTATAAAAGCAACATTGTTAAGCGTAAATCGAGGAAAGATCGCACCTTGGCTAGACTCGACTTTAAGCTGGGGAACAAATCTTTCTGCTCCCCACAATACCAACGTCAACCCCGAGTTTGTAAACAGCAAGGCTCCCAACGCAATAAACACGCTGAGTATTATTATTAGCAAGGAAATAGAAAGCCATTTTGACCACTTAATCACAACACGGGTCATAGCTCAGGTCCTAAAGTAAAGTGGATTTTAAATTCTTCGCCTGGTTTCGCATCCAGCCCCCATGCAAAATCAAGCCTGATTGGGCCTACCGGAGATGCCCAGCGCACACCAACGCCTGTACCACGCTTAATCTTGGGTGATTCATTGAATGCATCACCAACGTCATAGAACACTGCGCCCCACCAGTCACCATAAACTCGGTATTGGTACTCTAGCGAACTTGTCGCCATGTATTTCGCACCAGTCAATGCGCCGCTTTTATCTCGCGGGGAAATCGATTCGTAACCATAACCGCGCAGATTATTGTCACCACCAGCAAAGAATCGTAGTGATGGCGATAATTTATCAAACTCTTCCGCAAAGTTCGCTCCACCATCAAAACGAAAAATACCACGATGATTTCGACCAGCGCTACGTATCCAAGTCATGCCACCAATTAATCGCGTCACTCGCGTTTCTGACAGCGCATTTGGATCGCCATATTCAAGTGTCAAACTTTGTCGATCTCCCCATGAAGGCATGGAGCCACCACGAATACGGCTACGAGAAAAGGTGATACCTGGCAGCACAAACTGAGCACTATCATCTTGCAAACCTTGGGTATAGTTCTCAAGCAAATAACGCACATACACAGTACGGTGCCAACCATTATCGAGCACCCAGTGCCTTTCGACCGCTAAGTTTGACTCCAAGCTTTTCGTATCGAGCTTATCAACATTCTTCATACCATATTGAATACGATAATACTCATTAAGTGCATCTTCGAGTGGAATACGATAGCCAGCAGTGATCGTCTGTTCGGGCTTAGAAAGAGAGAAGCTGCTATCAAAACTATGCCCGCGACTGTTGACCCAAGGCTTCTTCCACTTAAGTGACCCTCGAACACCAATATCTGTCGAGTAACCGATACCTGCCTCAAGCTTATTTCTTGCCTGTGGTGCCAAAGACACTTTCATTGGCAACTCGCGCCCTTGACCCAACTTACTCAAGTCAGGTTCTACGAATACCGACGAAAACCAATCCGTATTAGAGAGATTCTGGTTGTACTCTCCAACCTTAGACACTAAGTAGGGATCATTAGCCTGGTAAGGGGATAGCGATTCCACCCTATCTTGCTCAATTTGACTCCCAGTAATGGTATTAGCGCCAAAGTGATAGCGAATACCGCTGTCAAAATGAAGATGGATAAAAGCTTGGTTAAGATCTGGCGCAACCTCCAATCGACTCGCGGTAAAATCTCCTTCGAAGTAACCCTTTTGCAGGGCAAGATTACGAATCGAGGATTTTAGCGCATCATACAAACTGTGATTGAGCCGCTCACCCTGTTTCAGACCACTGTTGTCAATCAAGGCATTAAATTGTGGGTCACTTTGTGCTTCACCGATAATTTTAATGTCGATCTGCTTTAAGATAACCGCAGGGCCAGGAACCACTTTGACGATCAGCTCGGAATCATCATCTGCAACAGTAAAGTCGATCTCTGAATGGTAGTAGCCTAAGGCGTTGAGTGCCTCGGTGATGTTCTTCTCTAAGCGAGATCGAAAGCGCAAGCCAGTTTGATATTCTGTTTCTGGTATCGACGATAGATAAGCATCAACATTATCTTTCAACTCACCTTCTAATCCTTCAATGGAAAGATCGACACTCTGTGCCCAAAGCGATGGGGCAAAAGAAACAAGTGCGATTAGAACTGGTAAAGGTTTGTTGATCATGCTTAATTATCTGTCTACATCAAGTAAGAGAATAATACCGCCAGTCAAAAAAGAAGTCTGTACGAAAACAGTGAATTAGGCGGTCTATATGAAAAATACTCTACAAGGAAATTACCATGCTCGACAAACAAACCATGATTACCGCCCAGCAAGCACTTCCAGGACGTGACACACCACTCGCTGTTGATGATGTTCACTTCATCAATCAAACCAGTTTGACTGCAGAACCAACAGAAGGTTGCGAGAAAATTTTGCTGGGTATGGGCTGTTTTTGGGGTGCTGAGCGCTTATTTTGGCAGCTCGATGGTGTGGTTAGCACTTCGGTCGGCTACGCAGGGGGATTTACGCCAAACCCAACCTACGAAGAAGTATGCAGCGGACACACAGGCCATACAGAGATTGTACGTGTGGTGTTTGACCCGAGTGTCATCAGCCTAGAGCAGCTATTGCAAACATTCTGGGAGAAGCACGACCCAACTCAAGGCATGCGACAAGGCAATGACCGTGGCACCCAATACCGCTCAGCGATCTATGTATACAGTGACGAACACTATCAAGCGGCGCTAGCGTCTAAACAAGCATACCAAGCCCTGCTCAGTGAAGAAAATGGCGAGATTACCACTGAGATTTTACCCGCAGGTAAATACTACTACGCCGAAAATTACCACCAGCAGTATCTGGCGAAAAACCCAAACGGCTACTGTGGTCTTGGTGGAACAGGGGTGTGCTTTCCACCAAACTAAGCAAAAGTTAGAGCCTAAACCACATACGCAAAATGGCGCTTGTTTTGCTTTTCCAATCCAATCAAACGTTGCAGCATGTCATTATTTAGAATGCTGCCACGTCTAATCAGAATTTGACCATTGGTTAGATGTACATCTCTTTTGATCTCATCACCGACCCTAAGTTCACGTAAAGGGACAGAATACTCCATCGAGTTATCATTGTTTTGGCGTTTTTCCGACACCATTTTTAGATAGGCTTTCAAGATGGCGGGATCATAATGTACTTCTGCGAATTCCAGTAATTTCTCAGCGGCTTGCATTGGAGAACATCGCTTTACTGGATCAATATGCGTCACGGTCAAGTAATCATAGTCTTTAACTACACGAACAATTTTAGCAATCAGAGGGATATCCTGTTGTTTGAGATGCATTGGGTAACCAGTGCCATTCATATTTTCATCTTGATGCCGAATACCCATAACCACATCTTTTAGTAGGTCGCTATCACTCAGTATGTCGTAGGCCAAGGAACCAAAACAACAAGGGCTAAGATGGTGATTGGCAAAGTTATCTGGCATTTCAATTCCGTTAGAGAATACGAGCCCGATCGGGTGCAACAAGGCACAACGATATACCCGCTCAGCAACTCGGGGGGATACCCCCAGATACGCAGCTAATTGTTTAGCATGATTGGCGACTCTGTTGATATCACATTGTTGATACCAAGATTGGGCGGTCGCCGCGGCTAGCAGTACATTAGACAGGTCTTGAGAAAAGGCTTGGTAGCGACTTAACAGCCGTTCATGTTGCTTTTTAAGTTCAGCGAGTTGCGTCTGCGCTTGTGTGGATGAAGCCAATAATTGACTGTTTTGTTCACTATAAGCACTATTTTCCTGCTCTAGTTTGTGAGCATGCTGTTTGAGGCCAATATTCATTTGATACTGATTGGCCATCTGACTTAACAGCGCTTTCAGATCCTCCGTATCCCAAGGCTTGGCAATAACATGGTGAATTTTTCCGTCGTTAATCGCACTGACTAAAGTACGGTAATCAACCCCACCAGAGAATGCGATCCGAATAGCATGAGGCTGGATCAAAATAGATTCACTTAAAAAACGTGCCCCTCCCATACCCGGCATGCGCATGTCAGACATAATAATCGCCACTTCGTTTTCACCTAAGTAAACCAACGCTTCAAGCGGGTTATTAAAGGTTACAACTTCATACTCCTTCCTCAGCAAACGACTCAGAGATTTGGTGATTTGAACTTCATCATCGACAACCAGTAGCCTCCTCAGCTCTTTAACCGCCATGTCTCTTCTCCTTCATTATTCATCAAGGGGCATCGGCAGGCGCAAAATCACTTTTGTACCCTTGGCCTGCTTACTCAGTAAACTTAACGTGCCACCATGATTGGTTGCGATTCCATAACAGATAGATAAGCCAAGCCCTGCATGCCCTTGTGAGCCAAGCGTAGTAAAAAAAGGATCAAATACTTTAGATTGATACTCTTCCTTGATACCAACGCCACTATCAATGATCGCCACCACCACCTGTTTGCCATCATTGCTGGTGGTCACTTTAATCGCCCCGCGCTCCTCGCCTATCGCTTGAATTGAGTTGTTAAGTATATTGATGCATAGCTGTTCAATTTGATGAGGACTACAGGAAACCATAGGTAACTTCGCGTCATAAGACTCTAACAATTTACAACTTAACGGTAAGGTTTCCGCGATCCGCTCCACCGCAGAGGAGACGAGTACATTGATGTCTTTCAGTTCAAATTTCTCATCGCCAAATTCAGAGAAAGTCCGCACGTTGGAGAGGATTTTTTCAATTTTATTCGCCCCTTCAGAAGTCGCGTTAATCAGCTCTTCACTATCTTCTAGCACAAATTCCAAATCTTCTTCTTCACAAATCTTATCGATTCGTTGCAGTACTTCACTTGCGACAACCGGATGTTGCGATACCATTGCGGCAAAGGCTTTATACTCAGTCACTAACAATTTGAAGAACTGATTGTAATCTTTGAGCGTTTTAATATTACTCAGTACATAGCCAATTGGCTCGTTTATCTCGCGAACTAAACCAGAGCTGATCTGGCCTAAGCTTGATAGCTTTTCGCTTTTCTGCACGCGCGATTCCATCGCTTTTAAGCGCTGATTAGTTTGCAACAACGCACTGTGTTTTTGTGTTGCCTTAACCAAAGCGGTTTCAAAACGAGAGAGCACACGATTATATTGCCTTGCTATCATGCCGATCTCTGAGGTTGGGTCATAATCGACTCTTTGACTGAAGTCTCCCGTTTCTTCCTGATTTTGCATTACTGTCACAAGATCATAAAGGTCACTACTTGCTTGGTGGGAAGAGATGTTCAAACCAACAATCTCCTCATCTTGACCCACCCTGAGAGGGATGACTTTGTTGATCAGCGAGAAAGTAATGTAGCAGAGAGGAAAAACGTAGACTGCGATCACACTGACGCCAAAGACTTGTCCCCACAATAGGCTTAACCTATCCGCCGCAAGCATGTTATCGGTAATCAGTTGTTGAGGGACAAATAAGGCCACAGCAATCGTCCCCCAAATTCCACTGGCCAAATGAACTGGGATGGCATCAACCACATCATCAATTTTTTTAATGATTAACAGTTGGCTCACCGCTAACGATATCAGAGCCCCAACTACGCCTATAATGACCGCTGAAAGTCCCTCGACTAAATTACAGCTGGCAGTAATTGCCACTAACCCAGAAAGAATACCGTTATAAAAATTAGGAATGTGAACCCTATTGGTTCGATACAGCGAATACATCGCTGATGCAAGACCACCCGAGGCACCGGCAAGAATGGTATTAAGAACAATATTAAACACATTACTATCGAAATGCAGAGAACTCCCGGCATTAAAGCCAAGCCAACCGAGCCACAGAAAAACGACTCCTGCGACACTTTGTACTAGACTGCTGTGGTTAAAATTATGCCCCTCAGCAAAACGATTGAGCCGTGGGCCAATGATCATAATTGCCGCTAACGCAGCCCAACCACCGACAGAATGCACCACGGTCGATCCTGCAAAATCAATAAAGCCTCGCTGAGCTAACCAGCCATTCTCACTCCAAACCCAATGACCAACAGTAGGGTACATAGCAACAGCCACAAATATAGACAGTGCGATGTAACCTTTTAAGCTTCCTCGCTCAGCAATTGAGCCGGAAATAATCGTTACGGAAGTCGCACAAAACACCATTTGAAATACAAAAAAGGAACCGTGCTCCACGCTATCAAAATGGCCAAGAATAAATTGACTGGTCCCCACATAACCTTGCATTGACTCACCGAACATCACTCCGTAGCCAACTAGCCAATAAAGGAGCAGCACCACCGCTAAATCGATGAGGTTCTTCGCCGCGACGTTGGCGGTATTTTTTTTACGTACTGTCCCCGCCTCTAAAAACAGAAATCCGATCTGCATAAGAAGTACAAGTAAAGTACATAAAAAAACAAACAGAGGGTCCATAAGCACGAGTCACATTGTTGTAGTTTATCTTTATATAAGCATTACGTTGCTTAGTAACAATATAGTCGTAAATTCAAACTGTTGGCGCGAATTGTTTGTTTGATGGTGACAAAACCCACACACGACCAAGAGATCCTGTCGTAAACGTTAAAGGTTGCCAGGGAGCAACACTCATAAAACAGTGGGCTAAAAATGACAAAAGTCGCCACATGGGCGACTTTTCAGTATTTCGGTAATGAGATTAGGACTTATAGCCTACACAGGTAACAAAGCAATGGCTTGGTTAATCTCTTTATACGTGGTCAGCTTTTGCGGGTCTTTCACATCGGGTAGCAACACCTTGCCGTTGTCGAAAGCGAACTTGCCAACCCCAGAGATAACAAACTGCCCTTTAAACAAAGTTTTAACAAAACGAGCAACTTGACGAGGACGATAAATAGTAAATTCACGCAGCATAACGACTCCAATATCCTTGTGTGATGCAATTCGAACGGATTGCTTAGTCCTATTCCTTAGAACTTGTAGGTATTATACCGGATGCGTATTTAATGTATAGCATTTTGTTAACAGTGTGACATCAGACCAGTGGTCTAAAAGAGATTTTTCCACGAGGAATAAATTTGGGTATATACTTTTTGCGCACTTTCAAAAGGAAATAACATAATGAAAAATAAAACCCTTCTTACTCTCGCAATCGCATGCTCTCCCGCTATCGCTTTGGCGCACAACATCTCTGTAGGACAACCGGTTCCCGAAGTCAGCGTCAAAAGCTATGGTGAAATTGTCTTAAACGGAGACAATACGGCTTTTCAGGCTTGGTCTAGCCAAGATATGCAAGGCAAGGTTCGCGTCATTCAAGCGATTGCTGGACGCAGCAGTTCAAAAGAACTCAATGCCCCATTAATGGCAGCAATTACTGCGGCAAAATTCCCTGAGCAAAGCTACCAGACGACCTCAATTATCAACCAAGATGATGCCATATGGGGAACAGGGTCGTTTGTTAAATCATCGGCACAAGACAGCAAAAAAGAGTTCCCTTGGTCTTCTATGGTACTTGATGAAGAGGGAGCCGTTGCCAACACTTGGGCATTGGCAGAAGAGTCATCGGCTATTATTGTCCAAGACAAACAAGGTAAGGTATTGTTTGTCAAAGAAGGGGCTCTCAACGAAGGTGAAATTCAACAAGTACTCACGCTGGTTAAAGAAAACCTCTAAACACATCGGGTTTAGTTTCCCCTTTGAAGTGGAGTTGTTATAGTATAACAACTCCACTTTTTGTATTGTGTTTTCATCGTGCTTCAATGTCGCCTAACTACCTATCGCATCAATGCGCTTGCTCTATCTGCAATCGCTCTTGTGCTATGGCTCAATTTTGCGTTTATTGATCATCAGTACGAACTTTCTTCAGCCCACCATCAAGATCACCACTGCCAACTGTTTGCGAGTGGTTTACATGGTGTCAGCAACCACGCACCAACAGTAGCACTGCCCACAATTGATGAACAGTTCGAAGTAACTAGCGAATACTGCTTCAGTGAGGTCGTTACGTTTGCATACCTAGCACGTTCACCGCCACTGTCCTGATTCCATTTGTTTACAAAGATATACCGTCTCCAAACTAAATAGAGACCCTTGCATTACCCAATGATAAATCAGGACACAAAATGAAAAACGTTACTCCAATCGCTCTAGGAATCACACTTGCTGTTAGTGGATTAGCACATGCTGAAGAAGGCTACCGCCAACATGGGGCACATGTTCATGGCCAAGTAGAAATCAACATTGCTCAAGACGGCAAAGAGCTACTTATGGAGATCACCGCTCCCGGTGCGGACGTTGTCGGTTTTGAACACGCACCGAAAACAGATGAGCAAAAACATCAACTCGAAGATGCCATTGCAAAACTAGAGCAAGCATCTAATATCTTTACGCTAGCCAAAGCAGCAGGCTGTAAAGTGGAGCACCAATCGGTAAGCCATACTCTAGGTGGTGAGCACCACGACCACGACCACGACCACGACCACGACCACGACCACGACCACGACCACGACCATCATGATGATCATGCTCACGATAAACACAAGCATGAAGATAAACATCATGACCACGACGATCATAAAGGTCATGATCATCACGAAGGCCACGATCACCATGATCATGGCGGTCATGGTGAGTTCACCGTTGAATACCACTTCGACTGTAACGACATCAGTGCATTAAACGGTATTGAAACTCAATGGTTCTCACACTTCCCAAATACTGAGTCATTAAAAGTCAACGTGTTAACTGATACTAAGCAAGCCGCGCTTGAACTAGGTAAAGGTGACTCTGAGATTTCTCTTTAATGTAAAAAGCGGCTTAGCCATGCTAAGCCGCTTCTCTGTTACGATTGGATACGAACAATGGATAATAAATGCCATCACTCTGTGGTTGAACTCAATCAGGTGACTTTTACTTGGCCTGGTAATGACAATCCCACACTAGAGATACCTTCCCTCACCGTTCAACGTGGCGAACACCTGTTTATTAAAGGACCAAGTGGTTGCGGAAAATCGACATTGCTAGGGCTTCTTACAGGTATCAATACTGCAACCTCTGGACAAGTGATTGTGTTGGGAGAAAACCTTTCGCAAATGTCAGGCAGTCAACGTGATAAGTTTCGAGCTAACCATATCGGCTATATCTTTCAGCAATTTAACTTGTTGCCTTATCTGAGTGTGATTGAAAATGTTACCTTACCTTGTCAGTTTTCCTCGTTACGTCGCCAACAAATAAATGGAGAGTTAATCTCCAATGCCAAGCAACTATTAAACAAACTACGTCTTCCTTCTGGATTACTCGATAAACCCGTTGTCGAGCTAAGTATTGGCCAACAGCAACGAGTAGCGGCAGCTCGCGCGCTGATTGGGAAGCCGAAAGTTATTATCGCGGATGAGCCAACTTCATCACTTGATTTTGACAACCGCACGGCATTTATCGAATTACTGCTCGACCAAGTCAACCATGCCGATTCAACCTTATTGTTTGTTAGTCACGATCCAACATTAGAACCGCTATTTGATCGCACAATCAACCTTCAACAAGTCAACCAAGCAGGAGGTAACCTATGACACCGACCCTGACCTTAGCTTGGAAAAGCGTTCGTAACCGTAAAGTGACCGCAATGCTTACCATCCTAACCGTGGCGATTTCTGTCATTCTGTTACTGGGTGTCGAGCGGATTAGAACTCAGGCAAAAGACAGCTTTGCCAACACCATTTCAGGCACCGACCTAATTGTTGGCGGACGCTCAGGCCAAGTGAACCTATTGCTTTATTCCGTATTTCGCATCGGTAATGCGACCAATAACATTGACTGGAAAAGCTATCAAGAATTTAGCCAACATCGCGCTGTAGACTGGGCGATTCCAATTTCACTCGGTGATTCCCATAAAGGCTTTCGCGTTATGGGCACCAATCATAGCTACTTTGAGCATTACCGCTTCGGGCAAAAGCAAAACCTCTCTTTTAGCCAAGGGCATGAATTTAACGGGTTGTTTGATGCGGTGATCGGCGCCGAAGTTGCGCGCTCTCTAAACTATACTATTGGCAGTGAAATGGTCATTGCTCATGGTATTAGTGACGTGGGCTTTAGCCGTCATGAAAATACCCCATTTCGAGTGGTCGGCATCCTAGATCCTACAGGAACACCCGTCGATAAAACTGTCCACGTCTCGTTAGAGGCGATTGAAGCCATTCATGTTGGTTGGGAGTCCGGCGCAAACTTAGGCAACAACCCAACGGCAGAACAACTCGCAGCGATGAACTTCCAACCCAAGCAAATCACCGCGATGCTGCTCGGTTTGAAATCCAAAATACAAACCTTTGCTTTGCAACGACAAATCAACACTTACCCGAAAGAACCACTCAGTGCCATTCTGCCCGGCGTCGCTCTGCACGAGCTATGGGGCATGATGTCAGTTGCCGAACAGGCTTTATTGGCTGTATCTGTCTTCGTGGTTATCGCGGGTTTACTCGGAATGCTGTCGAGCTTGTTAACTAGCCTGCAAGAGCGTCGCCGTGAAATGGCAATTCTCCGTGCGATGGGAGCAAGGCCAAGACATGTTTTTAGTTTGCTGATTTTAGAAGCAAGTGTATTGACCTTTATCGGCTTACTCGCCGGTACTGTAGGTCTATATCTCGTGCTCTCGGTTGCAGCCCCTATCATTCAACAGAACTATGGAATTAATCTGCAGATGAGCGCTTTATCCCACTATGAATGGATGCTGTTGGCTGCTGTACAACTGGCAGGTACTATTATCGGCTTTATCCCCGCATTTAGAGCTTATCGACAGTCGCTAAGCGACGGTATGACAATTAGAGTTTAAGTTATGAAAAAATTAGGCATGTTGCTACTGGCTGTGATGGCATTTGGTCTATCTAGCCACAGCGTAAACGCAGAAGATACGCTCACTCTAGAGTGGATCGACCTGATCCCAGAAAGTGAACGCAATCAGTTCGATTCATATGGTATGCCAGCGATAGACCATTCAGGAGCGAGCATGGAACAATCGATGGTCGGTAGTGTAAGACAAGAACTGAATGGCAGTAAGGTTAAGATCCCTGGGTTTGTGATCCCGCTAGAAGGCGACGCCAATATGGTCACAGAATTCCTGCTTGTGCCTTATTTTGGTGCCTGTATCCACGTACCACCACCACCACCGAATCAGATTATTTATGTCAAGTTCCCTAAAGGCGCCCCCGTGCAAGAGCTTTGGGATGTTGTCTATGTGATTGGGACACTGAAGACAGAAACTGTCAGCCATGAATTGGCGCAAACAGGATACGTCCTACAAGGCACAGAGATCGCCGAGTACGATGACTACTAATTGTTAACAAAATAAGCAGCCTGTTAATTGCCTGCATTAGGACAAATAGCTAGAAAGATAGCCTAGTACAGCTAGGTAAATGAGTAGCAATAGAGCAATTGACAGGTGCTTTTTCAGTTTATTCTCATTGAAATACTTCATAAGCCCCTCAAAATTAACGATAACAATTTTAACAACTTGTTATCATTTATGATAGCGATATTTTTATAAACTGGCTCACAGTCTTTTTCTGGCAGGCTTATGCGTTCCGAGGTAAAGTTAATAATTAAACGTTAAGCATATGATGGCTAAGGAAATAGCATGTCTGAGACGAGCAAACCGGTAGTTATTGAACACCAATCGGAACAAACTGGTCGACACGAAAAAAAGTCGAGCTACATCAAAGATAGCGCTAGCCGCGTACTTAACATTGCTCAAACCTATGGGTTAGATGCACTGCTGCAAACCGAAAAGCCAGAGAAAAGCACCCTTGAGCGCGCTTTGGTTCGTGAGCGAAAACGTAAAGAGCGACGACAAAAGAATCTTGAACAAATTCTTAAGCTTGCCCATATTTCTTGCAAAGATGAAACCGCTGGCGACCCAGACCAAGATTGGCTGTATCGATTCTTCGATATGGCGCAAGAAGTCCATAACCATGCCATGCAACGTTTGTGGGCTCAGGTTCTAAAACGCGAAGTGACCAATCCCGGCTCAACCTCTATGAAAGCACTGAAAGTGCTGCAAGACATGACACCAAAAGAAGCGCAAATCTTGCAACGCTCAGCCTCTTTAGCCTGTAGCTTTGGTGGCGATAACAGCCGCAAGTTACTGGTCGGTTATCGCGCACAAGGGGGGATATTTAGTTTTGGCAAGCGTAATGTCACAGGCAACATCAACGTCGGCAACTTCCAGCTACCCTACTCTAGTTTGTTGGTGTTGTTTGAATTAGGGTTAATGCATGGCACGGAATTGGAGTCAGGAGAGATAGAACTCGACTCTCCACTACCACTAACTTATCAAGGCAAGAAGCTGTCACTCCAAGCCCACGCTAAAGGTGTGCGATTGCTTTATTACCGCTTCAGTCCCACTGGCAACGAGCTGTGTAAACTACTCGGTAATAAACCCAACATGCAATATTACGATCAAATGGTCGCACTGTTGAGCCAGAAATTTACCGCCAGCACAGATGCCCAGCCGAGCGTCGATACGGCGGTATAGCGGCAAGTACTCCCCACTCCCGGTGTCCAAAACAAAAACGCCAACCTAAACGGTTGGCGTTGTACATTTAACAAGCGCGAATGCTATTAAGCTTTAAACGCCTTAAATGCGTTAATCAAACCGTTCGTTGAGCTATCGTGAGAGCTGATAGCAGATTGATCGGCAAGCTCAGGTAGGATTTGGTTTGCTAGTTGTTTACCTAGCTCCACACCCCACTGGTCAAAGCTGAAGATGTTCCAAATGACACCTTGCACGAAGATCTTGTGCTCGTACATTGCAATTAGGTTACCTAGTGTACGTGGTGTGATTTGCTTAACTAGAATTGAGTTCGTTGGGCGGTTACCTTCAAACACTTTAAATGGTGCTAGTGTCGCCGCTTCTTCTTCGCTCTTACCTGCTTTAGCAAATTCCGCTTTTACCGTCGCTTCATCTTTACCAAATGCCAGAGCTTCTGTTTGAGCAAAGAAGTTAGACATAAGTTTCTGATGGTGGTCGCCCGCAGGGTTATGGCTGATAGCAGGTGCAATGAAATCACAAGGGATCAACTTAGTGCCTTGGTGGATTAACTGGTAGAACGCGTGCTGACCGTTAGTCCCTGGCTCACCCCAGATAATTGGACCTGTTTGGTAAGTCACAGCGTTGCCATCACGGTCAACGTATTTACCATTTGATTCCATATTACCTTGCTGGAAGTAAGCGGCAAAACGGTGCATGTACTGATCGTACGGTAGAATCGCTTCTGACTCAGCGCCGTGGAAGTTATTGTACCACAGGCCAACTAGCGCAAGAATCACTGGGATATTGCTCTCTAGATCGGTTGATGCGAAGTGGTTATCCATTTCATGAGCGCCGTCTAGCAGCTCAATAAAGTTGTCGTAGCCTACTGCCAGCGCAATAGAAAGACCGATTGCAGACCATAGTGAGTAACGGCCACCAACCCAGTCCCAAAACTCAAACATGTTATCTGTATCGATACCAAATTCAGACACCGCTGGCGCGTTAGTTGAAAGCGCTGCGAAGTGTTTAGCTACGTGCGCCTCATCACCTGCTGACGCTAGGAACCAGTCACGAGCACTGTGCGCATTGGTCATAGTTTCTTGCGTAGTAAATGTTTTAGAAGCAACTAAGAATAGGGTTGTTTCTGGATTTACTTTCTTCAGAGTCTCTACGATGTGGGTGCCATCAACATTTGAAACGAAGTGCAGATTTAGATGGTTTGAGTATGGCGCTAGCGCTTCAGTCACCATGTAAGGACCTAGGTCCGAGCCACCGATACCGATGTTGACTACGTCGGTAATCGCTTTACCTGTGTAACCTTTCCACTCACCGCCGATAACACGCTCAGTGAATGATTTCATTTTCTCTAGCACTGCATTTACCGCAGGCATTACGTCTTCGCCACCCACCATAACTGGTTTGTTGCTACGATTACGAAGAGCTGTGTGAAGGACTGCTCGACCTTCTGTTTGGTTGATCGCTTCACCACTGAACATCGCTTCGATTGCCGCTTTAAGCTCAGTCTCGTTTGCTAACGCGAACAAGTGCTTCATTGTCTCTTCGTTGATTAGGTTTTTCGAGTAATCAACAAGAATGTCGTTGCCGAAACGCGTAGAGAATTTGTCAAAACGTGCTGCATCTTGAGCAAACAGATCCTTTAGATCCATATCTTGTGCAGATTCGAAGTGCGCGGTTAGCGCGTTCCAAGCTTGTGTTTGCGTTGGATTGATATTTTTCAACATGGTGTCTATCCCGATGTTACAGTAGGTTTTATTCCATACAGCCTAGCGAAAACTGGTGGAATCCCCGATTAAGCAAATTAATTATATTAGGTATGTTAGGGCAAAATGCCACAAAACAAGACTTTGTAATTTTTTTTCAAGCGCACATTATGGCCTAGGGAAGTCTCACCCACATTGAGTTAGGTCACGTTCCCTGCTTCAAAACTAAACAAACGCCGTATGTGCGATTAGGATTGTATCACTAACCTAGATTAAGCTTAATGGTAGCTTAAGTTCAAATTGTAAGCAGGCACCTATATGTGGACCCAAGAAACCATTCAAATCAGCGCTAAGAGTCGCGGATTCCACCTTATTTCCGATGAAATTGAACAACAATTACCACAACTCTCAGACTATTCTGTCGGTTTATTACAGCTATTCATTCAGCATACATCGGCAAGTTTAACCATCAATGAAAACGCTGACCCAAGTGTAAGACACGATATGGAAAAGCACTTCAATCAATTTGTCCCTGAGCGAGCACCCTATTATAAGCACACTTATGAAGGGGATGATGATATGCCAGCCCATATCAAAGCATCGACATTAGGCTCTAGTGTGATGATTCCCATTAGTCAGGGCCGACTCGCTCTAGGGACATGGCAGGGAATTTACATGGGAGAACATCGCGATGACGGCGGCAGTCGCACGATAGTGGCAACCATCCAAGGCGAGCAGTACTGAACTCAGCAAAAACGGAGCCAATGGCTCCGTTTTTGCTGTAGGGTAAATGAGTAGACGTAAGTTATAAGATAGCTTGAAACAGAAGCAGGGAGGCAACACCACTTACCACCACCCATACTAGATCGAACCTTAAACTCACCAAAGTACAGATAATCGCTGCAAGGACTTTCGGGTTTTCCAAGTTAAACGCAATTTCCGATCCTGTACCTAGAATCTCTAGCGCGATGATAGCCGGTAGTACCGTTACCGGGACAAAACGTAGTGTCTTTTTTAAGCGCGGTGACATTTCAAATGACCCCGCAAAGGCGATCACGCTAAAACGAATAGCGACAGTAACAATCGCCATCGACAAAGTCAGTAGAATGAAAGTGCTCATTTGCATATTATACGCCCTCGGTTTGTGGTTTTAACTCTGTTTGAGATTCAAGCTGGTGTTTTTCTGTAGAGAGGTCCATTTGATAGCCAGCAAACACACCTAGTGCTGCTGCGATCACTAGACCTAGCGAGTGAGGCAAACCCGAAAGCAAAATGCCAGCAAAGGTCGCGACAAGTGCAGCGACAATACACTCACGACTTTTCACCTGTGGAATAACAATAGCAATGAAAGCGGCAACCATGGCGAATTCCAGGCCGTAGTTAGCGATATCAGGGAATGAGGCTCCAATTAAAGCTCCGGCACAGTTTGCCATCACCCAGTTCAACCAAAATCCTCCCATTACCGCCAAGTAGAACCAATGACGACCGTCTTTTTCTTGCTTCATTTCGCTAATACTTGATGCGTAAACTTCATCGGTTAAACCGTAAGACATCAAGAAGCGAATATGCAGTGGGTATTGTTTAACATGCTCAGACAAAGAGGCACTGTACAACACATGACGCAAGTTAATAATAAAGGTAGTTAATGCGATGACCGCAATGCTTGCACCATTTTGCAGTAATCCTAAAGCTACCATCTGAGCCGATCCCGCGAACACAGTAAACGACCACAGTGTACTTTGAACAACATCCATTCCGGACTGGATGCTCAGTGCGCCTACGATAAATGAAAATGGAAATGCACCTAAGCAAAGTGGCGCAATAGCGGTAAGACCCGCTTTGATTAATTTACCTTTCATAACAGTGTCTCTGTGTAAGTTTTGAACAAATATATTCCACATCAAATCTATTTTCAACATGTGAAATGCAAAAATATTTGAAAAGATATTTAAGATCAAAAAACACCACGAAACCAATTAAAAACAGCAGCCATAAGCCATTAAATTGATTGTAATCAATTTTACACCCTTGCCAAATGCAACTTTTTTTGCAATCTTACCTGCACAAACAGAACAACTAGTTTTATGTAGTACATTACTTTGGAATTTGAAATGAAATCACTTATTACTGCACCGAGTGCACCTGAAGCTATCGGCCCTTACTCACACGGCACTGCATTTGAAAACCTGATTTTCACCTCAGGACAGTTACCTGTCTGTAAAAAGCTTGGCGGTGTTGTTGAAGGTGGCATTAGCGAACAATCTAAGCAGTCTCTTAACAACCTAGTTGCGGTATTAGAGGCTGCGGGTGGTAGTGCCGAAACAGTACTAAAAACAACCTGCTATCTAGCAAACATCGAAGATTTTGCCGCTTTCAATGCGGTCTATGCCGATGTATTTAATACCGAATGCCCAGCGCGCAGCTGTTTTGCTGTTAAAGATCTACCTATGGGTGTCCTAGTTGAAGTTGAAGCAATCGCTCACAAAAAATAAGGGTTAAGACTATGTCAGAGCAATGGAACAAATACATAGAGATCATCAAGTCTGTAGTAAAGCCAGCTCTTGGCTGTACTGAACCAATTTCAGCCGCTTACGCTGCTGCGATTGCCAGCGCCCGACTTGACCACCAACCACTTGAATCTCTTGAAATCAGCGTTTCAGACAACCTGTACAAAAACTCGATGGGCGTTTTCGTACCGAGAACAGGCAAAATTGGTCTACATATTGCCGCAGCGTGTGGTTATGTTGCTGGTGATGCTGATGCTGATCTACAAGTACTAGCAAAGATCACAGACAAAGATGTCGATAAAGCTCAAAGCCTTATTGAACAAGGGCTAATTCAGGTGAATCGTGTTGAAGCTGATGACTTTATTTTCTGTCGTGCGGTTGCTACTGCCGCTGGGAACACGTCAGAAATCATTATCAGTGGTGGTCATACTCGCATTGTAGAAGAGCGCATGAATGGCGAAGTCACTTTTGCTCTCGATGTAGACAGCGCAGCGAACTGTGCTGGTACTGCTTCCATTTGCGAAGGCGTCGATATTTCAGTGAAAAAGATTTATGACTTTGCTGTCAATGTTCCATTTTCTGACATTAGTTTTATGCTTGAAGCGAAAAATCTTAACATGGCGCTGTCACAAGAAGGTATGACCAACCAATACGGCCTTCAAGTCGGTCGTTCTATGGATAGCGACGAGTTGATGTGCGGTACATCATTGACAGAAAACATCGTCAAATACACTTCAGCTGCCAGTGACGCTCGTATGGGGGGCGCGTCACTACCTGCTATGAGTAACTATGGCTCTGGTAACCAGGGTATTGCTGCAACCGTACCTGTGGTTTTTATGGCCGAACATAAAAACGCTGACGATGAGAAAACTTGTCGAGCACTCGTGATGAGCCACTTAGGGGCGATCTACATGAAGTCGTTCTATCCGCCGCTTTCTGCGTTTTGCGGCAACACAGTGACCAGTTCTGCGACAGCGATGGCAATGGTTTATTTGGCAGGTGGTACTTATGAGCAGTGCTGCTACGCGATTCAAAACGTGCTGAGTGACACGTCAGGCATGGTGTGTGATGGTGCCAAAGCAACCTGCGCTATGAAGGTCGGTAGTTCAACAACCGCAGCAGTAAAATCGGTGATGATGGCTATGCGAAATCATGCGGCAGCCAACCAAGGCGTTATCTCTGACAACATTGAGACCACCATTCGCAATGTTGGCCGTATGATTAGCCTCGGAATGAATCTAACTGACAATCAAATTATTGAAATTATGTCCGCTTAAGACGACTATAAGCCATCACTTTTGTGATGGCTTTTTTTGAGGAACCAATGCTCGTTAATTTATCCCCATCTGATAAGAAAATCATTCGTGCAACTTACAATATTGTTGACGGAATCGCTGCAATGTATGGTGATCATACTGAAGTTGCCTTGCATTCGTTGGACATTGAAAACCCATCGATAGTTAAGATTGCCAATGGTCACGTCACAGGACGTACGGTAGGTGCACCAATTACCAATCTCGCCATTGAAAAGCTCAAGGATGGCAACCAAATCACCGAGCCGTACTTCTCTCGCTCAAACTGCGGAAAAATGATCCGTTCTGTCACGACTATCATCGCCAACGACGAAAGCACGCCAATCGCTATGCTGTGTATCAATACCGATATGGATGCCCCCATGCACCATGTCATCAGTTCAATGTTGCCTGCTGGTGTCTCTTTCGATACGATTACCGAGTCTCCAGAGGTTTTCTCCCCGTCAGCCAATGACATGTTAACCACGTCGATCTCTAAGTTTAAAACCCAAGTCGATAATATGGGCCTTGCGAAATCTAAACGCACCAAAGAGATCTTGCGTAAGATGTATAACGAAGGTCTGTTCAACGTAAAAGACGCGGTCGCGATAGCAGCTCAAGAAATTGAAACCTCAGCAGATACCGTGTACCGACATCTGCGACAGTTTAAGAAGGAAGCTTAACTCGCTCAGTGTCAGGGGCTTTGCGCTGACAAAGCCCCGAAGCAAATCTATTTATTAACGTATTTGTTTAGAAAGGCTGATTAATCATCACTCGGAATGTCCCCTCATCTGCCCCTTGAGCAAACTCAGCACGCACCACAATCCCTTCAACTTGAAAACGTACCGCAGCGCCTAAGTTCCATTTCATGTCAGTATGCAGTGTCTTAAGATCATATTGGTCTGCAACTCGACCCGCTTCAGCAAAAAATACCCATTGCCACCAAGGTAAGTCGTAGTAATTGATCAATGGAATGTCATCTAAAGGTTGCCAATCTGGAATAACTCGATACTCAGCAGAGTAATGCACAGCGCTTCGTCCATGGAAACGCCCACTGGAGTAGCCTCGTAAACGATACAAACCACCTAGGCTAACTTGCTCTTGTTCTGGTGGTCTTTCGTTGTTCCAATTGGGTGTATCAGCAGTATAAAAATCAAACGCTAGCACTTGTTGGTCAAACAGATCACCCAGAGGCCCAAGTGCAAAATACTGGCTATTTTGAAACTCAACCTTGGTCCACAGCTCTTCGCTTTGCCAGCTTTGTGAGCCAACTGTAGTCGTGAAAGCTGTATGTGAGCCTTTACTTGGGTTGCGCACACTATCGCGGTTGTCCCAATCTAGAATCAGCTCAAAGCCTGTTGCTTTCTCTGTGGTGTTATTTATATCGAGCCGACGCGACGAGTAAAACGGCGTTATAATTATTGAGCTGACACCAGACTCAAGGGGGGAGGCGAAATTTACGTCACGAATCGGCTGAAACACGCCAAGCAGACCGTTTTCAGCAACATTCCCCCAAGGCAATAGGTACTTGAACTCCACTTCGTAGTTTTGCTCAAGACCATTAGTGAGTGTCTTGTCGCTCGCGACTGAGTCGTTGTTGCCCTGGTCACCGATATAATAAGGATTTTCGTTAAACTGTGCTTTGTAGAGTTGGGAACTCACTAATAGCTGATCAGAGAGAGAATAGTTAAAAGCGGAGAGAAATGTCACGTAGCTTTGTTTGTCAGTGTAAAGCGCTGCGCCAAATAGCGCCGCTTGAGGCTGACCGACCCCTTTCATAACGCCAGCGACGCCAAGCGTATTGCCTAACGTTTCAGTACTAAAGTAAAAGGGTAAGAAAACCGAATCTTTCTCTTCACATAATGCGAAATTAGAGACAAAAAGGCTGGCGCTTAAGGCCAGCCCTACAATGACTTTTTTAAACATAGCTAATTGGAATATTCCATGTCGACACGTGACGTCAGCTTGGTGACTAACTCATAGGCAATAGTGCCAATATGGCAAGCGACTTCTTCTGCGGGAAGCGCTTTACCCCATAAAATAGCTTCATCGCCGACTTTGTCTTGAGCGTTGGCGCCTAAGTCAACCGTCAGCATGTCCATAGAGACTCGACCCGCAATCGGTACTTTACGACCATTAACCAAGACGGGGGTTCCATTGGGTGCCGTTCTTGGGTAGCCATCACCATAGCCAATTGCGATCACGCCAACCTTAGTGTCACGCTGACTAGTCCAGATTCCCCCATAGCCAACACTTTCACCGGCTTTAACATCGCGCACTGCAATTAAGTGCGATTTAAGCGTCATAACAGGTTGATATCCCATTTGTTCGGCATTTCTATCATTAAACGGGGAAACACCGTACATAATGATGCCAGGACGAACCCAATCTAACTGACTATTAGGCCAAGCAAGCAACCCCGCAGAAGCGGCCAGTGAACGCTCTCCTTCACACCCTTCGGTTAAGGCCATAAAGAGGTCTGTCTGTTCATTGGTCGTGGTCTTGTCTAACTCGTCTGCACAGCCGAAATGACTCATATAGCGCAGCGGTTTAGCTACATTGCGACACGCTTTAAGTCGAGCAACAAACTCAGGGTATTGCTCTGGACGGACACCTAAACGGTGCATTCCACTGTCGATTTTAAGCCAAACGACCACTGGGGTTTCAAGCTCAGCTTGTTCAAGCGCTAACAGTTGCTCTTCACAATGAACAACGGTTTGGATGTTATTGGTCACCAATACGGGCAAGTCGCCGGAAGAGTAAAACCCTTCTAGCAATAAGATCGGTTTGACCACGCCACAAGCGCGTAGCTGCAGCGCTTCTTCAATACGCGCAACACCAAATGCGTCTGCGCCGTTAGCATTTTTAGCGATATGACGCAGACCATGGCCGTAGCTATTAGCCTTAACTACCGCCATAACTTTGCTGTTCGGTGCCTGCTGTTTAATCTGTGCTAGGTTGTGCTTTAACGCTTCTAAATTGATAAACGCCGTCGCTGCTTTCATATAGCTCATGCGTTATTCGTCATCCATATCAAATGCAGGGCCTGCGTAATTATCAAAGCGTGACCACTGGCCTTGGAAGGTTAAGCGAACAGAGCCGATAGGGCCATTACGCTGTTTACCCAAAATGATTTCTGCCGTGCCTTTCATTGAACTATCTGGGTTATACACCTCGTCACGATAGATAAACATAATCAAGTCAGCATCCTGCTCGATAGAACCCGATTCACGCAAGTCTGAGTTCACCGGACGTTTATCTGCGCGTTGCTCTAGGGAACGGTTAAGCTGAGAAAGCGCGACTACAGGAACATTCAGTTCTTTAGCAAGTGCCTTTAGCGAGCGAGAGATTTCAGCAATTTCCAACGTACGGTTATCGGACAGTGCAGGAACACGCATCAACTGAAGGTAATCGACCATGATCATCGACAGACCGCCGTGATCACGTGCAATACGACGCGCACGAGAACGAACTTCAGTCGGCGTTAGACCAGAACTGTCATCGATGTACATGTTCTTCTTCTCCATCAGGATACCCATGGTAGAAGAGATACGCGCCCAGTCCTCATCGTCAAGCTGACCGGTACGAATCTTGGTTTGGTCAACGCGAGAAAGAGATGCAAGCATACGCATCATGATCTGTTCTGCTGGCATTTCTAGCGAGAAAATCAGCACTGGCTTTTCTTGCACCATCGCCGCGTTTTCACACAAGTTCATCGCGAAAGTAGTTTTACCCATCGATGGACGTGCCGCAACAATAACCAGATCAGAACCTTGCAAACCCGCCGTTTTCTTATTGAGATCTGTAAAACCGGTATCAACCCCTGTCACACCATCTTGCGGCGTTTTGTACAGTAGCTCAATACGTTCAAGGGTTTTCTCTAAGATGTTATCAACGTTTTGCGGACCTTCATTCTCGTTAGTACGCGATTCCGCAATCGCGAATACCTTACTTTCAGCAAGATCGAGCAAGTCTTCTGAACCGCGACCTTGAGGATCGTAACCCGCATCTGCAATCTCATTGGCAACTCCAATTAAATCACGCACCAAGGCACGTTCAGCTACGATCTCGGCATAAGCATTAATGTTGGCAGCACTTGGGGTATTTTTGACCAGATCAGCGAGGTACGCAAAACCACCGACATCCTCCAGTTGCTCACGCAGCTCAAGAAACTCTGACAAAGTGATAAGGTCGAGCGGTTTATTGTCTTCAAGAATAAGCTTAACACCCTCGAAGATAAGGCGATGGGGGCGACTGTAGAAATCTTTAGCAACCACACGTTCTGCGACGGTATCCCAACGCTCGTTATCGAGGAGAAGACCGCCAATTACAGACTGCTCTGCCTCTAACGAATGGGGAGGAACTTTAATCGCATCAACTTGTGCGTCGTTAAACTTTTTGTATCGATTTTCTACTTTCGCTTCGGCCATGGTTTTGCTCAACAACTTGCTATAGATCGCTAATTATAACGAGAATGAAGCGCTTGTCTGTAGTAATGCATTACTTTGTCGAGTTCTAATGTAGAATTAACCTTTTGTTGACGGGATTCGATCAATTTGAATCTAGTATTGGCCTATTCGTTTCATCAATATAGAGGTAGTGAGTGTCTAAGTTTTGGCTAATGAGTGCAGGTTTAATGAGCTCTATGCTCGTCTACGCCGAAGATGAAGGACAAAACACCACGGATATTGACCTCCCCTCCCCTTGGAGTAGTGAGGTTGAATTCGGCTACCAGTCACACAGCGGTAACTCAGACTCGCGCTCACTGAATTCACGCCTCAGTGCTGAGTATGTCAAAGGCCGCCATCGAACCAATGGTGAGTGGAAGTACTACCTGCTGTATAAAGATGGCGAAGAGGATAAGCGCCAATCGACTTATACTGCGCAAAGCGACTATAAATTAGGACCAAAGTCCTATCTATACGGTAGTTTTAAAGGCGTTGATTCACGCTATAGCGCGTACTTCAAAGATTACACCTTATCAGGTGGTCTCGGTTACCAGTTTGCCAATACTGAAGCCTTTCTGCTTGAGTTCGAGTTTGGCCCAGGCTTTCGTTACCAAGAACCTAACCAAGATGAAATTGATGACGATGACATTATCTTTCCGGACATTGTTCAGGAGGGAATTTTCCGCGGCAATTTGAATTCAAAATGGCAAGCATTAGATAACTTAGCCGTCACCGCGGCAATCACTGTAGTCGCAGGCCGAAGCAACACCCGTACAGATACTGATTTAAATGTGACCAACAACATCACAGAAACTATCGCACTTAAGCTAGCTTACTCTCGCCAATACCACGATAAAGTGCCTGAAGGACTTTACAAAGCAGACAGTATGTTTTCCGTTAACCTGTTATTTGCCTTCTAATAGATCCAAGTTGCAATCCACAGATAATCAATGGACATTGATTCCCTTTCTGCGGATATAAAAAAAGCACCTCGAAAGGTGCTTTTAAAATTACGTCTTGATACTGAATTACTCAGCAGCAACAACTTGTAGATTAACTGTCGCGAAAACTTCAGAGTGAAGTTGAACGCTGATTTCGAACTCACCAATGTTACGTAGTGCGCCTTCTGGAAGACGAACTTCGCTCTTAGCAATTTCAACGCCAGCCGCAGTGATTGCGTCAGCGATGTCGCGAGTACCGATAGAACCGAACAGTTTACCTTCGTCACCAGCTTTAGATGCAATAACAACTGCTTCTAGAGCGTTAACTTTCTCAGCGCGAGCTTCTGATGCAGCTAGTTGCTCAGCAGCTTTAGCTTCTAGTTCAGCACGACGTGCTTCGAACATTTCAACGTTAGCTTTAGTCGCCATAACTGCTTTACCTTGAGGGATAAGGAAGTTACGAGCGTAGCCAGATTTAACGTTTACAGTTTCGCCTAGTGCACCTAGTTTACCGATTTTATCAAGTAGAATAACTTGCATTGTTTAATTCCTCTTTATAAAACGAGCCGATTACTGATGCTTGTCAGTGTACGGAAGTAGAGCTAGGTAGCGAGAACGCTTAATAGCACGAGCTAGTTGACGTTGGTACTTAGCGCTTGTACCAGTGATACGGCTAGGTACGATTTTACCAGCTTCAGTGATGTAGTTTTTAAGAGTTGCTACGTCTTTGTAATCAATCTCTTGTACGCCTTCTGCAGTGAAACGGCAGAATTTACGACGACGGAAGAAACGAGCCATGGGCTATCTCCTGATCTTAAATTTGAGTAATGTTGTCAGCATGAAGCACTAATTTTCCCACACCATTTCGGCCGGTCTGATAAGTGACAAAACCACCTACCTTAATGCTACTGCCTTGTACTAAATTCTGAGTTAATGCTTGTGACCTTTGCCCACTAACAACTATCGGCATTCGACAATACACTTGTCTCGGTAGGTCAGCCTCGATAACAGTAGAGCGATGCTCCAACCAAAATCGGCAGTGTTCAATGCCACTTGGGCTTTTACTACGAATGGGCGGTTTGGCTATGGTGCCAGATAGCTCCATTCGATTGGTCATAAGGGAAATTACTCAGCAGCTGCTTCTGGCTTAGCTTCAGCACGCTCTTCGCGACGAGGAGCACGCTCTTCTTTCTGCTTAAGCATGATAGATTGCTCAGTGATAGCCGCTTTAGTACGCATGATCATGTTACGTAGAACTGCATCGTTGAAACGGAAAGCAGTTTCTAGCTCATCAATTACAGCTTGGTCAGCTTCAACGTTCATTAGAACGTAGTGAGCTTTGTGAAGCTTGTTGATTGGGTAAGCCAGTTGACGACGACCCCAGTCTTCTAGACGGTGGATAGTACCGCCAGCTTCAGTGATTGAACCAGTGTAACGCTCGATCATGCCAGCAACTTGCTCGCTTTGATCTGGGTGCACCATGAATACGATTTCGTAATGACGCATTGGTTGCTCCTTACGGATTATTCAGCTTCCACAAATGGCCCGGTCGTCCAGAGGAAGCAAGGAACTAAAGATAATTGACCGAGTTTTAAGGAGCACGAATAGTACAGAAAGAAAGCAGTTTAAGCAAGAGAAAAAGATGGCGACACAATTATCTCTCTCTTCGTAGGTTTGTAACCCTCGCTTATCAGTCACAACCAGCCTGAATAGTCGTATTTAGCCACAGCAGCGATCATGGTTCTATATTTAAGCATGATAAAGAAGCTATCATTTATAACTGATTAATTTTAATTTTTTCATAAATTTGACATTAAACCACATTCACTTTCTATCACTAATCTGGATAATAGCGGCAACTCACAATTAGTTGGACGTCATACCTATTGGTGGTAACAATGAAGATTCGCATGAACAGCGTGACCTATACCTTAGTCATCGCGCTATTTTTCACTCTGTTCCAGAACATAGCACTATGGGAAAGAGTAGCGACAATTTTTGCAGCAATGCCCGATGCTTCATGGGGGCTAAGAATGACAATCCCCATTGTTGTATTAGCTATCATGAATGCCTTGTTTACGCTTCTGACATGGCCCTATATCCATCGGATTGTAATTAGCTTAATTATAGTCATCTCTGCCGCCGCTACTTATGCCATGCACCAATATGGTATCGTGCTTAGCTACGGCATGATTGTTAGCGTCATAGACACAGATACCAATGAGGCAACCAGTTACCTGTCAATGTCCGCTCTTACTTGGTACTTGGCATTAGCCATAGTCCCACTTCTACTCCTAAGTCGCGTTAACGTTGAGTTTCGCCATCTAGGTAAGGAGCTGTTATTCAAACTGGCTAGCATTATGGTATCGATCTTAGTTGTCGGCTGTATTGCTTCGTTTTACTTTAAAGACTATGCCTCATTGCTACGCAACAACAGCGAGTTGGGCTCAGCCTTGAACCCAACCAACTATATTACAGCCACGGCCCGCGTAGTGAATAAGCGCTGGTACGAGGCCAATTTGCCTTATGTTCAGATCGGCACCGATGCTGTCAATCGTAATCAAGGCAACCCGCGTAAAAACTTATTAGTCGTGGTGATTGGTGAAACCGCTCGCGCTGAAAACTCCTCTTTCAATGGCTATGAGAAAGAAACCAATGCCTTCTTGGCTCAACAAGAGGGAGTGATCAACTACCCCAACGTCACGTCATGTGGCACCTGTACTGCTGTCTCGGTGCCATGCATGTTCTCAAATATGCCTAAATCTTCTTACAATGCCTCTAAAGCACGTCGACAAGACAGTGTTGTTGATATTCTCAACCATGCGGGAGTAGATGTATTATGGAAGAACAATAACAGCGGCTGTAAAGGCGCGTGTGACCGTATTCGCTATATTGATGGTAACGAAGAAAAGCGTGGCCAGTATTGTCAGTGGGGCAGTTGCTATGATGGCATCTTACTGGAAGGATTAGATGAGCATATCAATTCGCTCGAAACTGATGGCGTCATTGTTCTACATTTACTGGGGAGCCATGGTCCGACTTACTACAAACGCTACCCGCAAGAATTTAGGAAGTTCACGCCGACCTGTGATACTGCAGATATCCAAAACTGCAGTCGCGAAGAGTTGATGAACACCTACGATAACTCATTGCTCTACACCGATTACCTGCTTAGTCAGCTAATCGATACATTGAGATCACACGATGACAAATTCAACACGGCAATGCTTTATGTTTCTGATCATGGCGAATCATTGGGTGAAAATGGCGTTTACCTCCACGGAATGCCTGCATCCATTGCGCCAAATCATCAAACTCATGTCCCTATGATCACCTGGATGTCAGACAAATTCACAGCCAAACACCAACTAGACAATCAATGCATGCAAAAAGTGTCGAATGAAAGGCTCTCTCATGATAACTTCTTCCACTCTGTACTGGGGCTGATGGATATCGACACCAGCGAGTACCAACCTAAACTAGACATATTTGCAGCTTGTACCATTAAAGCGAGTGAGGAAGAACAATGAAACCCGGAGCCACTGGAATCAAACGTATTATTGATGCCACAGGTTACTCAATGAAGGGCCTAGCAGCAGCGTGGCGCAATGAGGCCGCTTTTCGACAGGAATCGGTCTTGCTCGTTGTATTGTCCTTCATTACCTTTTTCCTTCCCGTGACCAAACTTGAACAAGTGCTGATGATCGCGACTCTGTTCATTGTCATTTTGGTGGAGTTGCTTAACTCTGCGATAGAAGCCGTGGTAGACCGTATCGGCCCTGAGTATCACGAGCTAAGCGGACGCGCAAAAGATATTGGCTCCGCCGCAGTGTTTGTCGCCTTATGCTTAGTCGCGATCACTTGGGGCTTGATTTTATTCACCTAATCCCAATAAAAAATCCCTGACTGGCTCAGGGATTTTTTTATAATTCCGGTCATCTAATCAGTCTTCATCCTCGTCTACATACTGCGCTTGTAGATAATTCTGAATACCTGTCATATCAATCAAGCCAAGTTGGGTTTCAAGCCAATCGACATGCTCTTCTTCATCTTCGAGGATGTCTTGAAACAAGTCGCGAGAAACGTAATCATGAATATCTTCCGCGTAAGCGATGGCATTTTTAAGATCGGGGATAGCAGCCATCTCTAACTTCAAGTCGCACTCAAGCATCTCTTTGGCGTCTTCTCCGATCATTAACTTACCGAGGTCTTGCAAGTTAGGAAGCCCTTCAAGAAATAGGATGCGTTCGACCAAGTGATCGGCATGCTTCATTTCATCAATAGATTCGTGATATTCCTTGTCAGCTAAATGCTTAAGACCCCAGTCTTTATACATTCGAGCATGTAGGAAATATTGATTGATAGCGATAAGCTCGTTGCCGAGCACTTTATTGAGATGTTGGATTATAATTGGATCGCCTTTCATGACATAAGCCCTCCTCTTTGGCTCTTTTAAATCTAGTTCCAAATAAGAAGGTGTCAAAAAGGCTCAGCGTGGTATTAGCTGGCTTGTTTCACTTGTAAGAATTCTGTTTCGGCTAAAATTTCTTTGGTCATCTTGATGCACTTACCACATTGACTACCAAGTGCCGTGCATTTTTTAATTCCTTTAATATCAGTAACGCCTTCATCAATGGCTAACTTCCTAATTTTCTTATCTGAAATTCCATGACAAAGACAGACAAACATAAAACTACTTCCAGTTACTTCTAGCGACAAAGAATATAAACAAGAATTGTTATCGTTACCAGTTGTATTAGGACAATAATCAGAACGTTTTGTTATATCGATTATTTGGCGTAAGCCGAGATTCAATAACTTAGAGAGAGGTAAGTTTTGAACAAAAAAACATGGATTATTTTTCAGTAAGTTAAGGCTCTGTGTATTAACCATGCCTTATAACCAAAAACGAAAAAGGGAAGCCTAAGCTTCCCTTTCTCTAATGCGCGTTCTTCATAAAAGAAGAAGTGTGCAAGATTTCAATTAATTCCTAAGAATTAGTCGAAGATCTTAGCAACAACACCAGCACCAACTGTACGGCCACCTTCGCGGATTGCGAAACGTAGACCTTCGTCCATCGCGATTGGAGCGATTAGTTCAACAGTCATCTT
>Ga0213831_1000109_pt1 | contig 130536 bp, 104 predicted proteins | sample SWATP12_FD_163421 | JGI IMG/M metagenome (GOLD analysis project Ga0213831, IMG submission 163421) | Coastal seawater microbial communities from Marineland, Florida, United States - SWA TP1 #2 | ecosystem: Environmental > Aquatic > Marine > Coastal | place: USA: Florida | collected 2016-08-06 | reverse complement strand
AACCCCGCTTGCTTTTGCATATCTTTGGTAAAGGATGCGATGGTCTCCGCCCATACAGGCGAAACAGCCATCAGCGCCAGGCTGGCTAGCAGAACATAAACGCGCAACGGGATTCCCTCCGGTTTTTTACATTATTATCAGTAGTCATTTTACGCTACCCAAACCGGACGCATAAATCCAGTCACGACTGACCAAACCGCTATTACCGCCGACCAATCACGCGTGGCGGTTGTTGATTTACCGCAAACAATAATATGCCGCTCAACCAGTTGTGATCTGGCTTGATCTGTATCAAGGAGCATTTTGCTGCCTGTCGTTACTCTGCTTAGCGATAGGCTACACTTAGTATTGTTAACTGACACAGAGAAAGCATGGGTCTTAATTTTCAACAACATGATTTTACCGACGCTCAACGTGCACTGTTCGACCAACGGGTGCAGGCACAACTGTGCGAAGTCAAACATGAGCTCAGCCGCGACTGCTACAACCGCGACGAAGTCAGTCTCGGTGCCGAGTTAGAATTTTATCTGGTTAACCGCCAGTTCAACCCGGCGCCCATCAACGAAGCTATCCTCGATAAAGCCCGTATCGATGGCCTGCAGGAAGAATTAAATCAGTACAACCTGGAGTTCAATCTTGAGCCGGTCGACGCCGCGGGTACACCCTTTTCACAGCTTCAGCAACAGTTAGATAAAGCCAGCCGGGTGGTCGACCAAACCGCAAGCCTGTTCGATGGACACGCCATGGCTATTGGCATACTCCCCACACTGTCAGGCAGTCATTTAACCGAAGATTACCTTACCAACCGGCCCCGTTATAAAGCGCTTACGCAGGAGCTCAGCGAGCAGCGCGGCGCGCCATTCGACATAGATATTCATGGTCAGGATGTGGTGCGAACAACCTGTGATGATGTCACACTGGAAGGCGCTAACACTTCGTTTCAACTGCATCACCGCATCGCCCAAAGCCGGTTTGCCGATTGTTATAACACCGCCCAGCTTATCTCACCGTTGGTACTGGCTCTGGCCGGAAATTCGCCGTTTTTTATGGGCAAACGGCTATGGCAGGAAACGCGTATTGCGCTGTTCAAACAAGCTATAGACTATCGCGACACCCATGCCACCCAATGGCGCCAGCCAGCCCGTGTGAGCTATGGACACGGCTGGTTACGCAATGGCATTACCGACTGCCTGACCGAGAGCGTCGCCCTGTACCCGGCGGTATTGCCAGTAACAGCAGAGAGGTTAAACGGCGCAAGCAAACCTTTCGCCGAGCTCAATTTACATCATGGTACGGTATGGAGCTGGAACCGCGCAGTGTTCGAACCGGGTGAAAACGGTCATGTACGCATTGAATACCGCAGTCTGCCAGCCGGTCCCACCAATCAGGATATGCTGGCCAATGCCGCCTTACAGATTGGCCTGGTTGAGGCACTGTCGGATCACATTGAAGAGTATTTACAGCGCCTGCCTTTCCGCTATACCGAATACAATTTTTACCGCTGCGCCCAGTCCGGTCTGAATGCACAAGTCCTATGGCCGCAAAAACACCAGCATCAGTTAAAGGAATATAAGGTCACGGCAATACTGTCTGATCTAATCGGTAAGGCCGACGATGGCCTGGCGAAAATCGGCGTTAGTCGCGAAGAGCGGGATCATTACTTAGGTATTATCGAGCACCGCCTGGCCGCGCGGCAAACCGGCGCCATGTGGCAGTTAAACACCTACAAGACCTTAATGAGCCAATATCCTGAATCAAAAGTATTAGGCGAACTTTGTCGCCGGTACTATCAACTGAGCCACAGTGGTGAACCTGTGGCCTATTGGGAGTAGCAATGGGAACCGCCAGATTAGCCACACCTGCTCTGCCCGGCTTTAAAATTCTGCATGCGCCACCGCCGCAGCAAATCCCTGATTCCAGTGTGAGTTTTCTACAAATGCTGGGCGGACCGGCGATTATATTTATACCCGGCAGGACCCGTCGAAAACGCGCAATTACAACCTTGTTGCACGGTAACGAACCGTCTGGTTTTCAGGCCTTGCACCGCCTGTTAAAAGAAGGCTTTAAACCCTATGCCGACACTACCTTTATAGTGGTATCGGTAGATGCTGCTCTGCATGAGCCACTGTACACCCACCGGGCGTTGCCGGATCACCGGGATATTAACCGTTGTTTCAAACCGCCTTATACTGATGCGCCGGGGATGCTGGCCAAGCAGGTATTGGATTACCTGGTGGATTTAGCCCCCGAAGCTATTGTGGATGTGCATAATACCTCTGGCAGCGGGCCGGCCTTCAGCGTCTCCACCCGGCTGGGCACTCAGTATACAGCGCTGGCTTCACACTTTACCCGTTGGTTTATTCATACTGATATTGAGCTGGGCTCGCTGATGGAGGTGCCTTTTTGCTGTCCCATTGTTACCATCGAGTCCGGTGGTGCAATGGATGAGCTGGCCACCTTAAATGCCTATAACGGCTTACGCTCTTATCTGGCGGCTGAGGATGTCTTTGCCCCGCGTCAGGATATTGAGTTGCTGGAACAACCCAAGCGTCTGGAGATTCATCGCCATGCTACGCTGGCTTATGCGGAACGGCCGGTATTTGGTGCCAATGTCACCATTCGTCAGGATATCGAACAACGTAACTTTGGCATTACCCGCCCCGGTGAGGTATTAGGCTGGCTTGATCATGCCCGGCTGGAACATTTCAGACTCGCCGGCCAGCAGCCCGGTGAATACCTGAGCGACTATTTCTGTGCCGATAACAGCGAGCTCACCGTTACCCGGCCGCTAAAGTTTTTTATGGTCACCACGCGCAGTGACATCGCCAAATCGGATTGTTTACTGTATTTCGTGGATATTAATAACCAACTTACCACTGCTAAACGACAGCAGCACCTGAGTGAGGTACCACTCAGCGATTAACACCAATCGCCCCGGCGAGTAGTTGCGGCAAGCCTGTTTTGCGCTGCTGACGGCGGGCCACAACGTCCTGCAAAATCGCCTGGGTAGTTACCAGCACGGCTCCGGTTTTAGCCCGGGTCAGGCCGGTGTATACCAGTTCACGGCTATACAGGCTGGCCGCCTGACGAGAAGGCGCCTCCGGCACCAACAATAACAACCGGTTGAATTCGGAGCCCTGGGATTTATGAATGGTCATCACATACACGGTTTCATGCTGAGGCAGGCGCATAATGGGTATCGCCCGGAATGAGCCGTCCTGGCCGGCAAACCAGGCTTTAAGCACGCCGCGCTCGTCTGGCCAGATTAAGCCAATATCACCATTGTACAGGCGCTGGCCGTGATGGTTCTCGGTGATCATGACTGGCCGACCTTTATAAAAGCCACGGCTACCGCCCGGCGACAATAAGCGTTCTATGCGCTGATTAAGCGCAATCGCTCCCCAATCTCCCTGCCTGAATGGCGTTAACCAGCGACCGGCCTGCAAATGCTTCATGGCTTCAGGCAGTGAGCCGGCCTGGCTAATTGCGCCAAACCAGTTTATCGCCAGTTGCTCAAAGTGGTTATCCAGCGCGCTAAAATTGCTGGTAGCCACACCTTCAACACTGTGCATCTGGCTGGCCTCCAGCACACTTAACTCATTCCAGATCCCGTCAATCAGGCCGTTATTCATAGCGCTGGCGACTGCCGCCAGCTGACCACTGAAGCGCTGGGCCCGGCGCAGGGCAAAATGCATGGCCACCGGCCGGTTGTTAGAGTTCACCGATAATGGCGGTAAATGCGGGCACAGTCGCGTAAACTGCTGCGCAGACGCTTCATCAACACTCTCCGTTGAGTCGTTGCCCAGTGCGGCAATAATATCCCCCAGTACATTCCCCGCCTCTACTGATGGTAATTGTTTTGGATCGCCCACCAGGATCACCCGGGTGTGAGGTGCCAGCGCCCTGAACAAGCGGGTCATTAAGGCAAGGTCGATCATTGAACTTTCATCAACAATGATCACGTCGGCCGGCACCGGGTTGTGTTGATTAAACCGGCTTTGAATCCCCCAGCGCGGCATGCCCAGTAGCCTGTGCAGGGTCATAGCTGGCTGTTGCATACCACTACTGTACGCAGCCAGCGTCGGATGACCGGCAAATTGCGCCAGTGCCGCATCCACCGATTCAGTGAGTCGCTGGGCTGCTTTGCCGGTGGGCGCTGTGAGGACGACATTTAATGCGCCCTGCCAGGAAACCTGCAGTGCCATCAGTAAGCGGGCCACGGTATAGGTTTTGCCGGTACCGGGGCCGCCCGATAGCATAGCAAAGGGGCGATTAATGCACAGTGCAGTAGCCACCTGTTGCCAGTCCTGCTGCTCGCTTTGCTGCACCGGAAACAAGCTTGGCCAGGCTTGTAATAACGCCGCCATCTGCTCGTCTGTTAATGGTTCTGGTGCGCTGCGCTCAGCAATGCTGGCAACCAGTTGCTGCTCGAACTGCCAGTAGCGAGCGGTGTACAGGCGTCCGTTATACCAATGCAAGCGCCCGGCCATGCCCGGGTGGTTAACCATTGCTTGCGCACGGAAAAGCAACTCATCCTGCTGAGCAAAGATAAATCCGCTGTCGGGCTCATCGCTATGGGCAAAATAGTGCTCACCGGCGAGTTCGCTCACGATCAGACAGCTGTTACCCATCCGCTGGGCCCGACTCAGCGCCAGCAATAAACAAAAGTCGGTCTCGTTGCTGCTGCCCACCCGTCCGGTAAGCTCCCGGGCAAAGAAATAATCAATCGCTTCAATATCCGCCAGGCGCGCGGTACAAAGGGAATAACTGGCAAACATCACAGTGCCTCCTGCATAACTTTACCGGTTAGCGCCAGTTCCATCTCAGCAATCAAATCCGCCGATAAAGGGTGGAAAAACACGCCGCTCCCGGGCGGAAAAGTGCCAGACATACCACGCAGGTAAAAATAGGCTACACCACCAAAATGGATATCCGGATCATAGTCTTCGATGCGCTGCGCTAAGAAGCGGTGCAAGGCGACACTGTAAATCAGATATTGCAGGTCGTAGTAATGCTGCTGGTTATTCTGATTCAGTTTATGTGGCTGATAGTCTTCGGGGCTGTCGCCCAGCATAGTGGACTTATAGTCAGCCACAAAATAGCGGCCGTCGACGCAAAAAATCAAGTCGATAAAACCATGCATCATGCCCTCCAGCCTAACGCCCTCAAGCACTGCTGGTAAGGCTTCACCACCCTGTGACTGGCGGTGTTGCTGTAAAATCCGGCCCACGGCGCGGCGATCAGCCTGGTGCAGAGGGAAATAAAACTCCGCTTCACGCAGGGTATCGGCCATGGCCAAATCGGCCAGTTTTACCGGCCCCGCCCCGGTTAATTCCAGGGGCGTTGTCAGCACTTCATCGAGCCAGCTAAACAGTGCGTCATGGTCTGCTTCATCCATGCCATATCGGCGGGCAACCGCCACTCCGGTTTCCACCCAGTCCGGTGCGCTGAAGTCAGTCACTTCCAGAATGTCGTGCAACAAGTTACCGCTTTGGGCGCCTGCTTTAAGCTGAAAACGCAGTGCTTCACTTTTAGCGGTCACCGGCAACGTATTATTGTCTGTCGCTACGGCTTCTGCCTCACGATGGCGGAAGGTAGTGTGCACCGCCTGCCGGGTGATTGCCGAGAACGAGTACAGTCGCCAGTTATCCTCAAGCGCTCGTTCAAAGGTTGCGCACCTGAGCTTAACCGCATCAATTTGCGCCGCCGGCAAGGTCTCTTCCGTTACTTCACTTATCAGTGCAGTATGACCATCACCTTCCTGTATCAGCGCTTCTGTTGCACTACGCCAGTTATCAAACGCCGCACGGCGCATAATTTTCCCTAGCGCAGACTGGTCGCTGAGCTTATCTTCCCCAACGCCCAAATAACAGCGGTGGGAAGCCCGGGTGATAGCCACATACAATAACCGCATGGACTCGGCTTCACCTTCACTGCGTACCCGTGCCAGCACGTCCGGGGCTGCGCCAAGAGCCATTTGCTGGCTGGCGCTGTGCGGATCGTAATAGCGCAACACCTCTGACTGACTGTTACCAAACTTCACCGGGTCGCGGTATTCACTGGCAAAGGGCACAAACACAATGGGATATTCAAGGCCTTTCGAGCCATGCTGAGTAACAATCTGAATTAGCCTGGCATCACTTTCGAGGCGTTGAATGTGTTCCTGGGCCTGCTCCGGCTGCCGCACCTGCCGGTGCAACCAGTTGAGTAAATGACCGGGCTGATTATAGGTTCTGGCGGTCTCCTCGAGCACCTCAGCCAGATGCTGATAATTGGTCAGGCTGCGCTCGGCTTCCTGTTGGTGCGGAAGGTAGCTGTTTTGCAGCATCGCCAGCAGCAGCGCCATAATGCCGCGCCGTGCCCAAATCTCCCGCCACTGCGCAATTTGTAGTAGCAGTGTATCCCAGTCACTGGCGTATTCGTCGGTGAGCAGCGTCTGGATCTGCTGGCGATCGAGTCCCAGCAGCGGGCTGGCGATAATACCGTTGACCAGGCGCAAATCATGAGCATGCCAGATAGCATTCAGGACCATTAGGGTATCGGCGGCTTCTGCGCTGGCAAACAGGCTGTTGCGGTTCGACAGATACACTGAGGGTAACCCCACCGCTTTTAAAGCATTCTGAACAATGGTGGCTTCTTTACCGGTCTGTACCAGAATCGCGATGTCAGCAGGCTGTACATTACGCTCGCCAAGCCGGGCCTGTGCCAGCAAACGCACGATTTCCCGGGTGAGTAACTCAGCCAGGCGCTGGCGGGTTGCGCCTTTACTGTTACTGGCGTCTTCGTCTGGCTGGTCGGCAATAAATGTCAGCGCGCTTCGGTCTGATGCAGCATCTTTAAGCGGCGTCTTAGCAGCTTTGGCGCCACTGCTGGCATTTACCGGCTCATATGTGATGCCAAAATTAAACAGGTCACGGCGCTCCTGACTCATCGCGGCGCCCCAGAATAACCGGTTGTAGGCATCTACCATGGGCTTTACCGACCGCCAGTTAGTATCCATTACCCAGCGATACTCTGCCTGCTCTGCGGCCTGCAGATAGGTAAAAATATCGCCGCCTCGAAAACCATAGATGGCCTGTTTAGGGTCGCCGATCATCAACAAGGTGGTCGCCCCCTGAGGCAGAACATCCTGCCCGGGATAAACGTTAGCCAGAATGTGATACTGATCGGCATCGGTATCCTGAAACTCATCCACCAGTGCAACCGGATAGCGCTGGCGCAGTTGCACACACAGCGGCGAATCAGGGGTATCTATTTGAGCGGCCAGTAAGCGAATGAGGTCGTTAAAATCCACCGTACTTAAGCGCTGCTTTTGTTTGCTGACATAATCCCTTACAAACGCCACCGCCTCACAAACCACCGCATAGACCGGCGCTTTATCAAGCAGCGCCTGACGCGACTTAGCCAGTTGATCAATGGCTTTGGTCAGGTCGGTACGTAAGGTTTTAGCCGGTTCAATCAGGGCTTTCGCCTCGGCAATGCCCTCGCGCTTGGCACGGTAGCGATTGCCATTGATAAACTTACCTAATTCTTCGGGGATCTCCGTTAACGGGCCGTTTTGCAGCCAGTCGAGGATCACCTGCCATTCTCTGGCCCGCTCTTCATCCTTATTGATAACGGCAGTTAAGAACAGTGCTTCGTTATCCACCAATGCGGTATACAACGCTTTTGCCTGGGGCTGATATTGCTCGGCCAACTTATCCAGCGCCGCATCAAATTGTTCATTAATTTGTTGCTCTGAAGCTATGTGCGGCGGGTTTGCAAACTCCATTAACGGCAGAAAATTACTCAACAGCTGTTCAGGCGTATGCCATCCATGACTGGCCAGCTGCGCAAAGGCTTCCTCATCGCGGCTGACTTTACGGATAAAGTCTTCACAGCCCTGCAAATACATCGCCCGGGTATCGGTTGCCAGCGCCAACTCCAGCGGCGCGGCAGAGGTAAACGCCATATCGGATAACACGTTATTGCAAAAGCTATGGATGGTAAATACGGCCGCATCATCCAGTTCCAGCAGCGCCGCCTGCAGTAAGGCTAACGCCTCCTCGGCAGCGATTCGTTGATAGAGTTCGTCGAGCACCGGGTCTGAGTCGAAAGGCTTATCAAGGGTGCGCGCCTGCCAGTATGTGAGGGCGTCCCGCAGCGTGGCAGCAATACGACCGCGGATCTCCTCGGTGGCCGCTTTGGTAAAAGTCATCACCAGAATTTGTTGCACGGTGAGGCGTTGTTCAAGCAGGCAGCGTAAGTAAATCCGCGTAATATTAAAGGTTTTACCGGTACCGGCGGAGGCCTCAATCAGGTGGCGTCCGCGCAGGGGAAGATTAATGACATCCAGATGTTGTGCGGTCATTTTCTTGCCCTTTTAAAGTTGCCCAGAAAAGCGCAGTAGAGATCGGCCAGTTGCTCAAGGGGCAGTTGCGAAGCAGGCGGAATATAGTTGTAAAACCAGTTAAAATATCCATTACTCCCTAGCTTGCTATAGGGGTTATTGCTGTCGGTGATATCATCCCAGCGTTTGGCAATTTCGTTACTCTCATGCCAGTCGTCACTGTCGGTGTTCATGCCGGCATACTTATAAAACGCCTCGGCTACCGCCAGATAGAGTAAACTAGGGCCTGCCTCTATTTGTTTCATCGCCTCAATAAACCTGAGCAACTGTGCAGTGGCCTCATCAGCCGTTAAAGGTTGATAAGATTCTGATTTCAGTGCCAGCGGCTGTTTTTTCCAGTCGATATAATGCAGGGTCAGCGGCAGCGAAATGCCCTGACTATTGGCAATCAGCATGGTCAGCCAGGCTGCTAAGCTACGCCTTATCTGGTGCTGCCCGACATGATAAGCCACCAGGGTCTCGTCCTGCTGATAACAGGTAGCATACAATTGCCACTCGTTTAAGCTCACCCGACATGCCAGCAGGTGCTCGTCACCGCCGGGCACGGCCTGATTAAGCAATGTTGCGGCCTCCTGCCAGCTGGCCAGTTCAGCGCGGGTGATGGGGGTATCCGGCAGTTCGCCGCTTAACAAAAACTCTGCCGTGAGCTGGTCGGCACTGGTATTTGCCGGGTTGTTAACCAGTTCATCCACATACTGATGACGGCTAAGCTTATTGGTTTCAAAGGGCTCACTGTCTTCTAGCAGGCGGTTATCGAGTTCCAGTCTGAGGCCCAGTTGCCGGGCCAGCCAGGCCAGTGGATCATCAAAACAGCGTGCCATGTCGGTAGTGCTGAGCTGGCGGGTCTGATGGCTGGTTGCCGATACCTCAATAACGCTGTCTGTTTGCTCATTTTGCAGCCCGGCAATAGACTGTGCCAGCCGGTACCAGCCCTGACTGTATGCCGGCCGAGGGCTGTTAAACACCGCCGGACTAAACGGGTGCAACGGCAATTGTCGCACCGCGTCTGGCTGCCAGCCGTAGGCCTGGCCAAGGAAGTCCATTAGCTCCTGTAACACAAGACTGGGCTGGCGCTCGGCATTATTTAACGCGCTGCGCCCCTGAAAACTAAGATAAAGGGCCTGACGGGCTGATATTAGCGCTTCCAGAAACAGATAGCGGTCTTCCTGACGGCGGGACCGATCGCCGAGGCGCCCCGGGTGACGAGCCATCATATTGATGCTGCCAGGCGGGTTACTGCGCGGGAAATCTCCGTCATTGAGGCCCAGAATGCCTATTACGCTAAAGGGAATGCTCCGCATCGGCAGCATGGAACAGAAGGTGACCTGGCCGGTCATAAAATGGTTACCGGCATCCGGTGTGGCAAAACGTTTGGTCAGCACATCGCGCACTTCGGCCAGGCTCAGTTCCCCGGTAAAGCCAGCTTGCTGGCACTGTAAGGCTAAATCCGCAATGGTTTTACCTATGCTCTCCCAACTGTCGATATCGTCATTGCCCGGGATAAAGCAGTCTTCCCGCAGGGTGTTTAAATACACCTGCCAGTCATCGGCTGTGCGCGGGCGGGCCAGCTCACGATTGTGAATTTGCAGTTGCTCTACAATCAGCATCAGCCTGCCGAGCTCGACACTTTCCTGCCCTTCCACGTCTGGTACGGTTACACAGTTATCCAGTAACAGCGTGGCATCTTCGCTAATCATTCCCAGCAATAAGCGTTGTAACCCCCACTGCCAGCTGTACATGTCACTGTCAACGGCAAATTCCGTTACCTGTGCTTTGTGCCTGCCGTCCAGTCCCCAGTGGATATTCGCCCGCTCCAGCCAGTACTCGATCACCGTAAGACTCTCTTCGGTGAGGCTGAATTTGCGTTGTAACGGCACCAGACTCAGGTATTCAAGAATTTGCGTGACACTAAACCGGCTGTCGGGTAAAGATAACAGCGACAAAAATGCCGCCACCAGCGGATCGGCATCCAGTGGCGAACGGTCGGCAATGGTACAGGGTAGTCGCGGCGAAGCATCATCGTCACTGTTTACCGTACCGACTCTGGCAAATACGGCTTCGATAGCCGGTGCGTATTCTTCAATAGCCGGACACATAACCAGAATATCCCGCGGTTGCAGCGCCGGATCCTCAGATAATCTCTGAAGTAAATAATCGTGCAGCGACTGCACTTCTCGTAGCGTACTGTGAGCAGAATTGATCAGGATGCTGTCATCACCGGGTACCCAGCGAAAATCGTTGCTGCCATTACTCGCTTCAAGAATGTCATGTTGTACCTGACTCAACATCGACGTCTGCACTGACTGTTCATCCGGTGCAGGCATATCGAAGGCACTGATCTCATAGCTTTGCAGTTCGGTGAGCTGATTAAACAAATCCCGCCCCTGCCGACCCAGGTTCGCCAACAAGGGGTTTTCCTGCGCTTGTTCGAGCCAGGCCGTAATTCCCTGCTCTCGGAGCAGTCGGGCCTGCTCCCCCCTACTGGCAAGGTTACCCCAGTAATTGACACAGGGGTTTAAGTGAAACAGATGCACATCCACCCATTGCGCCAGCGCATCCAAAAAAGCCACGAACTGCGGCGCCATGGTATTAATGGCAAACAGAATAATACGTTTTGGTAACGCTTTAATCACCGTTTCAGATGGCTGTTGCAGGGCGGTGACCATTTGCTCGTGCAAACTCGCGGGATGCGCAGGCGTATCGCTCACCAGCAGTCGCCAGATGTGGGCCTGCCAGATTTCATCAGCGTCTTCGGCCACTACCTGCTGGTGTTGCTCCCAGGCCAGCAGCCAGTCAGGCCGGTATAACAGATACTGCTCGAGTAAATCGGCCAGCGCCACGGCTAATTGCAGGGTTTGTAAATGGCCGCTGCCGTTGGCCTGACTTTTATCCAGAAACCGTAACACCCGTGACATCGCCGGGTGAGCCAGTTGCTCTGACTGGGTCAATAAGTCGTAAATCCGCCAGCGCAGCGTTTCCCGACGGAACGGTGATTCCCGCGGAACCGAGTCGGGCCCGAGTACGGCTCTGGCGGTATCCCACATAAAACGAACCGGTAACGGATAGTCAATATTCATGGCGATACCACGACTGGCGGCCAGCTCCATACTTAACCAGTGTTGCATGCCGGGGCTTTCTACCAGAATAACGTCCGGACTCAGACCTGCTGCGGGTTGGCGGTCGAGTAATGTGGCCAGTAAAAAGCTTAAATGTTCGAGTTTATTTGACGGATAAAGAGTGAGCAAAGCGTCGGTGTTCCTGTTACCGAATGAACGCCTAGTATGCACCTTAAGGATGAATTTAGAAATATGCAGGAAAATTAACTGGCCAAAATATGCGCAGTGGGCTATATTAACGCGCAACAGAATTTGGACATAAAAAAACCCATACAGACCTCAGGACACGAAAAATCTGTATGGGGAAGGTTACGGGCCATTTTCTGACAACTTTGAGCCGGCGTTGCCTGGCACCGGCCAAAGTTAGCGCCAGAATCCAGCGCAGTTAACAATCATGGCATTGCAGAATAAATGCCAACATTTAAAACATTAAAAATCAAATACTTACAAAAAACGCGTAAATCGTATAAATTCTGATGCTTCCTCATATTGGTGCACACGCTCATTAAAAGTGCATCTGCATTGCACCTCTGCCAGCCAAAATAACGATTTTGCTTACATGAGCGTTCATCCCACTAATCCACCGTGATAGACTAGCCGCCTATGAATCAGGACAGCAATCCATGCCTCCCGCTGCGCATTGCCGCTCCACCAGCAACCCCAGAATTAGGTAAATTATGCTTACTCAACAACAATTAAACACCATGTTGTCGCTGCAGAATAAAATGAACTGCAAAGTAAACCCACAATGGTTAACCGCCGGATATGGTTATTTACGCGCCGCGATGGTGGAGTCGGTAGAGGCAATCGAGCACCACGGCTGGAAATGGTGGAAAGCGCAGCACAAAGATCTGCCACAACTACAAATGGAACTGGTGGATATCTGGCACTTTGCCCTGTCGGCCAGCATTATTGATTACAATGGAGATGTTGATGCAACGGCTCACGCGCTGGCAGCGCAACTGGCTCAGCAAGCAGAGCCCATGGTGACCTTTGACGGTAAAGACTATGCCATCGAGAAACAGGCGTTACTGGATAATCTGGAATTAATGGCGGGGCTGTGTGCCGCTAAACGGTTCAGCGTGCCATTGTTTATGCATATTGTAGCACAGTGCGAAATGTCTGGTGACGAACTCTACCGTCAGTACGTCGGTAAAAACGTGCTGAACTTTTTCCGTCAGGATAATGGCTACAAAGCCGGTACCTATCAAAAAACCTGGCAGGGTCGCGAAGACAATGAGCATCTGGTGGATGTGCTGGACGCACTGGATATTAACAACCCTGACTATGCCGATGAGGTTTATCAGGGCTTACAACAGCGTTACCCTTCCTGAATAACTGCACCCAATCCTTAGCAGCGGATAGGGTGCTCTCCCTCTTTAGTACTGGCGGTAGTTCTCTGCCACGCGTTCATAGCGCTGGCAGGCAGCTGTTGTTTCTTCACCGTTTAACAGCTCGTCACAGCTTTTATCTGCCATAGAATTCAGGCACGCCGTTGCCGGCTCGATGATTTCGTGATTTTCACCCACCGTTGCGATAGACATGTACTGCTTACACAACTCACCCATCATGTTATCGAGCATGGCTGCCATACCCGGTGGTAAATCGTCCTCGGCGGCCATTTCCTGCTGCAGGCAAACCTTACTTTTATCGCAAAGCTTTTTGGCGGCGTCATTTAACGCTTCCAGGTCGGCCAGAGCGCCGGCCGAAAAGGCCGTCAACATACAGCTTAATAACAATCCTTTGCCAGGTTTCATAATATCTCCTTAGTTTGAATGATGTTGCCAGACGACTTTGTCATTATAGGCCTGATGGATCACTTCTGGAAAGCGTTCCTCAAGGACATGACGCTTTACCTTAAGCGTTGGTGTCAGCAAATCATTTTCAATAGTCCAGGGCTCAGCCATCACCACCAGGTGATCGAGTCGCTGATGACTCTCCAGCCCGCCGTTGATTTTGCTCAACGTTTGTTGCAAAGAAGCCGTAATCTGATTTTTTGATTGCTCCTGGGCTTCTTCGGATAACACCAGTAAAGCAATGGGCTGCGGTAAGCTAGCTCCCGTTACGCAAACCTGTTCTATCACACTGTTTTCCATCAGTTTGGCTTCAATGGGCGCAGGTGTGACATACTTACCTTTAGCGGTTTTGAAAATGTCCTTAATGCGGCCCGTAATCGAATAGTAACCATCGCTATCAACGATGGCTTTGTCTCCGGTACGCAGATAACCGTCGTCGGTAAAGGCTTCGGCCGTTCGCTCCGGGTCGAGGTAATAACCCATCATGTTGCCCGGCGACTTACTCAACAATTCCTGTTGTTCAGACAGCTTGAGCGATACGCCTCCCCACGGGCGGCCTATACAACCAATTTTATCCTTGCGAAACGGCAAACACGCCGTGCCCAGTGCGGCATTTTCTGTCATGCCCCACCCTTCACAAATTTCGATGCCCAGCTTTTCAAACCAGGCAGTGATTACCGGCGGTAACGGCGCAGATCCGCTAGCGCACAGCTTGGTTTGGGATAATCCCAAACCATTGCGAATCTTGTTTTTAATCAGGCCATTCACTACCGGTATGCGCAGCAAAATATTGAGTTTGGTTTGTGACAGTTTGTGCAGAATACCGTGCTGAAATTTAGTCCATAACCGCGGAACTGACACAAATAAGGTAGGCTGACATTCCTGCACATCACGCTGGAAGGTTTCCAGTGACTCGATAAAATAAAGTGTCATGCCCGATTGTAACGCCGCCATTTCAATGAGTACCCGTTCGGTAATATGCGCCAAAGGCAGATAACTCAGCAGACGGTCTTCTTCTCCCAGTGACAGATCGGTTTTCGCCTGGGCGCCCGCCCAGGCCATGGCACGGTAAGAATGCATAACGCCCTTAGGACTGCCGGTACTGCCCGAGGTATAGATAATCGTCATTAGCTCATCAGGGCCAGGGGTCGGACTGTCGGTAAAGCTGTCACAGTGGCTGAACTCTGCCCAGCTGTAAGTGGTTTTCACACCCGGGTAAGGAAAGGAAACCGTGGTAATTTCATCATCGATGGCCGCCGCTTGCTTAGGGCCGTCATCCAGTTTGCCGACAAACACAACTTTCACATCGGCATGCCTGAGCACGTAACGGATGGTATCTTCACCAGCGGTGGCAAAAATTGGCACAGACACATGCCCCGCCAGCATGATCGCTAAATCAGCCATCAGCCATTCGGCACAATTCTTCGACAAAATGGCAATACGACTGCCCTTGTCCAACCCCATATTGCTGAGGCGCCAGGCGAGTTTGCGCACCTGAGAGGCAACCTCTGCCCAGGAATAAGTGTGATAGCTGCCTTCTACTGGTTGCACCAGGCAGGGATGATCCGGGCTATGTTGTTCGCGGTAATAAAAACATTCGAGAGGCGACATTACTTGAGAAGTTGTGGGGTCCGCAGACACATATGACATTGTCGTTTCCACCTTTTATATCTATCGGTTATTATTATTTGTAGAACACTTAACAAAGACTTTACAAAAACAAGGGCAATAAAGCTAACGAATTGTGGTTAAATGAGTTAAAACAATTGTTTTAATCGGGCGGAATTAGTCGTGGTGTACCGCTGTTTAACCCATTTACATTGAATCATCAACGTGAACATGTTGATCTAATCCCATTTAACGAAACTATCGTCAGGGATAAAAAGAGGAACGTTATGAAAGTCACTATTAATCAACAGGAGTTTGACTACCAGGGGGATCCCAGTATGCCGTTGCTTTGGTTCATCCGTGATGAACTGAAGATGACTGGTACCAAGTATTCCTGTGGTATGGCCCTTTGTGGTGCCTGCACGGTACACCTTGACGGCGAGCCTACCCGTTCCTGCCAGCTTCCTATGGCGGCAATTGGCGATAAAGCTGTCACCACCATCGAGGGCCTTTCTGAAGATGGCTCGCACCCGGTACAACAAGCCTGGCGTGAACATAACGTACCGCAGTGTGGTTACTGTCAGAGTGGTCAGATGATGCAGGCGGCCTCACTGGTCGATAAACAACAACCAGTAACTGACGAACAAATCGAATCCCACATGTCGGGCAATATTTGCCGCTGTGGTACCTATCCACGTATTCGCGCTGCGGTTAAATCAGCGGCAGAATCAATCGCTGTGAAGGTGACCAAATGAGTGATTCAACCGTTTCCCAATCCCGTCGCACGTTTCTGAAACGCAGCGCTACTGCCTCAGGTTTTACTCTTGGTCTGGCCTTGCTACCTGCCACCCGTGGGCACGCAATGTTTGCCAATGCGTCGGAGCCAGACAGTTTTGCCCCCAATGTTTTCATCAGCTTTGCCGAAGACGGTAAAGTTGAAATTACCTGCCACCGCTCAGAAATGGGTCAACAGGTGCGTACCAGTATTCCGCAAATAATGATGGAAGAACTTGGCGCCGACTGGCAGCATGTTACCATTAAGCAGGCTACCGGCGATGCCAAATATGGCGATCAGAACACTGATGGTTCCCGCAGTGTTCGCCGCAACTTCCAGCGTTTACGCGAAGCCGGTGCCACCGCCGCCCTGATGTTGTGTACGGCTGCCGCCAAAGGCTGGCAGGTCGACCCCTATGAATGTGAGACCCAGGCGCATTTTGTCGTGCATAAACCCACCGGCCGTAAAGTGGCTTTTGCCGATGTAGTGGCCGTAGCGGCTAAGTTACCGGTACCTAAGCCGAGTGATTTAAAGCTAAAATCCCGCGATAAGTGGACACAAATTGGTAAGGCAGTGCCCAGCGTTGATTTAACCGGCATGACCACCGGCACCGCTGTGTACGGTCAGGACGTGGTCATGGACAATATGCTCTATGCGGTAATCCAACGCCCGCCGGTATTATTCAGCAGTGTGAAATCCTCCAATCAGGCTGAGGTGAAAAAAATGGCCGGTGTGGTCGATGTTATCGACATGCCCGCGGCTTCTGCACCCGCGCTGTTTAATCCTCTGGGGGGGATTGCAGTACTGGCCACCAATACCTGGCTTGCCTGGCAGGCCTGTAACGCGCTGAAAACCGAATGGCAAACCAGCGATCATGCCAGCTACAATTCCGACGACTACCAGCAGGCCTTGTTAGATAATGCAGCCAAACCTGGCGAAGTGATGCGCAAGCTGGGTGATTTTGAACAGGCCACGGCCGACGCCGCAAAAGTGGTGGATGCCAGTTACTATGCACCGCATCTGGCCCAGGCCCCCATGGAACCGCCCGCCGCAACCGCTGTGGTAACCGACGATAGCGCGGAAATATGGGCTTGTGTGCAATCACCACAAACGGCTCGCCAGCAAGTTGCCGGGGCATTAAAAATACCGCTTGAAAACGTCACCATTAACGTAACCTTGCTCGGCGGTGGATTTGGCCGGAAAGCGAAGCCGGACTTTGCCGTTGAGGCTGCTCTGCTGGCCAAACAAGCTGGCCGTCCAGTGAAGGTGGTGTGGCGTCGTGAAGACGACATTAAACACGGTTACTACCATTCTGTCAGTGGCCAGCGCTTAAGTGCAACGCTGGATGACAATAATCACGTTACCGGTTGGTACCATAAAACCGTCTTCCCGCCAATTTCATCCACTTTTAATCCGGCAGCCAATAAGCCCAGCGACGGCGAACTGGATTTAGGTCATCTGGACACACCGTTTGATGTCCCTAACCTGCAGCTTGAGCGCGGCGAGGCGAATGCTCACGTACGGATCGGCTGGATGCGCAGCGTAGCCAATGTCTACCATGCGTTTGCCAAAGAGTCATTTGTGGCAGAACTGGCCCACCAAACCGAAGCGGATCACAAGGACTTCCTGCTGCAACTGATAGGTAAAGACCGGCATGTAGATTTTGCCGCCAGTAACGCCAAATATGGCAACTATGGCGACGACCTCAACGACTACCCGGTGGATACCGCCAGACTGAAAAATGTCATCAATAAAGTGACCGCCATGGCAGACTGGGATAAGCGCGAACAACAAGGCCGATATCTGGGCCTGGCCGCGCACCGGTCATTTTTAAGCTATTCAGCAGCCGTTATTGAGGTGAAGGTAAACAGTCGTGGTGAATGGACCATTCCTAAAGCCTATATTGCTATTGATGCCGGCACCGTGGTCAACCCCGACCATGTTAAGGCGCAGTGCGAAGGCGGTCTGATTTACGGTATCAGCTGTGCTATCGGCCAGATCACTGCACTTAATGGAGAAATCACGCAAAGCAATTTCCACGACTATCTGGTGGCGCGCATGCCGCAAACGCCGGTAAGTATTGACGTGGAAATCATCGAAACCGAAGCCCTGCCGGGTGGCGTGGGTGAACCGCCAACACCACCTGCAGCGCCTGCACTGGCTAACGCACTGTTTGCCGCGACCGGGCAACGGTTCCGTAACCTGCCTATTCCATTAAATATTAAAACCGCCTGACGGCGAAACAATAAAGAATCCACCTTCTAAAGAAAGTGGCTTTGCGTTAACCCCTTAAAAGGGGGCTTTGTTTAAATCGAAGAAAGGACAATAATTATGCCCTTCTTCAGTGTTGTCATTGTCACTGGCAGACATAACAAACTAGAAGAATCATCATGGATGAGGATTCAGTCGATGCGGCACAGGGACGTGCCGTCATTGACGGTCTAGTTTGTTCTGTCAGGGACGATGACGCTTTTCACTGTTAAGGGCTGCGGGGAGTCCAGAGTGGTTCCCGGTCACCGGGTCGCACTACCCCCTCTGGTCGCTGTCGGCGACTCCGACAACAATGTATAGACACCTTTCTTTGCCAGCTTAAATCTATGCGGGCAAAACCCTACCACGAATGAAAACCACCTACTGAAGTAGGTGGTTTAGGGCCGAAAATAAAAAAGCCCGTTCTCTTCACAAAAGAACCGGGCTTTTTTGATCTGAATGATTATTCTGGCGACGACCAGGTTTTACACAGGCATGGCCTGATATCCTCGGCATTCACCGGCCGCGAGAAGAAATACCCCTGCATGAGGTAACAGCCGTGATTAAGCAGATACTGCACCTGTTCAGGGTGCTCAATACCTTCGGCGATGCAGTCCATTTTTAAACTTAACGCCAGGTTTATCGTTGTTTGCACTAACGCGTTCTCTTCCACACTTTCTTTCACATCATCGATAAAGCTTTTATCAATTTTTAACACATCAAGCGGGAAGCGGCGCAGATAACTCAACGACGAATAGCCGGTACCAAAGTCGTCCAGTGCCAGCTTGAAGCCGGCATCGCGGATGCGTTTCAGCTCAAGCAGCACCTCGTCTGACTTATCGATCAGCACCCCTTCGGTAATTTCAAAGCGTAAAGCCGTACGAGGCAGTTTTGCCTCGGTTAAGCGCTCTTCGATATACTCCAGATCAAAATGGGTTTTAAAGTGCAGCGCCGACAGGTTGATAGACACATAGCCGGTATAGCCCTCCGCGTACCACTGCTGTAAATCATTAATGGCAGTATCGGTTGCTTTACGGGTTAGTTCAATAATATGACGAAGTTCCTCCAGCACCGGGATAAACGCTGCCGGGGAGATCCACTCATCGTTAAAATGACAACGCAATAACAACTCAACCCCTTCGGTTTTACCGGTAGTCAGATTCACGATGGGCTGATAATAGTTTTCAAACACCTCTTCTTCGTAAGCCGACTTCACCCGGTTTTCCAGTGCCAGACGCTCAATGGCCCGTTCGTTCATTTCCTTGGTGTAATAAATAAACGCACTCAGGGTATTCTTTTTGGCGGTATACATAGCCACATCGGCCTGTTTAAGCAGTTCTGCCGGATCGGTCGCATCATCAGGGAAAAATGAAATGCCCACCGAGCAAGACACCCTCAGCACTTCTTTACCCAATGATATGGGCGTTTCGATAGACTCTATGAGCTGCGACACGAAACTGGATACCGCTGACTCGCTCTCAACCTCTTCCATAACGATAACAAACTCATCACCGCCTAAGCGGGCTACCGTATCACTCTTGGATGCCTGATTAAGCATACGATTCGCAATCACTCTGAGCAACTTGTCACCATAGTCATGGCCCAGGGAATCGTTAATCCCTTTAAAGCGGTCGAGGTCAACGAATAATACCGCAACGGTGTGATTATGAGCCGCCGCGGAATCAATAGCATGCTCAAGACGGTCTAGCAGCAAGCTCCGATTCACCAGACCGGTGAGATTATCAAAATTGGCAATTTTCACCAGTTTACGTTCGGCGTTTTTCTGTTCGGTAATATTGGAAATCACCACCAGATAGTGAGTATCCTCGCCGCCCTTTTCGCCCGTCATACGATTAATATCTATGAGTACATCATACTGGCGTCCGTCGGGCGTCTGAATGCGCTCCTCGCCTTTCCAAACCGCATCTTCGCTCAGTAATTTAAGGTGGCCCGATAGCTGCGCCTCGAGCTTGGGTACCTGTTGATAGACCCGATACAGCTGACGATCGAGTCGTTCTTTATCACTGATACCGAAGGTCTTTTCAAAGGCCGGATTAGCCGCTACCGGCAAATGAGACTCATCAAAAATAACCACCCAGTCACTGGTATGGCGAAAAGCATTACCAAATAATTTCACCTGTTGCTGGGCCTGTTTTAACCGCAGTAACTGCAGGTGACGACTTACCAGATAAGCGCCCAGTAAGCCCACAACCACCAAAGCATAAAGGGTATAGGCCAAAGGGGATCCGAATGGTGGGTATGACATATGAATGGTCAGGCTGGCGGGCAACAATGTCCGCTCCCGGGCCTGTGACACCGGCATTACCTCAAAGCGGTAATCACCGGCCGCCAGCGAAGGCAGGATCACCCTCGTGTCCTTGGTAATATCTTCACTGAGAATTTGCTTACCCTTACTCAACACATACCGGTATTGCGCATCCCTGTCCTGATGATACAGCAAGGAAGAAAATTCAATGGTTAAACCATAGTCATCATGAGACAGTTTCAGGTTTGTATTAGCCAGGTTTTGCCTTGGCAGGTTCAAATCACGGGAGGATAACTGAATACCGGTGATCACCATTTGACGCGATTCATCCGATAACAACTGTGATTGCTTGAGCTGATTTAATTTATGCGGTTCAAAAAACACCAGGCCTTTTGGTGAACCAAAGACCATACGACCATCTTGTAACTTGGCGTTGGCGCCCTGGTTAAACTCGGCGATACTGAGTTCGCGGCCATATTCGTACTGAGTAAAGGTAAGTTCGGTTGAGGAAAAACGGTGGATGCCGTTTAACGAACTAAACCAGAAATAGCCGTCGTCATCTTCCAGCAAATCAAATAGTACCACCGCCTGGCCCAGCGCATCACGGCCAAAATGATAGCGCTCTTCGTAGGTTGTGGCATCCAAACCAACCAGGCCGTATCCAGGGTAACCCACCCACAATACGTGGCCGTCCAGATTCACTACATCGGGCCACAATTCGGTATTGACCAGTCGCTCTGGTAACCGATGCAGTTGCCGGGCTTGTTGGGTGTTAACGTTGAAGGTCCACAGACCATCGTACGTGGCCAACAGCATTTCTTCGGTATTCAGCGGATTAACCCCAATAAAATTCATCACCAGATTGAAAGTAATCTGGTCTTCCAGGGTATCCAGCCTGGTGAGCGTCTCGCTGTCAAAGTCGTAACGGTAAAAATGATTAGCTATGAAATACAATTCACCATCAGGCCCGAATGACGCGCCCGCCACATAGCCAGCTTCCTCTTCACTGAGGCCAAAACTCAGTCGTTCATAATCGCCGCTCGCCTTATCGAAAAGCACCATGCCATTGTAAGTTGAGAGTAGTAATTTACCCGGTTCGCTCGCAGGCATGATTTTAACGATGGAATGAATACTATAAGGCTCTGGAATGCCATCCGCGACCATATAAAACTGGCTGTCTTCGCTGACGGGATCGTAATGGGTCAGGCCATTATCTGAGCCAATCCATAATGTCTGGTCTCTGTCTTCAAAAATTGACCAAATCACATTATCACTAAGCGGCTTTTTGTTGCCCTGATTTTGCACGGTTTTAAAATTGAAACTGCTCGGCGACCAGAATAATGCCCCGTTAAAATAGGAGCCAATCCACAGATTGTTATCAAAAGTCAGCGCAATTGAGCGAACATCAGCGCGAGAAAGTGCTACATCGCCGGTAGATGGCTCTAACACGTAAGAGGCCTGCCATGCGCTGCCTTTGCGCACCAGTTGCAATAAGCCAATATCAGAACCAATCCAGACTAAATCATTGTTTTGAGCTTTCATTTCCCAGATATTGCGTTCCGGGATAATCAGTTTGCCATCCTTCACCACACCGTCACTTCGGTGGGCCCGCTTGACCGACTCCCAGGGCAGGTTATACAGGCCTGAAACAGTGCCGACCAGAAGCTCGCCGGTCTCATTCAGCAACAACCTTTTGGTATTACCATTGTCGAGGGTGAAGGCTTCATCAACGCGATGTTCAATGTTTTTAAACGTAAGCTGTTGTGCCGAATAGTCCGCTAGCATCAGCCCTTCAGAAGAAGCGATTAATAACATGCTTTCAATCAGCAGCATGTCCCTGAAATAAGGTGCACGTTCTTTATCCTGCAAATCTACCTGGTATAAAACTTCATGGGAGTTATTGCTGGTATCGTAAAATACCAGTGATTGATCAAACAGAATCAGCATGTCACCGTTGGCCATTTCGATAAACTGCACAGCCGTTTGGTTATACTCGGTAATTTCCAACTGTGGCAGCTCCATCACCAGGCGGAGCTTATTGGTTGCCAAATCCAGTTGATAAAGGCCACGGTAGAAGGTGCTTATCCACAAGCGGTTTTTACTGTCCAGAAAGAGGTTCTGGATAGGTGTAGAAGCCAGCAATCCGTCTTCGCCGGCAATATGCTCTACGCGGTGCCCGTCAAACCTGTCCAGGCCCCCTTCAGTGGCAATCCACAAAAAACTGTCATTATCGATTAGCAGATCCTGGATGCTGTCCTGTTTGAGTCCTTGCTGAGTCGATAACACCGTACCCAGTGGATTACCTACCAGCGGTTCGCTGTTAAGACTATACGCCAGGGCAATATGCGGGATACTGAGCAACAGGCAGCAAAACAGCAGACAGCGAGACATTGTGGAGAACAACCAACTACTAACCATTAAAATATTCAACCTTCCCCGTTTGTCCGGAGTATTATTATCTGTTTATGGAATTATGGAAGCTATGCTGCCCGGGGTGTATAAGCCACTACAGGCCTATTATTCATAGCATACAAATGCCACTAATTGTATTCGTAAGCACTATAAACACAGCTTAAGCGCGAATTTTATACTAATCAGAGAGAAAAACACGGTATAGCTGGCGGAAGTTGGGTAAGGAATCTCATCATAAGGTATTCATGACGATATGGGCTCGGGCATGCCGGAAGCGGTATATTACTTAGAATTATTCAGGACTGATCAATTGCAATTCGACCTGCTTTGACCCTGGCGCGACGGATACCCGGTTGCGGTGCGAGCAGGTATAAATCGCCATTGCGGCCTACGTAGGTACGCTTTACGCCCATCTCACGAGCCACTGCGGCATGGGCTTCAAGGTGCTCCGGCTCACCGTGTACCGGGATGGCGATCTGCGGTTTAGTCCACTGATACATCAGCTTTAACTCCTCGACACAGGGGTGGCCACTGGCATGTATTGGCACCTCGCTGTCTTCGGATAAAACCACTTCAACGCCTTTTTTACGTAGCTTTTCCAGCAGGCGTTCCACCGCCTTTTCATTGCCGGGAATAACAATACTGGAAAAAATTACCGTATCACCGGCCTCCAGTTCAAAATAGGGCGAGGCATCAATGGCCATTCTGTTAAGCGCCGCGCGGGGCTCTCCCTGACTACCAGTGGCGACTACCAGCACCTCATCCGGGGGCAGGTAGCCAATGTGCGCTTTTTCCAATACGTCGAGATCGTCCGGCCAGTATCCGGTTTTTTTAGCAACGCCATGCATATTCTCCAACGAACGCCCTAACAATGCCATATAACGCCCGGTATGCTGAGCAATCCGCGCCAGTGACACCAGACGGGCAATATTACTGCCAAAGCAGCTTATTACCACCCTGCCAGTGCAGCGTTTAATAACGGTATTGAGGCCTTCAGCACAGATCCGTTCGGAGATAGAAAAGCCGGGCTTTAACGCGTTGGTAGAATCGCCAACCAAAGCCAGTAATTCAGTTTCCCCCAATTGCCGGTAAAGACTGGCGTTAAAGGGTTTGCCGCTGATTGGCTGCGCGTCTATCTTCCAATCGGCGGTATGAAATACGGTGCCTGCAGAGGTGCTAATCAGCAGCGCCTGAGGTTCAGGGATCGAGTGAGTAATTGCCAGCCATGACAGTACAAATGGCCCAACGGTGAGGGTGGCATCCGGGCGTACTATTTGTACCGGAACTTCGCCAGCAAGGCCTGCCTGACCTAATTTGCGGTGTAAAATTTCTGCCGTAAAAGGCGTTGCAAAAACCGGGCAGCGCAAACGCGGCCACAATGCCGCCACTGCACCGACGTGATCTTCATGACCATGGGTAATAACCAGACCAGCCAGTTGGTCTCGTTGCTCAACAATAAACGATGGATCCGGTGCCACAACATGGTGCCTGGTGCCGGCAGTCTGATTAAGATATGGCGCCGCCAGAGGTTCATCAAACGTGACACCACAATCCACCATCAACCACTGACCGTCATGGCCGTACAAATTGAGGTTCATGCCAATCTCACCCGTTCCGCCCAAGGGTAAAAACCATAAATCATTTGCACCGGGTGTTAAGGTTGAAAAGCTTGAAATAGTCTCCTCCTGAGCAATTTGCTGCCTGAAAATTGTGGTCTGCGAAATTGGTTTGTCACAACACAGCCGTCGATGCTGACGAGCACTTAGGCATTGACAAAAACGCGATTATGATGGCCTTTACCGAGGATGTTATTGACCTTAATCAGCAAAGCCAACACACCCTGGCAATTGTTACGTTTATTGCGGATTATGGTTCAGCTCAGGCCAGCTTATCGGCAAAATCTTCCGGGGCCATAAGCTCACTTTCCTCAGCCGGCATGGGGGCTATGATGACGTTGAGAAAATCCTTGGACAAACCTGAAGTCCAGCGTGACAGCCAGACATCGAGGCTAATCGCTTTGGGTTCACAGTGAGCCCACTCCTGATCGGCCCACATACTCGCCAGACTGGCTGTCGGCCAGACCGGGACACCTTCCTCATCATCTGAGGTCAGCATTACGCAACCATCATCATCATTGAGGATAAACAATTCGCCCTGCTCTTTTACCGTCGCAAAAAAACTGGCCAGGCGTTGTTCGGGGTTCTGGCTAATAAATTCGTCGTTTTTCAACATTATAATTCTCTTTGTATTCTATTCAGGCTGAGCATGATGCTCTGTTATTATATGTCCTGGGTAAAGTGTTGACTCACCACACTTACTACATCAGGCACAATGGATCGTCTGACAGACTTCATGTAATACATATACAGTTTACACTGCGCATGAGTGAAATGATCAATACAGCGCACATTTTCCAGCCCCCACTGTGACCAATCCAGGCCAACCGGTAACACTGCTACGCCGCCCTCTTGCTGCAATGTCGCCAGGGCAAGGCGCAGGGAGTTGGTAGTAAACTTGGCATCCCGGTATTCAGTAAAGCGGGTCAGGAGCTCATCACGGGCCTTACTGCCCCAGTCTATCGATACAAACTGCTCCGGTCCGGTGTCCACCTCGGCCTGATTTATACTGAACAAGCCCAACGGCATAGCCTTCAACAATTGCCCGGTAAACTCTTCCGACTTAAGCGGCTCACTGGAAAAAGCGATGTCGATGCTGCGGTCATGTAACTGACGGGAAATCTGCTCAGACGGCAATACCTCGGCTTTTATTGCCCATTCGGGAAACGCTCCATGAATTTGGCGGAGCAATTCAGGCATCCAGATTTCGTTATTTAACTGGCCGGCACCGCACACCAGATACTCACCAGCTTCGCGCTGTAACTCTTGTTTAGCTTGCAGCAAGGTAGCACTCAGCTGCTCGGCATAAGGCAACAGCCGCTCGCCGGCTGGCGTGAGCTGGATACTATTACGGTGGCGCACAAATAAAGTCGTGTGGAAGTATTCTTCCAACTGCTTGATTCTGGCGCTGACTGCCGATTGAGTTAAATAAAGATTCTCGGCTGCTTTGCCGAAATGACGTGTTTTTACTACTTCTACAAATGTGGTTAAAAAACGAATGTCCATGCTTATACGTACTATGACTCTCGTCCATACGCATAAGCTGGCACATGTTTTCAATAAAGTAAAATAAAACGTGCCGGGTGGCCCGTATTATTTGGCGATCATTCGAAGCTATCGTGCTGAGCACGTCGCTGTTTTTCGCGTCGGTGCATCGCCTTCTTTTTGTCTTTCATAGATTGCTGACGTTTATGGTCTTTGCGGTAATCGCCACCATCCTCGTCATCTACCGAGTCCCATTCTTCCCGCTGGTAACGATAGTCTTTGCTCATTGTCTTCTCTGGGTTGGTTGAACACTAACCCATTTATTATTCCTCGCTGTTAAAAAATAGGAAATGAATAGTTTTTATCGTCACGACAAACTTTATTTCTGAGTATTTTTTAACCAATTTACATTTTACCCCGCTTACAAAGTACCGCTCACGGGGCCACATCCCAGCGCTGTCAGGGGCTGTAAAGGCCTTGTCATGACTGGTTTTTATCACTCATTTTATGAGCCGAAAGATGGCAGTTTTGTGAAACAATTTTTTTTATTGTGAAGGTAAAAATTTTTTGTTTTTCATTTGCGAATTTATAAATTAAAAGTGCACGAAATTACTCAACCAAGAGAATTCGTATCATGAAGACGACAGATATACGTGTACCTGCTAAGCAATTTATTGATCGCCAACACTTTCCTTATGGTTTCCGTAAGTCAGGTGACTTTAGTATTCCCGAAGCCGATGTGCTGAGCGCCTATGGCAAAACCCTGGCCGGTCTGGAGTCTGGTGAGCTAAGCCCGGAGAACGCCGAAGAGCAACGTTTTATCGCGGTACTTAAAGGTGAACAACAAGCCAGCAGCCTGCTGGAAAAAGCCTGGTTGAAATACATCAGGCTGGCGCGCAACCGCAAACAATTTTATACCCTGCATAGCTCAGCCAGTAATCAGTCTGACTATGACGAAGATTATTCTGACGACGAGTTTGACGTAGCTTAACAGTACACGCCGTATACCCGTCATTCAGCATACACCCGTCGGCAGTCTCCCGACTGCCGGCTGTCTTTTTTGTTTCCTCCTGACTACACTCACCTTAAAGGTATGATCAACCCGGCTAACAGGCATTTGGGTGATCCGTCCTACGCACCACACCTTATAAATTAATGATTGGTAATTCCGGTCAGTAAAGCAAGGAGGTTATTATGGAAACGCGTTTCTCGCAGTTAAGCCACTATTCAATTCATGCAACAGATGGCGATATAGGCGGTTGTCAGGATGTGTTAATTGATGATGCCCAATGGATCGTCAGGTATATCGTTGCCGATACCAACACCTGGCTGCCATTGAGTCGTAAGGTAGTGATTACGCCTGTCTCCATCGACAGTTTACAAGCCGATGAAGAAACACTCGCCGTATCTCTTACTAAGGAAGCGCTGAAAAACAGTCCTTCACTCGAAGAACACCAGCCTGTTTCCCGCGAGTACGAATCGTTGCTCTATAAATATTTTGGCTACGGCTACTACTGGACAGGCCCGGGTGCCTGGGGCGAGTATGCCCACCCACTGGAACTGGTCGATAATTTTGCCCAGGAGCATGCAGAAGTAGAAGAAGACAGTTCGCATCTGCGCTCCTGTGACGAGCTCACAGGCTATACCATCGCACTGAGTGACGGCCAGGCAGGCCATGTGGAAGACTTTGTGATCCAGCTACCGCAGTGGTCAGTCACCCACCTGGTTATTAATCTCAACGACTGGCTGCCCGGCGGCAAACGGGTAAAAGTAGACTGCCGTCATATTGTACAAATCGACTGGGCCGGTCACGCCATTGAGCTGGATATCAGTAAGAAAGAACTTGAGGGTGCGGTAAGTGCGGACTAGTTGTCCGCACAGAAAAAACCGTATAACAGATTCATGATTTGGATAATGCGATTGTCCGCCAGACGATAATAAATGGTTTGGCCGCTGCGGCGAGTAGCTACAAACTCGGCTTCGCGGAGCAATGCCAGATGCTGTGAAAGCACAGGCTGGGTTACCGGCACGTCGTCGAGTAACTCTGTTACCGAGCGCTCTCCCTCAAGCAGAGAACAAAGCACCATTAACCGCGTTTTATTCGAAAGTTGTTTTAGAAATTGCTCAGCCTCTTCGGAGCGGCTCAGCATTTGCGTTGGATCCATAGCTTTTACCTTGTCTTGTTCAGGCTCACTGCACGCTATGGGCATATTGAACTGCAAACTGGTCGCCTAAGCAAGTAATGGTTATCATTTAATATCACAAAATTGAGAATAGTTATCTCATTAACGATTGCTGTTGACAAGAACAACCCTCAATATTAGCTTTAACTAATATAGATTATTTTGTACAAGAGGACATCATGCTATTAACTATCCCGGAACGTTTAGCAGCCATTGATCCGGCCCCCAGAAAAATCACCGCAGCAGAAGCCGCTAAAGAACGAGCGGAACTCAATGGCTATGTGATTGACGTCAGAGAGCCTGCAGAGCATGCTAATTCCCCTGCCAACGGCGCAATTAATATCCCCCGTGGCGTACTTGAAATGAAGATGCTGGAACTGGTAAAGGATCCGGGTACCCCGATTTTCCTGCACTGCGCCTCAGGTGCCCGGGCTATGCTTGCCGCCGAGCAACTGGCAAAAATGGGTTATCAGCATGTAGCTGTAATGACCTGCGACGTGCCAACCATTCAAAAGGCATTTAACTAATTTACTAACCGGTGTAAGCTCGCAAAAAACAATAAGCTGGCCGTTTGAGCCAGTTTTTCGTGGAGTTTACCCGGTATGTTAAAAGCAACCCTTGAACAGTGGCGCATGTTTAAGGCTGTCGTGGAAGCCGGCGGTTTTAATCAAGCCGCTGAGCAGGTTCATAAAAGTCAGTCCAGCATTCACCATGCGGTACAGAAACTCGAGCACGCGCTGGATCTTACCCTGTTTCTTAATGAAGGCCGTCGCGTTACCCTGACCGAAGCCGGCGAGCTAATGTACCGCCGGGCCTGTTTCCTGCTGGAAGAGGCTCACAAAGTCGAAAGTGTGGCCAGCAGTCTGACATCAGGCATTGAAACCTATTTACGGGTGGCGGCGGATATTATTTTTCCGCCACAAATGCTCTACCACGCACTCAATAAGGTTTCCCAGGAATACCCGTTACTGCGTATTGAACTGATGGAAACGGTATTAAACGGCGCCAACACCTTACTTAAGGATGGCGATGTGGATATCGGTATTTCGCCGTTCCCCTACCCCAATGGCTTCAGTGAGGATCTTTGCGATATTGAATTTATCGCCGTTGCCCATCCCAGTCATCCATTGCACGAATTAAACCGCACGCTGAGCTTGGATGATCTCAAAAGTTACCGTCAGATTGTGGTTCGCGACTCCTCCACGGAACGTAAAGCTGAGTCTGGCTGGCTCGGCGCAGAACAGCGCTGGACCGTGAGTCATGTTCGCACCTCTATTGACATAATCAGTCAGGGCTTAGGGTTTGCCTGGTTACCCCTTGCAATTATCAGCGATAAACTTGAAGATGGCACCTTAAAGCCCTTACCCATGGAGCAAGGCGGATTGCGCAAAGCTATGCTCCACCTGTGCTTTGCCGACGGCGATCGGCTTGGTCCGGCCGCCCGGGCTTTCATTGGTGAGTTACGTTATCAAACCATGCTGCTGCCCAGCGCCGACTCACTGGATAACAACTAACCCGTTAATTTAATTAATAACTGATGATCTTAATGTAACCCATTGTCGTATCAGTTAAATTGACCAAACAAACAACAAACAAGGATGCGACAATGTTAACCGTACTATTAGTGGATGATGACGCGGAATTTACCGACGTTGCCTGCACAATCATCGAATTTCTTGGTCACGAAGTATTAACTGCGTCTACTCTCGCTGAAGCTCGCGAGTGGCTCTCAAAAGAATCATTTGACCACATCCTGTTGGATTTCATGTTACCCGATGGCTCAGGTTTGCACCTGATGGAGTCACTGCAGCCCGAGCAAAATACGCGGGTCACCCTGATCACCGGTCATCCTTCGGTAAAAGGGATTATCAAAGACATGTGCGGCCCCAACATCGATTATCTGGTAAAGCCCATTCAACGGGAAGATTTAGAGTCGGTACTCCAGGGCAAGAAACAAGCAGCCAGTAAACGCTCAACCACTGCTATTACTAAACATTTTGGCCAGCTTATTGGTGAATCGGCCCCGATGCAGGAGCTATACAAACTGATTGGCCGGGTTAGTAAAACCAAAGCCAATGTGATGCTGCTTGGCGAGAGTGGCGTGGGTAAGGAAGTAGTCGCTGCTGCGATTCATGAAGCCTCTGACTGCGAAGGCACCTATGTGGCCACCAACTGCGGCGCGTTTTCTAAAGAACTTATCGGCAGTGAGTTATTCGGCCACGAAAAAGGCGCGTTTACCGGCGCTGTGGGCCGCAAGGAAGGCGTTTTTGAACAGGCGGAAAACGGCACACTTTTCCTCGATGAAATTACCGAAATGCCAATCGACATGCAGCCCAATCTTTTACGGGTACTGGAAAACAAAGTGGTTATACGGGTGGGCGGCACCAAGGCGATGCCGGTAAATTGCCGGGTAGTCTCGGCCACTAACCGCAGCATGGAAGAAATCGCCGAGAGCAAGGTACTGCGCGAAGACATTTATTTCCGTCTGGCAGTATTCCCCATCACAATTCCACCACTGCGGGAACGTAAGGAAGATATTCCGCTATTGGCAGAACACTTTATTAACCAGCTCAATGAAGAAAATGGCAGTCAGTTTCGCTGGCAGCCGGTGCAGCTCGAAAAACTACAGACCTATGACTGGCCCGGTAACGTTCGTGAACTGCGCCACTTTGTGCACCGCGCTGCCATTATGAGTGACCCGGAAGGCACCGATATAGAATTACCCAAAACCATTGAGTCACCCTTTGCCAAGAAACAAACGCTGTCGACTGGCCTGAAGGCGGGCAGAACTATTGAAGAAGTCGAAAAAGAGTTAATTTACGCGACCTTAGAAAAAGTGGATGGCAATAAAACCACTGCAGCGGAAATGCTTGGGATCAGTACCAAAACCCTGTATAACCGATTACATGCCTACGGCGACCTCAACAGTGATTCGGAATAATACAATATGGATGAAGGTGAATTTGCACGATTACAAAAGGCGGTGCATGACGCGCGCCGTCCTTTAAATCGAATAACCATGCAGTCTGAGCTGATTAAGCTGGCTCTTGAAGGTGCCGTACCAAAGGATAAAGCATTGACGGCACTGGATAAGATCATTGCGGGCAGTAAAGACTGCAGCGATAGTCTTAGTGAACTGGTAGCGCAGTTTTCTCCCGACGCAAACGGCGAAGGCAGTCCCACAGAATGAAAACCATTATCCGCAATACAGCTTCGTCGATATTGTTGGTTACCCTGGTTATCGTTGTTATTGCCGCTAATTCCACCTACACCATCCACACCATGGATGAGCTCGCCTCGCTTGAGCGGCGGTTGTTTACCACCAACCAGGTGATTAATTCCATCAATACCCTTCACCTTGCTGTACTCAGAACCGAGTCCGGTCAGCGCGGCTATTTACTCGCCGAACGGGAACGCTATCTAGTTGACTACGAAAAAACACTCAACCAGGTCAACAACATCATCGAACAGGTAGAAGCTAACGCGATTCGTTCAGACTTTTCCGAACAGGAAGTGCGGCTGCAACAGCTGATAGATCTGTCAAAAGCCAAGCTATCAGAGCTTATCGAAACGGTCGAGTTGGCCCGCCAGGGCCGCAAGGACGAAGCCATTACCATTTTTCAGTCCGACGTTGGCCTTGAGCTGTATAACGAGTTTGAAGAGGTGTTTGTGCAGATTGCCGAAGAAGAATACAAAGTGCAGGCACAGCACATTGACTCGTTACTTAAACTGCGTTCAGACTCAGTCACTAACCTGATTATCTCCTCACTAACCACCGGCCTGCTGGTAATAAGTATTTTTATGCTCCTGCGCATGAACATCCGCGAAACCATCCGCCACAGGCGTGAGTTGCAACAGCATAACCTGGTGCTTGAATCACGGGTGAAAGAGCGCACCGTGGAGTTACAGGTTTACGCAGAAGAGTTGTCACGCAGCAATCGCGAGCTGGAAGATTTTGCCTTTGTCGCCTCCCACGATCTGCAGGAACCCTTACGTAAAATTCGCGCCTTCGGCAACCGTATTAGTACCGGTTATGAAGACGCTCTGGATGAGCGAGGTCAGGATTTTCTGCGCCGCATGCTCAATGCCGCCGAACGTATGTCTATGCTAATCAGTGACTTATTATCATTCTCCCGGGTAACCACCCGCGGCAAAGACTTTGAAGATACCGATTTAAATACCGTTGTTACCTCGGTACTGGAAGATCTCGAAATCACCATTGAAGAAAAGCAGGCAGAAATTCATGTCGATGCATTGCCGGTGATGAAAGCCGATGCCTCGCAAATGAGTCAACTGTTTTTAAATTTGCTGTCTAATGCACTGAAGTTTACCCAACCAGAGCAGCCACCAGTTATTACCTTGCGCTATGAGGCTACCGATGATGAGCAGGCTGAAACCCTTCATCTGTTGCCAGGTTTGAGCTGGTTTAAACTCACCTTACAGGACAATGGCATAGGCTTTGAACAAAGCTTTGCCGAGAAAATATTTGCCCCGTTTCAACGCCTGCACGGGCGCTCAGAGTATAAAGGCACCGGTATCGGCTTAGCGGTTTGCCGCCGCATAATCGAACGTCATAACGGCACCATTGAAGCCTTTAGTGAGCCCGGCCAGGGCGCCAGGTTCGAACTTTACCTGCCCGAAGACGGCGAGCCGTTTACCAACTTACAACAACAGGGAGTGATAAGTCATGCCGAACAGTAGCCTACCCGTCACCATACTAATGGCCGATGACGACGAAGACGACAGATTGCTGGCGCTCGATGCGTTAAAAGAAGGCCGGGTGCTTAACAATTTATACTGTGTTGAGGATGGTGTTGAATTGTTGGAATACCTGCGCCGGGAAGGGAAATTTGCCGATCCCGCCACTTCGCCCCGACCAAGCTTGATTTTGCTGGATTTAAACATGCCCCGCATGGATGGCCGCGAGGCACTGCAGCATATCAAAGCCGATCCTAACTTACGCAGTATTCCGGTGGTCATCCTGACGACTTCTAAAGAAGAGGAAGATATGATCCGCGGTTACGACCTCGGCGCAGCCTCTTACATTACCAAACCGGTTAACTTTGAGGGACTGGTGGATCTGATGCGCGCTATCGGTCGCTACTGGATAGAATTTGTTGAACTCCCCCACAATAAATAGGCATTCGTGACTCATGACTGACCATGTTCGCATACTGCTGGTTGAAGATGACGAAGACGATTATTTTCTGACCGCTGACTCACTCTCACAGTGCAAGTCGCCGGTGTTCGAGCTGGTATGGGCCAAAACAGGTGAAGAAGCCATTGAGCATCTGCAAACGGATAGCTTCGATTTGTGCCTGCTCGATTACCTGTTGGGCCAGGAAAATGCCATGGACGTGCTGGAAAAACTTAAAGGCCTGTCCGTAACCATTCCGGTAGTGGTACTCACAGGCCAGGCTGACAGTATCGTCGATGACCGGGTCATGCGCGCCGGTGCCGAGGACTTTTTAACCAAAGCCGAAGTCGATACGCCCCGCTTTATGCGGACTATTCGCTACGCTTTGGTACGCCGCGAAATTGAAACCGAGCGATTAGAACGTAATCGCATCGAGCAGCAAAACAAAGCCAAAGATAAATTTCTCGCTCACCTTGGTCATGAGCTCAGAACCCCGTTGGCCTCCATCCTCGGTTATACCGAGCTGTTACTGGACAGCCCTGGTAATGAACGAATTAACGCTGAACTCTCAACCATCTTTAATAACAGCAAACATTTACTTAGCCTGCTTAACGACTTACTGGATATGTCGCGGATCATGGCCAACAAATTAGAGTTGGTTCCACAACCTCTTAATCTGAACGGCTTTTTAACCGATCTTTATAGTTTGATGGTGATGCAGGCCAGTGAGAAAGGCCTGGTTTTAACCGTTAGCGCCAATTCGCTAATCCCAGAATATATTAAGGTAGACCCTACCCGACTGCGGCAAATCCTGATCAACCTTGTCAATAACGCGATTAAATTTACCGACACTGGTGAAGTGGCCATCAACGTTGAATTCGATAAAGACCGCGGGCGGGTTTGCTTTGCGGTAAAAGATACCGGTATTGGCATGCCGGCAGACAAGCTTGAAACCATTTTTAAACCCTTCGAGCAAATTGAGGATCTGATCCACGCTAACCATGGTGGTGCTGGTCTCGGACTGGCGATTTCTAATGAGTTAGTCAGTCGTATGGGTGGCCGAATTAATGTGGAATCCACCCAGGGCGAAGGTAGTCGCTTTTGGTTTTGTATTAACGCTGAGGGCAGCACCGAACAAAACCTCATTCGTCTTAATCTGGACGCCCCCGAGCGCCCTCCGGCCCAATTTAAAATTAATCAACATCTCGATGGCCGGGTACTGATTGTTGATGACTTACGTGAAATTCGCCGCCTCACCGGCCGTTTAGTTAGCATGAGTCAGGCTCAGGTAACCTATGCCCAGAATGGCGCCGACGCACTGGAAAAGATACGCAACGCAGAGCATAACGGTGAACCTTTCCATCTGGTACTGATGGACATACATATGCCGGTGATGAATGGTATTGATTGCTTAAAGGCTATGCGCTCCTCTGGTATCCAAACGCCGGTAGTAGCCGTTACGGCTGCCAGTCGTAAGGGGCTCAGAGAGTCCTTGCTGGCCGAAGGTTTTGATAACGTGATTGCCAAACCCATCGACCGTAAAGATTTGAGTGAGGTGCTCAGCACCTTTTTGCTCCCGGCCACTCAGCCTTCTGCTCCTAAAGAAACCAGCACCGCTGAGCAGAAGTCGTCTTTACTGGTAGTGGAAGATGATGAGGACGCGGCCGAATTAATGTGCCTGCTGCTGAATTCTTTAGGTTACGAGGCAGATATTGCCCTTTATGGCCAACAGGCCCTGGAAAAGGTTGCCAATGCCCCGGCACATTATGCCCATGTGCTTATGGATCTGCATCTGCCCGATACTGACGGCTATGAACTGGCCACAGCCATCGCTGAAATCGCCCCCAACCTGAAAGTGACCATTATCAGCGGCGCTGAGCCGGATAAAACCCGGCTCGAGGGGTTACCCATTGCCCAGGTGTTACTGAAGCCCGTAAGTAAAGCTGATTTGGCAGTACTGAACTTTTGCAGGTAACCCCTTGCAAGTTTTACACTGCATTTTCCCATTATTGCTGAGCTTATTTACGAAAATAAAAATAAATACATAAATATCAGCAACTTAAATGTTTACCTGTTGATGGCACAAGCGTTGCAATCCCTCCTGTAAGCATGGGTTAAATTCGGTCAGTAATGGTTAATCAAAGCTTTTCACAGCGCCTACTGACGATGACGCAAACAGGAAAACAACATGGATATACAACTATTAGTCAGACTATTCAGCGATGCAGTGCTGATAAGAGCTTTGGTATTCGCTGTAGTAACCACTTGTATGCTAACCGGTTGCGCAGGTTCGGGGTTAACCGCCACGCCTTATCAGGCGGCCGAGTCAGCCCGCGACGTAGGTTATTCATCACATCGCCTGTCTGAGGGAAAATTTAAAATTCTTTACAAAGCTAATAGTGCAACCAGTGAAGAAACCCTGGCACAATACAGCCAGCAACGTGCAGAAGAGATTGGCCTGGAACGTGATTACAACTGGTATCGCATAGTATCGAGCGAGGCTGTGACCATGCCATCCATGACCGACCAACAGGTAATAACTGCCGCCCCTCAGTCTCAGACTGTTGATGGTGCAGTAACCGGTGATGTCACTGCCACTAGTTTACCGTCTAATCAGCAGTGCACGGTATCAGGCTGTGAGCAGGTATCTACGCCTAATCCGGTTTCAGGCAGTACGTCTGAAGCTGACATGCAATACTATGCCATGACTATCCAGTATGGTCGCTTCGAACCGCTCCCCGAAGATGCTATTCAGTTACGATAAGCGTTTTCAAAGGTCAAACAAATAAGGTGTAACTGTGGTTATGTCGAACACCGGTAAATGTGCTATAAAAATGTTTAAAGACCTTTTCACTCATGGCGCTGAGCTATATCAAACCGCTCAGCAGCGCAATCAGCAGCCGCAGCAACGAGCTTGTTTACGTGTGCTGCGAGCTGAAAAACTGCGCGCCCTGCGACTGATGGAAGCAGAGAACAATAACGAACATGATTATGCTCTGACGGAACAGGTGAAAGAGCAGTTTCAGTCAATGCTTGAGCATTACCCTTCAATTCGTCATGTTCGCGATTTCATTGAAATAGAACAACGACTGTTGGCGAGTCTCAAAGAAAACCTGACTTCGCTGACGCCGTCCCCGTTATCTTTAAACCTGCGCACCATTACCACCCGTCATCAGCAATGCCTGGAAAAGCTCAGTCGTGAGCTTGCCGGCCAGCCGAACAAGTAACCCGGTAAAGCCCCCATTTTTATACAAAACTACCGCCCGGACCAGTGAAACTATCCCCTGCTCAGGCGCCATAAATTTATCGCGACAGCTGCAACAATATGGCGTAAGCTACTGAATCGTAGTTGGTCCTGTCTGCTCTTATCGCGAGTCAACCAGGGCTATGAGTAGCAGAAGGAAAACAATAACATGGACGCAAAAAACGACGCCCCGGCAACGCAGAAAAAGCGCCTCGGTGGCTGGTTAATTTTAGTTGGTCTTGGCGTAGTATTTAGCCCATTCCGGCTATTGATGAATACGCTACCCGCTTATGAACCACTGCTACAAAGTGACATATGGGATGCACTAACCAATCCGGATTCAGCGGCGTATCATCCTTTATGGGGGCCGTTACTGATTGGTGAAATTACCTTTAATGTGGGGCTGTTTCTGGCTTCGCTTTATTTAATTTATCTGTTTTTCACCCGCCACTGGCTGTTTCCCTCATTCTACATTGGTATTGTGCTGTCCTCGCTGGTGTTTATTCCGGCTGATGCCTGGTTAGTATCCATTGTGTTACCCCAAGAGCCCATGTTCGATCCTGACACTACCAAAGAGTTTGTACGAACTCTGATTGGTGCGCTCATCTGGATCCCATACATGCTGCTGTCACAGCGCGTAAAAGAAACCTTTGTGAAAGAACAGCAAGAACTGTCACCCGCTTTACCGGTAGCAGAATCCAACTGATACTAAAACGGCGCCCGAGAGGCGCCGTTTATAAATAGTATTTCAGATGCTAATCCGGTGTTTTTAAATTTGCCTGATTGGCATTTTCCACCCAGTCCAAATCCTTGGTTTGTTCATCCAGCGTGCCTTTGGCATCTTCTAAGAAGACTTTGCAGAAATAATCCACACAAGGGTGCATTTCGCGATAACGCTCTAGCTGGACCTCCATTTCTTCCATAGCATTGGAAAACTCGTGATTCGATTTAGCCAGCTCATAATCACACTTGAGATAGGCACACAGCACATCAGCCGCCTTGGCCAGGCGCACATGCACGTCATTTTTATCTTGTAATATCAGCGGCTCATAGCAGGCTTGCAGCGGCTCTGGCAGCGTTTTAATAAGCATTTGCTCAAACCGTCGTTCGAGCTTTTTAATCGCCTGGGTCGTTTCCGGATCGTGATATTTCACCGGGCTGGGAATGTCGCTCATACCGGCAATTTCACTGCCTTCATGAAATATAGCCATGGCAGCTACCCGGTCTGGCTCAATGTCTTCACTGTAGACTTCCCTGGCTATCACGCCAAGCATATGGGCAATCACTGACGCTTCATAAATGTGGGTAGATAGCATTTCAGACTGAAACTGCGCCATCAGCGGCCAGCGTTTTACATTACGGGCGCGCTGCATAAGTCCAATAAAGGCGGAATGACTGTTGGCCATGGGTTCTCCGGATGAAATTTAGCAATAATAAACCGATCCTAAAGCTTATCGGCAGTGATGTCAGCCTAACACAGCAACGTAGTCTGTAAAATATGCACTAATTCCTGTAACGAATTATCAAAGACTCTGTAACCAATACAGGGGGAAATCGCTTTAACTTTAAATATCAATAACTTATGTATTGGCACAAGATAAGCATATATCATTGTGACATTAGATGAAATTAAAGGAGACATCATGTTAGGTTGGGCAATTACATTTTTTATCATTGCCATTATCGCAGCAGTTTTCGGTTTTGGTGGAATCGCCGGTGCAGCAACTGGTATCGCACAGTTTCTGTTCTTCTTATTTGTAGTATTACTGGTTATCTCTTTGGTTGCTGGCGCGCTTCGCGGCAAAACCCCAAGAGCGTAGTCAAACACAAACTCAATAACCAATCAGGGAGATTATTATGAAAACGTTGAAATTACTTGATGTACTTAAAATGACTGTTATCGCTGCCTTTGCATGTTCAGTTATCGCATGTGGCGACGGTGAAGCCGAAGATGCCGGTGAAGCTATCGATGAAGCTGTAACCGATGCTGGTAATGCCGTGGAAGACGCCTGTGAAGATGTTAAAGAAGGCGTGGATGCAGAAGACGACGACTGTTAATCTGCACTCGTAACAGAAGGGCAATGTGTCACTACAAGCGTGGTTGCACATTGCCCTTTTTGCGTTTAATGCTTTTTACTTTTCTTATCCAGCACGCCCATGGCAAAGGCTGAAATCACGAAGGTCAAATGGATAAGCACATACCACATGAGTTTTTCGTTTTCGATATTCTTCGCATTCATAAAGATTTTTAGCAAATGAATCGACGAAATCGCCACTATTGATGCCGCTACCTTACTTTTCAGCGTACCGGTATCCAAAGTACCCAGCCAGGCCAGCTTTTCTGTCCCTTCTTTCAAATCAATGCTGGATACAAAGTTTTCATAGCTGGTAAACATCACCATAATGATCAGGCCGGATACCAGCGCAATATCAATCAGCGATAATACTACCAGTACAATATCGGCTTCACTGATTTCAAGTACATGGGGTAACAGATGAAATATTTCCTGAAAAAACTTAATTCCCAGCGCAATAAGTGCCAGCGATAATCCAAAATAAATCGGCGCCAGTAACCACCGGGATGCGTACATCATACGCTCAATTAACACTTCCACACCAGGCCTCCTGCGTTGGAAAAACTTACTTGTCTGAAAAGAAAAAGGAACCGCTCCCGGCACACATTGATGATGTTAACTTACCTAACTGAATGTCTGCGGCGCGGGTAATTCCTGAGGCTCGAGATTTTATCAGAGCCGTTAATTTTGAGGTATCATTTCTTACAATATTTAACGACCCTGAGGAAATCCTTGCGACACCGTTTTAATCTTCGTCGAGAATAATGTCCATCCATACCAGACGATGATCAGAACTGCTCTGCCGGTCTTTAACCAGCCGGTATAAAGGCGATGCTTTTACAGGCCAGAACACACCACCGCCCTGCACTGTCAGTCCGTGCTTTGAGGGCAACACATAATCGGCCCGTGCGCCCCAGTAAGCGGTAAAACGGCTGCTGTAAGACTGCTCAGCCGACTCGCTGGCGCCTTCACTTTGCGGAATAACACTGCTGTTAACCAGCGGATGTTCGGTTAACTGCTCAATGACACCCGGACGGTGCTTATCACCGATATCGGCCGCATTAAAATCACCTACGAGAACGAAACGCTGTCCGGCAAACCCGCCTTTTTCGCCGTTATCGTCATAAATATAGTCCGCTTGCCCAGGTGATAAATAGTCAGCCATCAGTCGGATCTCATCGTGATTGCGTTTACCATTACGATCTTCCGGCCCATCGAAGGTAGGCGGCGTAGGATGCATGGCCAGAATATGTAATTTTTTACCGTTAATGATTAGCGGAATATCCCAATGTGATTTTGAGCTGAGCCTTACTGCCGCCCACTCTTGAGGCGTAAACCAGGGCTCGCCGCTGGCCGGTTGCGTGATTTCCAGGGCACCGGGCATATCCCGCCATAAAAAATGCTGAAACGTGCGTACCGCAGCCACATCAATCGGATAACGCGACAGCAGCGCCATACCATACTGACCGGGGTACATGCCCCAACCGTAGGCGTCACCGGCGTTACCGGTTTTCTCGCCGTTGTTGTCCAAATCGAAAGGCGTAGCAACGCCCGTATTTACCGGCGCAATATATTGATAAGGATAATCAATCGCTGCCTGACCCTGCTGACTTTTATTCAGGTAGTTTTTAACAAACAGCGAGAGAGCGGTTGGCTTTGCATCCGCGTAATAGTCAAATTCATTGAGCAGAATAATGTCCGGGGCTACCCGTTGAATAATTTCGGCAATATTACGAATCTGCGGATGCTCTGTGGACTCTAACAAGGAAAGTAGTACCTCAGCGGAATTTTCAGAGACTCCCTTCTGCTGATAATTACTGGCCTCCATACTGACATTGAATGTTGCAACACGCACCGTATCAGCGTAAACATTATGTAGGGAGAAAAAGGCTAGAAAGAGGGACAAAAGCGTTTTATTCATATTCAAATAGGCAACAAAAAGAAAGGCATAGTGTACGCTAAATCACACTAAGAAAATAACCCCGTGTGAATTGGTATTCGCACATATTAAGGAGAACCCTGTGCTCACTTTAAAACCCAATTGCGAAGGTTGTGATTGCGATCTGCCACCCGATGCAACAGAAGCGATGATTTGCTCTTATGAATGCACATTTTGCTTAAACTGTGTCAATGACTTACTGAGCAATGTTTGCCCGAATTGCGGCGGCGGTTTTACACGACGGCCCGTCAGGCCCAAAACTGCGCGCCGCCAAGGGGTTAGCCTGGCTTATCAACCAGCTTCAACAGAGCGCGTGAATACAAGTAAAAGTGTAAACGAAATCAAAGCCTTTGCGGCACAAGTTAAAGATATACCGCCCTGGCAACGTTAACGGATCGGCGAATTAAATTGCGCCGATGTAGTCACCTACCTCAACCACTTCAAACTGCGCGCCGGGAGAGCCGGACACGTATACAGAACATTGCCCCCAGGACGACGGGATGTGCCATTCTGATTTACTCACTGCCGTATAGCGCGAGAGTTTATTGTCACAGCGAATCTGCACTTCATCCAAATCGCCTTCGGCAATATTCAGTGCAAAGGCGTTGCGACTAAGCTGATGAAATACCCGCCCTTCCTCATTGATGCTCGCCTTACGGATCATAGGTTCGCTACCCTGCACCAACGCTTTTACTTTCTCGGCATAAGGAGCAAGCTGCGCCAGCTGTTCCGGTTTGTCACCTGCTAAGTTTGCCAACTTGTCATAAGCTTTCATGGCCTCGTTGTACTCACTCAGGGCGATGGCCAGGACAAATTCGCGCTCAAGCAAATACTGCTTTGTCGATGCACGAACCGCTTCGGTATCTACAGCCAGTGCACGGCGTACGCTTTTAAGCTCACGGTCAGTGTCGTCTGTGGCTTTGGCATAATAAGAGTCGGCCAGCCAGAAGTAGGCACTCTCTGTATGATTCCATAGCTGATCGTCTCTCATTTCGGCGATTAATTCTGCCGCCAGGGGTAAATCTTTGTTCGTGATTGCCTCTGCAACGTCTTTATAGCGACGCATAAATTTGCGGGTGACACCTGATGAACCAGCCAGTCTGAAATCAATTTGCACCATATTCCGGCACTGCTGAATGGCCTCTCCATCCTGCATTGCCGGACTGTACTGCCAGCGTTTAACCGCTCGTAGCGTGGCTTTCTCGAACGCTTTTAATCCGCTGGAGTCCTGTACAACAGGATCTTCCACTTCGCCATCTTTGTTGATCACGAAACTCACTTTAACCCAGCCCTCCTGGCTTTTTCTGGCCGAAGAGACCGGATACTGGGGATCGACCCGTTTAAGCGGCTGTGCCTCAACCACCGTAGCGATATGTTCAGCTAGAGGAGCTTCCGATGGCGCCGCAGATTGAGCCAATGATAAACCTGAAAACAAGGCCAGAACGAGAGGAGCTGGTGAATACGAGAATGGTTTGCGCATAGAATCATTCCTTCCTTAAAATGACTTAATAAACATAACCATAGCCGAATTACTACACGACTTCAATGACGCATGGTGTTTATACATCCTGTGACCAGCGCAGAAACAGCCCCAGCGACATAAGGAGTAAACTGGCCGCCACCACTACTGCCACCGGATAAAATAAATTACCGGCAAGATCGAGCTGACTGTACTTGATAATCATAATCAGGCCTTCCAGCACCAGAGCAATCACCACTACGCTGACAAAGCGGGTTACCGTGCGACGAATAGACATAAACAGGTCATCTTCCTGGTTATGCCGATACTCTTTAAAAATTCCCATGGCCAGCTCGTAGGTTGCCAGGGCAATAAATAAGTCATTAACTGCTTTAATAACCGCTGACACGAAGTCCTTATCCGGTGCGAACCCTTGATAAAAATGCAGCCCTGCCATCACAATCATGGTGGCGGATACACACATAAAGAGTCCAGCAAAAAAGCGGGCTGAAATATCTTTCAGCCAGCCATTGCGCAATACATCAGACATTGGCTTTATCTCCTTGCGGTTGAGCTGGCGAAGATTGCGTTGCCACCAGCTTGTTTAATAACGCGGGCAATAAGGTGAGGTCGGCAACCAGTGCAATGATCATGGCCAGCGCGGTTAGCAAACCAAAGTACACACTGGGCAGAAAATCAGAAAAACCGAATAATGAAAAGCCAACTGCAATAACTGTTGTAGTCATCAAAATGGCCAGACCGCTGTGTTTAAAGGCTTCTTCCGCTGCCGCTTTAGCCTGCCCTCCGCCCTCTTTTAATCCTGCCATATAGCCGTGAACAAAATGCAACGTGTCATCCACGGCAATCCCCATGGCGATAGCGGCAATGGTGATGGTCATGATATCCAGTGGGATCCCCGCCCAACCTATAACGCCCAGAATCGCCAGCGTCGTTAATACATTGGGGAGCAGTGCAATAAGGGCAACCTTGAGAGAACGGAAAATCGCCAGAAATACCAGACCCAGCGCAATATAAACCAGTCCCAGAGTCGTGATTTGCGAGTCAAATAGCCGGCTCAGAATATCCTGATATAACACAAAAAGGCTGGTTAGCTGGTAGTGGTCGGCGGCTATTCCCACGCTCGCCAAATCCTGCCTGAGGTTATTCAGAAACTGCTCACGGTCGAGGCCCGCGGTGGTATCCTGTACCCGAATCGCTATACGTAACCGCTGGTCTTGCTCAGAAAAATAAGCCCCCACCAGTTGGTTTACCACCTTTTCGTTAAGCAGGTAATAAATGCTGGTCAGTTCATACTCAGTGAGCGGTCGGCCGTTATTCAGCTGGGTTGCCAGCGCCGTAAAATTGGCCAACGACGTTACGCTACCGGTTGCCTCAAATGCAGTTACCGCCTGTTGCACTAATTGCAACTGATTGACACTGTCGGCACTAATAATTAACGACGGATCGTCCGGTTTATCCGTTACGGTAAGAATAATATCCAGTGCAGTGGTGCCACCAAACTCCTTATCAATATACGCCAGTTCACGGTGCACCTGAGTGTCGTCGGCAAAGTAATCGATAAATGAATTTTCTACGTTGAGTCGGGTAATGCCCACACTGAGCACAATAAAAATAAGAGCGGTACCGGTAATCGTCAGACCTGGTCTGTTAAGAGTCAGCAGACGACTACGGCGTAACAGCCTGCGAATAAAGCCGTAATCCTGTGCCTCACTACCAGCCGGTAACAACGCCAGCAGTGCGGGAAACAGAATAAGACTCACTAACTGCGAAATAACCATTGCAATCAGCATCATTAAACCAAAAGAAATCACCGGCTCAAGGCCGCTGAAAAGCAGGGCCGCAAAGCCAACACTGGTCGTCAGCGAGGCAAAAAAGCAGGGGCTGAGCTTGTCTTTGAGCATCAGTTCCACCCGTTTGTGCTGTCCGGTATCGGCATGCTCGCGAGCAATGTAGCGGTAGCTGCCAAGCATATGGATCATTACCGCCAGCGTCAGGATAATCTGCAACGCAACAAAGTTAGCCGAAATCACCGTGGCCCTTAAGTCTGCCCAGCCCAGCGCGCCAATAGTCAGCGTTACACTCAGCCCACAGCTCAATAACGGAAAGACCACCCACTTAACCCGGCGAAATAAGATAGCCAGTAATAACGCCACTACCAGTGCAATAGCAAGCCCGAAAATCACCAGGTCAGATTTTATAATATCTATAAGGTGCTGCCCCACCACATAAGAGCCCCCCAGATAAGTATTGGCCCGTTGATTAAATGGTTGGGTTATTTTGTTTAACTGGTTAATTTCCTGTTTACGGGTTTGGGTGAGTGCCGCCCGCAGTGGTTCGGCGCGGGCTTTAAGCGCTTCGAGTTGTGCTTGCTCCTCTTCGCTCAGCTCACGGTTAAGCAGGTGCGCCTGAATAGCTGTTATTTGCTGATCAATTTTCACCAGCTCGGGATTGGGTGTAAACACAATCTGAATAGACGTAGCCGTGTTGTCGCGGTTAATAAGCAGATCGGTGAAAATCGGGTGCCCGCTGACCAGTTCTTTCATCCGCGCAGCCGAATAACGCTGTTGTTGCCAGGTGAGCTCGCTGACCTCCGTTTGCCCGGAAAGCGCATCAGCACTGTCGATAAGCGGCACCGTTAATATGGATGTGACACTTTCCACCCGCGGGATCTGTTTAATTTCCTGCTGCAAGCGGCTCAGATCGCTGAACGTCTGGTCGCTGAACACCTCGTGCTCGCGTGGCTCATAAGCTAGCAGGATAAATTCGTCGGGATTAAAGGTTTGCTGGGCGACCTGTGTCTGGATATACAACTTGTTATCTTTCACCAGCAAGGTATCGGCCGAGGCGGCAATCCTGAACTTGCCAACACCGGTCAGGGCAAGCGCCAATAAGGCTGCAAAGGCAATAACCACCGCCCAACGCCAGCGCACGATGCCGGTAGCAAGATTATTGATCAGTGTTTTGTTCATACATCACATCCCTGGCCTGTCCCTGTAGATACTGATTTCGGAAGTACAAGTAGGGATCATCGGCATTCTCGTACAAGTTCTGGTAGGTTTCCGACTGCTCGGAAAAATCGTCCACGCCATCAAAGGCTCTGAGCTGATAGTTTTGCGGCGCATCAGCAACGTGATTTACCGGATGGATAAAACCTTCGGTCAATACCGAAAAGCCGCCTCTGACATCACTTTGACCCAGTAGCGGTAGCACAAGGTATGGGCCAGATTCCACTCCATAGGTTGCCAGAGTGTCCCCCACAGAGCGTCGTTTCGGCTCAATTTCAAACCAGCTGGTAGCAGGGTCGAATAGCCCCAGTAACCCTACCGTAGAATTAATTAAAAAACGGCCGAGATTAGAACCGGCATCAGACACTTCACCTGAGAACAGGTTATTCAGAAGATTCAGGGGTTCACGCAAATTAGCAAAAAAATTGCCAACGGAAGAGCGTACTGGTTGAGGGACCACGGCCTTATAGCCGTCACTTACCGGAATCAACACATATTCGTAAGCGGCATGATTAAACGCAAATACTGAACGGTTAAACCCTTCCCAGGGGTCGTAATATTGCGGCGCAGTGGACGGATCAGCCGCTGGCGCGCTGGCCACCGAGACAACCGCAGGAGCGACATTTATTTCCCCCTGCGAAGTGGTTATGGTAACCGACTTGCCGGCGCTTAACTGTTCTTTTTTGGCAGGCTGAGATGCGCTGGGATCGCTTGCCTGAGCAACCGCCTCTTCAGTCTGAGCCGGCGGTGGAACCGACGAACACCCTGTCAGCAGCAACAGCGCTGCCGAAAATACTACTTTATAATACATAACTGCCTTGTCCGGTCTTCATCTGATGATGACGCAAAATATTGCTGGCACGTTGCACCGCATCATCGCGGTTGTACTGCCAGTTTTGCTGTTCATAAGCACGCGCCTGAGTGATATAAAACATGATCCTTTTGAGTCGCAACGCATGCATACGGTTGGCACTATCAAACTGCGTTTCAGCAACGCTCGCCTCGAGCTCTGTAAGCGCTGCGGAATGCAACGTTGTCTGCATAGCTGCATCACTGCTCACCCACCCGGATACCGAGCGGTTTACCGATTGAGAAACTGTTGTTGTTTGACTGGCTGCCAAAACACCGCTGCAAACCAGTAGAGATCCTAATGCCCATTTAGTTAAATTTCGCATCGCTATCACCACGGTTGTCTGATTGATTAGTGCTCGTGGTAAGAGAATTAATCGCCCCTGACCACGTCGCTGCTTGTATTGCCACTCATGGATTTTGCACCGGTAGCTCAACTGGCTACCTAATCATCTTCCTGCTTATCAGCTGTTGGCAGATTGACTTCGTACTGACTCGGATGCGCCGCTTCTTCATAGCGGGCAAACCAGTTAAAAATGCCGGGTGTTGAGTTAGTTGCTGATGAGTTGTTCTCGTTGTTATTCATGTGCAGTTCCATGCAAAAAAGCGGTTGGTCAACACGACCAACCGCACAAAGGTTTATTCAGATTCGACCACTGAGAGCTGGTCGTCTACAGATTTTACTTCTGAGGCGTTTTTGGCAATTTCTACTGCCAGTGCACGCTCAGCTTCGCTACCCACGGTACCTTTAAGGGTGACTTCGCTGTCTTCAACATCGACATCGATGTCCAGACCGGAAATGTCGGTATCCATAAGCAGGCGGGATTTAACCACAGTCGCAATCTTGGCGTCGGTGAGATCGCTGGAAGTTTCTTCACTGATCATCTCTTCATCATCGCTTGCAATGATAGTCAGACGATTATCCACTGATGCTACGCCGTCGATGCCAGTCACCAGTTCTTCGGCCAGCTTCTTATCCACGCTGCTGTCCACTTTACCGGTGAGGATGATCACGCCTTCCTGTACGTCGGTATTAATATCGAAAGAATTCAGATGAGTGTTAAAAAGAAGCGTCGCTTCTGCTTTACCGTCTATCCATGCATCCTTAGCTTTATCTTCCCACTTTGAATCGGCTAAAGCCGGACCTGCGGCTGATGCCGTAATTACCCCTACAACCATTAAAGAAAGTACTGAACGTTTCATAATGTCGCTCCGATTGAGAATTCGAAGTGACTATTGCGATATTCAGGCCAAAAATTAAGATTATGATTTTATTAGGTTTATTAGAATCAGGAGAAAGAAAAAGCCGGCTAAAGTGTAGCGAATTCTCGACAGTGTGAAGATCTTACCCAAAAGTATAAGTTCAGTTGATACCGGCAACCGATTTTACTGTGGCACAGATGTTTTCGCGCTTCTTAAAGTAACTCAGGGCAATCAGACAGTTGTCTTCCGGCCAGATAGCCTGCTGTAACAGAGATTTTTCATCGTCCGTTAACTGGCTGTCGTCGAAATGAATGGCGACCGCTTTTTTATTTGGCGTTAGCACATGGGGTTTAGCATCGGTTACCAGATTGTCGGCAACAAACAAAAAGCGCCGTGCAACCGGGTCTTGTACCACACCAATAGCATTATGGTAGTGAATCACAGACGGCCAGCCTTCAGCGATGCGACTTTGATAGAAAATTAAAAATGTGAATACCAACAGCACCACTAAGGTCATGGTGATAAAGGTTTGCGACAAATCCGGCGCTACCGTTACCAAACCACCAATCGCCGCTACAAACACCACCCAGAAGCCAAACACTCTGCGCAACACATAGGGCGACACACCCGAGATAACTTTGGCGTGTTTAATTTCCTGTGGCTCTAACTCCAGTAGAGCAACCTGACTTTGTGAGTTCACTTTAGGCGCTTCAGTGGTTGAGGTTGTGATGTTGGTATATTACCTAAATAACCGGCTCGTACAATGATTATTCCGCTGCAATCTAACGCCTAGCCCATGTTTTTACAGGAAATTATGACAATTCCATCAACTCGTTTACAAAACTGGTGAGCATTTGAGCAAACGCTCTGTAGAGTTGCAGAATAGCACGACAGCCATTCATCAAGCCGCTATGCTTGCGGCGCGTATGTGAACTCCGTTGATTCCAGTGACTTTTTTGACCTGCATCAGTATGCACTTTGTGTTCTTCGTTACACTGGTTACATGTCTGAAGTCAGTATTCAGGTGTTTCTTCTATGATGACTCTCTTCGGATTCATTTATGCATTTTTAGAAACAATGTGTTCTTCATTAAGCATATATCGCCACCCGGTTTATTCGTACATTACGTGGCTGATTTTTCGAACTCAAAATAATGGTTTTTCTATGCATGCATTCAACTTAAAAGCCCTCGCCGCTGCAGGGTTAACCTCGGCATGGCTTGCCTCCCCGGTTGCCGCCTTCGAAATATATCAACAGGGCGAAGGCGATAATAAAGCCGTGGTCTCTATTGGTGGTTATGTCAAAATGGACATCCGCCATGTGAATGGCGACATCGCTTATCAGGATTACTGGGTTGCTAACTACCCCGGCGGTGAGCCTACCGACACCTCACACACCGGCTTCAACGTGCGGGAATCGCGGGTTAATCTGAAAGTCGATTACGGTGATATTACCGGTTTCGTAGAGATAGACTTCTACGGCGGTGGCGGTAACGAAATCATCAGTAATTCCTCAAACCCACGGTTACGCCACCTGTATTTTACCTATCAGAACTGGACCGCAGGCCAGGCCTGGAGCACCTTTATGCCAGTGCGCTCCATGCCCGAAACCTTGGACTTTGGCGGCCCGTTTATTGGTGAAGCCTTTATGCGTGCAGTATTGGTTCGTTATACCTATGGTAACTGGGAATTTGCCCTGGAAAACCCGGAAACCTGGGGTGACGGTGATATTGGCACCCCATCCAGCGCCATTGGCCTAAGTGGTGACGATGCCGACCCGGATGAGTCTATCCCTGATTTTGTTACCCGCTATACTCACAACGCAGACTGGGGCTGGGTTGCCCTTGCCGGTATGGTCCGTCAGGTCGACGAAGGGGGTATTGATGAAACTGCTTTTGCTGCGAATATTGCCGGTTTTCTCAAGGTTTTTGAGCGCGATGATTTTCGTTTTCAAATCACTGGTGGTGAGCCCGGACGCTACGCTTCGGCAGCCATGACACCGGATATCGTCATCAACCCGGCCACCGACGAAACCGAAGTAGAACAAACCCTGGCTTACAGCTTTTCCTACCGTCATCACTGGAGTGATAGCCTGCGCTCAACGGCTTATTACGGTACAGCCGAAACGGATGTGCTGGAAAAGAAACGCTCGCAGTGGGGTGTCAACCTGATAAAACAGGTCAACCAACACCTTAAAGTAGGCATGGAATACGGTAACTACGCCATTGACGATGAAGGGATCCTGGCGGTGGATTCAGACTACCTGCAGGTTTCTGCGCAAATGTCGTTTTAAGCAAAATACTGTTTTTTTCGCTGCAGCGCCTGACGGAAATGCTCCACCAGCAGGTTGAGCTTTTTGTCGGGCTGCCGTGAGCCAGGATACACCGCATAAATGCCCAACTCTTTGCCAACATAGGGCGATAATACTGACACCAGCTTGCCCGCCTCCAGCTCTTCGTGGATCAGGGCGCGGGGTAAGTATGCCAGTCCAAACCCGGCCAGCACGCCATGCTTGAGGGTATCGAGGGTGTTGGTGCGATATCGCCCCTTCACCGCCATCAGCTTGTCCTCGCCATCCAGCCGAAATAACCAGGCTTCAGGTTTGGTACCTTCATATTTGTATAGCAGGCAATGGTGTTTCTCCAGCTCATCGGGGTGTTGCGGTTCACCGTAGGTTTGCAGATAATCTGGCGTGGCACAGACTACCCAGTTAGAGTCCACCAGCCGTCTGGCCACCAGCGAAGAATCGGCCAGATGAGCGGTGCGGATCGCCAGATCGAAACCTTCATCAAGAATATCCACCACCCGGTTCGTCACTCTGAGCTCAACTTCAATGCCCGGGTATTGTTCGCAAAATTCGACTAATGCCTGGTTAAGCACCAGATTGGCCGTCACCACCGGCATGGTTATTTTAATCCGCCCGCGAATATCACTGCTGTAACCGGCTACCACGTCTTCGGCGTCCTGCAAAGCCAGCTGAGCCAACTTGGCTTTTTTATACAATGCCTGACCGGCATCTGTCAGGCTAAGCTTGCGGGTAGTGCGATAGAGCAGTTGCACATTCAGGGCTTTTTCCAGCCGCGCCACCCGTTTACTGACCACCGACATGGTAATTTCATACTTTGCCGATACTTTGGAAAAAGAGCCTTCTTCCACCACATAAACAAACAATAACATGTCATCTGCTTTTACCATTTTGCGTGTCCGGCCTCGTTTATTTATGCAAAAAAAGAAACAATCATATTGGATCTGAATATAGATTAACAGTCAGCACAGTTGTAGAGTCCACTGCATAAAGTAAAGTCTGTTACATTATTACTACACCGTCGAAACATGACGCTTTGATAGCAGGCCGAAAGGCTAAAAATGTACCCTATCTGCAAAATATCATCCCCCGGGTGATACTGATTCAGGAGAAACACTATGAGTGATGTCACGCTCGGCTTGCTGGCATTATTACCCATTGGCTTATCTGCTTTGCTGTTACTCGGCTTGCAATGGCCCGCCCGCAAAGCCATGCCCGCGGTATTGGCAGCCACCGTATTACTGGCCCTGTTGGTCTGGGATATGAGTGGTCAGCGCGTGATGGCTTCAATTATTCAGGGGCTCATTGTAACCGTATCAGTGTTGTGGATTGTGTTTGGCGCCATCTTCCTGCTCAATACGCTTAAACATACCGGTGCCATTCAAACCATCCGTCAGGGTTTTGCCCAGGTGTCACCTGACCGCCGCGTGCAGGCAATCATCATTGCCTGGTGTTTTGGTACCTTTTTAGAGGGCGCGTCCGGCTTTGGTACGCCAGCGGCGATTGCTGCACCGCTTATGGTTGCGCTGGGCTTTCCGGCGCTGGCTGCGGTAATGATTGGCATGATGGTACAAAGTACGCCGGTTTCCTTTGGCGCGGTGGGTACACCGATTATTATTGGCGTTAACAACGGGCTCGACGCCGCCACCATCAGCCAGCAACTGGCTCAGGAAGGCTGGAGCTGGGAACAGTTTATCCAGTTAATTACCACTCAGGTCGCCATTATCCATGGCATAGTTGGCACCCTGATGCCTCTTTTAATGGTGATATTCCTTACCCGCTTTTTTGGCCAGAACCGCAGTTGGAAAGAAGGTTTTGCTATTTTACCTTTTGCCTTGTTCGCCGGGCTTATGTTTACCCTGCCCTATGCCCTGACCGGCATTTTCCTGGGCGCTGAATTCCCTTCACTGATTGGTGGCTTATTCAGCCTATTTGTAGTGGTTAACGCAGCAAAGCGCGGCTTTTTGATGCCCCGCACCCCCTGGGATTTTGCGCCGAAACAGCAATGGCCGAAAGCCTGGTCAGGAATGCTGGAAATAGATGCTAACGATTACGTCGGCAAACAGCCCATGTCACAATTTAAAGCATGGACGCCTTATGTTTTAGTGGCACTATTGTTAGTAATTTCCCGGGTTTCAGGCGAAATCAAGGCCCTGCTCAGTGGTTTTAGCATTGGCATGACCGACATTCTTGGTGAAGCCGGAGTAAGTGCCGCCTTCAGTCCTCTGTACCTGCCCGGCGGCCTGCTACTGATTGCCGCGCTAATAGCCATCGTCTTTCAAAGTCACGGCCAGAGCCGCCAGCACACTTTTACCACCGCCCTAAAAGATTCTGGCAAAACCATTGTCGGGGCCGGTTTTGTGCTGATGTTTACCATTCCTATGGTACGCCTGTTTATTAATTCCGGTGTTAACTTAGCCGAACTGCCCAGCATGCCTATGAGCAGCGCACTGTTGTTTGCCAACCTGTTTGGCGAGGCTTTCCCTCTGATAAGCCCGACCATCGGCGCATTAGGCGCTTTTATCGCCGGTTCCAACACGGTATCAAATATGATGTTCAGCCAGTTTCAGTTTGAGGCGGCCATGAGCCTTAATCTTTCGCCGGCACTGATCATAGCCGGACAAGCCGTGGGCGCCGCCGCTGGTAACATGATTGCTATCCACAATGTGGTGGCAGCCAGTGCAACGGTGGGTTTGCTGGGTCAGGAAGGTACCACTTTGCGTAAAACATTGTTACCCACGTTTTATTATGTGGCATTATCCGGCGCTATCTTAATGCTGGCGCTTTATGGCCTGAGTATAAACGGCCCGCTAGGCTGACAATGCAGTACGGTTTCGCAATAATGATTTATCCGGGTCTGAGTACAGGAGCAACACAATGAGTCATTCCCCTATCCTCTCGCAATTTATCCAGCTCCTCGGTGAGGACAAGGTAGCCACCGGCGACCGTCGTACTGAGCACTATCGCTCGGGTTGGCGTTCAGGCTCCGGCACGGCACTGGCGGTGTTATTTCCTGATACGTTACTCAGCCTGTGGCAGGCCCTGCAAATCTGTGTGGATAATAACTGCATCATTATAATGCAGGCTGCTAAAACCGGCCTCACCGAAGGGTCAACACCAAGCGGCGATGACTACGACCGTGAAGTGGTGGTAATTAACACCCTGGCCATGGACAACCTGGTGGTGCTGGGCAACGGTGAACAGGTACTGAGCTTTCCGGGTACCACGTTGCATAAACTGGAAACCACACTTAAACCCTTACGCCGGGCCCCTCATTCAGTGATTGGCTCATCGTGTTTAGGCGCATCCATCGTGGGTGGTGTAGCGAATAACTCGGGTGGCGCACTGGTTAAGCGAGGCCCGGCTTACACTGAGCTTGCGCTGTTCGCCCAGGTGACCGCCGAAGGCAAGCTGGAGCTGGTCAATCACCTGGATATTGAGCTGGGTGATACGCCTCAGGAGATCCTGACAAATTTACAAAGCGGTAACTTTGATCACACCACCACAGCCAGCGACAAAAGAGCCAGCGCCTCGGATTACACCGAGCGACTGCGCGATGTGGATGCCGATACCCCAAGCCGCTTTAATGCCGATACCAGCCGACTATACGAGGCCAGTGGCTGTGCTGGCAAACTGGCAGTATTTGCCGTTCGCCTCGACACCTTTGCGGTAGCGAAACAGGAAAAAACTTTCTATATCGGCACCAATAACCCCGATACCCTGACGCGTTTACGCCGCCATATTCTGGCTGAATTTAACCACTTACCGGAAGTGGGCGAATATATTCACCGCGATATTTTTGATATTGCAGCCAAATACGGCAAAGATACCTTTCTTAGCGTAAAACACCTTGGCACCGACCGGTTACCTAAAATGTTCGCCCTGAAAGGCCGCATCGACGCGCTGCTCAATAAGGTTTCGTTCGTTCCTGACTTTCTCACCGACCGCCTCATGCAAGGGGTTTCAGGGTTGCTTCGCGAACACCTGCCCGATCGCATGCTTGAATACCGTGAAAAGTATGAGCATCACCTGATCCTCAAAATGAGCGATGAGGGCATTGCCGAAGCGCAGGCGTTTTTGCCAGCGTTTTTTGACAACAACGAACAGGTAGGCGGCTTTTTCGAATGTACCGAGCGCGAGTCAGGCAGTGCTTTTTTACATCGTTTTGCCGCTGCTGGCGCGGCGGTGCGCTATCAGCTACTCCATCAAAAAGAGGTGGGTGACATCCTGGCACTGGATATTGCCCTGCGCCGTAACGAGCATGACTGGGTAGAGAAACTGCCTGAATCACTCACCGATAAAATCGACAAATCGCTGTATTACGGCCATTTCTTCTGCCATGTTTTCCATCAGGATTATGTACTGAAAAAAGGCGTGGATGCTAAAGAGGTTAAGGCAGAAATGCTGCGAATCCTGGACAGCCGTGGCGCCAAATACCCGGCTGAACACAACGTGGGCCATCTGTATAAAGCAGAAGAAGGACTCGCGGCCTTTTACCAGCATATTGATCCCACCAATACCTTTAATCCCGGTGTGGGCAAACTGGAAAAACACAAACGCAATTGCAGTTGCTGCTGATTTATGGTTTTCTGAGGCTTTGGGGCCACTGCTGTTAACCTGTGATACAAAAGGCAAGAACGCTACATAAATGGCTGATGCGACTGGTAGGTGTACAGTTTATTCTGTGGGCCATCACCGGCTTGTATATGGTTTGTCTGGACATACATTTTATCCATGGCGAACCACTTACCCACCCGCAATCAGCCCCGCTTCAGCTTAAAGACATCCGCTATTCAACGGCGCAGCTACTTGCTGATTACCCGGACGCGACCGATATAAAACTGGTAACGTTATTGCAAAAGCCTGTTTACCGGTTTCGTTCAGCCGCCGGGCAGCGTGACATTCACGTGGTTAATGCCGTCACAGGTGTCCCGCTGGATTTACTGAGCGAGGCTCAGGCCAGGCAAATTGCTGTTGATGCTTACACCGGCACAGCTGCAATCAACACTATTTCTCCGTTAATTAGCCGCGATAACAGCGGTGCATTAATCCCGCTTTGGGTGGTGAGTTTTGACGATATTGCCTCATCCACATTGTATATCGAACAACAAAGCGGCCGCATTATCCGCCGGCGGCATAATTACTGGTATGTGTTCGACTGGATGTGGCGACTGCACATTATGGACTACGACGACGGTGAAAATGTCACCAACGGCTGGTTAAGACTGGTGTCGCTGCTCGCTGTACTGGCAGCAGTAAGCGGTTTAGCACTGCTATTGTTGCGTTTGACCACACGCAAACAGGCCGACTTATGATCCGCATAGTGATGGCCAACTGGCATAAATGGCTGGCTCTGTTGGTAGGAATACAACTGCTGGTGTGGCTGGTTACCGGTTTTTACTTTAACAGCCTGATGAACAGCGCCAACAATGTCCCAACCCGACTGCCAGTTCAACATGAAGGTTATCTGCCCGGCCGTGAACTCTATCCACCGCAAGCGATAGATGCTCCACCACCGGTGACGGTTTCGATTATCTGGGTGCTCGGTGCCCCCTATTATCAGTTTGAATACAATCAACCACTACACCCTTATTTTACCCGCCAACGCCGGTTATTCGACGCCACTACCGGTTTGCCCTGGCAAATCAGCGTTGAACAGGTAGCCTCCATCGCCCGAAAGGCCTACAAAGGAAGCGCCCGGGCAAGTGACCCCGTATTACTGCGACCACCAATAGACGATCTACCCCGTCAGCAAAATCCGCTATGGCAGGTCAGGTTTGCCGATGAATTTAATACTGCGGTTTATTTCGATGCCTTAAGCGGCCATGTCATCAGGCATACCATTGACCGGCAACGCTTCGATGATTTAATGTTTACACTACATTTTATGGATTACACCGGCACCGGCTTTTTTAATCACCCGCTGATCGTCATTTTTGCCATTGCCACCTGCCTGTTAGCATTAAGCGGCGGGTACTTATTAATAAGTCGCTCAGGCCCATCGGGTAGGCAGCAGGCGTCGCCCTGTACGCTGACCGTGAATTTTGTTTCCGGCGCCGCATCCGCCAGCTTACCAGCCCGGGCGGATGACACGGTGTTTACTATCCTGAGTAAGCATGGCATCCAGCTACCCTCAGAATGCGGTGGTGCCGGTACCTGTGGCAAATGTCAGATGCAAAGTCACTCTGTTCCCCCTGTCAATGATATCGAAAAACACCATCTCAATGAGCGACAGCTTGCTAATGGCATCCGCTTAGGCTGCCAGCAACAAGTGGGTAAATGTCAACAAATCACATTGCGTAAACGGTAAATTTCAGCACCGCTAAACCAGCCAATGCGACAATATGCCGCATTGGCTGAACAGCCCGTTTCGTTATCATTAGCTCACTTAGTCAGGCCCCTGATTTTAAATAATAACTTTAGCCTGACACTGACACTCAGGAGCATTAATGAAACACCCACAGCACGGTAGGTTTTTGCGCAGCCGTCTGGCGCTTGCCATTACATTATCTGTTAGCGTTCTCAGTGAATTCGCTTATGCCGAAGCGAGTCCGGCGGAAACGGATATTGAACACATTACGGTAGAGGGTCATACCGGTCATATTTTATCAGGCCATACGTCTGTATTGAACGATAACGATATTGCTCGCAAAGGCGCTGCTACTGCTGACACAGCCAGCCTGTTACGAGGTATAGCCGGCGTGCATTTAAATGCCACAGGCGGATTATCCAGCCTGCCAGCCATTCACGGCCTGGCTGACGACCGTTTGCGGGTAAAAGTGAATGGCATGGATCTGATATCTTCCTGCCCCAATCACATGAATCCGCCCCTTTCCTACATGGCACCAACTGATGTGGGCTCATTAACCGTCTATGCCGGATTATCGCCGGTGAGTGTTGGCGGCGACAGTCTCGGCGGGTCTATTATCGCCGAGTCACTGCCACCTGAGTTTTTATCTGGTAGCGAGGCAACGTTGTCAGGCGAAGCTGGCGGTTTCTACCGAAGCAATAACAATGCCCGGGGTGCAAACCTCTCCCTGCAATATCTCTCCGATTCCACCTTGCTCAGTTATACGGGCAACTGGAGCAAAGCTAATAACTACTCAGCCGCTGAAGCATTTAAGTCACAAACAGCCACTGGCCGGCCAAATCATCAGCTAGCCCTCGATGAAGTGGGTTCGAGTGCCTATGAAACCCAGAATCACAATGTGCGCTTTGCCTGGCAGGCCGATCAGAATAACCGAATTGATGCCAGACTGAGCTATCAGGACATGCCCCGACAACTCTATCCAAATCAGCGCATGGACTTACTGGATAATGAACAAATCAACCTCAATCTGGCCTGGCACCGCGAGACCGACTGGGGCCAAATTACCACCCGGTTCTATCATGAACAGGTTGATCATATGATGAACTTTGGTGCAGACAAGCAGTTCTGGTATGGCAGCAATGCCATGATGGGTATGCCTTGCGAGCCTATCCGCTTTATGGGCGACCCTGAGGGCACCTGTGCTGCCGGAATGCCCATGTACAGTGAGTCAGACAACAATGGCCTGACAGTAAAAGCCGACTACTCTCTGGCTGCTAATGATGTTCTGCGTGTTGGTCTGGAGCTTCAGCAATACCGTCTCGATGATTACTGGACGCCATCAGGAGGTGGCATGGGTCCAGGGACATTTTTAAATATTAATGATGGCAACCGCGACAGATTAGCGGTGTACATCGAGCGGGAATATGCTGCTACAGAGCAGTGGATGTTGTTATACGGTGCTCGTTACGAAAACGTGGCCATGGATACCGCCCCAGCTCAGGGTTATGCCATGACAGCGATGGCACCAGGTATGCAGCTTATGCAGGCCAATGCATTTAATGAAGGCTCAAGAGACAGTACCGATCACAATGTCGACGTCACTATAGTCGCCCGTTACTATGCCAGCGACGAACTTAACGCCGAAATAGGTTACGCACATAAGGTGCGTTCTGCCAACTTGTATGAGAAATATACCTGGTCGTCATGGATGATGGCTGCCGGTATGAATAACCTGGTGGGTGATGGCAACGGCTACGTGGGAAATGCGTCATTGTCACCAGAACAGGCCAATACCATTTCAGCCAGTATCAGTTGGCAAGATGAACAGCACAATTCACTAACAGTTACCAGTTACTACACCTATATTACCGACTATATCGATGCCGTAGCAGCCAATACGATGTGGATGCAGAATCAATTTAACGTACTGCGCTACGAAAACCAGTCTGCCCGCATCTATGGTACCGATGTAAATGGCACCTGGCATATCAGTCATGGTAGCAGTGGCCACTGGCAACTCGATGGCAGCCTCAGTGCCACCAGTGCCGAAAATAAAGACACCGGCTCTGGCTTATATCAGGTCATTCCTTTACAAGGCTCACTAACCTTGTCACATCGGGCTGATGGCTGGCAGAGTAGCCTGGAATGGGTGTTGGCAAGCAGCAAGAAAAAGGTGTCGGAGATCCGCAATGAGGTTGAAACCGCTGGATATGGCTTACTGAATCTGCAAGTGAGTCACCAATGGGCTTCATTTCGCATCGATGCGGGTGTTGAAAACCTGCTCGATAAGTTTTACTTCAATCCTACCGGCGGGACATACACCGGCCAGGGCATGACCATGTCTCTTAATGGCATCCCCTACGGGATAGCGGTACCAGGTATGGGACGTGCGGTTTACGCAGGATTCCAATGGCAATTTTAAGGGTCTGAAAAGAGGTGTGGCAGCTTGGCTTGGTCGTTGTTGCGGACGATAAATGCCACACCTTTTCTTTTTTACTCTGTTGCGCCCGGTCAACCCCTCCTCACTAAACTCCGGTATACTATCCCGTAATAATTTAAACTGGTGTTGATATGCTACTGCTGTTGTTTTTGCTTATTTTCGGCCGACGACGTATTCCTGCTGGTTTCACATTGTTTCTGGCGTTACTGGAGATCGGCCTGGTCAATGTTTTCATCGCCCTGAACGGGGCCGCCAGTAACCCCTTCAGCAGTATTTTGTTGGTCCCTCTGGTGTTGAGCCTGATGCTGCTGCCCTTTAAAGCTGGCTTCGTGGTGCTGGCTGTCAGTATGGCAGGGCAAAGCCTGCAACTCATTGTGCCAGCTGCCGGCCACCACTCGGCTATGATGCAAAATCATGCCCAGGGAATGGTACTAAGTTTTGTATTAACCAGTTTACTGGTCACCACTGTGATCTTCTATTTTCGCTTACAGCTGGGCACAAAAACCGCGGCCATTCAACAGCTCCGGGAACGCCAGCTCAGAGACGAACAGTTACTGGCTATCGGCACCGCCGCAGCGCAGCTTACCCATGATGCGGCTACTCCGGTACAAACCATGCGGTTGATTCTTGAGGAACTTCAGGAAAGTCTCGACGAGAACTTGCTTATTGAGCTTGAGGGGCAGTTTTATCAGCTTGAAACCTTACTGAAAAACTGGCGTGACGTGGCCGACGATGTGCGTGAATCAAGAACCAGTTTATTTGAACCCGCGACTTTGATTACTTCAATCAGGCATTTATTGCTGCTTGCCCGTCCTGAGGCTGAAGTGAGCTGGCCGCCCCGGTTAAGTGTGGATGGTAGTGTTAAAGGCGACCGTACCCTGATCCCCGCCCTGGCCAATATTGTAATTAATGCTTGTGATGCCGCTTCAGGCGGTGCCGTAACAGTCAGTGTGGGCGCTGAACAATCGGTTTATCGGTTAACTGTCACCAATCCAATAAATAATGACAATCCTTTCCCCAAGGAACTGTTAGGTTCCCGTTTTATTCAGAGTGAATCCGGCTTTGGCGTTGGCGCTGTATTATCAAACGCCACCATTGAAAAGTGCGGCGGAAAAGTGAGTTGGGAAAACCATGCCAGTCGGGTGACTACCGTGATAGCCCTGCCACTCGTTAACGAAGACAAGACCACAGATGACTAAACCCTTAATCATTATTGATGACGACACGCGACTGACAGCGGTACTTGCACGGCGCTTTACTGCGACAGGTAAGTATTCAGTAACCACTTATGCCCAGGCCAGTGAAGCCCTGACAGCGCCCGCCACGACCTGTTATGGCATATTACTGGACATGATGATTGGTGACGAACTGGGCCTTGAGTTTATTACCGCTTTGCAAACGCACTATACACCAGAACACCTGATCATCATGACCGGCTATGCCAGTATTGCTACCACAGTAACCGCCATGAAGCGCGGGGCTTCGGATTATCTGGCTAAACCTGCCAGCTTTAATGAACTTATCAATAAACTTGAGGGGCAACCGGCTAGCGCAACAGCTGAACATAAACCGCTGACTGCGGCGCAGGCCGAGTGGGAACACATTCAGCGGATCCTCACCGAACATGACGGTAATATTTCCAGAACGGCAGAAGCCTTAGGTATGCACCGGCGCAGCCTGCAGCGTAAACTGCAAAAACATTCGCCGACAAAAAAATAAGCCCCGGCAAAGCCGGGGCTGCAGACTGACTAAACAGCCTGTGGGGTATAAACGGTAATCCGTGTTACCAACACCCCGATAAGAGCCCCTTTTGGCAGGGGCTACAGCTCACAGAGGGAACGTCTGTAAATTAGTTTTTGCTCAGCAAATCACGTTGTTTGGCCAGCTGCAGGTTTTGCGAAACGATGCGCTGCTTGGTTTTTCTTTCGTTGGCCAGGGTTAAGTCAGCAATACAGGCTGGCGTGTTATCCGCCAGGCAATGCATTACTGCACGGTTGTTAAGAGCGAATATGTTATTGCTGCTGGCATCAACGGCTTCATTACAGTGCGCCTTTGCACTGTCTAAGTCGCCAACCGCTACGTAAGCTACGCAAAGGTTATTCAGCAGAGGTAAACGGTTTACACTTACACTGGTGCGAGCCAGAGTTGCCTTAGTGCGGGCAATTCCTTTAGCAAAGTCGCCCTGCTCAATTTCGCGTACACCATTTACATCGCGCATGCTGGTTTTTAATTGAAACGAATCAGCGGTAACCTGGCTGCTTGCCATTACGCCACCGGTAAATGAACAACATACAGCAACGAGCAACGGCTTTTTGATACGGTTAATGAAAGACATAGTTTTTTCCTCAACACAACGAACAGTTATTTGTTAGCCTTATCCTTTGTCGACATGCAGAAACTGCTTGTTAACCAAAAGGCCACTACTTGTTTAAATTTCGGTTGAGTATGTAGCACGATTCACCAGCCTGCCTGATGAACAACAAATTAAAACCTAAAGAATAACTAATAGATTATTTATTTCTTTTTTTATAATGAGTTACAATAAAACCTAATGAAATTTCGGAGACCTAAGGTTGTCATTTAATCCCCCACCCGGCAAAGGATGCTTTACCATAAACGCCATTGTGGTGGATATTGGCGATCACACTATCCGAACAGGCAAGGATATTCGGCGCATTGAACCAAAAGCCATGCATGTGCTTTATCTGCTCGCCTGCAATGCCGGTGACACCGTGGAACGTAGTGAATTATTGCGCGATGTGTGGAATGGCCGGGTGGTAGTAGAAGAAGCATTAACCCGGATAATTTCTCAGTTACGTCAGGCCCTCGGCGACAGTCAGCAACGCCGGCTGATCCAGACCGTGCCCAAAAAAGGTTATCGACTACGTGGTGAAGTTAACTGGCAGAGCACGCCAACACCCGCAGAACCAACGCCTTCAGCAGATAATAGTGAAGCGTTAACCTCAGAAAGTGCGGCGCCGGAGGCAATGGAATCCTCTACAGACTCAGCGCCAGCAAAGCAACCTGAACCGCAAAAAGCGCTTTCCCCTGCCCCGGTAGTCAGCAAAAAGGCCTTGTTTGTTGTTGCGGTACTGTTTGTCCTGGTGGCGGTTGTGGTGTTTACGCTCAATAAAACAATAACAGACGACACAACCCAGGCCGATGAGCAACGCATTTCGGTAGCGGTGTTACCCCTCAGACAACTGAGTAACGATGATGACACTCTGTATTTTGCCGACGGCATTACCGAGGAACTCACCGACTCGCTCACCCAGAACCAGAATCTCGACGTGCCATCGCGCTATTCTACCCTGGCGGTTACCAGTTCAGAGAATAACAGTTTATCGGATGTGGCCAGCTCGTTAGGCGTGCGTTATCTGGTTGAAGGCAGCGTCAGACGTATTGAAGAAGAATTTAAAATTGCCGTTCGCCTGATTGATGCAGACACCGACCGGGTGGTGTGGTCTGAAAGTTATACCAATACCGCATCCAGTTTATTTGCTATTCAGCAAACTATAGCCCGGCGCCTGAATGAAGCATTATTACCACAAACTAGCGACACCGAAGTTGCCCAGACATCATCGCCCGATAATTTTGAAGCCTATCAGTACTACCTGCGCGGTAATTACTGGCTGATGAACGGTAAAACCAGCGAGTGGATTTATAAATCTGAAGCCGCCTTTCAACAAGCCGTAGAGCTCGCGCCAGACTTTGCTGCCGCCCACGGCAAGCTGGCTTATCTTTACGCCCGTCATGATTTTCATGATACGTTTATGCCTCGCGAAGAAGCGTTACAAAAAGCCGATACTGCTATTTCCACGGCGTTGCGCAATGATCCACAGGAAACCAACGCGTTACTTGCCAGCGTGATCATAGACACCGCCGCGGGCAATTTCAGTTCAGCAGAAACGACTCTGGATGGCATTCTCGGCCGCCAGCCTAATCACGCAACTGCACTGTATATTTATTCTGAGCTTGAGCTGGCTCGCAACCGGTTTGATGCTGCGCTTTCCCGCGCGCAGCAAGCCTTCGATCTTGATCCGCTTTCCCCCTGGATCAACGTTAACCTTGCTATCGTGCGTTTCTGGCGCAGTGAATACAAGCCAGCGCTTGAAGCGGTACAAAACGCCATCAGTATCGACAGCAATTACACCTGGGCGTATGTCTGGCAGGCCAAAATTTTACATCGTCAGGGGCAGTTAAGCGCGGCAATAACCAGTATGCTGCAGTCGGCAGACATCGACTCCGCCTCAGAGGTCAACTCGGCTTATACGGGGCTGTTATATCTGGAAATTGGCGATAAAGAGCGGGCCGAGCAATGGTTCAGACACACCGCCAGCTTGCTGGGCGATACGCCGCAAGCAAGATTCTGGCAAGGCTTACAGCGTTTTACTCAGCCACAACAGGCGACGGATGTAGCTCGCCAGCTCATGCTGGATTTACCCTTACTCGACAATCGAATTTTTAGTCTGTTGCCGCTGCTTTATCAAAACTACCTGCAAGCGGGTGACCGCGAGGCAGCCATTGGTTTTTTACGAAGCCAAATTACCGACACGGCGCCGGAAGTAAATGTGCACAATTACCGTTTCTACGCAGCGCTGCAGGCATTAACCCCCTTGCCGGATGAAACGACTGAAACCCTGCAGCGGTTGATGACAACAATCGGCGATAACACCGCGCCTTTACTGATTTACCCTTTGCTCGCAGGGCAACAAACTCCCTCTGCTTCCGCCACGATGTCAGGCGGGTGGCTCGATTACTATTGGCTGATTGAAACGGATAATACTGCTAAAGACATGCGTCAAAAGCTACTCGAACAGAGGCAACAAGCTAGCAGCCAGCGAGCCTTACTCCTGCCTTAGAAGCCCGGTGGTGGTTTGCGATGGTTGGTTGCCTGTTCGTAGCTAAAGGTCAACTTGATCAGCGTCGGTTCGGCAAACAACCGGCCCACAAAGCTTATCCCTGCGGGTAACCGCTGCTCGCGGGTAAATCCCATGGGAACGGTGATAGTTGGCAGACCAGTATGCGGGGCAATGTGCTGACTGTTATCCCCTTTATGCCCGTCGGTATCAGCAATCTCTCGAGGCGGAAAACTCCAGGTGGGATAGATCAGCGCGTCAACACCGGCTTCATCCATAGCTTTAACGACCTGCTTTCGAAAATTAATATTGCGTGGATGAGTGTACAGATCACCACACTGCTGGTGCTGATTTTCCGGGTCCAGCATATATTCCAGCGATTCTTTCACAGGCACCGAATATAACTGTGCATCGTAAATCGCCTGCAGCGAATCATACAAAGAACGCCCTTCAAGCGAGGTTAAGTACTCGTTGACGTCGCTGACAAACGTATTACACCAGTTATCTTTAATCAGGTTGGGATAATCGTCGATAGCGATGGTGATCACCTGTGCGCCCTGCGCTATCAGGTCGCTCACAGCCTGCTCGAACAACGCTTTGACTTCTGCATCGATGGCAGCTGTATCAGTGTAGTAACGCAGTACGCCAATAGTAGCGCCCTGCAGACCATCTGCCTGCAATGAACTCAGATAACTGGCCGGACGTTGGCCCTGACTTCTTGCCGTGATGGGATCGGCTTCATCATAGCCGGCAATCACATCCAGCACGCGCACCGCATCTTCAACCGTCCGAGCCATAGGACCGCCAATATCATTGCGTAAATAAAGAGGAATAATCCCATCCCGACTGGTTAAACCCATGGTACTGCGGATCCCCACCAGCGCATTGTGTGAGGAAGGTCCGCGAATGGAATTGCCGGTGTCGGTGCCCAGCCCCACAGCCCCAAAATTGGCCGCGACGGCAGCGCCGGTACCGCCGCTTGAGCCTGCCGGAGTGCGAGATAAATCATACGGATTGCGGGTTAAACCACCCACAGAACTCATGGTCCAGCTCGGGCTGAAGGCCCACTCAGCCATATTGGATTTGGCCAACACAATCGCGCCGGCCGCCTTTAAGCGCGCCACCTGAAAAGCATCATCGGGTGGGGTAACGCCCTTCAGCGCCACCGAGCCACCGGTAGTTTGCAGCCCAAGGGTGTCATAATTATCCTTCACAATAACCGGGATACCATGTAACGGCCTGAGTTTTCCGCTGCGGGCAAACTCGGCATCCAGCTCTATGGCCCTGGCCAGGGCCTCAGGATTGACCGTAACAATAGCGTTTAAAAAGGTACTTTGATCAAGCCTGGCGATACGCTCAAGATACTGTCTGGTTAGCGCTTCTGCGCTCAACTCGCTAGCCATCATAGCCTGATGAATATCGGCTATGGTGGCTTCGGGCAGGGTAAACTCTGACATTTCGGGCGCTTGCTTTGGCTGAGTTGCCGTTGCCTTACAACCGGTAATACACCAGCAAATGACAACTAGTATCGCAAGCTTCATAACGTCTCCTTTTCCCTCAGTCAAAAATCGGCTAGTAAACCGAACGCTTACCGGTTTGTGGCACAGGCGTAACCAAATCCGGCTTAAATGACTCAGCCAGTGCCGCTGAGGCATTGAGCAATAAACCGGTATCGGTCCCTACCCCCACAAACATAGCGCCAAGCTCGATGTAGCGGGTTGCCAGTTGTTTATCGCCAATCAGTATGCCAGGCGCTTTACCGGCCCTGACGATTTTCGCAATGCAGGCTTCGATAACCTTTTGCACCTCATCATGGCCTGGATCGCCAAGATGCCCCATAGATGCACTTAAATCCGCCGGGCCGATAAAAATGCCATCTACGCCATCTACTTCTAAAATGGCATCGAGATTCTCCACTCCGGTGACCGTTTCGATCTGTATCAGTACACAAACCTGATCGTTAGCAGTTTCCAGATAATCTTTTGTGCGGTTAAATTGCGATGCCCGGGCCAACGGGCTGCCTACACCACGAATACCCTCTGGTGGATAACGCGTAGCCGCAACCACTTCGGCAGCCTGTTCAGCAGTATCAACCATGGGCGCCAGAACGGTTTGCACCCCCAAATCCAGAATTTGCTTGATACGCACAGCATCAGGCCATGGCGGGCGCACGATGGGCACCGCAGGATAAGGCGCAATGGCCTGCAACTGCTCCAGTATGGTTTGCAGGTCATTGGGTGAATGTTCCGCGTCGATGAGCAGCCAGTCAAAACCAGCGCCGGCCAGTAATTCTGCGGTATAACTATTCGCCAGTCCAAGCCACAAACCAATTTGCGCTGTATCACCGGTGATTGCCTGTTTGAATGTATTTATCGGGGCAGGCATAGGGTACTCCTGATTGTCAGAACCAGTCTTACGCTGGCTTCATTACAGATAAAGATGTTTTGCACGAGGTTTTTGGACTTTATCTGCTCTCCAGTATACGGAAATTTTTCAGAAAGTTGAGCCTGTTAGCAGACTCAACTTGTGACTTATCGCAACGATAGGGCAAATTATTCCGATGGCTCCGGATGAGCCTTAAACCAGCTCAGCGGGTCGGCCAGCGCTTCATCGGTTAACCTGACATCCGGTATGACCGGCTGCTTTGCTTTGTTGCCGGAGGGGCGCACAATGTAACGGCCGGGCGCGAGCATCAGCAAACGGGTATTGGGTAAATAAAACGGTGTCAGATTACCGGTTTGGTTAGCAAAACCACCGGTAGGTTCGCCGATGAGTTTGCCAAGCTGGTTATCCTGAATGGTAGTGGCAAACAAGATAGCCGCAGAATAACTCATACGATCGATAACTACCCACACATCTCCCTTAAATTGCAGTGATGGCGCTACCGGTTCAATCATGCCATCAGATTCAACGTTCAACTCAATGACCTCCCCCGGCTCGCCACGGTAACCAAACCACCCGTTAGTATCGCTATTGAGTTTTTCGATAGCCACAGAGCTCTGCGGCACCGGCTTATCGGTAAGGTACTGAATGATTTGCGCACCGGCATCCGACTGCCCGCCGGTATTGCCGCGGATATCAATGATCAGGCGTTGTGCTTTCTGCTGGCGTATCTGCTTAAAAGATTCATTGATAAAGGCATCATAAGCACCTTGCTCAGTATCCACGTCAAACGACTCAACCCGTAAATAGGCCACCTGCGGAGTGATAAATGTCAGTTCATTATCCCCCTGCCCGGCGCCCGCCCGCTCCCAGTGCTGGTCATTCAGTAAGGTTAGCGTGCTGGTTTTGCTGTTATCCTTGAGCTCTAACTGTATGTCGCCTTTTACATCAAAAACAGCAAATAACCAGTAATGAAACAGCAGCGACAGCATGCTCTCGCGCAGGGCCGGCGACTCGCCGTGGCTCATTGGCGTGAGGCGGGCAATAATCTCGCTTGCAGCATGACCGTTAATGGAGACGATTTCACTGCCGGCGGTCAGTGTCTTCTGATCGCCACTGCGCTGGTAAGCACGGGCCAGACGTATTTTTCCATCCCGCACGTTCACCCCGAACGGAAAGGTTTGCACACCAGCTTCCTCAGCATAGGTAAATTCGGCCAGCAGCGGAAACAGGATGGAATGGCCGTCGTTAAAATACGGCGTCAGTTTACCGAGCACTGCAAATGCCTGCTTTCGTGTCATGTTATCATTAAGCTGAGCGCTAAGACGTTCAACCTGAGCAGAGAACTGTTCACTGTCGACATACTGCTCAAAGGCCGGATGACGGCGACTCATGGTAGCCACCAGATAATCCAGATCCTGCTGTAACTGCTGCGCCGTGAAAGTTTGCCCGGTAAAGGTTTTATCCACATCAGGGTGGATCCAGTCTTTCATGCCGCCACAACCCAATAGACTGCATAGCAATATCACTATAATACCTGTTCTCATTGCTGATTAATTCCTGTTGTTGAGTAATGCGGCCAACCATAGCAAAGCAAACTTCAAGGAAAGGTCAAGATGACAAAAACAACGTGGCAATCACTTGTTTTAGCGCATCGCCTGTGAGAGTTTTTACGGTATTGAAACCACCACTAACATTCCTATGAAACAGTTTTTGCAAATTCTGATAGTCGAAGATGATGCCGTGCTGGCCGCGCAGCTTGAGCGCTTTTTAACCGATGCCGGCCACATCATTGAGGTGGTAAGCACCGGCAGAGATGCCATCAGGCAGGTCGCAAACACTGAGTACGATGTGGTGATCCTTGATTTGTCGTTACCCGACACCGACGGTATTGAGCTGTGCGGACGCATTAAGCAAACGGCTGAGTCGGTACTGCCGGTTTTAATGCTCACTGCCCGCACCGCACTGAGCGACAAACTGGCGGGTTTTGCTGCCGGCACCGATGATTACGTTACCAAACCCTACCAGCCCGACGAGGTGTTGGTAAGATGTTTGTCGCTGGCCAGACGGCGCGATCTGCATCAGGCCAAACAGCTGGTTATTGGTGAGATGACCATTGATTTAGTCACCAATACAGTGAGCCGTCAGCAACAGGTGTTGCACCTGTCGGCCACCGATAAGGCAATACTGATAACACTGGCTAAGGCGCATCCCATGCCACTTGGCAGGCGGCAACTCATAGAGCGGGTGTGGGGAAATGATATTCACAACAGCGACGTACTGAAATCGCATATCTATACCATCCGCCAGCAATTGGATAAGCCCTTCGGCTTTCCCATGCTAAAAACCATTCATGGCGTAGGATTTGGCTTGCAGGCGTCGGCATGAAAAAGGTTAGCCAACAGATAAAACGGCTGTTTTTGCTTTATACCCTGCTGCTGTTGTGTATTTTTGCCGGATTCACCCAGTTGTACGGCTACCTTATTGAAGACAATGTTATTAACCAGCAGATAAGAACAGAGGCCCGCTATTTGGAACAGCAATATCAGGCCACGGCTGCGCTGCCCCTGCCCCGCTATCCGTGGATGAAAATTGTTAACAGCTGGCAACAGTTACCACCATCCGTTCAGCAGTTGCATAACAAGGAGCCAGAACGGATCGAGTTTATTACCGAGGCTGGCAACATTCATATTGTGCCGCTGCAACTGAACGGGCAGGAAGCGCTGCTGTATGCCGAAGTGGATGCTTTTACCGTAACCAATAAGGTTTGGCCGCTGAATATAGCGGGCGTAGCCATACTGGGTACGCTGATTTTTGCTCTGTGTTCCTGGTTTCTGATGCACCGTGTTGAAAAAATCGTCGCGCCACTTAATCGCTTACGCCAACGGGTTGAAAGCGATACACCCCAGCTGTTATTTCCGGCCGGATTTACTGCCAGTCTGCCGGATAACGAGATTGGATTTCTAGCCCGCGCCATCGAAAAACAGTGGCACAACCTCACCCACCTGCTTGAACGCGAAACCCAGTATACCCGGGATATTAGCCACGAATTAAGAACACCGATCAGCATATTACAAAATACGCTTAATCAAAGCGGTCCGTTATCACAGGACGATGAAATTCAGGCCCGAAACCAGTTAAATAAACTCACCCAAACGCTGGATGTGCTTACCGCCCTGGCCCGGGAAGAAAGCCGCAACAGGCGCCCGCTGAACGTGCTGAGTGTGTTAGAAGATGTCACTATGACCCTATCACTAAGCGGATTGCGGCCCGACTTTGAGCTTAATATTGACGTACCGGATGATTATCAGGTGGTCGCTAATGAGACCCTGCTTTATCTGTTGTTTCGCAACCTGATAGAAAATGCCCATTATCATGGCAGTGATAACACCCTGACGATTTCACTGCAGCAACCATCACTCAGATTCAGTAATCAAACCAATCATGCCTCCGAAACCTTATCGCCAGCCGGACCAACTAACGCTGCGGCTCCCCTTGGCATTGGCCAGGGCCTGTTTCTGGCGCGGCGTATTGTTGAGTTTCATCAGGGTGAGCTAACCGTAAGCAGCTCCCACCGCGATAGCGACAATGACTTCAGCGTTTATCTTTCACTGCCCGGGCTTGCTAGTCCAAAAACGCAAAAGTAAACCTCTCGCTGACTACGCCTAAAATAACGACAGGGCTCCTTTTTAAAACGCGCTGAATCGGTAAGATAAGGCTATACCATTTAATAAAGGTAAGGATTTCAGATGGATTTAGGTATAAAAGGTAAAACCGCTATTGTGTGTGCCTCGAGCCGGGGGCTGGGCCGGGCCTGCGCTCAGGCGCTGGCAGAAGCCGGGGTTAATCTGGTGATCAACGGGTTAAACGCTGAACGGCTGGCTCAGGTAGCCGAAGAAATTGCCACCGCTACCGGCGTAACGGTTACGCCCGTGGCCTGTGACGTGAGCACCGCAGAAGGTCAGGCAAAACTTCTCGCCGCCTGCCCGGCGCCCGATATTCTGGTCAATAACAATGGCGGGCCGCCACTCAAAGACTTCCGTGAACTGGACAATGACGCCATGGTAGACGGCATTAATATGAACATGCTAACGCCCATTAATCTGGTGCAGCAGGTGCTGGATGGCATGGTTGAACGTGGCTTTGGCCGCATCATCAACATTACCTCAATGACGGTAAAAATGCCGGTAGCCGGGCTGGATCTCTCCAGCGGAGCCCGCGCAGGCCTTACTGCGTTTTTAGCCGGTATCGCCCGCACGGTGGCCGACAAAAACGTCACCATCAACAATATTTTACCGGGTTACTTCGCCACCGACCGTTTAGATGGTGTGTTAAATGCGGGCATGGCCCGAACCGGTAACGACAAAGAAACGGTAGCTAAAGAGCTCGCCGCTAAAGTACCGGCCAACCGTTTTGGCGATCCCAAAGAGTTTGGCAATACCTGTGCTTTTCTGGCCAGCCAGTATGGCGGCTATATCACCGGGCAGAACATTCTGCTGGATGGCGGCTTAAACCCCAGCGCGTTTTAAGTTTAAATGTGTGACTGGCCCGGCAAGCCGTTACGGCGAGCCAAGCCAGTCACAACCTTGCCTCATTGAATCATTCAACAGACAATTAGGGACTCATTAAACACTGAGCTTAGTCCATGCGATCTTCACAATCATTTACTTTGGCCGCTGGATAACATAGGGACGATGACTAAACTCATCAGGCGACAAAGTCACCTCGACCGGTTCTGTCTTACCCATAAACCGGACTTTTACGGTTACCGGGGCCAGTTCAGGCGCAGCAAAGTAAACCGGACGCGCACTTTGCGCATTATACCCACCACCAGTAGAGACCATTCGCGTACCGAGGATTTCACCGGCCTGATTATAAAAGCGCACCTCTGCACCCGGTTGGGTATAATGGCCCTTACTATCAGTGACCAGTATCGACAACATACGGGCTGTAGCTTCGTCATTCAGATGATTCTGGAAAACAAAATGGCCTCCGGTGTCGCCATAACCATCAGTAACTGAAAGGTCTAAAGCGCCATCATTATTGTAGTCGACCCATTCAACACCATGATCACCGGCTGTTACCAGTTCAGGAAAACGCTCATCTTCGGTAAAGCCACTTCCGGTATTGTGATATAACTTGCCATAGGGTTCTGAAACCCCATCAACCTTGTGATATCCCACAGCAATTAAGTCTAACAATCCGTCATTATCATAATCACCCCAGGCCGCCGCCACCGTATGATCCGGGTCCTGGACTCCCATGGCTTTGCCAACTTCAGTAAAGCTACCATCGCCATTATTCTGGTACAGCAGGTTTGGTCCGTAGGTCGCCACGTATAAATCCAGATGACCATCATTATTAAAGTCGCCAACGGCACAACCTACGCCACCTTCGGCGCGAGAGCGGCCACTTTGCTCCATCCCCAGTTCTTTGGCAATATCGGTGAATATTCCTTCATCATTTCGGGCCACTGAATCGGTCTGACCGTTTTGATTAGCAAGGAATAAATCCAGGTCTCCATCGCTATCAATATCAAACCAGCAGGCGCCTACTGTCCAGCGTACGTCGTAAATCTTCGATTCAGATCCAGCCGGGATAAATTTACCGTCCTGGTTATAAAACAACGCGTTTGCGCCGGCACGGTCAGCAGCATACACATCCAACTGACCGTCGTTATTCACATCAACCCAGTTGGTTTGTCGGCTAATGCGACCGTGATTAGCCAGGCCTGTTTCCACGCCGACTTCTTTGAAGCCTTTGCCCTGTTCGTTATGCCAGACATATGAACGGCTTGCAAAAGGGTACTCATTAGAGCCGCCGATAATATCCAGGTAGCCATCGTTGTCATAATCGCCCCAGGACACGCCGCGAATTTGGTCGCCTGAAACGGGCAATCCAAGTTCTTCGCCAACGCTAACGAATATCCCGTTGTCGTTACGATACAGTCTGACTTCACCGCCTTTTATTGAAATCAGATAATCCAGGTCACCGTCGTTATCATAGTCGCCCCAGGCCTGGGATACCGATCCTTTCTGGGCAAACATTTCAGTTTGTACCGAGCTAAAACTCTGTGTGGTCGCCGCCTGAGCACAGGCAGCGAAAGAGGTCACAACACAGAGACTAATCATCGTCTTTTTCATGTGTTGTTCCTATGGTTGAGTCAGCACTTCTTTTGCTTCAGCATTTGCTTCGATTTCGCTGCGTTGCAGCCATAACGTTCGATACTCATCGTTATGCAGGAATTGCAATTGATCTGAATAATGCTGCGAGCCCTTCTGACGTGAATTACCGTACGCCATCATTCCTTTTGCTTTGATTGGCGTAGAGAATTCAACCATAGAAACCCAGGTCTCACCGTGATATGGCTCGCGGATCCCGTCTCCATCCGGATCCATCCAGGTGATCACATTGAACGCGCCTAAATTACCAAAACCACCGTGACCGGGTAAATTAACGACTTCAATAATGAAACGGTTAATGTCGCCAAAGCGCGGATCAATCCTGCCGTATTTTTCTTTCGTTTTCGTAATAGCTACCCGTAACATTTCCACCGCTTCTGCAGCATCGTTCAGACCCACTGGCGTAGTAATTGGCGCATCCAGAGACCACGGCGTTTTATAATTATTTTTGCCAAGAAAACGTGGTGGCGGACCGGAAAATTCGGTAGCAAAAGCTTCAAACAGCATGCCTGCCCTGTTGTCTTCTGCGAATGTGCGGTCCCACTCAGAGAGAAGTTTAACCGCTGCCTGCATATCAGGATCTTCATCACCAGCGGCAGCAGCCAGCAACTCATCTAACATACGATCAGCCATCAGCGCATAGGTAGATGTTTTGATTTCTTCAAAATCGTCAAAACTTAATTTGTCGCGCTCCACCATCATTTTTACTGCTTGTTGAGCACGGAACGACATAGGCCCCTTAACCGCAACATAATCAGGAAAGTCTTCCGGTTTATAAACGGGTGGGTAGGTAGCAACCCAAGGTGGATCATTCGCATTTTGTACAAATCCACTAGGCGGATTAATAACTTTGGGTAACTCGTCGTAGCTGTGGATTTCATTCCACAGATATTCAGAAGAATCTCCCGGTACAAGTCCTTTCCAGAACGCCATATCGCCTGTATCACGCTTAGGCAAAATACCGTTATCAAGATACTCGATGTTACCGGCCTTATCTGCATAAGTGATGTTAAAGGTAGGTATTTGCAGGCGCTTCATGATGGTCTGAAATTCCTCAAAGTCCTTAGCCTGCAGCATATCAAAGTACTGTTGCAACATGCCGGGACGATCCAGACCTGCTACCCGCAGGGCGATAACCTCGCCATCATCCCGTTCAAAAACAGCACCATGAACGGTTTTCCTTACCAGCAATGATTTTTCAATCGTACTACCATCTTCCTGCAGAACTTTGTAGGTTTTAGTCTGCGATTCAAACTCACGCACTTCGCCATCGAACAGATAACCCTCATCTTGTAAGGTCAGATGATAAGAGGTTGCGCCCAACATACCGTTTACGGTATTGGATATCCCCATATTCTGATTAAACGCAAAGCGAATAACCGGCAAACCCACTTGAGTTGCGCCGTACATTTCAAAATCAGGCCCAATCAAATGTGCTTCATAATAGGTAAAGAATCCGGTTACCCAGGGTAAATGAGGGTTTTGCAACAGCAGCGTGTTACCACTTTTGGATTTTTGTGGCATAACAGCATAGGTATTGGAGCCAGATTTCACCGGTGGTGCAGCATTACCTATGACCCGCCTTGGGTTCGCCACATAGATAAAATTCATCAAACGATGCGCGTGGGTAACCACGTCTACACCCGTGACCGGCAGTACCTTTAACACCTCAGGATCAATGGTGTCACCATGCTTAGTCGCATAGTCATTAATGCCCTGTGCAAAAGCATCCAGGTTTTGTTTAAAGGCATCGGATTGTTGGTCATACCATTGCTTACCTCGCTCTGGTACATCATTACCAAGTAACCATTTGTCGGTATCTTCATATTCTACGCCCCAGTACTCTGCACCGCGGGCACGGGCCTGGCCGTATAGCCGCAGTACGACATCGCCCTGGCTTTTGGCCTGAGACCAGCCGAAGCCATAAAATACCGAAGCTGCATCGTCACCATAGATATGAGGCACGCCAAATTTATCCCAGATTATTTCTGTACCGCTTGCTTGTTGAACTGTTTCAGTCGCTTGAGGTTCTGCCGAACCTGAACTTGAAGTATCACAGCCAACTAATAACAGACTCAGCAAACTGCCGAGTAATACTAGCTTTCTCATGTTGGTCATAATTGAATTCTTTATTATTGAGAAGGAGAAAAGCGGAACCTCACGGCTCCGCTGCCAAAGCTCATCCGGTTACCAGGCGTAGGCTGCTCTCAGATACCAGCTTCCACCTGTGAATCCATAGGGTGAATAGGTATCGTAAAAGCCTGTACCAAAAGCATTCATCGAACGTTCTTCAGGATAGGTATTGAAGATATTATTCGCCCCGGCAAACAGTTCAACACCATTTTCGAATACATAACCAGCTTCCAAATCAACGATCCATTGGGCATCGTTGTCTCGATCCTGCTCTGCTGTAGCGGCAATGACTTTCCATGGGCCAAACAAGGTTGCACGGGCATTAACTAACCAGCCATCAACCGCATAATTGGCTGAGAATGTTGATTTGTAATCAGGCACCGCATCGGTGTACGTTCCCAAACGTGCACGATCAAACTGTTCAATCTGCGATCCGTCGGCTAATACTAACCCCGAGAGTTCCTCCGGGTTCTCATCCACATGCACCACATCCACGGAGTTGTAGTTAAAAGCACCGCTTAAAGTGATATCGCCGTACGAGAGTTCAGGCGACCAGGTCGCAACAACATCAACACCACGACTTTGCGTATCAATAGCATTGGTAAAGTAGTTTACTGCACCCAACGACTGGTCAAACCCTGCCGCATCAAGAAGCAGTGAAATTTGATCACCGATTGAACCACCACCTGCTGCTGCACGGGTATCTCCCCGGTTGAACTGAGTGGACATTGCAATACGATCATCCACATCAATCTGATACACATCGAGTGTAACCGAGAGATTAGAAGCCGGGGTGAATGTCAGACCGGCACTGAAGTTTGTGGATTTTTCTGGTGTAAGCGGTTCTGCGCCCAGTGCACGGGCTGCTGGTGCAGTTGAAGGTAACGTCTGGCGCAGGACAATGGTTTCTGCATCACCATCATTGTCCAAATCAACGAACTGACCACGACTACCACGGAAGCCAAGCTGTTGAATACTAGGAGCGCGGAAACCAGTACTGGCAGAAGCACGGAATGCCACTTCATCGGTGATTTCATATCGGGAATTAAGTTTAAACAGTGTCTCGTTTCCGGCAGAGTCCGTAAAGCTTTCATAGCGCATAGCACCCGCCACAAATAACTTGTCAGTGACATCCCATGATACATCCACGTAACCATTTATGTTATTCCGCGATACATCATTTTCGGCCGCAGGTTCAAAGCCAGGGAAGCCTTGGGCGCCAGGCGCTGCACCAGTATTTCCATCGACATAGCTCAGTTCTTCACCGCGGACTATCTCGAAGCCTTCATAACGGTATTGCATGCCAAACGAGAACTGCATGTCACTGCCATCGAGCAGGATAGCGCGTGTGGCATCAAACTGGGCAATGGCTTCATCGGCGTTCATTTCACCTAAGAAAAATGAGGTCGGACTGGCTACTCCCAAACTGGCATTAAGCCCCTCAAGGTTATGCCAGTCTGCTTTATCAGAACCATAGCTGGCCGATACATCCCAGTCGAAGCCCATGGCGTACATTTTCACTCCGGCAACCACTTCAAAATCATCTTCGCGGATCTCTTCAACCGGACGGAAACCAAATGGATAAATCTCCGGCACATTTCGCGCATCGGTTGGACGGCGGTAGGTAAAAATCAATTCGGAGTCACGAGTTGCGTAGGTAGCAAATAAATACACCTGAGCCGCATCCAGCTCCATGCCTGCGTTTAAAGCGAAGGAATTAACGGTTTGCGGAAAGTTACCAAAGTTCTTCGTGATCAGACGATCCATGGTGTATTCACGTGGATCGTAACTGCCATCATCCAACTGCGGGAAAAAAGCCAGCCCGCCATCTTCAGGCAAAGCTACCGGGCGCGCACGGTTCGAGATTTTCTTATCGTTAAAGTCATAGGAGAAGTTCACGAAAGTATCATCACCAATGTTAAAACCGCTGTTCACACCCAGTGTTTTAACTTCACCATCACCCCGGTCAAAGTTAGCGCCAGTACTGGAAGTAACTTTACCGCCTTCGTCATTGTCTTTAAGGATGATATTAACCACGCCAGAAATTGCATCCGAGCCGTACTGGGCAGATGCTCCATCACGCAATACTTCAATGCGCTTTATGGCTGAGGATGGGATCATATTCAAATCCACCCCCGCAGAACCACTGAATAAGCCTGTACTGGTGTTAATCAGTGATGTTTTGTGACGACGTTTACCATTAACCAATACCAGAGTCTGGTCGGGGTTTAAGCCCCGCAGCCCGGCTGAAGCGATAAATGTTGCAGTACCGCCACCAGCGCGCTGCGGCAGATTTAATGACGGGACCAGATAACGTAAGGATTCAAACAAACCAACTTGTCCCTGACGCTCCAACTGTTCGCTGGAGAATACATCGATGGGCGTTGGACTTTCGATTACTGATCGCGGACTACCACGAACACCAGTGATAACGATATTCTCAAATTCACTACCTGCTTTGGCTTCCTGAGCCTCTTCAACTTCTTGCGCAGATAATTGTGAGGATGCGAGTGCAGCAGCAACGGCTGCCCCGACTGTAAGCGTTCCCTTCAAACCTTTCACTTTCATTTCTTCTGTTCTCTCAAAGTTGTCAGAAGAAGGTTGCTGTTGTTTTTGCGCCGGATTCTTTGGCTTTACCACCAGGGTTGAACCAGAATGAACAATACCCTGTAATGAGGTATCGGCTAACAACTTATTTAAGCCTTCTTCAATAAGGTAATGACCTTTCAATGCGTTGGTTTTGCATTCGGCCACCAGTGTTTGCGGGAAAATTAATGCTAATCCGGATTGCTGCGCAAAACGTCGCAAACCGTTACTTGCTGACTGCTCAGGTATGTCGAAATAAATCGCATTTTGCTCTGCAGACGACTGTGCTCGCACGGGAGATAATGCGACACATTCAATCAGCAGGAAAAACGCTATTAATGTACAAACCTTACTAATCAACTAATTTCCCACTCTGGGCTAAACCGCTCAATGGTCTTCTAAGACTAATCAGTCTCCACCATTGATGACCTAGCCTTACCTCTTAAGAGAAACGAAAAGAAAAAATCCACCACTCCAAATAAAATAATTTATAATATTTTTATTTGAAGCCGAAAATTTGCCACCACAATCATGAAGATTTCATGATGTAGTAAGCATTTTCACCCACCTTTTTAACCCTGAGACCAAGATTCATCTCTAATGAGGTAAATACAGTTTCAAGATTATCAATCGGATAAAAACCACCGACCCGCAAAGTTCGAATATCGGGATCGGCAATGACGATGTTGTATTTGGTATATCGCGAGACTTCCTCAACCACCGACGACAAATTTTCATCATCGAAGGCCAGAAATCCTTTTTTCCAGTAAAGCTTTTGAGCCAGTGACGCCTCATCTTGCTGAGTCACAGAATCAACGGCTTTCTCGTTAAAAATTACCTGCTTACCAGCACCAACTACAACAGAAGTGCGCGTTTGAATAGTCGGATCTGTTGACTGAGAAGAAGTGTCTGGCACTTTATCGCTGGCATTGACTCTAACAGTGCCATGCGACACCAGGACGTTGACCTGATCGTTAGCTACCCGCACCGAAAAACTGGTACCCAGGGCCTGGACATCACCATTTTTTACCTTAACAACAAATGGGCGTGTTTTATCCGGTGCTACGTCAAAGTTTGCCTCGCCTTTAAGCAAATTAATCACTCGACGATCAAGAGTATAATCAACATCGATTACTGTATTTGTATTCAGAAAGACCTCTGAGCCATCGGCTAACTCAAGATTTTGCTGTTGCCCTACTTCCGTCAGAAAATGGCCATTGGTCGATAATGCCGAAGAGCGTTCCTGAACGTACACAGCGGTAGGTATCGCCAACGCAATAGCTAAACAGGCTGCTGTTTTTAAAGCAAACTCCCTAAACTTACTTCGCTTTTGTCTTTTTACTGGGGAGCTACTGGAGAGACTTTCTGTGCCGGCCTCTCGTTGACCGATATCAGACATTTTGTCCCACAGTTTTGCTAAGCGAATAAGCTCTGTTTTATGGGCCGGATCTAGCGCTATCCAATCATTTAATGCCCGTTGCTCATCAGCATCAAGCTCACCACTGTCCATTTTGGCCACCCATAATGCAGCAGTCCGGCTTACCGAATCTTCTGTGGATGGAAAGTTAACCACCTGAGTCATTATCAGTTACTCTGCTTTTGCTTGTTGTCTACATTGTCTGCTTGCTGAATCGCCGTCGTTAATGCCTGACGCACATATTCATCGCACCGCTCGAGCCCTTTGGCTATGTGTTTTTCTGTGGTACTAACGGAAATATTGAGCATGACAGCAATGTCTTTAATTCTAACACCATTTATTAACCGGAGTTTAGTTACCCGCTGGCACTGTTCCGGTAACAATGCAATTGCTTCGAGTAACAGTTTTTGTTCCTGCTGCTCAGACAACAACTCAAATGCATCCTTATCATCACTTATGAGAACTGAGTCGGCAGAATCCTCTATATACTCGGTTAATTTTGTCGATATTTTTGAGTTTTCACGCACTGCCAGATTTTTGGTGGTTTTAAATAAATAGACTTTAGGCAATTGAATAGGTGTAGAACGATCTGCAGCGTAGGTCTGAAGAAACGCTTCCTGCAAAATATCGTCTACGTCGCTCTCTTTTCTTAAGTAGCGTTTTACTACTCTGGCAAGCGACGACTTATATTCTGTAAAAACGGAAAAGATGGACTTTTTGTCCAGCGATTCATCTTGCATGAGAGTTCCTTGCAACGTATCTGCCATCAAATAACAATGTTCAGATTCAATTTAGTACCGCATCGCGATGATGCAAAAAGGCAAGGTCCTAAGAATCAACCATGGGTTGAGATTAAATAATACTGTGCTTAAGCGAGTGACGAGCCTGATTTTTATTGTTAGCACGCCACTTTTTGGTCAGGTTGGTATTTATTATTGTTATCCAAACCTTAACTTAATCGCTTTTTCTGATTTAGATTAACCTGAGATTTCCTTTTTATGCAATGGACGACTCAGCCTATTTTGCTGATTCAATCAAATTAAATTTTTTTATTAACAAGTTTAACAAAATCACTACAATCTCTCCGCACAAAAAATAAGATAGTCCATCTACAGTCATAACTTCGTCTATAAGTAAACCAACCTACATCTATGTATCGAAATATCATCCAGCCACGGAGAGCATATTACGATTGCGCATCTGCAGATAGCTAAGGGCCCACATAATAAAGCCGCCCACAAACAGCATGGCAGACGCATAGCCGGTTTCGTTAAATGTAGCGCCTGACGCCAGCAAAGCGCCGCCCACCCAGGGGCCGATAGCATTAGCAGTGTTAAAGGCACATTGCACCAGCGCGCCGATCATGGCATGTCCGGTGGGCGATACGTCCAGCAACATCGACTGAATCACGGCAGCCAGGCCAACACTGGCGCCAAGCAAGAATACCGTGACATATAACCACCAGATATTCGCCGCCGCAAACACGTACATAATCGCAATGGCAACACTGCATAACAGGGCAATACCGGTTGTGGCTAACGGCGAGTGATCGGCCAGTTTACTGATCACCAGGTTACCGATTGTGGTGCCAATCCCAAACATCATCATGGCAATGGAAATGGTTACTTCCGGGGTTTCCGTTACGTTGATAATGGTGTCAGCCAGATAAGTATAAATACAGAACACACCGCCAAAGCCCACAAAGATAATACCGGAGATAGACCACACCAGTTTGTTTTTCAGTACGCCGAACTCTTCCCGCAACCGGGTTGGATTGGTTACCGGGCTACTGGGTACCAGGCGATAAATCAAAAACATGGTGATTAGCGCCAGCACGGCCACAATGGCCATACACACCCGCCAGCTCAGGTTTTGCCCAACCAGGGTTGCCATAGGTACACCCACGATGGTGGCGATAGTCAGGCCGGCGAAGACTTTGGACATATAAGTTGCACGTTTACCCTTAGGTGCCATGCCGGAAGCCACCAGCAGCGCCGTACCAAAATAGGCCCCGTGAGGCAATCCGGAGAGTACCCGGTAAACCACCAGCTCCGGTAAGGATGAAGCAATCGCGCTTAATCCATTGCCCAGCAAAATCATTGCGGTAAACACAATTAATGCGGTGCGACGATTGGTTTTATTGGTCAACAGCATAAACAACGGCGCACCAATCACCACTCCGATGGCATAGGCACTGATCACGTTACCTGCCAACGAGGGAGTGACGCTGAATGATTCAGCAATTAAGGGCAGCATGGACATTGCCGAAAACTCGGTTAGTCCAAGAACAAAAGTTCCGAGCGCCATAGCCAGAATGGGCCAGACCGCCGCGCCCTGTTTAATTTGTGGTGCAGACATAAACAACCTTAAACACATGGCCGAAGCCAGTTAAATCAATGAGTGTGCGCCTGTTTAAACTGGTGTTATAAACCTGGCAGAGTAAACGAATAAAACGCGAGTATTTTTGTAGGGATTCGGGACCCACCGAGCGCTGTTGTAGCAGCGTAATCTTATCCGGAAGGACTATTGCTTTTTTTGTTTGATGGCTTGCATTATACGTTATGTATGCAAAGTAATTCTATGCTTAATACGAGTAAGATATGCCATTTTTTACTTGATTCAACGCCCCGCAGGCAGCGTTTACAACGCCGTTTCTTTTCATTTCCAATTCTTTGATAAGTTTAACAACCGGAAGGGAAATGGTAGCTTGTGGTAAGACTTGAATAATCCTGACAAAAGCCTCATTTTTTAAGCTGACTCATTTATGTACCGGACCCTGAATGTCTACTAAAGCAAGCTCGCCCTCCCGCCGTATTCTGTTATTGTTTGCGCATCCCTCGCAGGCGAGGTCGGAGGTCAACAGTGTTCTGTTTAACGCCGCAAAAAAGCATACGGCGGTAACGGCGGTAGATTTATATGCCGAGTATCCGGACTTTAATATCAGTATCGAGCGAGAACAGCAGCGTTTGCTTGAGCACGATGTGATTATTTTTCAGTTCCCCATGTACTGGTATTCCACCCCGGCACTGTTAAAAGAGTGGCAGGATCTGGTGCTTGAATACGGATTCGCCTATGGCAAAGGGGGCGATGCACTTAAGGGTAAGCAATTTTTATGTGCGGTGTCGGCTGGCGGGCGCGAAGAAGCGTACCAAACCGACGGGTTTAATCACTTTACCCTGCGCCAGTTACTGCAGCCACTGGAACAAATGGCCAGTATTACTCAGCTTACCTACCTGGCCCCTTTTGCCTTATTTGGATCCCGCACCGCAAAGGAAGAGCACCGCATTACCCGGCACTCAGCCGTGTGGACAAAACTGCTGGATAGCCTGGCACAAGACACACTGGATATCACTAAAGCGCGTCAGCTAGAAAACCTCACCCGCTATTTTGACGAGCAGGACCACCACCCATGACCGGTTACTTTCTTCAGGCATTTATTTATTTACTGGCGGCGGTTATTGCCGTGCCGGTTGCCAAACGATTCGGCCTGGGCTCGGTTCTGGGCTATTTAATTGCCGGACTGATAATTGGCCCGGTGCTCGGCCTGGTGGGCGAGGAAACCAACGCCATTCAGCACTTTGCTGAGTTTGGCGTGGTAATGATGCTGTTTTTAGTGGGGATGGAGCTTGAACCCAAAGCCTTATGGAACATGAAGCTGCGCTTACTCGGCCTGGGCGGCTTACAATTGCTGCTAACCTCGGCGGTTATCACCGGCATCGCCATGCTAGCTGGCCTGAGTTGGCAGGTGGCGCTGACTATTGGTCTTATTTTCGCGTTATCCTCCACCGCTATTGTACTGCAAACCTTTCAGGAAAAAGGCCTGCAACAAACCGAGGGAGCCAAAGGGGCTTTTTCCATTTTGTTATTCCAGGACATCGCCGTTATTCCGATGCTGGCGCTTATCCCGTTATTGGCATTACCCGAGCTGGCGAGTGCGATTAACGAGACTGCAGGTCAGAACGCCAGCCATGGCGACAGTCTGGTAGAGGGGCTGCCGGGCTGGCTGTACGGGTTAGTTATTATCGCTTCCATAGCGTTTGTCACCGTTGGCGGCCATTACCTGAGCCGACCGCTGTTTCGCTTTGTGGCATCTTCGGGACTGCGTGAAATTTTTACTGCTACGGCGTTGATGCTGGTTATCGGCATTGCCGCTTTAATGGGACTGGTTGGTCTCTCCCCTGCCCTCGGCGCCTTTTTGGCCGGCGTGGTGCTGGCCAACAGTGAATTTCGTCACGAACTTAAAGCCAATATTGAGCCGTTTAAAGGGCTGCTACTGGGCCTTTTCTTTATCACTGTAGGTGCTGGTATTCACTTTGCCACACTCACCGAAAATTGGGCTCTGATCGTCAGTATTACCCTTGGGGTGATGGTATTAAAAGCGCTGGTACTGTTTGTGGTTGCTTTGCTGTTTGACCTGAAAGGCAGCAATCGCTGGCTGCTAACCCTGAGCCTGGCCCAGGCCGGTGAATTTGGCTTTGTATTAATTAGCTTCGCGGCTCAGAACAACGTACTGGCCACCGATTTGATTGCGTTATTGCAGTTAGTGGTGGCTTTGTCGATGTTTTTAACGCCGGGACTGTTTATATTATTTGAACGGGTGATTATGCCCCGCTATATGCACGGCAGCAGCAACCGCAAGCATGACACGGTAGATGATAAAGGCAGTGTGATTATTGCTGGTATAGGCCGTTTCGGCCAAATAGTTAACCGCTTACTGGTGGCTAACGATTTTAAAACGGTGATCCTGGATATTCGTTCAGAGCAGGTCGATCTGATGCGTCAGATAGGCACTCAGGCCTATTTTGGTGACGCCTCGAAACCGGCTATGCTCGACACCGCAGGTATCGACGAAGCCAGCTTAATGGTGATTGCTATAGACGACCGGGAAACCGCTGTTGAAATGGTGAAGTACGTAAAATTAGCCCATCCAGAACTTAAGCTTCTGGTGCGCGCCTTTGACCGTGGCCATGGCTACCGATTACGTCAGGCGGGGGCTGATTACCTGATTTCAGAAACTTATCATTCGGCACTGGAAATGGGCGCTCAGGCATTACGTTCACTTGGCGTACATCCGTTTCAGGCTGAACGACAAAAGCATGCCTACCGCGATATCGAAGCTCAGCAAAGTGACGTACTTTACGAAGCCTGGAAGGACGATGCCAGTGGCGAGCGTTTCGATAATAACTACCGTGAGCTATTTATGGAGTTGCAACAACTTATTGATGACGCGCTTAAATCGGATCTGCACGACAATCATTCCAAGCGACGAGGCTGGACACCTCCGCCAAAGGGCTACGCAGAAGAACAGTTAAAAAATCAAAAAGACTAACCGCCGTTACTGATTGCCGGACTACTGAGGCTCAGCAAACATGTTTAAGTCGCCCAGCATCTGTTTTAATACCCCGCTTCGGGCAAACTCCCCGAGCTTTTTATTGATGGCATTAAACATGGGTTCATGGCCAGGATGACAAATTAATGTATCGCGCATGGTCAGTGGCGAATACTCTTCGGCATAGGGTAGCTCGGACATCCCCAGTTCTTCGTAGGCAAATAACACATCCGGATAAAACGAAAAGATGTAATCGACTTTATGATCTTTAAGCATCTGCACATTTTCCGTTTCGCTGCTGACCTCAAACAGGTGCATCACGCGCTCAGCAACCTCCTGCATTTCACTGCTCAAAGGCGTACCACGCACAATGCTTAGCACGGCATGATCGGGAATATCACTGGCCTGGCGTATAACATGTTGCGCATCGCGAGAAATCACTCTGACCATAGCCTTGTTTAAAGGCACACTGATCAGCACATCCTGCAAATCGAGGCTGGCATCTTCTAAATCAAAGGTCGCAATCCCCGGCGCATAACAGGCAAATTGTTTATTCACAAACCCGCGTTTGGCGCGGGACATGGGCATAACAATGATTTCAACCTGGTCTGCCAGGCCGCTTTCAACCAGCGCCCGCTGGAGAATTTCATGATAAACACCGGGGCCTTCGTGTTCGCCGGGAATATGGAAAAGCCCGGTGAGCTGTGCGCCTGCAATGACCTTTTTGGCACCGATTTCACCTGCTACCGGCCAGGCTACCAATGCGGCGAAAGCCGCAAGCATTATCATAAAGTATTGCAACAAATTTCTCTTCCCGGGCTGCTGAATAAAAGTGTCTGCCACTCAACTCTATGCACAGGAATGAAGTGCTGCAAGCTGAACAGGACAATTATTAATCATTCTTTAGGATAAGAAATAGCCGGAAAGTTAGTCAGCTGAAGCCTGCTGGCGCCGTTGTTTCGGGCTTTGCTGATACCAGCGTTTAAATGCACGGGTAAAGTTACCGGCACTGGTAAAACCTAACCGGTAGCTTACTTCGCTCAATGGTAAATGACCGGTTTCTACCCATAATAACGCCTGCCGACTGCGCAGGGCATCTACTATAGCCTGGAAATTAATGCCTTTGTCGGCCAGTCGTCGCTGCAAGGTACGCGAACTCAGCCCAAGGCGTTGTGCTGTCTGCGCAAGAGTTAACGTGCCCAGTGGCAAATGATTTAGTAGCAATGATTCCAGTTGACCTCGCAGATCGCTGCGGTCATAGCGAGCCAGATAATCGGCGACCAGCGCATCATTTTGTGCCGCGAGCTCAGGACTGGCGGTTAACAACGGCTGGTGCATGACTTCTTCACTAAAAGATATCGTGTCATGAACCGCATTAAAAAACACCGGGCACTTAAACACCCGCTGCCAGGGCGTTGGATCAATGGGTTGCGGTCGACTCAGGGAAACCTGCAACGGTACTAAGCCAGGCTCAAAAATATGCCTGGCGGTAAGCATACAGGTGCCCATAAAGGCGTCGGTCTCAGTCGCGCACCAGTGTTCAATAGTAAGACTTTTATGCAGGCTAATATCGACCTGGTTATCCGACTCACTTACTTGGAGCTTACCGTAATCGGCAAACATCCGGAAATTAGCGGCCAGCCGCTCAAAACCAGCCATCAGCGTGTTACTGGCCCAAATAGCAAAACCCAGCGCCTGCCACGAAGTGGGCCGGACAAACCGGGCAACTGTTAGCCCTACCGCTTCATCCTGAGTCAGACTCTCTACCAGACGCCACAAGCGGTTTAGCTCGGCAATAGAATAACGGGTTTCGGGTTGAGCAGCCTGGACAGGATCTATCCCCACGCGACTAAGCAGGCTCTGACCATCCAGCTGATAAGCTTTCATTGCCCTGCTGATTACCAGCGGCCAGCTGCCAATAACACTATGAGATTGCGCGATGTTGTAGTCTTTCACACAGTTATCCTGAGGTTTGAAGGCGCAGGTCACACAGCCATATTTATCTTTATACGCCAATCATAAATCCTAACACGCCAACCTCTTGCTTGTTAACATTTTTAAAACAACACTACAACAAAATAACCTGTTCAACACCGGAGCCGTGTGATGCCTGTAAAAATTCTTCAAGGGGCAGATAATGCCCACGCCTATCCCCTTCTCATTAAACAAATCTTTGCCTCAGCCGGTCGCTTTGAACCAGACAACCAGATCATCTACCGCGGCGAGCAATCTTTTAGCTACAGTGAGTTCACCCGGCGGGTACAGCAACTGGCCAATGCGCTGAAAGCTGCCGGGGTAGAAGCCGGTGATACCGTCGCAGTGATGGACTGGGACAGTCACCGCTACCTCGAATGCTATTTTGCTGTGCCCATGCTGGGCGCCATTCTGCATCATGTGAATATTCGATTGTCACCCGAACAGGTGGCCTATACCATGAATCACGCCGAAGATAAGCTGGTGCTGGTGCATGATGATTTTCTCCCTCTCGCCGATCAGCTGGCAGCGCAGCTTCCCACCGTGCAAGGCTACATTCGGTTAAGTGATGGCGGCACGCCGCCCGCTACAGCCAACATAAGCGTACTTGGCGAGTACGAATCGCTGTTGGCAGAACAGAGCAACGAATGCGATTTTCCTGATTTTGATGAAAACAGTGTCGCTACTACTTTCTACACCACAGGCACTACCGGTAATCCCAAAGGTGTGTATTTCAGCCATCGTCAGTTAGTGCTGCATACCATCAATATGGTGGGCATGCTGGGCAGTTATGAAGGCTTGCCATTACTGCGTTCTAATTCGGTTTATATGCCCATCACACCAATGTTTCATGTGCATGCCTGGGGCGTACCCTATGCGGCAGTGATGCTCAACTGCACACAAATTTATCCGGGACGGTATGAGCCCAACCTGCTGGTTGACCTGATTAAGCAATACCAGGTGGATTTTTCGCACTGTGTGCCCACTATTCTGCAAATGTTACTGGACTGTGAGAAAGGCCGCGAAACGCGGCTGGATGGCTGGAAGATCCTGATTGGCGGCAGTGCGCTGCCGAAAGGACTGGCTAAAGCAGCCATGGACAAAGGGGCAGATATTTATTCCGCCTACGGCATGTCGGAAACCTGCCCGCTGCTTACTGTTACCCACTTAAATAAAGCGCAGCGAGCACTGCCGGTCGAGGAACAGCTTAAATACAGAACCATTACCGGCGTGGCGTCCAACCTGGTTGATTTGCGCATAGAAGAGCCCTCCGGTAAACCCGCGCAACACAATGGCAGTGATGTGGGTGAAGTTACCGTACAAACGCCCTGGCTTACCCAAGGGTATTACAAGGAGCCGGCAAAACAGGAAGAACTCTGGGCAGGCGGAAGGCTGCATACCGGCGACGTAGCCAGCGTGCACACTGATGGCTTTGTAGAGATTAAAGACCGCATTAAAGACGTTATTAAAACCGGCGGGGAGTGGCTTTCGTCTATCGAACTGGAAGATCTTATCAGTCAGCACCCGGATGTAGCGGCAGTTGCCGTGGTGGGTATGCCGGATGAAAAATGGGGAGAACGCCCCCATGCCATGGTGGTTGCCAGTAACAACGAGCTTAGCGCCAGTGATATTCAGCAGCACTTGCAGCAGTTTGTTGAATCCGGGCATATTTCAAAATGGGCAGTGCCAGAGCACATCACCCTGGTGGATGATATTCCCAAAACGTCTGTGGGCAAAATCAACAAAAAGGTAATTCGGGCCACCCTGGCAGGCTAATAAACCGGCGGGAGCCTGGCTCCCGCCAACCACTTATTTTGGTTCAGCATAGCCGGGCGCTATGGCCAGGTTATCCAAGTCACGTAAGGTAAACCGGTTTTGCAACCACAGCTGATACTCGGCCCCTTCCAGCGTGCCGCGCTCGGTACAGTCTACATTCCAGCGGCGCAGCAAATAGCCCGCCATCGCGGCCCGCACGTTTATCAGCAACTGGCTGTTTTCCATTCCGTAATCCATTTCAATGGCAGTGGGAAAACTCACGTTTTTTGGATGTGGTACCAGCTGTAATGGGATCATCCGGTGCCATTCGCTGTCATACTCAGCCAGTTCATTGGCGGCGGGTTCTGATTTTAGTGTGACTTTACTGACCCGGGTCAGTACAAAATCACGGAAACTCTGACTTTTGCGGTCAAAAGCGCGCACATGCCAACGCAGGCCATTATCCACAATCGCATGCGGCACCAGTTCCCGGGCAGCAGAGCCACTCGACAAGGACGTGTAAATTACACTCACTGCACGATTATTTAAAATGGCCTGGACCAGTTTGGCGACAATAAAAATATCCGGCACATTGAGGCTCGACGGCGCCTCCACCGGAAAATGAATATCACCAATGGCATCAAAGCCATCGGAAATATCATTGGCCAGTTTAGTTAGCGTACGTTGCGCATCATGCTCAAATAACGGCTTAAACTGACTGGTTTGAAAATAGCGCTTTTCCCGGGAGTCATATTCCAGGTTATCCGGCGCCATTTCCTTATACAAATTAAAATCACGGGAGCCTGCCGACAACCCCACTTCAAAACGGTTGATCAAGTCCTGACGGTAGATCGCCCCTTTAAACAACAAACAAAAATCAATGTAGGCCAAACGCTGACGTTGGGCGAAACTTATACTTGCTAACATCCTTTCGTCTCGAGTAAGACTGCTCAATGCACCAATATGGTTTATTTTGATTCGGTTGTAAAGCAGGCAGAGATTTTTCTGAGTCAGGGCAGATCGGCCTGGGGCAGCTTGCGGTTGTTGCCATCGTATTGACGGTATAAGCGATAACTGTACGCAGAGCGTTCAGGATGCCCCGCACAGACTACCTGATAGCGGGCCACAAAGGTCCCATCGGCCAGGCGATGGATAAAATCAAAATATTCCAGGCGCTGACCCGGCTCAGAGTAGTCATCAACGCTGTAGTCCTTGAGCAGAAAGAGCTCATCCGGCCCGACATCAAAGTATTGTCGGTAAGCATCTGCGCTTGGATCTGGCCGTTCCCGGGCATATTCTGCGGCCGGGTCGAGTTTAAGGGAAATGCCGTTCTTTGCCGATGGTACGCTATCTGGCCTGGCTGGCGAAGACGGAGTGTAATAAGGTGCTCTGGCTTCCCGTAATCCTGCCAGAAAGCGCTTCAGCCAACACATATCCATTTCTCCCTACTTTCAACTACATCAGGCCTGTCTTTAACCTGCATCTACTACTGATATAAAATAGTCCGTCCAGTACGGGTTAAAGTAAATGTGTTAGTTGCTTAAAAGATGAATCAGGTGCCGGGCCACACTCACCAACAATGAACTGTGACTATGGCCTTCTTCCTCAAGCATTACCAGATCAGACGGGATAAACAGCCTGCCTTCATGAAAAACCATTTGTGGCTGCAACATTGTTTCGGGATTGGTAAGCGGGTTGTGGTTGAAAACTACCAAATCGGCGCGATAGCCCTCAGTCACTCTGCCTAGTTCGTTATTGCGGTTTAATACCTCTGCTGCATTGATGGTGGCACTGCGCAATACCTCTTTTACAGGGATCCCGGCTTCAATCATCAGCAACGCTTCACGAATAGTGGCCGGCCCCGGCACGTCCACCAGAGCACCGGCATCGGAGCCAAGCGCCAGGGTTACGCCCTGCTCATAAAGGCTTAAGGTTAACTCATTGAGGTAGTCATCCACTTCGCGGTTATACTCGCCCAGCTCAGCTGAAGCCCCTAACCAGCGCTGAAAAGAAGTCTGCTCATAAACCAAGCGCGCAAAAGGGTTTATCGCGCTAAGATCCTGCTGCGCCAGATAAGCCTGTTTTTGGGTGCTAAGCAAGGTGAGCTCCTGATTTACCGCTAAAGTTGGAATGAGTGGTACCTGATGCTCTCGCAGAAAATCAGCGGCGAGTTTTACTCTTTGAGGATTACGTTGCTGTTGCAAAAAGCCGTCGAATACTTCTTCCACATGTTCAAAGCTTGCCAGGCTGGCATGAGCAGCCAGATTCTTATGCATCAAATCGTAGGAAGGATGGCCAGCCACCGACACACCAAGCTGCATGGCTTCATCCAGTACCGCTTCATACACCTCGGCATGGAGCCCTTCGTACACTTTGATAAAATCATAGCCCTGATTAATATAGTCACGCACAGCCTGACGAGCCGCTTGGGGGCTATTAACCGTATAGTGGGATAAAGGATCGCCCTGCTCCACACTATTAAAGATGGGTGACGAGAGCACCAGACGACTACCAAACCAGTCGCCCTGCTCAAGCTCGTTACGCCATTTTAAATGATAACGATAGCCGCCCATATTACGCAGTGTAGTCACCCCGGCGGCGAGCGCCATTTTGGCATAACTGCGGTCAAGCACGTGCACGTGTAAATCGATAAGGCCGGCCATTACAAAACGCCCTTTGCCGTTCACTACCGGTAAATCCTCGGGCAGTGGTAATGCTGATGACTGCACGGCTTCAATCACGCCATCTCGAATGATGACCGTCTGCTCACTTAGTACCGGTTCCTCATCCAGCGTTAGCACGTTCACATTGGTGAGAATATGACTTTGCGGACGTAACAGGGTTAAGGAGGTGCTACCATGTTCGTAATGAACATAAACTGCCAGCGCGGCAACCGACAGCAACAATATGCTGCAGATAAACAAAACCGACAGGCCAATCGCCTTGATGGGAATAAAATTAACGCTTGAGGTTCTCATTGAGTGCTCCGATATAAATGGTATGGAGCTACTTTGCGCCAGCGCTGGCCGTGGGGCGACCAGAATCAGGATTCTGCACCTGTAAAACGCTATTTTGGACCCTGGAAAATTCTGTACTGCAGACCTTAATCCCGCGCCCGTAGCGGCGTAAGATACTGGCCAGGTGTTTTGCCGGTGTGTTTCTTAAATACCGCGTTAAAAGAAGATTTAGAACTAAAACCCGCGTCCATGGCGAGTTCGAGCAAGGTTTTATCTGGCGTGGATTTGGCTAACTCGGCCACACGGTTGATACGCAGTTGATTGATGTAGTCGGCAAAGCTCATGCCGCCACCGGTATTGATTGACCAGGAAATGTCTTTTACCGAAAGGCCGGTAAAACCGGCGATATCCTGCAAACAAATGCGCGGCTGACAATACCATTGTTGTTCGCGGATCTGACTATCCAGCGCCTGAAAAATAGCGCCAGCCTGACTGTCTTCGTGAGGCGCGGGTTCGGCAGCGGTTTGTTCAACCTCACTGAGCCCGTTAAACAATGCGGGTTGCCGGATAAGCCCGACAATGGCAACACACAACACCAGTAAAAACGCGCTCTGGTCGAGCAAATACCAGGTACTGCGAAAGGGCTCGGTAGTAACGCCCTGCAAATTAACCCGCACCATGTCCAGGATAAGCAATACCAGCAGTACCACCAGTGTATTGAACAGCCAGTGCAAGCCCTTATTTTCAGTATCGGCTTCACGTTCAGCCATCGCCGCGTGATAGCGTTTTAACCACCTGAATGCCAGAGCAAAGTAAATCAACTGGCTCAGTGCACCGGCCAGTAATACCCATTGCAGGTGCGGCGTTAAAGGTAATGCCATCAGGGTTGGCAAAAAGTGAGCGCTGTCGCGATAAGTTAAGGGTTGCTCGGGCACCAGTAACACCCGCACTAAAAGATAAAACATGGGCCCCAGAGACAGACTAAAAGCCGGCGTAATATACCAGCTAATGACGCCAGCATTGAGTTCTTCATATAAGTTAAAAGCCATCATCAGGCTCTGCATTAACAGTGCCAGAACGAGACCGGTATAGCGCCGTTCGCCCGCCAGCAAAGCAACACCGAGCATGCCGGTAAACAGGCTTAATATCTGAATGATATTCACCGCTTGCAGGTTAAATTCGGCTAATAGCACAGATGGTCCTTTTTTGGCTTAGGCTTACTCAGCTCTTGTTCGGTTATGGCGTATTTTTATTTGAAACCATTGTTTGGTTCAATCATCGATGTATCTAAGGAAAATATATTTCTCATAATCCGAGTTTTCCTTAAACACTCTGTTCAGTTCCACATTTCTACCAATCAGAATCGGCGCATTTTTTGATAGCCTTACTCTTACTGGCCTCTCTTTATCCTTCAGTTGAACATAAATATCAATATCGTGCCCCTCGTCATGGAGTATTGATTTGTAGTTAATCGCAGTGCCAGTTACAAGTTCAATTGATTTGGGTTGTGTGTTCTTTATCAGAGCAGAGACGATAACCAGCGCTAAAATAATGATGAAGAAAGGGACATATTTCTTGCACTTTTCTTTAGCTAATTCCTGATTAAGAATCTTTATTTGTTCTCTGTTCAATTTTTTGATTATTCCGTTAAGTCTAATGCTCCCACCGAAGGTTGAAGCGAATGATGCGTGGTTTGTTATATCCTGAGTTGCTCTCGAACAGCGATATGAATTTTACCCAATTTGTTTAGGCCATTAGCTTTTTGTGCCAATAGGCCCTGTTGTTTTGCGTAAACCAGCTCGCGTTTTCTGACGTTTCAAAGACACGTAACTGCTTTAGATCTACCTGGTATCGTGAAAAGATTGCTATTAGTTCTCGCAAGTCCTCTTCAGGAATAGTTGTAAAGTGAACAGTTAATTCAAGACTACTACCGTATCCTTGAATTTCCGACACACATTCAATTGAATTAAGCCAATTAAAAAACGCCGTTTCATCACTCTGTGAATAATACCTAACGCTTTCACAAACCAGTGTTGGCACTGATAACTCCTTTGTCCCGGCCTGCGGGCGACATCAATTATTTTGTTATTCGCATAGTTCACGAGGCTGTAAAACAAAGTCAATAAACACGCCATTTTTGAAAAGTTGAGCTATGCAATAACCATCCTCATTGAACCGGAGAACTTCATCTGCTTCAAAATATACCCCTTCGGCTAATTTAAATTTACAACGTTTCGCATAACTCGACAGAGGTGTTCCAGATAATTTGCATTGTTCTGGATACACCACCATAAAGTTCGTGTGAACAATACTATCTTGTTGCTTAAAAACGCTAGATGTCACTAAAGCCCAAAACGCAAATGACATAAAAGAAATCAATGTTAGTAACACAAAGAAAATTCTAATTTTTGTCTTAGCTTTCAGCCTGACCCGATATGGTTGATTCATTATTGCGTGTAACTTTAAGCTAAAGGACAAAAGCACATTGCCATAATCATCAAGCGGCACTGTGTTTGTTTCTCAGCAACCCACCCTGCGGGTTGCGTTGTCTTGGTATACATCAATTACCCGCTTTGCCCGCTTCCAGGATAGGTAGGCCAGCTTCCGTTGGGATGTATATCCGCTCACCACTTCCATCCTGAAGACCTTTTATCCAGACATATCTCAGGTATTCTTCGTTCCCTTTCAGGGATTCGCCAATTATTCTATTTGCTTCAGCGGCAGCTTTTGCGCGTTCGATGTCCGCTTGTCCTTCAGCTCTGGCCTGGACAATTTTTGCTTCGCCTTCAGCTTCTGCGAGCGTAACTCTTGCTTTTGCTTGCATAAGAGCAGCCTGCTCTCTTGCCTTAGCTTCCTCAATTAGTATTTGCTTGCTCCATTCTGCTTCTCTTAGCGCTGCAATCCCATCCATTTCTTTTTTGTACACTTTGTATTTCGGCCACCCCCAGAAGAGGGCTGCAATAATTATTACAATTGATACCACCAAAAATACCAAACTTCCAAATGCAATAGCATGTCTATTTGGGTGCATTACTACTCCTTTGCTTCCGTGATGTATTACAACTTATTTTAGAGAATTCACAGTAACCCGCCGTGCCACTCACTTCTGAATTCTCTACATAATTTATTGAGAACAACACTTTACACTCGGTTATGAGCTAGTTTCCAATAATTTATTTGGGGTGGGTGAAAAAGGACTGTGTATGGTGACTCAGACTATAGAGGAGATACCTGATATCGCTCTGCAATTCAGGGATAACAGATTTGGGCGGTTTATAGAAAACCATAATCTGACTAGGATTTAAAGCGCAGACTAAATAAGCCAAGGCATGATGAATGCTGTCGCTGCGCTGAATTGTGGTTTGATACTTTGCCGGTGATAACTGGCAGTTAAACTTTATTCGTAATGGCGTTCCATCCACATAATCTGCATTTTGAGATCATTGATTTCTTTTTTTGCATCGGCTAGTTCTTCAACAATCGAACGATCCTGGATTGCGTTATCATCACGTGAAGTGTTCAGAGCATTGCTATCTTGTTGTGACATACGTATTTACCACGCTTTGTAATAGATGAAGGGTACGATTAAATGTAACTACGAATGGAAACATACAATATTTATTACAGAATTTCCAAAAAATGAGCGAATACCTGACATTAATTTGATAAATAGTTATATGAACAGCCTGAACCTAACAAATCATTATTGTGCCAGCCGGCAGTTCCCAATATCGACAAAAAGACCTCAAGATGCTGTTTTAATATACTTTTTATAAGTATAAAAAAACCTCCCACAGTTTCGGGAGGTTTTTGTGAAAGTAAGCGTTATTATTATTTTGTTCAATTAAGCATGTAACGATAACTGTAACCATTCACAACCTCTCCAGAATAACCATGCCTCAGAGTGCATAATCAGCTTTTGAGAAGGAATGATCACCGCTAACTCTGGTTACAGGAGTTGAGTTCGCAGCTTGCAGCATGACTCTCCCATCATCAATCCAGACTAAACCTGCCCTGGCATACCAATAAAGCCAGGTAGCTGTTTGATGCGATCGATCCAGGCCAGGATATGCGGGTAATCATCCAGCGAAATACCGCCTTCTGGTGCAATCGCTACGTATGGCATCACGGCGCAGTCTGCAATAGTTGGATGCCCCAGCGCCAGCCAGTCATGCTCGGCCAGGTGGTCGTTCAGTAAGGTCAGGATACCGGCTGAAATGTCCAGCGCGGTTGGCTTATCAAATTCAAAACCGAACTTATCCACCAGCCGCGCCACATTGGGGCCATGTTGAATTTCGTTGGCGGCGGTAGACAGCCACTGCTGTACTTCAGCCATTTGCTGTGGGTCGGACGGTAACCAGCTCTCAAGATCATACAAGCGAGCGAGATACACCAACATAGCCTGAGAGTCGCGTAACACAACTTCTCCATGTTCTAACACTGGTAGCTGACCAAACGGGTTTAATGCCAGCATGACTGAACTTTTGTGTTCACCGGCCATAAAGTCCACCGGCACAATTTCCAGCTCTATATTCGCCAGGGCGGCAAACAGACGCACTTTATAACAGTTTCCGGACAGCTCAAGATCGTACAATTTCATGCTTTCTCTCCATGTTAAAAGAAGGTTAAATCACTCAAAGCCACCTTAACTTGTCTGTTTTTCGCAAAAAATATGCGATATTTAATTTCTGTAAACCGTTTTTCGCACTAATAAGGCCATTATGGACAAATTAAAAGCCATGAAAGTCTTTGTTGAGATTGCCGACATGGGCAGCTTAACGGCGGCAGCCAACAGCCTGGAAACCTCACTTACTTCAGTAGTGCGCACGCTCGCCGCTTTAGAAGACCACCTGAAAGTGCGACTGTTTAATCGCAACACCCGGCAAATTGCCATTACCGATGAGGGGCGAGAATACTATCTGCGCTGCCGAACTATACTGGCCGAGGTGAATGACGCCGAAAGTATGCTGATTGATCGCCAGGCCGAACCCTTGGGCAAAGTAACGGTTACCGCGCCGGTGACTTTTGGTAAACGCCATGTCGCACCTAAAATTAACGCCTACCTCAACCAGTACCAAAAAATGCAGGTTAACCTGGTGTTACTCGACCGCCCGGTGGATATGCTCAGCGAAGGAATTGATATCGCCTTGCGCATTGGTCGCATCGGCAATCATGATTTAGTGGCACGGCAGTTAGGCTCAATGCGTCATGTGCTGTGCGCCAGCCCTGACTTTATGACCGGCCAGACAGCGCCTGAACAGCCGCAGGATATTGCCGGCCAGCCTTGTATTCATCTAAGTGTGCTGGACAACCCCGAAGACTGGCATTTTCAACATGGCATTAAACTGATGTCGGTGGCCATGCAAAGCCGCTTAATTACTAATCAGGTAGATGCTGCGCTCGATGCCTGCATTGCCGGCGTGGGCTACTGCCGCTTTTTACATTATCAGGTAAGTGACGCCGTGAAGCGTGGTGATTTGCAGATTTTGCTGCCCGACTACGAACCTCACCCGTTGCCAGTTCACTTACTGTATGCACCGGTAAAACTGCAAACCAAACGTCTTCGCTCTATGACTGACTGGCTCACCCAGTCGCTGCAGCAGGATCTCACAGTTATCTCTCAGGGAGGCAAACCATGACCTGCCCCGCCGACGCACTGCTAAAGGAGATTCGAAGCTGTAAACTTTGCGCCGGTAACCTGCCCTATCCACCACGGCCAATTGTGCAAATTGAGGAACAGGCGCGCATCCTGATTATTGGGCAGGCACCAGGAATAAAAGCGCACGACAGCAGCCAACCCTGGAATGATGCCAGTGGCGACAAGTTACGTGGTTGGTTGGGCGTTAACCGCGAGCAGTTTTATTCGCCAACCTTTACCCACCTGCCAATGGCGTTTTGTTTTCCCGGCTATAAAAATGGCGCTGATGCGCCGCCCCCTAAAATTTGCGCCGTTACCTGGCACGCCAAAGTTCAGGCGCAGTTAAAACCCGCACTCACGCTATACATTGGTCGTTATGCTCAGCAGTATTATCTGCCCGAGTATAAAACTCTCACTGAGGCAGTAAGACTCACCACACAGTCATCAGGCAATGCTTACTCGCTGCCGCACCCATCAGGGCGCAATAACCGCTGGCAGGCGCGCAATCCCTGGTTTGAGACACATTCGCTTGAGGTTTTACGCCAAAGCGTTGCAGGCGTAATCAAGGGATGAGGTTTATGGGTGCTATAGCCTTTATCAGATTTGATGATGTTTGCTGACTGCAGCATCAGAGACAGAAAAGCCGGGAGTACATCCCGGCTCCTGCTACGAGAATTTTTGGCTATTTTTCCACTTTTGCCAGTAACTCTTGCTGCGTTGATGCTTTTCGAGAGGCCAGATAATTGGCAGTTACCTCATTATTGCTTTGCTTAGCAAACGCAATCACTGACATACCATTACAGCGCAAATCGCTAATAATCTTATCGTAGCTTAAACGATGCTGGCGCATCACTTTTAGCAACTCGAGCTTACTGCCGCCCTGAATCGCCTTACAAACCGTTACCAGTTTGTTTTGTGTAACGGTATCTAATGGCGCTGCGCTAACAGAGGTTGTACCAAACGCAGTAATAAGAGCAGTTGTCAGAATAAGAGCTTTCATCGTTTCACCTTTGAATGTTTATTTAAACGTATTGCTGACGTTTACTGCCTGAGTCAGCGTTCACCGACAGTCGGTAAGCTAAAGACTATGACGGGTCTGGCTTTTAAAACTGTGGGAAACGTGATTTATTTCTTATCAATATATTATTGCCAATAAACCCCTTTAAAAACATACAACTAAATCTGGTTTTATTTTTAGTTCTGACGGCTTGTGTTAAGTATTCCTAAGCTTTTTTAATCTATTGCGGCAAAGCCACAACCCGCTTATTACCGTAATCGCATTAGGCGAAACCATTGTTTTGGCGCTTTTGTGGGTGTGAATATAGTTGTATCGCCGGTGCTGAGTATGACTCCTTACAAAAATGGAAGGCAAAGTTGGTTGCTATACTAAAGTTTAGCTAAAATACGGGGGTGACGGATAAATCCGACAAAGGAGTGTATTATTCAGGCAGCCCAACGCATCGCATTAAACGCTGATGGCGTTAATTTTAGTAGTATTCATGAACAAAAACCGCTATCGCAAACTTGTCTTAATTTACCTGCTAACAGGCGTTTTATGGATCATTGGCAGCGACTGGGTACTGGCTCAGTTTCTCGGTGATTTTGAAACCACCTATCTAATTTCCATGCTCAAAGGCCTTGGCTTTGTGGGGCTGATGTCTACCCTGCTCTACGTGCTACTGATGCGCTTAAACAGCGCAGAGCGCAAGGCCCGGGTCAACGAATCGCCAGAGCAGCTGTTTTTAAGCCGCATCCCTAATTACTTTTCAGCCATTCCGATTATCACCTATGCTATGGAGGTTAGGGAGCACAAGGCGCTGCCACTCTGGATAAGCGAAAATCTCAGTGACGTGCTCGGTTACTCTCAGGAAGAAGCCAGTTCACCACATTGGTGGCAAAACAGCATTCATCCGGACGATCGCCTGCGCGCCATTGAAGAAAGTAAAGCCATTATTAATCGGGGCGGTGGCGATCATTATTATCGGGTTAAGCATGCCCGTGGACATTATGTGTATTTCCACGATGAACTGCGGTTAATTCCCAATTCTAACCCGCCACGCTTTATCGGCATCTGGCGCGACGTCAGTACCGAAGAAAACGCCCTGGAGCAGGTTCAGGAATATTCAGGCAAACTTGAAAAAATGGTGCTTGGCACGGTCACGGCTATTTCACATATGGTGGAATTGCGCGATCCTTACACTGCCGGTCATGAGGCCCGGGTGGGCGATTTAGCTGCCCAAATAGCTCATGAAATGGGTCTCGATATGGATACTCAGTATGGCCTGCGTATAGCCGGACTGGTGCATGATATCGGGAAAATCAGCGTGCCTTCGGAATACCTGACCAAACCGACCCGACTCACCGACTCGGAGTTTGAAATCATTAAAACCCATGCCAGTAACGGCTACAGTATTCTTAAAAATATTGATTTTCCCTGGCCCATTGCCGAGGTGGCTTTTCAGCACCACGAGCGCGTAAACGGCAGTGGCTATCCCAGAGGTTTGAGCGGCGATGACATTTTGCTTGAGGCAAAAATCATTGCCGTAGCCGATGTGATTGAGTCTATGGCCACCAATCGGCCCTACCGCCATGCTCAGGGAATAGACAAAGCACTGGATGAAATTCGCCGAAACCAAGGCATTTTATATGATACCAACGTGTGTAACGCGGCCCTTAAACTGTTTGACCAACAAGGCTATCAACTCGCCGGTAACTGACATTTTACAGCAATAACAGCAGGGCCTGCGAATACGGCCCTGTCTTCCTTACAAGCTTATTGAAGTACTTCAAGCGCCGTATCAATTGCAGAATCCACGCCCTGAGTGCGATCAGACAGGGAGAAAAATGGCACATTAACATCTACCGGCACGCCTACCCCTTCAAACCATTCATCATCCGGCGATAAATACACTTCGTTGGATAATCCCAGCTCATGCTCACCGGGCAAAATCCACTGCATAATGTCAGAGAAAATGCCGTGGGTCGCCTCCCCCACCAGCGTAACATGAGGCAGCTGTTGCATCGACAGAGTGAATGTCTCGGCAGCGGAAGCCGTATCATTGCTCACTAACAATGCCACGGGTTTGCCGGTGTAATTTACATACTCGCTTGGCGCAATATAAGACTCCTGAGTTGCCGTTACACCCGCACCATCCCGTGCATATTTTTTATAGGCGAGATATTCACTCTCGGTAAAACGACTGGCGATGGCCAGACTAATATAATCGTTGCCGCCACCGTTATAGCGTACATCGATAATCAGGCCATCTGTAGCGGCTAAATCGGTAAGTGCCTCGTCCAGTGCCTCATTAAGGTTATTCAGGTTAGAAGTGGTTTGTGCCAGATCGTCGCTGTCTTCATCCGCAGTAGAGTAATTATGCATGGCATCAATGCGCAGATAGCCAATATTGTCAATGGCAAACCAGGCAATCTGTTCAGACGCATCCTGCCCTATTTCTGAAGTTGCGTAGCCCAATATAATATTAATTTCCTGCGCCAGCGCATTATCGATATAGCTTTCAATATCGGCCACAATGGCGTTATTCAGCTCACTTTCCAGCAACGGAAAGCTCAGGCCATTGGCCATGGCGAACTCTTCAATGAGATTGGTGGTATGCACAGGTTTGGTATAGGCCCGAATAATCGTGCCATCTGCTGCTTTCCAAGAATTGTGTGAGTCTGCCAGTGGCAGTAACGTTTGATAAACCGCCTCGTACAAGGTGATATCCTGCCCGGTAATCTGGCTTTCCTGAGCATAAGTTAATGCTGGCCAGTTAACATTCATGCGTTCAAAGTCTACGTAATATTCCGCCATTATCTGGCTGTACAAAGCAAACAATTCCTGATGACTCAGGTCTGATTCAACAGTTAGTGGAGCGCTGGCACAAGATGCCGGTAACTGACTCACTTTTTCCAGTTGCCGGGTTGGCGCATGAAATTCCCGGGTGCCGCTTCCGGCAAACCATTCCAGTGCATCTTCACTGTTGTTAAGAGCCACACTGCGGGTGAGCTCATCCGTAGAAAGCTCGTCAAAGCTGTCCTGCAAAATGCAATAATCCGACGTATAACGGTAATAAAGTGCGCTGTTATCATCGACTACCAGCACGTCGCCATAAGCGGATGACGCCCAGATCCCCTGATAGGCTTCGGCAATGGCAGGCGCAGACTGGCCGTTGCCCGGTAGCTGATTAATTTGATCTTTACTGCTGCCGCCACCACAACCGGCCAATAATGAAGTCGCCATTACAGCGGCAATAACGCTTAAAGTAGTTCGCATAACACTGAGTCCTTTTTCAAAGTATTAGGTAATAAACTGGCGTATTTCTGAGAATGAACTGCACAGTAAAAACTGCAGCGCCAGCCACTTGTAAAGGAGTTTGTCAGTGGCAGGGTGAAAGAAAGGTCAAAAGGGTCCGGTTTATCCATAGTGCAGGATTATACCTCCTGCAAAAATGACTATTTGATTACCTGTGGGGCTTTTTAGATTATCCAGGTCACCCGACATTTCAGTGAATATTTAAGGACCCCCCAATGAAATCCTGGTTAATACATATGTTTACGCTGGTAAGTTTGTTATCAGCCGCCTGCCTGGCAGCAGGCCCCTCTATAAAAATGAAAAACACTGAACCACAGGCATTCTTAGGAGATCCCATTTATTTGTACTCTCAGGATAAGACTCGCCAGCAAAATGATGCTCAACACTGGGGCCATCTGGCGTTGAGTCTGCCCAATGGCTACTCTTCCAGCGAATACTTTATTCGTAATGTGAACAACCCGGCACTTTATGCCTTTATACCGCAAGCAGACAAAGCCACCGGCAGTGCGGTGATTGTGGCACCGGGAGGAGCGTTTATGTCGCTGGCAGTTCAAAATGAAGGGCTTGCTGTGGCTAAGGCACTTAATGAAAAAGGTATTGCCGCCTTTGTGCTGACTTACACACTCAATAAAACGCCTGATGAGATTAGTGCTTATCAACAGGAAGTAGGCAAAATATTCGCCGCCAAAGCCCAGGGAAAAGAACCTGATATTTTTGTTGAGCAAGCACCCAAAGATGCACTGAGAGCGTTGTTTTTTCTGAAGGAAAATGCAGCCAATTGGCGAATATCACCGGATAAAATTGGCTACCTTGGCTTTTCTGCCGGTGCCATGACCAGCCTGGCTGCAGCGACGGCCGATACCGACAATCGGCCCGCTTTTTTAGGTTATATCTACGGTCCGATGAAACCCATTGATGTGCCGCCGGATGCACCGCCTATGTTTGCCGCCATCGCACTGGACGACGGCTTGTTTGGTAAGCAGGGATTCGGCATTGTAAGAAGCTGGCAGGCGCAGAATATCCCGGTGGAACTGCACGCTTATGAAAAAGGTGAGCATGGCTTCGGAACTGGCCGACCGGGCACAACGTCAACCGGCGTCATTCCGCAGTTTACAGCATGGCTGGCTACCCAAGGGCTGTAAACCGATATCAGCTGGCTGCTAACGTTTAAACCCAACGGGCGGTAACCGTCCGATGGGTTTATCTGTTGCCAGCCCATATAATCACGCCAAAGGTCCCGCTTAACTGGACATGGAGCCAATGTTTCTTTATATTGCGCGCCTCGCGCGATGCAATTCTGCCCATCTGTTTATCTACCCCGGAAGACCTGTTTTGATTACTACCGCCAACATCACTATGCAATTTGGCTCTGAGCCACTGTTTGAAAATATTTCTGCCAAATTCGGCAACGGCAATCGGTATGGCCTGATTGGCGCGAATGGCTGTGGTAAATCCACTCTGATGAAAATCCTGAGCGGCAAATTAACGCCTACTGCGGGCAACGTGTCACTGGCCCCGGGCACCAAGCTGGGTATTTTGAATCAGGACCAGTTTGCCTTTGAAGACATGAGCGTAGTGGACGCTGTGATCATGGGCGACCGTGAATTATGGGAAGTGAAACAGCGTCGCGACGAAATCTACTCCAAAGCCGAAATGAGCGAAGCGGAGGGCATGGAAGTGGCCGAGCTGGAAGTGCAGTTTGCGGAAATGGATGGTTATACGGCCGAATCACGCGCTGGTGACATACTTATTTCGGCCGGCATTGAAGAAAGCTATCACTTTGGGTTGATGCGCGAAGTAGCACCAGGCCGTAAGGTTCGTGTGCTCCTGGCCCAGGCCTTATTTGCCGAGCCTGATGTGCTGCTGCTCGACGAACCTACCAACAACCTGGATATTTACACCATTCACTGGCTGGCCGAAGAGCTTAACAAGCGTAAGTCCACCATGATCATTATTTCCCACGATCGCCACTTTTTAAACTCGGTCTGTACTCATATGGCCGATATCGATTATGGCGAACTGCGCATTTACCCGGGCAATTACGACGCATTTGTAGAAGCGGCGGCACTGGTACAAGAACAACTGCATAACGAAAATGCCAAGAAAAGCGCAGAAATTGAAGAACTGCAAAGCTTTGTAGCACGCTTTTCGGCCAACGCCTCAAAGGCAAAACAGGCCACCTCCCGGGCCAGACGCCTGGAAAAAATCGAGCTGGCCGACATTAAAGCGTCGAGCCGCCGTAAGCCTTATATTCAGTTTAAGCAGCATAAAAAACTTCACCGCCTGGCTATTACGTTAGAAGAACTTGGTCACGGTTACTCCGGTGAGCACCTTTTCAGCGGCGGTAATTTGCTGTTAGAGGCTGGTTCAAAACTAGCCATTATTGGTGAAAACGGTGCCGGTAAAACCACCTTACTCAAATGCCTGATTGATGATGAAACCGCCAAAGAAGGTACCGTAAAGTGGGCAGAAAATGCCGCTGTGGGTTATGTTCCTCAGGATAGCTCAAAAGACTTTGCCAACGACATGACCATGTTTGAGTGGATGTCACAATGGCGTCAGCCCAAACACGACGACCTGCAGGTAAAAGCCATGCTGGGCCGCCTGCTGTTTGGCTCTGACGACTTTAACAAGAAAGTCAGCGTGTGCTCAGGGGGAGAGAAGAACCGCCTGTTGTTTGGAAAAATCATGCTTCAGGACATTAACGTACTGGTAATGGATGAGCCCACCAACCACCTCGACATGGAGTCTATCGAGGCGCTTAACATTGCGCTGATGGCATTTGAAGGCACAGTGATCTTCGTTAGCCACGACCGAGAATTTGTTGAATCACTGGCCACCCAGGTGATCGAGATTAAAGATAAACAAATCACCCACTTCGACGGCACTTACGAAGAGTTTCAGGCGCACCTGGGTAACTAATTGGCATTGCTGGTACTGGCTTTGGGGGCAAATCGGGCCAGTACCGTTACCAGCAAGGCCGGTAAAAATGTCACACTCAAGAAGGTGGACACAAAAATACCGCTGAGTACGATTATCCCTACCCCACGATAAAGCTCGGTTCCTTCTCCGGGGATCACTACCAGCGGCGCCAGCCCGAAGATCGTGGTACAGGTAGACATCATTATTGGCCGTAAGCGCACTTCCACAGCCTGTTTTACCGCACTGTGCAAGGCTTCGCCCTGAGCCAGTAACCGCCGGGTCTGATCGACTATCAGAATAGGATTATTCACCACCGTGCCCAGCAAAATTAAAAAGCCCAGCATGGTGATCATATCGAAGGGTTGATAAGCGCCGCCAAGCATGCCCGATACAGCGTTGTTGGCAATTAACCCCAACAAGCCGCCTGCCATACCCAGTGGAATAATGGTCAGAATGAACGCCGGATAGCCCCAGTGATTAAAGATGGCCACCAGCAACAGGTAACACAGCGCAACGGCAATCATAAAGTTTATCGATAAAGCGTCCTGGGTAGCAGCAAGCTGGTCAGCCGCACCGGTGATCCGGGTACTCACGCTTTGCGGAATAGCGCCGCTCTCACGCAGTTCCGGTAATAAGGTGTTTTTAACCGTGTCGACGGCCGTTTCAAGCGCCACTTCTTTGGGAGCAATTACATATACCGAAACCGTGCGCTCGCCATCAATGCGCCGCACCGTGTCGCTGCGTTTACTTTCCAGCAAAGTGGCAATGGCGTTTAACGGTAAGATGGTCCCCTGAGGAGTAAGAATAGGTGTTGTGGCAAGTTGCTCAATGCTCTGCTGATTACCGGCATTGCTGAACAAAAACATATCCACCTGATCGTCATTGAGTAAAAACTCATCCACAAAGGCCCCGTCGCTCACAGCGGCCACCGAGTAACCAAAATCATCGCCGTTCATGCCGAGTTCGGCAAGTCGCTGCCAGTCGGGGCGAATTTCAATAAAGGGTTGTTCCAGGGTCAGCGAGCCGGGATCGGAATTAATCTGCGGGTTATTAAAGTAATTTTCCGCTTTGGTGTATAACGCATTAGCGGCCTGATATAACGCATTAATATCGCTGCCAGAAAAGTCGACTGCCACCGCCCGGGTGCCGCCATCATTACTGGAGATAATCGACCCTTTGGTGGAAAACGCCCGCATGCCCGGATAGCTCTCAAACTTCCTGTTAATAAGTGCCATCATATCGCCCACCTCATCGGGATTAACCGGCATGGTAACCATCCACACGCTACCGATACTCACCCGCATATTATAAAATTGCAGGGCCGGAAATTCTGCCTCGCCACGCCCGTAAGCTTCCGGGTCGGCATTTACATAGGGTGTGAAGAATGCCCGCAGTTCATCGCCTATTTCCTGCATGGCCGATAAATTATAATCCGGCGGCGCGGTCATGGTAGAAAACGCTTTGGGCTCCTCCCCTTCCGGCAAATATTCCGCCGCCGGCATCAGCCACCAGGCGCTGCCTACTATCAACACCGCTCCTGCTACAACGATTGCCAGCGCGCGAAGACGCGAGGCAATAACTGCAGAGACCAGCCCCAGACATTTTGCGGTAAACCATTTCTGGCCGCTGGCGTCGTTATCTTCAGGTTTGGGCTGGCGGGCCATGGCTACCGGAATAACAAAAATGGCGGCTAGCATGGAGGCGAAAATCGCTCCGGCAATGGCAATGGCGACATCGGAGTAAAGTTGCCCGGCTTCCTGCTCGATAAACAATATTGGCGCAAACACCAGAATAGTAGTTACCGTAGAGGCAAGCACTGCCGGCCAGACATCCTTAACCCCTTCCACCGAAGCCTTAAACTTGCTCAGTCCCTGTCGCCTAAACTGCACAATGGATTCAAGCACCACAATGGTGTTGTCCACAGTCATGCCAATGGCGAACGCCACCCCGGCCATGGAAATAACATTAATGGTGCGGCCAAAGGCCAGCAAGGCAATAAACGCGGCAATGGTGCACAGTGGTATGCCCATCACGCCTATGAGCGTGGAGCGCACCGAACGCAAAAAATAGAACATCACCAGGGTTGCCAGCCCTGCCCCTAATGCCAGGTTAACCATCACGTTGCGCAGCGAACTGGAAACATACAGCACGTCGTCGGTAAACAGCTCCATTTTAAGGCCGTTAGGGCGTAATACCTGTTCGTTAAGTTCATCAACAATTGGCAGGATCTGCTGCTTAATGGCTATCACGTTTGAGCCGGTTTCGCGGCGCACCGCGAGCCCGAGGTTACGATCGCCATTGGCATAGGAAAGTTGACGCCGTTCAAAGTGATCGAGTTTTACTTCGGCCACGTCTTTTAAATACACGTTGGTATTGTTGATACGCTGTATGATGAGGTTTACCAGCTCGTTTAACTGTTCAAAACGCCCCACCACCCGCAACAAATAGCGGCTTTTATCAGCTTCGATGTCACCGGCTGAGGAGTCCTGATTGCGCTGGACAATGGCATTGCGTACATCAATCAGGCTGATACCGCGCTGGGCCAGCTTTGCCGGGTCGACCATGATTTGGACCTGACGACGGGAACCACCGCTGATTTCAATTTGCGATACGCCCTCAACGCTTTCCATTTGCGGGCGAACCACCTCGTCGGCAAAGTCGTAAAGCATATCAATATCCAGCGCCATGGGGTTACCCTCAGCCGGAATCAGCTGAAAGTACATAAAGGCGTTACTGGAAAAGGAATCGGAAAATAGCTGGGGCTGGTCGACATTCTCCGGGTAATCGGGCACCTGACTCAGAGCGTTGCTAACCCGAATTAAGGCTTCGTTAACATCCACGCCAAAGGGAAATTCAAGCTCCACCCGTCCTTCACCCATTTCGGCAAAGGAGATCATGCGTTTTAACCCGGTGATATTGCGCAGGTAGCGTTCCTGCTCAATGAGAATTTCTTTTTCAATATCTTGTGGCGTGGCACCTGGCCAGCCGGTTTGTACGGTAATGGTTCTTACTTCAAGGTCCGGTATCATCTGCACCGGAATCGACAGCGCCGCTACAATTCCCATGATACAGCTAATACCAACGATTACGGCAACCAGAATGCCGCGCTTTACCGTTGCCTCAATCATTGATTTCGGACCTGTTGGTTACGGTGACTGCCGCCTCGTTATACAACCGCGAAACACCCGAGGTAGCATATAACTGGCCCTCGCTCGCATTGGCTACTAACACCGCATCGCCCTGCTGACGAACAATATTCACCAGTACCCGGCTGGCCTTATCGTTTTTAATGGCAAATACGCTGGCACCACCATCGGGATGCTGCCTGATAGCGCTGGCGGGCAACCACACCTGTTTGTTTTCCAGTTGCGGCAGCATTATCTCTGCTTCAGCAGACATGCCCACCAACAAGTCGGTATTCTCGGGTAACCCTATGTGCGCAGTGAAGCTGCGGCCCTGACTGCCGGAAGCAGCAACCAGACGTTCCAGCCTGCCGGTGATGGTGTCGTGCAGGCCGGTATCCGGATGAATACTGATGTCGCCATCAAGGTTGGTAAAGTAACTGTAGTATTCCTGCGGCACTTCGATGGTAAGGCGTTTCGACTGCTGAGAGACTAAACCGAGCACGGCGGTGGTTGGCTCCACCCACTCCCCTACGTCGACATCGCGCTGATAAATAACGCCATCAAATGGCGCTTTTAATGTGTGACGAGCAACAAGTTCTTTGCGCAGGGCCAGGGTGGTTTTTAGTCTGGCCAGTTCCGCTTTGGCGTTGGCCAATTCGGCCTGGCGTTGCTGAAACAAGGTTTTGGCAGCGAGCTGTTGTTGTGAGAGCGCATCGACTTCCCTGAGCAGGCGCTCTGCTTCATTATAAGCTACTGTGCCAACTTCAAGCTCTGCCTCAGCTTGTTGACGGGCCAGCTCAGCGAGTTTGCTATCGAGTGACAATAGTGGCTGACCTTGCGTAACATGGTCGCCCACTTCCACAAAAAGCTTATCGACAAGTCCGGCCTGCAGCGGCGCCAGGAAGGCATCGTTGGCGGAACTTACCGCACCACTTAAGGTGATGCTCTGATATTTCTGACTGGCCACCGGATAGGCTGCCGTCACTTCAATTAGCGAGTCTTCCGCGCTTGCCGGGCAACTCAACCCCACACCAACCAATAAAATGAACAGGTATTTTACACAGCTGTACATTGCGCCTCCGGTGATTCCATCACTGATTGCCGGGCCTGGCCCGGATACTTTATTGCAGAGTGCAACCGGTTACACAACAGCCACTCCTTTTCTAATTCATTGGTACCGGAGCTGGTTAAAAATAGATCAGTGCTGTAACAAACCGTTATCTGCTGAAGTAAGAACGAAAGAACTGCGCAGGAAAAGGTGATAAGTAAAAAGACTGAGAACCGGGCCGCGAATGCGACCCGGCAGAAAAAATTAGATCAGGTAGTTGCGCTTTGAGCTAAGCCAGCAACCGACACCTCAACATGGTGTTCGATACCGTATTCACTATAAGTGACTGAAGCCGCCAAAGAAGCAAAATCAACTGTTAGTTGCGCGGCAGACTGCTCTGCCTGCCAGTTAAGGCGCAGACTATTTTCCTGCTGTGTAACGCTGAATTCACCTGCCAGTGCGGCCAGCGAATTGCGTAATCGAATCAACGCAATCAACGCTTTGACTACCGGCTTTTCAAGCGACTCGCTGACAGCCTGTTCATCCAGATAAGGGCGGTTAATGTCACGGCCCACATTAGTTCTGGCTAATAGCGCCATATCATTTTCGGCAGCAAAGAGTCCGGCGTAATACACCTGCGGGATCCCCGGCGAGAATATCTGCACTGCCCGGGCAATCAGGTAAGCCTGGTCATTGGCACCCAACGCGTTGTAATACGTACAGTTAACCTGGTACAAATCGAGATTACTGGCTGCTGCACCGGTGGCTTCGCGACTCTGACCATTGCTGTTGTGGTGAACTTGTTCAACCAGCGCATCTATTTGCGCGGCATTAAGCAGGCCGGGCTTATCCCCTTCCGGGCCCACATCCACAATGCCAATACCATCGTGAGTATCGAGCACCGTAACGCAGTTGCGCGGCGAAATTTGCAACCAGTTTGCCAGTGCCGAGGGATCGCCACTAAACAGACTGTGCAAAACCAGTGGTGGCATGGCAAAGTCGTATACCATATCGCAGCGTTTGGCGATTTCGATTTGAGTTTTATAGTAGCTGTGGATCTCAACCAGACACTTCATATTGCGGCTATGGGCCTGCTGGCTCAGGTCTTCGATAAAATCAAAGGTTTCCTCCAGCATAAAGCAATTAGTGCCCGGCTTTTTAATGGCGTAGCCGGCGGCATCCAAACGAATAAGATCGACGTTATTGCTCTCGAACGCGGTTAAGATTTTTTCAAGATACGCCTGCCCCACCTCAGAGGTGACATCGATGTCTATTTGATTAGAGGTAAAGGTGGTCCAGAACGGCACGGTTTGGCCATTTTGCAGGGTAATATCGGTAAAACACGGCGTGGGGCGCGGACGATAAATTTGTGCGATATCCTGGTGTTCATCTGCCGCAAAGACTTTGTCACGGGTCAGAAACAATGGCCAGAACGGCGATGCCTGCCCAATTGCCAGCACATCCTGAAACTGAGGACTTTGTGCCGACATATGATTAACAATCATGTCGGCCATGATGTCCATGTTTTCACCCAGCTCACCGATGTCCTGCCAACTACCCAGCCGGCTATCCACTTCAGTATGGTCGATGGGATCAAATCCGGCATCTTCGCCATCGATAGGATAGAAAAAGGGTAACAGATGCACCCCACCAAACACGCCTTTTAACTGTTTGTTAAACAGCGCATTTAACGCCTTGATGTCACCACCGCCTAAACGGTCTACATAAGTAATCAACTGGACATCATTTGAACGATTCATAACAACACTCACAAAAAACTTAATCGATTAAGTTTAATGTTCGGATAATTCACTCCAATTGGCAAGTGTTATTTTTATGTTAATAGATAAGTGGCTGTTCTTACGTGCTTTCAAGGCCGGCTAAAACTTTAATAATTAAAGTGCTATGTAGTAGATTAAATATATTTAATCTATAAATACAATACCATTTTACCATCCAACCGTACTCTTAAGGACGGCCATTAAGCTTACTCTTAGATAGTGGCAACCGAAAACGCCCAGCTGCCGCTATGATTTTAACAGTTACTTAAGATGACTTAATTAGTTAAGTCAATTTAAGGAGATGTTCTCGGACCCGGTGATTCAATGCTAATCGGCGGAAATCACAACTCTGGCCTCTGTTAAGCCCCTGGCTTTCGCCTTAATGATTATTTCACCGGCCGAATCTGCAGATCTCACAATGGCCAGCGCTTTACCACTAAACGCTTTGCGAGTCGCAGAGGGAAATGGCGTAAAGTTGGTTGAGTCACCATTGTCGGTGGCTACCAGCTTGCCAGCGCCGCTGACTGAAAAATCAATCTGCTGAGTGGCTGTAGGAACAACACGTCCGGCTGCGTCGACGACCTCCAGGGTGACAAACGACAGATCATTGCCATCTGCAGTAATATTACTGCGGTCAGCAACAAGGCGCAGAGCTGCTGCTTCGCCAGTTGTTTTAATGGTTTGCTCAGCCCATTTGCGACCATTTTTATAAGCAACAGCTTTGACTTCACCGGGCTCGTAACGAATGTCATCAAAACGGATCCGGTATGTTAACTCTGCCATTTGCTTACGTCCCATTGACTGTCCGTTGATGAATAGCTCAACTTCGTCGCCGGAAGTAAAAATATGTATCGGGGTGACTTTACCTACGCGCTCAGGCCAATTCCAGTGTGGCAGTATATGCACCATGGGCAGGTCTGGCCGCCATTGGCTCTGGTATAGATAAAAGCGGTCTTTTTTAAAGCCAGCCAGGTCAACAATACCCGAATATGAACTGCGCGCAGAATAATAAGGGGTTGGCTCACCGAGGTAATCAAACCCATTCCACACAAACTGACCCGCAACATAGGGGTGAGTATCGATATATTTGAAGACTTTATCTGCCGAAGATCCAAAATCCACCGCATGCAGTTCATAGGAGCTCACCTGATGAATAGATGAGTCTCCTCCCCGCCCGTCCCGTGTAGGTGAGCTCATCTCTGATGTTACCGGAAACAAATAAATACCTCGTGAACTAAACGCAGAGGCGGTTTCACTCGACAATATCACTTTATCGGGATGGGCCTTGTGAAACGCAGGGTAAGACGGTGGTGTGCGTATACGGTTTGTACCTTCAAACTCCGGCGACTGACGGATCCCTTCGCCCTGGTAATTCAAACTTATTAGATCAAGCGCTGCCGAAAACGGAAAATCAGCTTTCGCCCAGTTTTTAGAGGCAGTAACAGGTCGGGTGGGATCTTCCTGTTTTACTATACTTTTCAGTTTCAGAGCTACCTCTGCACCCTCTTCACCGGTGTACTGCTCGCCCACTTCGTTGCCGATATACCACATGATCACCGATGGATGATTACGATCACGACGCACCAACGCGCGTAAGTCCTGTTCGTGCCAGTCGGCAAAAATCAGGTGAAAATCGTGAGGCGTTTTCTTTTTATACCAGCTGTCGAACGATTCATTGAGCACCAGAATGCCCATTTTATCAGTGAGATCCAGCAACTCAGGCGCCGGTGGGTTATGCGCCATACGAATAGCATTAACGCCCATTTCCTGCAGAATTTCTAACTGGCGCTGTGCCGCACGTACGTTAAATGCTGCGCCCAGCGCCCCAAGATCATGGTGTTGATTAACCCCTTGCAGGGCTATATTTTCACCATTTACCAGCACCCCCTGATTGGGATCAAACGCTACTTTACGAATACCAAAGACCGTGTGATATTCATCCACCAGCTTCTCGCCCTGATATAGCTGCGAGACAATTACATATCGATGTGGCGTTTGGGATGGTACCGGCCCCCACAATTTGGGATTAGAGACGGTCACTGTGCTGGTAACCGCTTCACTATTGTTACCGGTAATCATGGCGTGTCTGGTTGCAAACTTGCTGACTAGTGCTCCCGTAGGTTCACCCGCATTATTAGCCTGGTAAATCTCATTTATCAGGCGCACAGCCTGCCCTTGCTTTTGGTTATTTTTAACCTTAAGTGTTAATTTCACATCGGCCGACTCAGCACTCACATTCTCTGTGACGACCTGCGTGCCCCATTGCTCAACATGTAAGGGGGACGTTTTTACCAGCCATACACTTCGATAGATGCCACCACCGGGATACCAGCGCGAGGAATTGTTCGGATTATCAAGACGAATTGCCAGTTGGTTTACGCTATCAAAATTCAGGTAAGGTGTAAGATCCAGCCGGTAGGAGCTGTAACCATAAGGCCAGCCCCCGACCAAATGGCCGTTAAGCCAAACCATGGAATAAGACATAGCGCCATCAATATCCAGATATATCTGTTTACCCGCATCATCATCATCAAGTTTGAACTGCTTGCGATACCAGGCTACACCGTGACTGGGCAAGCGACCCATTCCGCCGCCGACTTCCGGGTTATTTCCCGTATAAAATGGCCCTTTTATTGCCCAGTCGTGAGGTAAATCAACTGCTTGCCAGTGACTGTCATCGAAATTGTTCTGAACAAAAGCAAAGTCTGCCCCAGGCTCTCCCGCCGGGCGAGGATGATGTCTGGTTGTATCGCCAATAAATGGATTGCCCGTGGGCATTATCCAGGGCTTGAGTACCTGCTGCGTGGCATTAATTTTCACTGCGTCGGTAGGTTTCGCATCGGCGTTAATCGAATCATCGTAGCCTTTAAAAGTTGGCCGTACATCATAGATAAGACCATCCGCTTCTTCTGTCGAGGAATACTTATAAAATCGCCAATCGTCATTGAAACTAATGCGTTCACGTACTTGTGCATAACCAGGCAATGACACGAAAACAAACAATAAAAACCAAAAAGCCCGGGATGCCATCAAAACCTCTTAATTCTCTGCTTAAAGACATTCAACAGGATAAGAAGAAATTCGACATTGTTAAGGTAGTATTAAATTAACGTAAATAAGAAACCAGTAATCGAAAGGAATTGATGGGAATAAATAGCTGACTGTTGACGATCCGAGGACGGATTTTCAGGGGTTAATAGCCGTATTGACCAAGCCAGTTGTAAAATCAATGTTACAAAATCACTCTTTTCCTTTACAATCAAATGTAACAACGTATTGGTTTCGGTGTGGCAACACAGCGATGCATATACAGAAGGATCCTATATGCCAAGTTGTTTAAAGCCTGTTCAACTATGGTTTTGTTTAGCATTATTTTACTGTGTTATGCCTTCCTCAGCGCAAAGCAGTGTGAGCGATTTCAATCTGGTTCGTCAGGAGCTGGAATACCAGGAGCAAGCTGTGGCAATCCTGGAGCGACTAAAAAGCCATATTACTGAAGATTATGACGCTGGCATGGCGGCTCTGAGCAATAAGCTCCGGGGTAAACCTCTGCCTCTGTATGAAAAAATAGAGTTATATAAAGCACTAATTTACCTTCACTTTTCCTTCGACGAACAGGCTCAGGTAATCCGCTATGCCAACGAATTACTTGCGATAGTGCAATCTTTACCGAATCCCCGTTATGCAAATTTTTCCCGACTGGTATTAATCGCAGAAGCTAATAACGTGAGCCGTGATAGTCGACTGAAGAACCTGGATAAGTTCTTCGCCGAACTTCCGGTTGAGCAACAAAATGACGTGAAGTTTTACTATTTCTTATTTAAGGCCTGGCTGGACCGTCGTAGCAACGAAGCCTTAACACTTAATCTGTACCTGTCCGAAGATAGCAAAATTAACGGCTCAGAAATTGACAGCGCCATCGCCCTGCATATGTCATACATCGTAGAAGATGTCCCTGAAATGAAATTTGCTTTTCTGAATGAGTACCTTGATCTGGCTGAAAAACATGACATCCCTGTAAAGTATGTTGTTCACTACTACAATGTGATCAGTTACATCCTTTATGTATTAGGAGATCAGGCACTGGTTGAGCCATATACAGACCATTACCTGCAGTACGCCTTGGGCACGGAAGACCAGTCTGAGATATTTTTTGCATACCTGAAAAAAGCCCAGCAACTCACCCTGGCCCGTCGGTCAGACGAAGGGTTACGACTCATCCACAAGGCCCGTCAGTTCCAGAACAGCGTGTCGAAACGATGGCAGTTACAACTCTCTATGCTTGAAGCGGAGCAATTTGCAATTCTCGGGCGGCTTGCTGAGGCAGAAACGGCCCTGGCTGAGATTTTATCTGAACTCGTTGATTACGAAGCTGAGCCGCCACCCGATATACGCCGCATCAAGGCCTTAATTGACCTGCAAAAACAGGATTTTGATAATGCTCTCATCGAGATTACTGATTTATTTCAAAGCTACCGTAATATACTTAACGTAGATCGCCTCAATTACTTACGTGAGATAAACACCCTCCGGCAAAACGAACATCTGGCATTCATGAACTCAGAAGAGAACTTAGTCCAGGTCGAATACCGTAATAACTTGCTGAGCGGTGCTATAGCGTTAATTACGATCCTTTTGATAACACTGGCAGTGTTAATGATGAAACAGCGCAAAATCCACCATACCGTGGTTGCACTGAGCCAGCGCGACAGTTTAACCCAGTTGTCTAACCGAGGATACTGGCAGCAATGCCTGGAACAAACCCTGTGGCAGCATCAGCAAAGCCCGGAAAATACAAGTTGTTTGCTGCTAATAGACGTCGATCACTTTAAACACATTAATGATAAGTACGGCCACACTACCGGCGACCAGGTACTAAAACAGGTGGCTCAACTCATTTTAGCATCGAGCAGGCAATCTGATTATGCTGGTCGCTATGGCGGCGAAGAATTCGCTCTAATCCTATCTGCATCGCCGCTTACAAAAGCCCGCGAAATTGCCGAACGGCTGCGAAAGAATATTGCTGATTTTACATTTGATGGCGTTGATGGTGACGTAACGGTGAGCATAGGTATTGCTGAGTTTAACGCTGCATATCTCGGTATCACTGATTGGATAAATGCAGCCGATACAGCACTTTACAATGCCAAACGACAAGGCCGCAACCAGGTGGTTTTTGCCTGATACAGTAAACACCTATTCAGTAGCGCTTTGCGCCTGTTTAAGGTGCCGTAATCCTTCGTCAAACAGGGCTATTTTAGCCTCGAGATTTTCGGCTTTGGGGGAGAACGCCACATAAATGTCACTGATATGATTCAGCTCACCTTTGCGAATAGCGTCATGCGGTAGTTGCATAGCAGCAAGTGTGTAAGATGCCACAGCGTCGAACATAATCGCCATATGCACCTTATTCTCCCTCAGCATATTGATAATCTGGCGCTGGTTGGCCACCCGTACTTCTTTAAATCGTTTACGCTGGGCTTCATAACTATCGCCATATTCATAGCCAGTAATCAGTGCGATACTGATGCCGCCGGGAAACTTATCCACACTGGCATAGTTAAAGGTTGAATCTTTAGGGTAATAAAACGACGCCTTGGTCTGAAACAAAGGCTCGTTGCCAAACACAAATCGTTGCAGGGTATTTTGTTGAAGGGTTACATTGTACGCGCCGTCTACCTGACCATTTTCGGCCATCTTTAATGCCCTGGCATAGGGGACGGTGATAAAGGTGGCAGTTGAGTCGCTGTAGGAAAGTGCCTGCTCGATAATATTACGCGACAGTCCGCTGCCGTCTGCCATGGCAAACGGCGGCCAGCTGTCTTCAGCAGCAAAAGTAAATGTTTCACCGGCCATCACCCAACGGGATAATGCTAAACAAGTGATAGCCAGAATCCAATGCTTTTTAAGAGATGAACACAAGGGCTAAACCTTTAATACGACAAGTAAAAATAAAGCAACATCAGGCCGACATTGTTAAGGATACCGGCGCCACTTAACTATACTAGCCCTGGCACATTAATAAAACATCATAAAAATGTCGTAATGTTGAGTCAGCGACTCACAAAAATCATGTAATCGTTGCGCTACGCGCACTATCCTCCAGGCCTGCTACTCTCACAGGCAAGTTTTAGTTTTTACTCTCTAGTGGAAACACCTCAAATGTCACGCCTTCGGCTCCGGTTTGCACAAAAGCGCGAATGTTAGCGTGGTCTGTGCCATCGGGGTTACCCAGCACATCGTCACGATAGTAAGTTCCAAAAAGTGTCAGGGTTTGTTCGTTGGTCAGCCCGAGGAGTTGCCCCAGTGCGAGTAGCTTACAGGAACCATTATTCTGGTTTGCCTCATTTTCTACTTTGCCGTTGGTAAACGCCGTGGGCGTAAAAACGAAGTTTTCATCGATAAAGGCAATAACATCATTAAACATGACGTGTTCCGGTGTGTTGTTTAGTTGTTCTATAAGTGCTTGCTGGTTGCTATAAGCCACTGCTGTCTCCACTGAATAGTCACAAAATTGCGGGATAATTTGCGCGCTATTAAACCAGAATAACTTTTATATACCTACCTTGAATTTCTGATCAAAAGTGCCCATCTGGCAGTACAGATACTGGTGAACAAAGCTAATCCCACACGATCAGGCAATAGCCAAACAGGATTAGGCACGCGAAGTTTCTATTGCTTCATGCATAATACTTCGCAGGCTCATAAAGCACTTTTTAAAGACTAAAGACAGAGGTAACACTATGAAAACAGTTGGCTACGCTGCATTCTCAGACGATGCTCACATGAAACCGTATCATTTTGAGCGCCGTGATCTGCGCGCCAATGATGTTGCAATTGAAATTTTATATTGTGGTGTGTGTCACTCAGATTTACACACGGTAAACGGTGACTGGGGTCCGCAACCTTATCCTTTAATCCCTGGTCACGAAATTGTAGGCGTGGTAACCGCTATTGGTGAAGACGTAAAAAACTACAAAGTCGGTCAGAACGTAGCGGTAGGCTGCATGGTAGACAGCTGTCAGGAATGTGATCAGTGTCACAACCATGAAGAGCAATACTGCCGTAATGGTATGACCCCCACCTACGGCGCACCGGACCGCATCTCCGGCGAAACTACTCAGGGCGGCTATTCCAAGCATATAGTAGTACGTGAGGAATTTGTACTTAACGTGCCAGAAGGCATGGATCTCGCGAAAACCGCGCCAATCCTGTGTGCAGGTATCACTACCTTTTCTCCGCTGCGCACATGGGGCGTTAAAGAAGGGACTCGCGTTGGCGTAATTGGCCTGGGTGGGCTTGGTCACATGGCCGTTAAACTGGCCGCCGCTATGGGTGCAGAAGTAACAGCTATCAGCCGTTCCAATAAAAAGGAAGCCGAAGCGAAAGCGATGGGCGCCAAGGGTATTCTGGTTTCTACCGACGAAGATGCCATGCAAGCCGCAGGCAGCTCTTTTGATCTCATTATCGATACAGCCCCGGTGAAGCACGATGTTGGTCAATACGCTCCGCTGCTTGATATCGATGGTACTATTGTCATCGTTGGTCAGGTTGGCCCTATGGAAGAACTAATGACACCGCCTCTGGTAATGGGCCGTCGCCGTGTCGCAGGGTCACTAATTGGCGGTATTCAGGAAACTCAGGAAGTGCTGGAGTTCTGTGCCGAACACGGCATTTACCCCGATTGCGAAATGATAAAAATGGATGAAATTAACGGTGCTTTTGAAACCCTGGCTAAGGGCGATCTGGCACACCGTTTTGTTATCGACATGGCGTCTCTGAGCGCTGAATAAACACTTTATTTTTTACAGCAACTCAGTCAAAAAAGCAGCGCTTATTGCGCTGCTTTTTTATGCCTGGTGTTGAGGAAATTAAACGCCCTGAGCGACCATGGCATTGGCAAGTTGCCTGAAGGCAGTGATGTTAGCGCCTTTAGCATAATTAACCTTATCGTCTTCCTGACCTTCTTCAGCGCAGCGGTCGTGAATATAGGTCATGATAGCTTTGAGTTCATCATCGAGTCGGGCGAAGGTTTTACGCTCAAAAGCGGCATTTTGCGACATCTCCATACCCGACATTGCAACGCCCCCGGCATTAGCGGCTTTACCCGGCACGAACACGATGCCGGCATCGGCGATCAGCGTTTTTGCCTCATGGGTAGTAGGCATATTGGCCCCTTCCAGTAAATATTTACAGTGGTTGTCTGCCAGACGTTTTGCCGACGGCTCATCCAGTTCATTCTGCGTAGCGCACGGCAATGCTACATCGCAGGCGCAGCCCCAGGGCTTTTCACCGCTAAACCAGCTACCGCCACGCTCATCAGCCAGCGCGGTAAGAATATTATCTTCGTTCATGCGATTTTCGATGGCCCAGCGTATGTCGGCGCTGCTCAGGCCCTCTTCCTTAATTAAACTGCCGCGACTGTTAGATAAACTGATCACAGTGCCGCCCAGTTCTGCGGCCTTGAGCGCGGCATGCAAAGCCACATTACCCGCACCGGAAATAGCAATCCGTTTACCTTCAATTGCGTCATCGTGATGTTTAAGCACGCACTGCAGCATGTAAATTAAGCCAAAGCCGGTAGCTTCGGTGCGCACGTGGCTACCACCAAAATCAATGTCTTTACCGGTAAGACTACCGCCGAACTCGTTGTGCATACGGCGGTACTGGCCATATAAAAAGCCAATCTCGCGAGCGCCTACATTAATATCACCAGCGGGTACGTCTGTACGCGGGCCAATATGGCGCTGCAATTCCTGCATAAAAGCCTGACAAAACCGCATGATTTCATTGTCGCTGCGGCCTTTTGGATTAAATTCAGAGCCGCCCTTTGCGCCGCCCATAGGCAGGCCGGTAAGCGCATTTTTAAACGACTGCTCAAAAGCCAGAAATTTCAGTACCGACTCGTTAACCGTGGGGTGAAAACGTAGGCCACCTTTATAGGGGCCAATGAGCCCGCTGTGTTGTACCCGCCAACCACGATTAACTTCTACCTCGCCCTTGTCGTTCATCCAGTGCACGGCAAAATGCACTACCCGCTCCGGCTCACTCAGGCGTTTAAGCACGTTGTAGCGCTTGTATTCAGCATGCGCGTTGTAAATCGGCATTACATCGGCGGCGAGCTCTTTGGTGGCCTGCAAGAATTCCGGGTGGTGCGGGTACCGGTTTTCAATCCACTCGTTAAACTCGTCTAAATTCGATTTCGCTGTCATACCAATCCTTTAAATAATACAAAACACCCGATTTGTACTGATTTTTATCCGTGGATGATCATTTTTAACTACGCTAACGGCTGATTTTATTTACTTTGTTAGCCCATAGACTGTGCCTTTTATTGCTTCAGGACGGCCACTATGGATTGGCAGGCAGACGTTTACCCCTTATACTAAAGGACTAATTTTTCGACAGTTGTGAATGCACCGTTTCCCGCCGGGTATTTTGCAAGCAAAGTAGTGATGATTGTGGTGCGTGCTTTGTCTATTTCTAAACGCTTTTTAAAGCCGCTGAGTCTGCTCTGGCTCGGAGCGTTTGTGTGCGTTATGGTCCACGCCAGTGAAAACAAGTGGCAAAGCCACGCACAGCCGGTTTTTTTGTCGCCGTTAGGCAATTCGACCCCTATTGAAGGGCAGATTGATACAATACTGGAAGATCAGCAGGGATTTATCTGGCTGGTTGCAGCCAATGGTTTATGGCGCTGGGATTCAAAATCGCTGGTCCGCGCGCGATTTAAAGGCGTGGATAATGAAGCTCCCGCCCCCCAGGTAAATCATGGGTTCAGCGATACCCAAGGTCGTATCTGGATTGGCACCAGCAGCGGCTTATACCGGCTCACTCCTGGCACCACTTCGTTTACCGCGGTTGCGCCTGACCAGTTGCAGGACATAACCGTACAGGCTGGCGCAGTGGTTAGCTTGCCACACACTGACATCGTCGTACTCGCCAGCGATCGGACGCTTTATCAGTTTGATACGGCTTCAGCGCAGCTTAAACGGCTCCACATTGCGTCCGACACGCGGATCCACGCACTCCACATAAATCACGACAATACGCTTTGGGTGGGTACCGACAAAGGCTTGTTCCGCAGTAAACTAAGCAATAGTCAGTTTGTCCCATTACAAACGGAATCAGACTTTCCCAAAGGTATCAGGGTCAGCACTATTACGGCCACGGCGAAGGGAAACCTTGTGGTAGGCACCGCTGCCAAAGGCTTATTTGTAGAGTCTGAAACGACCGGTTTTACTACTTACTCACTGGGTCTGGATAACAGCCCGTGGCTGTTTACGGTTAAGGAAATTCGCCTCGAGGTATTACTGATTGGTACTTTTGGTGATGGGCTGATTGAGCTTAATTTAGCCACCCAGACAACACGCCGCTTCCGCCACAACCGTTTATTACCTGCCAGCCTTAGCGATAATGATATCTGGTCGTTATTTCGCGATTCCAGAGGATTGGTGTGGATTGGCAGTGGTGCAACGCTTAATGTTTATGATGCCGGCGATGTTGCCGTTTCACATATTTTTGGTGACAGCGGGCAACCCACAGGCCTGATGAATCGTAAGGTTCATGCAGTTCAGGCGGTAGGAAATAAACTGATTGTGGGTTCCGGCGAACATGGCTTGGAGGAGTTCACTGCCGAGCAAGGCCCCACTCGGCAACTGTGGCAAAATGGTTCTGATCCGGTAGAAACGTTATTTGCCGATCCGGCGGGTAATCTCTACGCCTCGGCAAATTTCGCGTCGGTGATTATCCCGCCAGGCAGTAAACAGCCATTACCACTTAACGTAGATGGCAGAAACCCATCCACGTTTACCACCGCTCTGGCCTACTCGCCTGAAGCCCTCTGGATAGGCGGTACCGATGGTTTATGGCAACAGCCAGCAACAGCAACTGAACCTACCATTCAATTACTGCCTGATCATTTTAGCGAGCGTCGTGTGGCATCGTTACTGGCAACACCTGACTCACTCTGGGTAGGTAGCTGGCAAGGCTTACTGCACGGCAAGCTTAACAAGGGGTTGCTTGACAATACGGCTATTAAAACAATAAACCATCCGCGCCTGGCACAACAATTTATTGCCGACTTATATGCCGATAGTCTCGGCCAGCTTTGGGTGGCAACCAGCGGAGCGGGATTATTTGTTCGTGCCACCGATAACCGCTGGCTTGAATTCACGACTGCTGTTGGTTTGCCAGGTGATAATGTGATGGCCATCGCCGGGGAGAGTGATAAGCAGGTCTGGGTAGGCACCTCACGTGGGGTTGCTGCCATTGATATTGAGCAAAAACTGCTGCGCGTTATAACAGCTGGTCCTGGTGCCGTAAACAGCCCCTACTCCCGTGCCGCAGCAACCATGACAGCAGCGGGCGAGCTGGTATTCGGCGGTAAAAATGGCCTGACTATCATCTCTCCGCAAGCATTGCCGCGCGAGGTGAATCCTTTATCCTTAAACTTTACACAGCTGGAAATAACGACTGCGGATAACCGCAAGCTTTATCCGGCGACTATACAGGATCACATTGAAATCAGTCCGCTGCCCAAACGTATTTCATTTGAATTTGTCGCGCTGGACTACCTTGATCCGGAACATTTGCAATACCGTTACCGCCTGGCTGGCAGTGAGAATAACTGGACTCAACTCGATGCCGATCACCGGATTGTAACGCTCACCGAGCCGGCTCCGGGCGACTACAAACTGGAACTACAATACTCCGACAACGGCACCACCTGGCAACATACAACACTCAGCCAACGATTTACCGTGCTCCCCGCGTGGTATCAGACTGTTTATGCCAGCATGGTTAGTCTGTTGCTGTTGGCCATAGCTATTTTTGTTTTGCATCGGTTAGGGCTGCGCCATTACCGGCACCGCCAGAATGTGCTTGAACAGAAAATTGCCGAGCGTACGGCTGAGCTGCTAACCGCTAATGAAAAACTCAGTGAACAGGCGGTCGCTCTGGAAAAAGCCAGCTTAACGGACGCGCTGACCGGCTTACATAACCGGCGCTTTTTGAATCAGAACATGCAGCGGGATATCAGCCGCATACATCGATATTACAAAGACTGCGAAGCCACCAATAAACGCCCGGATGAGCAGTCTGATATGATATTTTTTATTATCGACCTGGATCATTTCAAACGCATTAACGATAACCACGGTCATCAGGCCGGTGATGCAGTGCTGGTAGAAACCCAAAAGCGGTTATCGGCCATTTTCCGTGACAGTGATTATCTGGTGCGCTGGGGTGGCGAGGAGTTTCTGGCGGTGGTGCAGGATACGCCCCGGGAAGAGGCCTACCTGCTGGCAGAGCGTATAGTTAACGCCGTCAATGCCAGCGATATGAACATTAACGGGCACACGCAGCTAAAAGTAACCTGCTCCGTAGGCTTTGCTGCCTATCCGCTGCACCAGCAACGATATAGCTTTTTCGACTGGCAAAGCACCGTAGGTATAGCCGATACGGCGTTATATGGTGCCAAACGCCGTAATCGCGATACCTGGATGGGCATCACCGGCATCCGGTCTATGGTATCCGACAGTACCCTGAAACTCATCAAACAGCAGCCCGCGCGCATATTCGATCATGCCAACGTCCTGGTTCGCCAGTAATGCAGGGTCAGCTATGCCTTTTTATATGCCGAACGGCCAGCACGTCTACCGGTGTATTTCGCCCTCGGTACTGATAACGAATAAGGTGAGCGAGCTCGGAGTAAAGCGCGGTTATTTCGACAGGCATCTGCGAGGGTTGTTTATCCTGCATGTAATGAAACAATAATTTAAGCTGATGTTCACGCACCTGATAGCGCACCAAACGATTAAGCGCGATCTGCCAGTGCCGCCAGTTGGTAATGCGCAGCCCGTCAAAATAAAACTGCGCCGCGGGCACTACCCGTAACCTTTTGCTGGGCGCAAATAACTGCTGATATTCAATACTGCCTTTGGTCAGGCAGGTTACCACAAAGTCTTCGCCGATCAGCCCGGCGGGCAGAGTGATAGCCTTTTCGCGTATTTCGTTAACCAACTCACCGCGCAGGGCGTAAAGCGCCCCGGCCAACCGCCCCCAGCGCTGCATATTACTAAGCCATTTCATCTGACTGCGACCATTTGCCGGCACCGCCGCAGTAGCCAGTACGTGCGAAGTATTCTTTAACGGCGCTAACAGTTCTGGCATCGCGTTTTCAGCAAGATAAATATCACCATCGACAAATACGTGATAGTCAGCATCACCGGATAACTTTTGCACATAATGATTCCAGCTCGCGGCTTTATCGGCTCTGTCTAACCACACGCCAATTACCTCCGGCTGGTTAGCACTGAAACGGGTTACCACGTCGGCGGTGTCATCGGTACACCCATTTACCAGCACGTAGATATACTGCAACCCTTCGTCAGCCTGAGAGAGTATACTTTCCAGGCACCGGGTGATCCGTCGCGCTTCGTTATGGGCGAATACCACTACATTGTAGGTGGGAGTGCCTGACATACTTGTCCTTTTTTTAATCATCCTATACCAACCTACCGGGTTTAACTGCCAGTTACAAATGTGCTGCCATAATGTTAGCCAACCAGACAAACCGCGATAAAACCACTAAACTGGGAAAAAACAATGCAGACACATCATCATGAAGATAGGTGAACTGTCCAGACGTACCGGCCTGGCAAAATCTAAAATTCGCTTTTATGAACAGAAAGGCCTGTTGAACCTGGTTGAACGCAAAGCCAATGGTTACCGCGACTATCCAGCGCAGGCTGAATCGATCCTGAACCTTATTGTTAACGGTCAGCAAGCCGGTTTTAGTTTGGATGAATTGCGTGCGTTATTACCGCAGACTAATGACGACTGGCAGCATGACTCGCTGATGGCAGCGCTTCAGCAAAAGGTAACGGACATCGAACAATTGCAGCAAAAACTCGCTCGCAATAAGGCAAAGTTACTATCGGTTATCGATACCATTGCTGCCAAACCTCACGATATGGACTGTGCCGATAACGCCAAACGCGTGCTTGCTGAACTCAGCATGCCAAAAAGTAGCAAGTAAAGAGTATTGCCCTATTGACATTAAAGTTAACTTTAACCTTAGAGTAGTCCCTGATCTAATTCAGGAGGCACTATGTCACTTTTTAATCCATTAACGTTGCCTAACGGCACCACTATTCCTAATCGCATTGCCAAAGCCGCTATGGAAGAAAATCTGGCCACGGCAGATAACCTGCCCTCAGCTCAAATGATGGCCTTGTTTGAGAGCTGGGCACGGGGCGGAAGCGGCTTGTTGATTTCCGGTAATGTTATGATTGATGGCCGTGCGATGACCGGTCCCGGGGGCGTGGTACTGGAAAACGATAAGCATTTGGACGTCTTTAAACAATGGGCTGCACTCGGCAAACAACAAGGTGCCGCTTTTTTTCTGCAGCTCAATCATCCCGGTCGGCAAATGCCGGCGAGTCTGGGTCAGCCCACCTGGGCACCATCCGCCGTACCAATGGCACTGGGAAAAATGTCGAAGTTTTTTAACCCGCCCCAACCCATGAGTCAGGATAAAATTAATGACATCATCAAGCGGTTCGTTTCCACAGCCAGGCTCGCCGAGCAGGCAGGTTTCGATGGCGTGGAGATCCACGCCGCGCATGGGTATTTAATTAATCAATTTCTGTCGCCCTTAACCAACCAACGTACCGACCAATGGGGCGGCGACCTTGTCAACCGTGCGCGGTTGCTGATGGAAATTATTAAGCAAACCAAAGCCGCAGTCAGCCCCTCCTTCGCGGTGGCAGTTAAGCTCAATTCGGCAGACTTTCAGCGCGGCGGTTTTAGTAACGATGATGCCCGTCAGGTGGTTAAGTGGTTAAACGAGCTTAATATTGACCTCTTGGAACTGTCCGGTGGTAGTTATGAAGCACCAGCCATGCAGGGCAGCGCCAGAGATGGTAGCACCCTTGCCCGGGAAGCCTTCTTTCTGACCTTTGCCGCCGAGCTTAAGCAAATTGCTTCTATGCCGGTTATGGTGACCGGCGGTATCCGTCGCCTGGCCGTTGCCCAAGAGGTTATTGAGCAGAAAGTGGATATGGTGGGGATCGCCACCGCTCTGGCCATTTGTCCCGAACTGCCCGGTTTATGGCAGCAAGGTGATGATCCTGCACCACAGTTGCGCCCGGTAACCTGGAAGAATAAACCGCTGGCCTCACTGGCAAATATGGCCATGGTCAAATACCAGTTACGTAAAGTCAGCAAACGGCGCAAAGCACAACCAGGCGTGGCACCGCTATGGGCTTTTTTAACCCAGCAGATTGAAGATTTACGCCGCACCCGGAGTTATAAAAACAAAATGGCAAAGCTTACTGAGTAACCGATAAGGTATTGAAGTTATTAAGGCTATGGCATTTTAATTAAGGATAAGATTAAATAGCTGTCACGTTTAGATGTTCACCAGCTAGTAAGGGATTAAACATGAAACAACAAGGGTTTACGTTAGTAGAGCTCATTGTGGTTATAGTAATTTTGGGTATTTTGGCAGTAACCGCGGCACCACGATTTATTGATTTTCAGGGGGATGCCCGCAAAGCTACGCTGCAAGGGGTTAAGTCTGCCCTGCAAGGTGGCTCACAATTGGTTTACGCCAAAGCGGCTATTGCAGGTATTCAACGCTCTGACGACGACAACCTGCAAATTAACGGCAGCACGGTTTATACGGTATATGGATATCCGGCTATCCGTGATGTAGTGACAAACTTAAGCGCCTGGGCCGACATCAATGGCAGCGGCAGTGGTAATAACACCGATTTCCGCATTGGCGTATCCACCGATTCAGCCCCGGCCGCGGTAACCGAAACCGATCAGTTTGCGGTCCTGCCAAGTGGTGTAGGCTCAACTGAAAACTGCAAGGTGATTTACGAAGAAGCCCAGACCGAGGGCGGCAGCCCTACTATCACCGTGTTAGACAGCGACTGCTAATTTCATTCTTCTTAAGCCAGGCCTTCATCATGGCGGCCTGGCCTCTTAGCGTTAAGTTCTTAAACCTCTCTTATTCCCCGCTATCTCGCTTGCCTGAGAGCTTATGTGCTATGCTAATTTTTGCTGGTTGCGTTGTACAGTATCGATTCCCGACTTCAACAACCCATGGGGTAAGACCATGCCCAAGTTTAAGCATCCCGGCGTTTATATTCAGGAAATCCCCACGATTAATACCAGTATCGTTGCTGTCCCTACTGCGGTACCAGCGTTTATTGGCTACACTCAAAGCGCCGCGCGCCAGAAGGATGGCGACTTACAGCTGACTCCAACAAGAATCACTTCATTTGAGGAATATTGCCGGTTGTTCGGGCAAAGTGAAGCTGAGCCTTTGCATCTGGAGCTCACATCCAGTTCAGGTGGAATAGTATTAGAAAACACATCGCCAGTATTGCCTCGCCAGATGATGTGGTATGCCATCAGGCTGTTTTTTGATAACGGCGGCAGTGAGTGCTACGTGGTATCCACAGGTAACTATCAAACACCGCTAACACTTTCTGCCTTGTCTGATGGCGTACAGGCCGCAGCAAAGGTGGATGAAATTACCCTGTTGACCGCACCTGAGAGCGTGTTACTGGCACCAACTGAATACCAACAGATAGTCGATTTGATGCTATCGCAATGCGACAGGTTAACCGACCGAATGGCACTGCTCGACCTGCCCGATGGGAATAAGGCTTTGAACGCATCCCTGTTAAGCACCAACCGCGCATACCTGGGTAATAACCACCTGGATTATGGTGCGTGTTATTACCCTTTTTTAACCACAACTCAACGCTGGCAATCTGCAAAATACCATCAACACATAACGGTTAACCTTGATAACAGCAAGACTACCCAACTCAGCCAGATAAAGGCCGACGACCCCGGACTATTCAGGGTTATTGAGTCATTGCTGGCTAATCTTTATGTTTCCTTACCGGCTTCTGCTGCAGTTGCTGGATCAATAGCCCTCGCCGATGCTGCGGAAGGCGTTTGGAAAGCCCCGGCAAACGTGCAACTGCGCGGCATTCACCACCCTGTGATAAGCATTTCTGACACTGAAAATGAGGCGTTAAATACCGATACTATTAGCGGTAAATCCATTAATGCGATCCGTGAATTCAGTGGTCGTGGTGTTCGCATTTGGGGAGCACGCACATTGGCCGGTAATGATAACGAATGGCGCTACATCAGCACCCGGCGCCTGGCCAACATGGTAAAGGAGTCGGTGCAAAAGTCGCTTGGCTGGGCCGTATTTGAGCCTAACGACGCTAATACCTGGGCCCGGATTACGCATTCGGTTGAGCAGTTTCTCATCCGCTTATGGAAGCTTGGTGCGCTAACCGCCACCTCGCCCGATGATGCGTTTTATGTACGCTGCGGCCTGGGTACAACCATGACTGCCAATGATATACATCAGGGCATAATGAACATCGAAATTGGTATGGCGGTAATCCGGCCAGCAGAGTTTATTATCCTCAGGGTTCAGCTTCATTCTCAGCAAGCCTGAAGCCGGTTTGCGCTTTTTAGTCATGCCCGGCATTGTGCGCTTTTCAAGCCCGAAAAATAGCGTATATTACGCTCAAGCAACCGCGCCAGACTATTACCACTCTGGTAAGAAAAACCCATAGCAATCATCGAAAAAGGATCCCCAGTGACAGCGACGCCATGTTTAAAAGTGCTGATTATCGATCACAATAAAACCCGGCTGATTTCAACTCAACAACACCTGGAATCGGTGGTGTCGGTACTTGACCGCAACGACTTAACGCTGGAGTTTCTGGCCGTTAATTCTGAGTCAGCCGCGGTTACCGAACTCGACAGCGATGGCGACATTCAGGCGGTTTTACTAAGCTGGGAAACCCTGGGCGATAGCATTCGCGACTCATCCATTATTGATGCGATCAAATCCCGTCGCCTGGAAGTGCCGGTATATGTTACCGGCGAAGACGAGGTTGGCTTTGATATAGTCAGCCGCTCCAGCAAGATTGAAGCGTTTTTTACGCTGCACGATATCGCCTCGGATCCGGAATCTTGCCTGGCTTACATCATCAACGATTTTGACGATCGCAGCGAAACGCCTTTCTGGACGGCCTACAAGAAATACGCGGTGGAAACCAACGATTCCTGGCATACACCAGGGCACAGTGGTGGTGCCAGTTTCCGCAGCTCAAGCTACATTAACGACTTTTATAAATTCTTTGGTCGCAATATGTTTATCAGCGATCTATCGGTGAGTGTGGACTCATTAGGTTCATTATCAGACGGTACCAATGCCATCGGCAAAGCGCAGAACCTGGTAGCCAATACCTTTGAGGTTAAACATTCCTATTTTGTCACCAACGGCTCTTCCACTTCCAATAAAATTATTCTGCAAACCCTGTTGCGCGAAGGGGATAAGGTTATCGTAGACAGAAACTGCCATAAGTCGGTGCACTACGGTATTGTGCAGGCCCGAGCCCTGCCCCTGTACCTCGACAGTATACTGGATCCCAAATACGGTATTTTTGCGCCACCTTCGCTGAGCCAGCTAAAAGCGTTTATCAGCGACAATAAAGACGCCAAACTGATTGTACTGACTGGCTGTACCTACGATGGCCTGCTGACCGATTTAAAGCAGGTGGTGGATTACGCGCACCAGTTCGACATTAAAGTATTTATTGATGAAGCCTGGTTTGCTTACTCGCTGTTCCATCCGCAATACCGCGAGTACTCTGCCATTAATGCCGGTGCGGATTATGTTACCCATTCCGCTCACAAAGTGGTTTCGGCGTTTTCGCAGGCTTCTTATATCCATATTAACGACCCGGACTTCGATAAGGATTTCTTTAAAGAAATTTACGCCATTCATACCAGCACTTCCCCTCAGTATCATCTGATTGCTTCATTGGATGTGTGCCGTAAACAGCTGGAAATGGAAGGCTTTAAGGTTATCAACAATCTGCTAAATCATGTGCGGGAATTTAAGGAACAGGCGGCTAAATTTAGTCGCATTCGTATTTTAGGTAAAGACGACTTTCGGCAGATGTTCGCTCATTTTGAGGCGGACAATGTTGGCCACGATCCGCTTAAAATTCTGATAGATATCTCTGCGCTTTCCTACTCCAATCAGGAGATCCATCGTTTCCTGATGGACGAAGTGGGTCTGGAAATCGAAAAATTCACCCACAGTACACTACTGGTTTTACTTACCTTTGGTGGGATGCGTTCTAAAATAGTACGCCTGTATAACGCGCTGAATAAACTCGATGCCGGGCATGTATCATTACGTAAAAGTAGTCGTCAGAAAGCATTGCCCAGCAAGATCCCGCCTATCAGTCTGGCCATGCTGCCTTCTGATGCATTTTTTGGGAAAAGAGAAACAGTGCCTCTGTATGAAAGCGTTGGCCGCATCGCAGCGGCGCTGATCACCCCCTACCCGCCGGGCATTCCCTTGCTGGTACCGGGGCAAACCATTGAAGCCGAACACATCAATTATCTCAATGCGCTGTCGAGCCAGAAACTCACTATTCAGGGCCTGATTGACGGTGACATTTACGTACTGGAAAAGTAGTTCAAACCGGGTTGCCGTTAATGTCTCTGGCAACCCCATTTTCACATCGAAGCAGGCCCGCCGATATTGAGCGGGAAGCCCGGCGCAATAAATTAATTATTTTCATACTGGTTGCACCATTGGCCAGCAAAATATGAACTATATTTATAAGCAGACTTTGAAGAATACCGATCGCAAATAGCTGATTAAGTATTATTTATTACTCCTGAGTTTTAATTAATTCATTCTAATTGCTTCAGAGAACACGTATTTTGATTAAAGGTTGAGTTGTTTGAAGTGACGGATTAGCAGTAAGCGCCACTGATACTGTAATAAACAAAAAGTGAAGCGAAGTATGAACCTAGCGCAATTAGTGCAACAAGCAGAATCCGTCTTTGTATTACCTGACTCGGTAACTCGCTTAAAAGCCTGTATCGATGATGACTCGTCAAGCCTCGACGACGTGGCAGAAATTATCAGCTTTGATCCCACGCTTACCTCACAGTTACTAAAAATTGCCAACAGCGCGCTGTATAACTTTACCTCGCCGATCGAAACGGTGACCAAAGCGGTACAGGTGATAGGTACCCGTGCCACCTACGACTTAGCCTTGTCCTACGGTGTTTCACACACCCTGAAAGCAGTTGAAACAACCATCATCGACATCGACCGCTTTTGGGAGCAAAGCGTAAGTTGTGCGTTACTGGCCAAGCACCTGGCAGAGAAAAAGCGTATCAGGGAATCCGAGCGGTTTTTTGTAAGTGGTTTACTGCATAACATTGGCGAGCTGGCCATGCTTAAAGTGGCTCCCGACATGGCTAAACGTTGCCTGAATACCGATAAAGACACCTCTTCTCTCTATTTACAAAAAGAAGTTCTGGGCTTCACCTACTGTGATTTTTCTGCAGCGCTGATTAAAAACTGGGGGTTACCATCAAGTATCTATCGCCCTATTGCTTCGTTACTGGAAACCGATCTCAGTCAATTAGATACCGACGCACTAATCGTAAAACAAGCTTACTTGCTGGCCCAGGATAATGTTAACGCCGACATTAACGTTGGTTACCCTCCTGTTGGCCCGGCCTTACTAGCGGCACTGAAACTCACGGAAGACGACGCCGAAGAAGCACTGGATGAGACCAACATGCAGCTTATCAGTGTGATTCAGTTGTTTAATCCAAGTGCATTTAATATCTTTTAATAAGAATGCCGCCGCTAACGAGTCTGTGCTATAGATACAGGTAATTGTGATTGCCCGATATAGCAGAATATGAACATGCTTCAACTACATCATTACGGCCTCATCTTTGTTTTGTTGCTGCTTACAGGCTGTGTCACCAGTATTGGCAGAAACTTTCAGAAGCTCGAAGAACCCCAGTTAGTGCCTGGCAAAACAACATCTCAGGATATTATCGGACTACTGGGAAAACCGACAACTACAAACGCCTTACACCAGGGAACGGCCTATAACTATATCCATCACAACCGCAATGCTAAAGCGGTTAACCCTGATGAAGTGGCATCCCGCTACCAGACCTTCAACTTTAACAACGAAGACATTCTGACGGGTTATCAGTTTGGCAGTTCTTTTGTCGACGACAGTACGTTTTTCAAAGCTGATAACGTAAACAAAATTCACAATGGCGACAGCAAAGAAGATGTAATCAGATTATTAGGCGGATCCTCAGGTATCGAGCACTATCCTCGCGACCCTAAGTATGCCTATGTCCTGATTTACAGCTACCCCATAACAACATACTCAGATAGCACTTTTAGTATGGTGAACAGCGTTGTTAACGTTATCTTCAGCCACAACGATAAAGTGGTGCGGGTAGAAACATATAATCTGAACGCTGATTAGTAATTTTATGAATATCAACAAGGACGTAACGATGATAAACGCTGTTACTCAAGCCACTCGCTTCGGTTTGATAATTGCTGTCTTGTTGGCTTTTAGCACTTTTGTACATGCTCAGAGTAACGAGAAAATAAATGATATCGAAGTAGTGGATGTCATCGGTCAAAGGCCTTTGAGTTACTACCGAAAACAACTGGTGGAAACCGAACTCGCGTTTTACGACATGTACAATGCCTTAACAGACCAAAAAGAATTTAAAATAAGATGCAGGATAGAAAAGCCATCAGGTAGCCATATTGCGCGTAAGGTTTGCTATCCACAATATGAACTCTCTGCAATTGCATATGAAACTCAAATCGCCATGATCCCTAAAGCTCAGGAGACACGTGGAATAATCGAGCCACTACCGACTTCAGCGGGCGTAAAAGAATTAGTGAAAAATGAAAAAAGAGCGGCTACCGAGCATTTGATAAAACTTTTAACTGAAAACCCTGAGTTACTCGAACAATATCAAGCGCTAATCGCAGATATGAAAAAGTTTAAACAGGCAAAAAACGTACTTCAGCAAGCCAACTCAGATGATTAGTGCATCGCACAACACTGTAGAAAGTGACCCAAAAGGTGACCCATTGTGGATGGGATGGAATAATAATCAGAACGAGATGAATGCTGCTCCCGCGTTTATGGGGTAGAGCCTAAAAATGTTGTAACGTACGCATGATAAGGCTTAGAACGTCATGAAGAAAGGAGAGATTGGTCGGTGTGAGAGGATTTGAACCTCCGACCCCTGACACCCCATGACAGTGCGCTACCAGGCTGCGCTACACACCGACCGAAAGAGCCGCTAAGTGTACTCATATTTTGTCTGATTGCA